>ENA-UOOI01001037-UOOI01001037.1-fermentation-metagenome-genome-assembly--contig:-NODE-1037-length-31600-cov-4.022000_pt1 | contig 31600 bp, 23 predicted proteins | sample MGYA00245779_ERZ724027 | MGnify/ENA primary metagenome ERZ724027 (study PRJEB28704, sample SAMN03018318) | fermentation metagenome | biome: anthropogenic terrestrial biome; feature: soil; material...
AACGGAATAAAGTTATAAGGGTTTACAAATCTCTCCTCTTTATTCATTTGCATTTCCTCCTCCCCATGAGCAAAAGCCGACCATTCGAATATCATTCTGGCTACACTGTACCTCTGATTCATCCGGAATCTGTAGATACTTGTATACACAAATTGCGGCCTCTTTTTCTTTCATTTCCCACGGAATCCATATCCGGGTTCCCCGCTCCGATTTCAGGAGGCTCCATACTACACCTTCTGCCCGATAGCTGCCTTCTAAATGCCCCCAAAGTTTTTGCTTCTCTTTGATGATATTGTCGCCATTTAAAATCTCGGAGGAATCCCGCCGTATTCTGCCTGTCCATCGGTTAGAACCCGTTTCTTCCGGCAGCAAAAGCAGCTCCTGATTCTCCTCAAAAACACGAAGTTCCCGCAGGTATTTCCAATCTAACTCTGCTAATTTTTTCTTTTCGGTTGGCGCGATTAAAAATTTATCGTACTGAAATATCCCGAAGCAAACTGCATCGTCAAGCACAGCATATATGTTTGCAGGTTGCTGGAATTGACTGCTAATCTGATTCTTGGCCTCTATTTCAGAGAGCTCTGTCAAGGTTTCACATCCGTCCATTTGCATTCCTCCTGGCATTTTGTTTTTTAGAACCCTGTACCCATTGTGCTGCTTCTTGCATATATTCTTCTTGTCTCTTCTCTTTCAGTTCCTGTCCATCGTATTTAATTGACAGAGGTCTTTTCGGTTCCATACAGATTCCTCTTCCCACTGCCGTTTCTCCACCCACAGCAAAAAAACCTGCTTGCAAATCCTTGATTGCCCAGAGCAGCACTCCACATATAGCAGCTTCTGTGAGGTCCTTCTCATCGGATATTCGGTCTTTTCGCCAGCGAATGCGAAGCAATCCGGACCCCTGCACCCAGGGGATCTCTTCATATAACGCACCCTGAACCGTACCCCCGGTAAATCGGTCAATCGCATTTCTGGCTGTTGGCAGTCCATGTCCTCCCTCTACTAAGGTTTCTTCAAAAACAAGTCGAGATGGTTTTAAGTCTTGTTCCTTTTCTTCACCACTGATCCAGCTTCCGAATAAGGGTTCCAGCATCTTCTGTGTTTTCTCAAAGCCGGAATCCGCTCCCATTTCCCGGATGATTTTAACCAAATGGCTGCGAAATGCTCCTGCCCAGCTGCTGCCGGGAATCACTGCCTGTTTTCCTTCTCCGCCTACTGTCAATTGGACATAGTCTGCTTGTCCATTCTCGCGGCTAAACGAGGTCTTATAGGAACGAACGAGGAGTGTACCGGGAATGCTCAGCGGTATTTCCAGACAATGCTCCAGCTGATTTTTATTCACAATCTCTATCCGCTGTGCTCCTTGAAAAGCATGTGGCTGGTTCCAGTCCCAATTCAACCATGTCTGATACGCTTTACTCATGTCAAACACCTTGACATACACATCTTTTATCGCTATTTTGCCAAAACCGCGGTTATTCCTGCCCCCCAGCCGAAGCTCTCCGCTGTCAAATCCATGCAGCAGCCATTGAATCCATGCCATATTTTTTTCCTGTATCTTTTCCTTACTCTCAAAGATCTCCAGCCATTCTTCCCGTTCAATAATCTCAAATCGAAGAACAAGCGATGCACCCCGCTCGACAATTTCCATTTCATACTTTCCCATGGCAACTGCGGTTTTATTTTCGTCCAGCTTTACCCCATCCCGAATCTGAATCTTAGCGTCATCCAATAGTTGGGCATCGTAGACAAATATTCTACTCTGGCGATCATCGACTTCTCCTGCCTCCCCATTCTTAGGAGCACCGAACAGCCAATCTGCTGGCGTCATCTTTTTTCCCATGCCCACAGGAATCTCATCGTCATCTATCCCGCACATATATCTGCGCATAGCCCCGGCCAAAGCACTCCCAGGTATGTATGGCTGTCCTTGTTCATTCACGACTACATCTGCATCTGTATGCTCCTCTTCCCCGGAGCCAATCAAAAGTGGGGCATCCAGAGAAGCTGTTATTTTCACACATAAGCGTTCACATATCTTATTGCTTTGCGTTTCTGTCTTATTCATTGACTCTCTCCTCCTGATTCAAGCCTGTCTCCCGATTGCGCGCTCTCCACTTTGCAGCATCCAAATAACACGTGATAAACGCATTTGATTTTCCATTACAAGGATTCAGAAATTTTTGAATCATATTCTTTTTTTCCTCATTTTGAATCTTATCTGCCTCCTTATCTAATATTTTATCTATCTGAGATTTCTGTTTTGCATCCAATGTTCTGGCTAAATGTTCCAATACCGAAATAGCCGATGATGCCGGTAGAAAATCATTTCCCTTATCATGTTCTTCCAGCTCTTGCAATGCTGCATCCTTATCCTGCTCTTCTTGACATCGCTTCTCTTTATATTCCAAACAAACATCCAGCAATACAGATTTCTCCCCGTTCTGTTTCTGTTCGGCTTTTGGAGCCGTTTCCACAAGACCTCCTCTGCATTTTTTTAGAGAGTCCTCCTTCACTTGTTCGAGTTTTCTCCAGTGTTCCATCGGTTCCACTTTCACTTGTCCGCAGCCCTTTCCAGTCAACATTCCCCACCGCTGCTGCTCGATTTCTTCTGCGGTAATATCCCGGTCTGTCTCTATACATAGCACGCTCCCAGGTGCTAAAGCGGGATATGTCTTTGCAGGAAGTCTCCATTTACTGTTGTATCCGCCCAAGACGGTGTAGTCGCACATCTCTTTCGATGACGTAATGTTGCATTCTAGTTTTTCTTCCAGATCTTTCAACAGCGGTTCAAACCCGGTCGCATACATTCCGTCCTGTTTTCTATAAACCAAGGGACTTACCAGCCACAGTAACCACTGCTTTCCCCTCGTCGTTTTATTCTTATGATCCAATACAGTCAAATCTCCAGTATGAATTCTTGCACGCCCATATTCGGCGGTTCTTGACCTGCCCAACATCAAGGTGTACTGGTGTTCTTTTAGACATTCTATTAAATCCCGAAGATCAGCCCACTTGCCAATCCAAGTTCCGCTAAATGTCTGTCCTTTTGACAACGCCGTATACTGGAAAAATTGACCCATGTTTTCTTCGCTGTTCTTAACTCTGTCATTGAGCGGATGTGCAATCCCCCGATTTTCCGGTCTTGCGTGGTGAAAATGAATCTCTTTTCGAGGTGATGCAATTGCTATTGTATTCTCCTTTCCGTTCGGAAAAGCAATCTGTCCGGATATTTTCTTACGTCTCACTTCCGCCGAAACATCATCCATAATATAAAACCACTGCTCCGGATGCTCCTTTACCAGTGCTATGACTCTAGGACAGGGGTAATATTCCAGATTTTCTTTTTTAAAAAACGCATGGCCAAACTGTACGCCGTCTCGTAGAAAGATTCTTCGAAATCCAGCATCCGTATGAGCATCTTTTCCCAGTGAATGTCTCTGAATATACATTCCTGCCAATGCACCCGCTATCGTGCTGGCCGGAATATAGTCACTTCCACTCTCAGCGTCTGCCGCTAAAACCACCGGCATCTGAAGCTCAATCTCATAGGACAGGCTTACCTCTGCTTCGAGTGGGAATTGTTCAGTCGGCTCACGCGATTGCTCACATGTTTTCGTTTCTTTGATTTCTTCCAGTACACAGTGAACCTCTCCCATCCCCCTGGAAATGCCAAGTCCCATATGGCGCATTCCTTTTGCACACCAACACAAGATGTCTTTTTCTTTCTCTTCGAGTTCTCCTTCAATCGGACAATTGAAAACCATACCGGCCGGAACCACCTGAATCGTTCGCAGCGAATGTTTCTCCGCAATTTGGGATTCCTCCAGCGCAGTTCGTGTTTGCCTTCTGGTAAAGATCTCTTCCAGCCAGTCAGCAGAAAACTCTGAATTTTTTTCCATTATCTTTTGAAATGCAAGATACTCCTCTCTCGAAATCTCTACATCTGTCTCCTGCTTTAAAAGATATCCCGGAATCCGGCATAAGTATCCATCGCCCAGACGAATCCCCTCACCCTGTTCCTGTCCTGGTCTGCCAAATATGCGTGGCAGCATCTCCTGTTCAATCTCATCATTATCCGCCATCTCCTTTGCAGCTTCCAGCAGGCAGCCTTTGATACGCTTTGCCGGAATATAAGGAATCCCATGGTCCAGAGCCGTCTTGTCATGAATCAGCCCCGGTGCATTTTCGCCATCTGTTGTACAGAAATAACTCATTAATTCAATCTTTAAATTCCATCGCTTCATCTATTTGCACCTCGCTATATCTGTAAAACGCTTTAACAAGTCTGTTTGACACAATCCCTGCAGCTCCAATGCATCAAAGAGCGGGGATTCTTCCCATCTTCCTTGGGTCAGTTTCTCCAGGTGATAGCCCCTCGACTCAAATTCACGTTCTAACAGTTGCATGGAGGAATCTCCTCTTTGGAGTGCAGCATAGATTTTATGTAATCTCCCTGATGGCCAACTCTGCATCGCATCTAACGTATGTATGAGAGATTTCAGTGAATTTTTATCCCTTTGCGTTTCCTTTAGAGGGATCATATATGGACGATTTTTCCATCTGGTATCCTCTGTCTGCCAGGTCAGTTCACTTCCCTTTATCACCTGAAAATCCAGATACCCAAAAACCTGTTGTTCTTTACTTTGATGCCTTTGATACCAGCTTTTCTTAGCCCTTGCGCAGGATTCCTCCGCAATAGAGTAGGCAATTCGAAATGGAAAATGACTATGGACAAAGGCAATTCCGCCACAGGCTGTGATGATCTCTTCCCTGCCTTTCTGCCTGTCCATCAGTTTCTTGATAAAGCCCGCTGCCATCGGGACAGCCAGTTCTGCCGTGCACAGAAATGTGAAGTCATCGCCGTCCATGAGAATTGGCCGCAACGGCAACAGCAATTCTTTATCCTCTTGATTTATATTCGTCCGCGGCTTATTATCCACTTGCCATTGCACCAATTCCTGCAGCACCTCTTGATAACTTTCACGAAAAAGTTTCGCAATCTCTTGCGATTCTTTGCGCAAGGCGGGAATTGCCTTGTCATAATTTCTGTTTTTCGTTAGAATCTGATGCATGCGGTTCCCCATACCATTGCCATCAATGTGAACAACCGCAATTGTGCTGTCCTCTCCACGCCGTTTGGAAAGCACCTCCATTTCTTTCGGATATTTATAGCGTTGTCCATTCTCTAACTCCGGAAACAGATTTTTGTTTCGGCTGATAAGCTCGTAACCTTCCCTTTTTTGGCGCTGAATTTCCGTGATGTATTCGACGCTGTCGCCACTGGCATTTTTCCGAATGGATATCGCAGTAATTGGCTGGTGGGTATCATTATCCTGTTCGACTACGGGAAATGGAGAATAGTTTGGTATTCGCACCATGCGGCGCTTGACTTGCGCCAGCTGCGTATCTAACTTCTCTCTGTCTTTTAAAAAATCCTTCAGCTCCGTCTCGATACATGCAACCGCCAGATAGATGCCCTGACAATCTTTCATGACTTTATAGGTCAGCTTTTTTCTCACCTCTTCATACGTACCCCTGTTGCGGAATAATACCATTGCATTACCGCCGCCAATATACAGGATTTCGGCTTCGCTACTCTCTTTCCCTGGCAGACGCAAACTTGTCTCCTCTGGCCCTTCATCCACCACGGCTTCCTCCCCCAATACTTCGTCGCATGTATCTATCAGGAACTCGTCCAGAACACGAGTCACCTGATAAGATGCGCCGGCATTTTCCTGCAGACGGTTTGTCGCAAAAATATAGTCCTGAATTCCGCTGACATCAAACTTCGCCAATATGTAATTCATCTATTTTTTCTCCTTTGACTGCTTATCCTTTGTTAGAACTTTCCCTTGTAAGATTTCACTGAATCTGTTTGCATAGGCACGATGTGGGAAAAGCATCGGGTTATTGATAATCATCAGCAATTGATTCAGTTGGAAAACCAGCGAGAGAATTACATTTTCCTCCTTTGGGTTACCTTTCAAAACTTTCAAATCCTCAAGGATATGTGGTCGATCATTCTCAATTTCCGCTATTTTTTTCTGACGATAATCTATGTCTCCCTTGCCCATACTTCCATTCATAAATGAATGATTTAACGCAGTGTTCCATTCTTTTAAACTCCGACAAGAATTTGGTATTAATTTGCATAATTTGTTATCCTCTCTTTTATCAGAGTACTTTGACGATAATATTATATCAAAATACTCCTCATATTTTTCCATAGCATCCTCACCCTCAAGCATGCATAATATTTCAATAGGGCGCGTTTCTGTCTGTGTTACTTTTTTCCGAGGTTCTATTTCCTTTAGCAACTCACTTAAATTATCCGTCATAGCAGTGGCCTGTCTGGCTACGGAATCAAACGATGTTATCAGACCATTAATTGATTCTACCCACTTATCAAGTCCTTCTTCATCTGGATTCCTACTTTTACACTGAACCACTGCTGCCACGGCTTCAATTGGTATAAATTTGATTTTTCCGTAATTGAATATATACGGTGTATAGAGTTCATCAAAAATTGCCAAATCGACCTCTTTAGATATATTACCAAAAGAATCAATAATAAATACGCTTTGTTCCATGCGATACTTTTTCGGAATCACCATTTCGAACAATTCCTGCCATACCTTTTCCCGGTAAGTTCCTGTTGTCAGGTGGTGATTGGGCACTTCCAGCAATAACTGATTCACAATCGACCGTTCAATCTCCACATAGTTGTCTCCTAATGATTTCAGTACAGTTTCATAACTGACCGTTTTCTTTTCACTCTTTTCTTTTGCACACATTTCTTATCTTCTCCTTAGTATTTTCATATATTATTAAGAAACATTATGAATCGTAAAACACCTCATAGTGCCCAAAACCAATAGTTGCTCCTTTCCCGATGTGAACATATTTTCCCGCCTCCAGAAGTGGCACAAAGCAGGATAAATCCCCCTCATACAAAACCCAACCGAAAATCGCATCGAGTTCTAGTTTTCCAGTTTTTTGATTTATCGAATATCTGGAAAAGGGAACTTCCCTCCAGCTTTCATCAGCAATCCGAATCTGTGCTGCCTGTTGGAGCATCATCTCCGTGTCCCATTCCAGGCAGACATCGGTGTACTTCTGCGTGATCAGTGACATCCTCCGGCTCAGAAATTGAATCAACACATCAAATGGCAGGTTCCGCAGCAGCTTTCCACTGGAAACTATTCTGAGCGGCGTATCAAAATTTATACAGGCATATGAGGCATTCCTCTCCTCAATTGATAGTATCGTTGGATTCAAGTTGTGAAGCCAGCTTTTTCCTCTGGCATAGAGCATTTTCCCGGATTTTGAATCTGTAACATGAATGAGCCTGAATGGCAGTCGGGCAGCGCCCCACCCTTTTTTTTCTGCATCAATCAGTGCTGCCAGATAGACCTCTGCATATTCTGTTGCGGTGCCCAGCAGTGTGAGGTCAAAAACACAAGTATCACCTTTCTCCCACTTTTCTTTCCCCTGTCCATGCACATAGATGTTATATGGATTCACCGCACCGGCTTCCCCACCTGTGTTATTAAAACAGCGGACATACATACAGTCTTCTCGTTTCTCACATAGAAAACATTTTTTGTCTTTCTCCTGACAATAAGTCTCGCGGATACAATGACCCAAAATTCCGCGTATTGTCGATCCGAGATATCCGGGGAGGATACCATCTTTACGACATTCGTAGTTTGCACGTACGGTGAAAGTTTTCATAAATTCAAACATAATAATATATCCCCCATTTTCAATCAGTAAATTATTTTCTTTTATTAATTTGTTTATAAAGATTATAATTCTATTTATCATAAAAGTCAATCTGATTTTAAGCAATTACCTAGAATTTTTCATAAAACTAGTCAATGTAGTGTACAAGAATTGGAACATTGTAAATTTTTTATCAAATATTTTGTTTTTCTACCCAAGGGTTTATGTTATAATAATACTGGTCACTTTCTACAAAGTGCGGATTGAAATTATTATTTTGTGTATAATGAGAACGGCTGAGTTCAGTTTTAAAAATCATACGAACTCGGCTCTTCTTATCTTTGTTCCATTTTATCATATTTTCTACAATTTTTCGATGAAACTCGTCAATTTTCACACACATATTTCATATACCACTCCTACTCCTCAACATTTCCACTCCTCCTACAACAATTCCAATTGGATGGACGTGTTCTTCCACCTAAATCTCCTTCCCAATACTTGACAAGTCTATCAGACTGTACCATACTAAAACCAAAGACTTAATAAATCTCTAACATAGGAAGGAGTGCGAACCCTATGAAGCCGACAATCTCAATCGGAACCCAAAGTTTTGAATATTTAAGAGAACACAATTATTTCTTTATTGACAAAACCGATTTTATTAAGGAATGGTGGGAAAACGGAGATGCCGTCACATTGATCACCCGTCCCAGGCGATTTGGCAAAACCCTGAATTTAGATATGTTCAAATGTTTCTTTTCGAATCAGTATTCAAAAAGAGAGGATTTATTCCGCGGTCTTTCCATTTGGAAAGATGACAAATATCGGCAGCTCCAGGGTAGCTATCCTGTAATTTCTATAAGCTTTTCGGATATCAAGGGGGGAACCTATCAAGATACCAGAGACGGGATTATCGCAACACTAGCCGAGACTTACCGGGAACACAGCCATCTTTTGCAAGGTGACAGTCTGACCGAAACAGAAAAACAATACTTTAATTCTTTTGAAGAGTATTCAAAATATCCACAAAAAGAAAACCCTGTCACTGATACAACAATCACCAGAGCCCTAAAAGATTTATCCTATTTTTTGAAGCGCCGATATGGTAAAAAAGTATTTATTTTTTTAGATGATTATGACACTCCATTACAGGAAGCATATACAAATGGGTACTGGCAGGAACTTACCTCCTTGATTCGGGCTTTATTTAACTCGACTTTTAAAACCAATCCATACTTGGAGCGAGCAATTTTAACCGGTATCACCAGAGTCAGCAAAGAATCGATTTTTTCAGATATGAATAACCTGGAAGTAGTCACAACTACTTCAAATAAATATACTACTGCTTTTGGTTTTACTGAAACAGAAGTATCAGATTCTTTGGAACTTATGGGAATGAATTCAAAGATGGAGCAGGTAAAATTCTGGTATGATGGTTTTGTATTTGGCAATCGAGCTGATATCTATAACCCCTGGTCCATCACAAAGTTTTTAGATTCCGGAGAGCTTAAGACCTATTGGGCAGACACAAGTTCCAATAAGCTGGTATCAGATCTGATTCAACAGGGTACACCCAAGCTTAAGATGAGTATGGAGGAGCTTCTTGCAGGAAGAGTTCTGGAAACCGGGTTGGATGAAGAAGTTATATTTGAACAACTCCCCCAAAAAAAGGGGGCAATCTGGAGTCTACTGCTTGCAGCCGGCTATCTAAAGATAGTAGATTGGAATTTTGACCACCAGACGGGCAAATACACTTACTATTTAAGAATCACAAATTATGAGACAATGCTGATGTTTGAAGAAATGATTGAGAATTGGTTCTCCGCAGATGATACTTCCTACAGCAATTTTAAGGATGCACTCCTCCAGGGGGATCTGGATTATATGAATCAATTCCTAAGTCAGATTGCTTTGAAAACTTTCAGCAGCTTTGACACAGGAAAACAACCTTCAGAACACGCTGAACCAGAGCGTTTTTATCATGGATTTGTGCTGGGGCTGATCGTTGATCTTGCAGATCGCTATCATATCACATCAAACAGGGAAAGTGGATTTGGACGATATGATGTTATGATGCTTCCTCAAAGTCCAAATGATAAGGCATATATTCTGGAATTCAAAGTATTTAATCCCAGAAAAGAAAAAAATCTTACTGAGACCGTTCAAAACGCACTGGAACAAATTAAAGAAAGAAACTATGATATGGAACTGATTGCCAACAAAATCCCGAAGGATAAAATAATACACTATGGTTTTGCTTTTCGGGGAAAAGAAGTTTTAATTGGCTCCTAGACAGACCAGAGAAAGGTGCTGCACAAAGTAATATGCGCGGCACCTTTGCCTGACGTCCGAAGCTCTCGCAAGATTGTTTTCACAGCATCGGGTTTACAAAACCGAAATCTATATTTTCTTTAATTTTTCTTGGGTAATCGCGATCTTAGACAGGGGCGATTACCTATTTGACGCATCCTTGATCTTTCAGTATTTCTTGTATTTCTTTCACATCGACATCTCTTGGCAGACCATTCTCTCTCGCAGCAATATATGCAGCAATTCCAACCGCCTGCCCCATGTTTGCACAAATTGGCATTGCCCTGAAATTCGAATGTGCCAGATGTGTACCAGAGATATTTCTTCCCGAAAGCAGCAGCCCATCGATTTTTTCCGGTATAAAACACCGATATGGAATGGTGTACCCTTTCTTCTGCTTAAATGTATCCTGAGCACCCGTCTTATCCAATCCACTGCCGGAAATATTATGCACATCAAAATTAAAATGCGCTTTTGAAACCACCCAGTCATCGAAAATTCTTCCTTCTTCTATATCCTTTTCGTTGATTGTATAGAGTCCTTTAAAATGTCTGGTCTCACGAATTCCAATTAAGTCTGCCGATGAAATTACATAACACTTTTCATAGCCCGAAACATTGTTTCTCAGAAAATCCACGATCGGCTGCATCTGTTTCCGGCATTGAATTGTCGCACGTACAAGGTCGTCCACATTAGTACCATCTATTTCTAAAACATTCGTCATATTGCAGGTAACTACACCTGGAAGTGACGTGCGATAAAGCAGCACATGTCCTGCCGGAAACGGAAGAGAGTCTTCTCCTAGTTTTTGAATATCTCCTTTAGGTATCATCAGATGATCTTCAAATTTTCCAGGGAAAACCGCCTTTGAATAATCTACTCCTGCAATTTTAAACATCAAAGTTGCCGGCTGCATAAGTCCGTCTTCTTCACGTCCCTTTACAAAATCCACTCCCGCTTGAAAAGCAATATCTCCGTCCCCGGTGCCGTCGATCACCACTTTGGCCATGATCGCTTCTCTTCCCGATTTACTCTCTACAATCACGCCTTTTAGTCGATTGTCTTCCATAATCACTTCACTGGCAAATGTGTATAGCCGGATATGTACATTTGCCTCCTCCAGCATTTGCAGATAAATGGTTTTTAGATTCTCGGGATTTATCGTCTGTCTGCTCGATTTGTTTGTATGGACATACTCTTCCTCTTCCATCGATACTGAGCGTTTTATGATTTCTTCATAAATACCGCCCTTCGTATTTCCAGTCCAATGGCTCATAAGACCTGTCGTCGACATTCCGCCCACGTTTCCAAGCTGTTCAATCAGCATGGTTTTGGCGCCTAGTCTGCCGGCTGTTACTGCTGCGGAAACCCCAGCAGGTCCGCCTCCCAAAACTAAAACATCATAGTTACCAAGAACAGATATTTCCCTCTTATCTTCTATATATGTGTTCATAGCTTCATACTCCTTTCAAATTTCTGTTTCTATCAATAAATCCTGACCTCGAAGACAGACGCAAATTTGCTTCCGTATGTGTTCAAAATTCTGACCCGCACGGCATCGACCTTTTTTATCCCTTCGTCAAAGCAAAGAATATTCAGCCGTTGTCCTTCGGATTTATATCGCAGAGTATTACGGATCTTTCCATTATGCAGGAATTCGATCTCATAATCTCTCACCAGCTCTATTGGTGAGCCCTGATCTTGTCTTTCAAGGACACTTTTATTGATGGATGGAGTAATTTCTTTCGAAAGATTCGAATCAAAAATCAAACGAATTTCATGAATTGTCTTAATCTCATTGAAATTTAGTGTAAGTTCTGGTTCCAATCCTTCCGTAATTTTGCTCCTCCAACAATTCGTATGCCTTTGGTCTGCTCGCGCATACCCATTCATCACATTCCGTGGCTCGCAGCCTTTTTCATGAGAACTAGCCGTAATTTCTGCAGTGGCTGCAAAATTTTCTTTGTCTTCATAACAATATCCCGGAATAAAACAATCGTCCTTCATTAATTCTCTCTGCAGCAGCTGAATATAACTTCCTACCTCTCTGGGATCAATATGCTTCTCTACAGCAATAGATGCTGCAGTCCCCACTGCCTGACCAACAACTGCACAGGTTCCCATGACTCTAGAGGATGAAAATGCCACATGTGAGCAGCTGATAATCCTTCCTCCCAGGAATAGATTTCTTATATTTTTTGAATAAAGACATCGATAAGGAACCGTATACCACTCCTTAACCGGATTCCAGACTGTAGGAACATCATCAGCACTTAAAAGACCATCTGCAGTATGCAGATCCATCGTCCATCCGCCATAAGCCACTGCATCCTCAAACACTTTTTTCTCATCAATATCAGACTGCTTCAAGATATAATCTCCGACAAACCGCCTGCTTTCACGTTTCGCCGGCAAAAAGCCGACCCACTCCAATTCCAGCTGATCCGCAGCATGATCGCCACCATTTTTTATATGATCCCATAGTCCCGCCAAAGATTTAAGCAATTCTTCGTTGATCTCCTGTGCATCATCAATCGTGTCATATCGAGTTCCGCCAAGCTCATTCCACCAATATCCAGATGTAGCATCTGTGTGATCTCGATTTTTAAGATCTTGTTCCGTATACTGATTTGCCCAGTCAGGGCATATAAAAGGAGCATTTTCTTCCATATCCCTCGCCTTAAACATCATTGAATTACCCATAGTTGCTGTATCCGCTTCTTCCGGCGCAAGGTTTTCACCAAATTCACTTCTTGCTTCCCGTCCGACCCGATAGATTGCACCTGCTTTTTCTCCGATACTTCCATCACCGGTCGAGTCGAGAAATAGTTTTGCATAAAAATGATACTCTCTTTCACTTGTCATCTGAAAAGCAGTCACTTTACGAATCTTATCATTTTCAACCTCAACTTGATTTGCATAACAGTTTAAAAACAAATCAAGGTTTTCCTGAAATCTTACCTTCTCCCAAAGGATCATATCAAAGATTGGATATACCATGTGTGGATTTCTTCTTTGATATGATCCTTCTTCCAAAATCCCTGTTTCTCTGGCATTTGGATTCTGACCATGTCGATTCGCACCACAGATATGCATTCGGATCTCTGAACTTGCATTCCCTCCAAGAACCGGGCGGTCATGCACCAAAGCTGTATGTACACCTTTTCTGGCGGCTGCAATCGACGCACACATACCAGACAGCCCGCCGCCAACTACAACAAAGTCATACGTTTTATCAATTATTTTTTCCATGATTCTACCTGCCTTCCCTTATTTTTTCTCGATTCATCCTTTCACAGCTCCGGCAGTCAAACCTTTTACCAAAAACTTTTGACCCAATAGAAAAACCACAAAAGCCGGAATTAAGGCCGAAGATGCCGCCGCCATTACAAGATTATATTCCGTCACACTCTCTTCAATAAAGTTCGTAAGCGCCAGAGGAATTGTGTAAAGTCTCCAGTCGCTCAAAAATACGAGCGGTTCAAGGTAAGCATTCCAGTTCCACAAAAACACAACCATTCCAAGAGATGCCATGCTCGGTTTTGCAACAGGAAGCATGATATGGGCCCATATTTGAAATTCGCCTGCTCCATCAATTCTGGCTGATTCCCTCAATTCATTCGGAATCTGCATAAAATACTGCCGCATCAAAAAGGTTCCCGTGATTGTAATCAGGCCTGGCAGGATCAGTGGCAAATGAGTATTGGTCATTCCCAATTTGTTGAAAATTGCAAATTTCGGAATCAATGTAACCTGGCTTGGTATCATCATTGTTGAAAGATAGATCAAAAAAATAGCGTCTCTTCCCTTAAACTTTAGCTTTGCAAATGCATATCCAGCCATTGAGCTCGTAATAACAGAGCCGATTAGATTAATAATTGCTATCTTCAGAGAATTAAAGTATGCTCTTCCAAAATGATAGTCTCTTACAGCGGATTCACCAATATTCCATACTTTCTTATAATTATCCGGATAAAAATATTCCGGAATCCATTTGATCGGAAGTTTCATAACATCATTTGGCAGTTTCATCGATGCAGACAGCATCCATAAAAAAGGCGTGATCATCGTAATCGCAAACAACGCAACAAGGATTGTTATAAATATCCTGAAAATGAGTTTCCTTTTTTTACTTTTTGACATCGTGCCCTCCTTAATAGCTCACCCATTTTTTCTGTCCGCGCCACTGAATCATCGTGATAATAAACAGAATAATAAAAAGAATCCATGACATTGCCGACGCATACCCCATCTTATAAAATGAAAATGCCGAGGTATATATGTAATAGACAAGGACATTAGAGGAGCTGCCCGGACCACCTTTCGTCATGATCTGTACCTGTGCAAACACTTGGAAGCAGGAAATAAACGTTGTAATAATCAAAAAGAAAGTTGTAGGTGACAAAAAATGGATTGTCAGTTTAAAAAACTTTTGGAACCCTGATGCCCCATCTATGTCTGCCGCCTCATATACATCCTTTGGCAGCCCTTGAATTGATGAGGTATAAATCATAATCGAATATCCAACTTGACTCCATATAGTCATAATCATGATTGCAATCAGAGACCACTTTTCATCCCCAAGCCATTGGGGGGGATTCTTTACACCAAATGCCTTGACTAATTGAGTAAAAGGTCCCCAGGGAGAATACATCATAACCCATACAATAGACACCGCCACAATATTTGAGATATATGGCATAAACATAGCCATACGCAGGGGAACTTTTCCAAAACAATATTGATCAATAATCACCGCCAGAACTAATGAAATTACAATTGTGCATGGAACAACTATCAATGCAAACACAATCGTATTGAGAAGTGAACTTGTAAACCAATCATCTTTCCACATCTCTACATAGTTTTGCATCCCGATATAATTCCAATTTCCAATCCCTTTTGTATAATCCCAGTCCGTAAAACTCGTGATAAGCGAAAAAACCATAGGAAATAATGTAAAGAGAAAAACGCCAATCACATTCGGCAGAATAAAAGCGTAACCGGTTAAATTCTGCTTTATTTTCTTTGATAAGTGTATCTTATCCAAATTCTGCTCCTTTCAATATAGAAGGGACAGGTATTTACCCAGCCCTTCTATACACCTTGATCTTTTACTTATTCAATATCACAGAACTTCTTTCATCTGCCGTTTTCATGGCATCCTCAACAGATTCATCTCCAATTAACGCCTTCTCACTTTCCTCTATTAAAACTTTCTTTATTTCCGCAATATGGTTTGTAATTGTCGGAACCGCATAATTATCGGCAGGTTCAATCAATACACTTTTTGTTGATTCCTCATCTAGAAGGTCCTCGGCACCATCCATAAATGCATCCGTCACCTCCTGAACATCATATGTATTAAATGCAGGTACTCTTCCGCCCTTCGCTAATGGAATCATACCTTTCATCGCATACCATTTTGCAAACTCCCATGCCTCTTTTGTATGTTCTGATTTCGGATTAATGCACAGATGATCTCCATATCCTCCCTGCGTGTAATTTCGTTGGTTTTCGTCTATCACTGGGTAAGGGGCAAACGCTGTAACAAACTCATGAGGATAATTCGCTGTATCTTTGATGCTTCTGATCATCCATGGACCAACTGTCATAGCCGATTTTTCTGCAAGGAACGTTCCTTCCTGTGACAGCTTTTGCGTCATGGAATCCGTATGCGTTGGAGACGTTTCATCTTCCGCCATCATGTCTTTCAGTAATTGTATACTTGCTATATTGACCGGATCAGAGAAACGTGTTGTATTTTCATCCTGATACATTGGGTCTCCGCCAAGTGTCAGAACAGATAGATAATTTAACGGATAGGTAATATCCTGCTGTGTGTTCCAAAACATTCCATATACTTTATCCTGACCTTCTCCATGTGTAAGTTTCTTCGCTATTTCTCTAAACTCCTCAAATGTCCAGTCTTTCGGCACTTCAATTCCTGCTTTATCAAACATATCTTTGTTGATAACAATCCCATACTTATCGGATTTCGTAGGTAATGAATATGGTTTTCCATCCACATAATATGCCTTAGCCATATCCCCAACATAAGATTCCAGGTCAAAATCATCTTCTTTCATGAATTCACTCAAATCAAGAGCCATATCTCCAGAAGCTCTTTTTTCTAATTGATCCGATGCATAAGAGATATAAAGATCTATTCCTGTCCCGGAGAGAAGGTTTGTCTCAAGTTTTAGATTTCCTGTCTCATCGTTTACAAAACGTTCATACTCAACTTGAATACCCCTATCTTTGTACTCCTTATTAAAAAGATCGCACGACTCCTGCGGTCCGGCTTCCGGTGGAACACCTCCCCATAATCGTAAGGTCACTACATCATCTGATTTTTCTTTTCCCGACTCATTTGAAGAGCCATTTTTGTCAGAGCCTCCACATCCGGCCATTACAGCAGCGGTCATAATTGAGACAGCCAGCATTACTAAAGCTTTTCTTTTCATCCTTTTCTCCTCCTACTTTAATTGTAATGATACCAGGGTCAAAAGGTCCTACGTTTCATGCTTGCATGAAAAAGCATGACCTTGGGACCCGAACAAACATGAGAAAGCAACCCGATTAGGGTGTATTTCGAATGTTTGTAGGATTACGCGAGCACAAAGTGCGGATAATCCGTGTATCATAGGGGTCAAATTACTTTTGACCCCAACATCATTGTAATTAAAGTATACAAAAACATGTCCAAACAATGAATAATCTAAATTGCTTCGACTCTTCAAATTTCTGCTATTAATTTTTTATGATTTTAAAGATATTTTTCATATCTTTCATTTTCTGCTTTATTGTCTACATTATTCTGCTACTTTTTTCTACGATATTCCATCGGTGAAATTCCTGTATACTTTTTAAACAGGGTGCTAAAATAATTGGGATTCAAAATCCCAACTTGAAACGCTATTTCATAGATACTGTCACTGCCTTTTAACAAGGTCTTAGCCCTGGCAATTCTCATTTGATTGACATAATCAATATAGCTTATCCCGACATCTTCCTTAAAAATATGTGAAAATCTGCTTTCACTCATATGGACATAAGAAGCCGCCTGCTTTACGGAGATTTCTTCATGCAAATGTTCTTTTGTAAAATATTTTGCTTTGGTGACTTCTAAACGATCTTCTTTTCTCATCTCGTTTAAAGAATTCTCAACTTTAAGCGCTATTTCTTCTATCGCCGTCTTTACCGCTAAAAGTGTATCATATTCATAAATCAAATTTTCAAAAGATATTCCATTTTTGTCAACTAAATTTTTCTTTTCATAACCAATCTTGATAAATCCATACATCATCACCTGAAGATATTCCAAAATTTTTTGTTTGACGCAACTACCTGGAATTGAGCTTTGAAACGCTGCATCTTCCATATATTTTAAAAGTATCTTCAGTGCTTCACTGATATTATCTTGTTTTACATCAGCTTCCAAATACATAAATCTACACGATTCATCTGCAGCTTTAACAGTATTCTTTTTTGTTTCCTGTGTAATCATATCCTCGTAAGGCATAAATACATCTCTTGCATTTCTTCTTGCATCCAAGAGTGCCTGCCTAAACGCACCCAAATTCAGGCAGACCGAACTGCATCCACCACTCAAAGAAAATCCACAGTTTTGTTTCGCATAATTATTCAAAACCGTAAATGCTCTTTCCACATGACAAAAGCTGTTCGAATACCTTTCATTCACCATCAAAACCATTTCAGCATCACCATACCGAAAAATCTCAAGCAGGAACTGGCGTCCAAATATCTCCAAAGCCATCTGTTCCAGCGTTTTTTTGACAAATAATAAATCCTTATACTCTCCAGCCTGTCTTAACGCCCTGAGATTATCCATTCTAAGGAATAATACCATATAGGGATGTTCAAAATTCGTTCTTATACAAATATCCGATAGTGCTTGCTCAGGATTTTCTCCATAATCCACGATATGTTTTATTGCATTTTCCTTTTCCCAGTCAAAATATGTTTTTACTCGAGTCTCATTCGAATCCTGTTCTTGAATCACCGGTTCCACCCTGGAAATCTCATTCATTACTTTCAATAAGTTCTCCGGATCTATGGACAGTTTAAAAATGTAATCTGATGCACCTAATCGAATTGCACTCCTTGTAGTTTCCAGATCATTATAATTACTGAGCACCAAAAACCTTGTCTTTGGGCTAATCGATAATCCCTTTTTGATAACTTCGAATCCGTCAACTGGATCCATCTTTAAATCTGTCAATACAATGTCCGGCTTTAATTTTCCAATTAGACGAATTGCCTCCTCACCCAGCCCAGTGTCTCCGAGAATTTGATATCCATTTTCCTCCCAGTCAATCATTGACATAATACCGATTCGTATTAAGTTTTCATCATCCACAATCAAAACCGTTCTCATACGCTTCTCCTTCTTTATCAGATATCTCCGGCAGAATAAATTTCACAATTGTCCCCCTATTTTCCCCTGCTTTCAGGCTCAGGCCATAACTTTCCCCAAATGCCATCCGGATACAGGAATCGACCGTAGATAATCCAATCTTTGTCATCTTATCTCTGTCCAAATTTTTCTTTCCTGATTCGAACGCATCTGCAGCGTCTTTCGATATTCCAACCCCATCATCTATGACATGAATATATAGAAAATGTTCTTGCCTCCAAGCACGAATCGTAATACACAGTTCTTCGCATTTATTATCATAACCATGTACTACTGCATTTTCTACAATTGGCTGTAAGATGAACTTCATCATTTTGGCGTCTAAAAGATCTTCCGATACATCGACTCGCAATTTTGCATAATCGGGATACCTGCAGTTATGTACATAGATATAACTTTCTACATTTTTAATCTCCTCCTGAAGAGAAACTAACGTCTTTTCTTCTAACATGCTGTAGGATAAGAGGTTTCCAAAAGCATCAATACATTTTACAATATTGTCTGCTCCACGGATTTTTGCCATCGACTTAACGTTTAGTAATGTGTTAAAAATGAAATGGGGATTTAACTGTGCCCTTAGTGATTCATAATGATACTGTTCTCGAATTTTATGTTCCCTATTGAGCTGATCAAACAGACGATGAATATTATTCCCCATTCTCACAAAGGATTCATTAAGTTTTCCTATTTCATCTTTTCTCTTGATATCGAGGCCCACTATTGGTGTGTTCACATCAAAAGACTCCATTTTTTGTGTTAATAACTTTATCGGTTTTACAAGCCAATTGCTGAGCACAACTAGTATTAAAATCACCATGATACACAAAATTCCTGCAGTAACATCTATCTTCAATGTAAGAGCCATAATATCATTTCTTACTACATCGTAATCGGTAAAATTAATAACTTTTATTGCCCTTCCATTAAATTCCCATGGTTTCCTCATCGTATAGTAAGAAACGAGAAAATTTTTATCGGATATCTTAACTTGTGTTCTGCCATTGTAAGACGAATCAATTTTGCTATATACCTTTGAAAATTCACTGCTTGATATCTCCTTCTTCCTGTCATTATTTAAAAGTACCGTCCCATCTCGCATACACATGTAAACAAAATCCCCCGGACTTGAATACTCCATCAGTGTTTTTTCAAAATCCTCTTTACTTATGCTTATGATTATAGTACCGATCTGTACCCCATCTGTTCCATTGCTTAATACAGCTCTGGCAAGAGATATAGATTCTTTCCCCTCGCCGCTTAATTCTTTTCTTCCAAACATGTCCCACACAACATGACCATGTTCTATTTTACTTTTATTCAATAGTGTTTCATTGATTTCCTGCACATTCTGCTGATGGGGAAGATTTGAATAGATACGGTCGTATTTATCTAAAAGCAGAACGTTTAGAGATGGAAATCGAGTCTCCAAGCTCAGAATGCCTGCACGCTCAACGATCTGATCAAAATATTTCGAATTTTCATAAAGCTGTGTGTTCGAATTCGAGATACGTTCTCTCAATTCTTTATCATTGACAAATAAGGTGGAATAATATGCTAAATCCTGTAGTTGCTCATAGACGAAGCCTTCATTTTTAGAAATATTTTCTATTACCTGCTCACTAAGTCGCTCCTGAAGAGTATTCTCCATCTTTTTTACTGAGACCAGATTTAGAATATACATAGGAATCACAACAAACAAAAAGACACTCAGAAACATACGAGCAGAAAAACTCTTTATTGATTTTATCCTCATCATTAATATCCTCCGGACAAATTTAAAAACTTTTATATAAAAACTTGATAGGTTCTTCCCTAAGAGTATACAATAATTCCAAATTCACCGCAAACGATTCTTACTATTCGCTTTCTCCACGGAAGACAACGTCCACCAGGATTTCAAGCATACCAATTTCCTATGTTAAGGTTTTTCACTTTCTCCCCACCTCCCTCTTGACTTTCCCCCTCCTCTATATGATATGATAGTATAACTGCTTATCCATAACAGTATCATCTATATCTACCACATTTTCAAAACGGAAGAATACGAAGGAGGAAAAGTATGAAGCTGGTGCTACATCACATGAACCGCTACAAGCGGTACATTTTTTTCAACATTCTGGCGGTTTTTGGTTTCGCAGCGGCGGAACTTGGGATTCCAACGATCGTATCCGATCTGATCGACAATGGGATCAGTCAGAATGACACATCTTACGTTTACCACAAGGCAATAATCCTGCTTGTGGTTGCACTATTGGGAGGACTTGGAAACATTGTTCTGGCTTACTGCAGTTCCAGAGCAAGTACGAAAATCGTAAGAGATATGCGAAATGATATCTTTCGGAAATCACAGGAATTCTCTCATACGGAATATAATAAGTTCGGTGTTTCCAGTATGATCACAAGAACAATGAATGATGCATTTGTCCTCATGCAGTTTTTAAATGTCATCTTTCGGACAGCTCTTCTGACACCGATCATGATGCTGATTAGCATGTTTATGGTGTTAAAGACCAGTGTGTCACTATCGATGGTAATCGGCGCCTGTATCCCAATTCTGATTCTGGGAATCTATCAGATTGCCAAAACCAGCAGCCCGATCAGCGCAAGGCAGCAAAAGGGAATGGACCGTCTGAATCGGATTTCGAGAGAGAACCTGACCGGTGTGCGTGTTATCCGTGCTTTTTGCAAGGATCATTATGAATCCAAACGTTTTGCGGATGCCAATGAAGACTACGCAGGGAATGCCAAGAAACTGTTTAAGCTCATGTCTGTCACACAGCCGGCATTTTTCCTGCTCTTAAATCTCGGTGTTATCGTTGTCTACGTCATATCCTCCCGCATGATTAATGTGGGAACTCTGCAGGTCGGACAGCTTGTGGCATTCCAGGAATACATGTTTCACGCAATGTTTTCCATGATGATGTTTTCCACAGTCTTTATGATGTATCCGAGAGCCGCAATCAGTGCAAAGCGTATTCAGGAACTTCTCGATGAAGAACCGCTGATACAGAATCCGGAAAACCCGGTTATGGACGGAGACGGAAGTACATCGCTGGTCTTCGACCACGTATCCTTTCAATATCCAGACGGGGAGGCCGCCGTGCTGCAAGATATTTCCTTCGAAGCACAAGTGGGTGACACGATTGCATTTATCGGGAGCACCGGAAGCGGTAAGAGTACGCTGATCAATCTGATTCCGCGTTTTTATGATATCAGCACTGGTTCAATTAAAGTAGACGGTGTCGATGTTCGTAAGTATGACCTGAAAGCCCTCAGAGAGAAGATTGGATTCATTCCGCAGAAGGCACTGCTGTTCTCCGGAAGCATTAGGGAAAATATCCGCTACGGAAAGGATACGGCCTCGAAAAATGAACTCGATCACTCCACACAGATCGCAGAAGCTTATGATTTCATTCAGGAAAAGCCAAAAAAATATGACGAAAAAGTCGTAGAAGGAGGAGGAAACTTCTCAGGCGGTCAACGTCAGCGGCTCAGCATTTCCAGAGCAATTGTAAGGAAACCCGAGATCTATATCTTCGATGATTCATTCTCCGCCTTGGATCTGAGGACAGATGCCGCGCTGCGAAAAAATCTGAAACCCGAGACAAAAGAAGCAATCACACTGATCGTGGCACAGAGGGTTTCCTCGATCATTGACGCAACGAAAATTATTGTGATGAATGAAGGCCGGGTTGTCGGTCAGGGTACACACAAAGAACTGTTAAAAACCTGCCCGATATATCGGGAAATTGCAGAAAGCCAGTTATCAAAGGAGGAATTAGGAGCATGAAAAAGAATACCGGCATGTCAAGGCTGATTCCTTATCTGAAAAATTATAAGGCAAAAATCTTTGGAGCAATTATTCTGATTGTCGTCGTGGCAACATTGAATGCAGCTGCCCCTTACATTGAAGGAATGGTCACAACCCAGCTGTTTTCCGATGTCAAAGCCGGTAACGGTGTCAATTTTGCAAAAATAGCACAGTTGATCGTCACTCTTCTCATCGTCTATCTGGTCAGCGCGACCAGCAACGCGTTCTTTATGTTCTTACTGACGGATGCGATTCAGGATGCGATGGTGGATCTTCGAAATGAAGTAGAAGGAAAGATTCGAAAGCTTCCAATCGCTTATTTTGACACTGTACCGCTGGGCGACACGCTAAGCCGTATCACGAATGATATGGAGACAATCTCAAATGCTCTTCAGCAAAGTCTTGCCCGAATCTTCAACGCAATTTTAGGTCTGACCTTTGCCGTCTTCATGATGTTCCGTATACAGTGGAAAATGGCTCTGTCTGCGATGCTGATCATCGTCTTTTCAGTGATCATATCCAAAATCATTGTCACAAAGTCGCAGCCACTGTTCACCCAACAGCAGGATGCTCTGGGCAGGCTAAACGGTATTGTTCAGGAAAAGTACACCGGATTTAATGAAATCAAGCTTTTTGGAAAGCAGGAGGATGCATTCGAAGAGTTCAAAGAGGCCAATTCAAATCTCTGTGATAATGGTTTTAAAGCACAATTTATCAGTGGTCTGATGTCTCCTCTGGTGACACTGGTCACTTACGTGGGCATTGGAGGGATTGTGATTTTGGGAGCACTCTATGTCATATCCAGCGTCATCACCGTTGGACAACTGCAGTCCTTTATCCGCTATATCTGGCAGGTAAATCAGCCCCTTTCTGAGGTGACACAGCTCTCGGCAGCAATACAGTCCGCCGTAGCAGCCATTCACCGTGTCTTTGATTTTCTTGACGAAGAAGAAGAGTATGAGGACACCGATTACAAGCCTCTCACAGCACCCATTCGTGGAAATGTGGTGTTCAACGATGTCTATTTCTCCTATACACCAGACAAGCCGCTGATCCAGGGTTTAAATGCGAAAATCGAAAGCGGTCAGATGGTCGCAATCGTAGGGCCAACCGGCGTCGGGAAGACAACATTGATCAATCTTCTGATGCGTTTCTATGACGTGACCGGCGGCAGCATCAAGATTGACAACACGGACATCCGCCAGATGAAGCGTGAAGATCTGCGTTCCCAGTTTGGCATGGTCCTCCAGGACACTTGGCTTTTCAAGGGGACGATCGGGGAAAATATCGCGTATGGCAAGGACGATGCGACCAGAGAGGAAATCGTAGAAGCCGCAAAAATTGCAAATGTGCATCATTTCATCATGACGCTGCCGGAAGGTTACGATATGGTGTTAAATGAAGAAGCCGACAACATCTCGCAGGGTGAAAAGCAGCTTCTGACCATCGCCCGTGCCGTCCTTTGCGATCCGCCAATTCTAATCCTTGATGAGGCCACCAGCTCTGTGGATACTCGTCTGGAGCAGATGCTGCAGGATGCGATGCAAAAGATCATGATAGGACGTACTTCCTTCGTCATCGCCCATCGACTGTCGACAATCAAAAATGCTGACCTGATTCTGGTCATGAAAGACGGTAACATTGTGGAACTGGGTACCCATAAAGAATTACTTGCAAAAAAAGGATACTACGAACAGCTGTACAATTCACAGTTCGCCCATTAATCTGTTTTTTGCTCAGCGGCAATATATCCCCTATAAAAGAGGGAAACGTAAAACTGATATTCAGCTTTGCGTTTCCCTCTTTTGTGTTCATCTTGCTATTGTGTTCATCTTACCTCCGGTTACAGAAGTTTTTTAAATTCATCGGCTACATGCTGTACCTGTGTACCTATCACCACCTGTACGCTTGTCTTGCTCGGACGGATAATGCCCGCAACACCTGCCGATTTTATTTTCTTTTCATCGACTGCCGTATAGTCTTTCACCTCTATCCGGAGCCTCGTGATACAGTTATCCACATCGGCAATGTTTTCTTTTCCCCCAAGACCTTCTAATATAGTAGCCGCCACCTTTGCATAATCGCCGCCAGAGATTATATCTGTATCCAGTTTCAACTCTGCCTCTTCGCTCTCGTCATCTTCCCTTCCGGGTGTTTTTAAATCAAACTTTGTGATGACAAAGCGAAATACTACATAGTACAGCATGAAAAACACAAGACCGATCGGGATCAGCCATAAGGGATTTTGAGCCATCGGCGAGCTAAAGCTTAATACATAGTCGATCATACCTCCACTGAAGTTAAACCCGGCTCTTATTGGCAGAGAAGCTACAATGAATCCTGATATGCCGGCCAGAATCGCATGCACCAAATAGAGCCCCGGCGCAAGAAACATAAAAGAAAATTCCAGTGGTTCTGTCACTCCGGTCAGAAACGAACATAATGCTGCGGAAGCTAATAAGCTGCCTGCTATCTTTTTATTCTTATCTTTCGCCGTGTGATACATTGCCAACGCTGCCCCGGGAATTCCAAACATCATAAAGGGGAAAAATCCGGCCATATACATACCAGTCATACCATATGTACCACTGCCTGCCCAAAAATTGCCCAGATCATTGATGCCCGCAACATCGAACCAGAATACAGAATTCAGTGCATGATGAAGGCCCGTGGGTATGAGTAGCCGATTAAAGAACTGATAGATACCTACTCCAATGGCCTTAGTACTGATAATTGCTTTTCCAAACTTCACCAGTAGCCCATATACAAATGGCCATGCAAAGAACAATACAATACTTACTAATATAGAAACACCCGCCGTAACAAGAGCAACGCTTCGCTTTCCACTGAAGAAAGCTAGTGCGTCCGGAAGCTTTGTATTCTTAAACTTGTTATAGCAGGAAGAGCCTATGATACCAGCAATAATACCAATAAAGACATTTTCAATCATATCAAATGCCATGTTCGCTTCTGCGCCGGTCATGGCTGCTACCGTATCGCTAGAGAGCAAATTCGTTATCATAAGCCAGGATACAAGTGCCGCAAGCGCAGCGGCACCGTCATTATTCTTAGCCATTCCAATACCGATCCCTATAGCAAACAGAATTGGTAAATTGTCGATCACAGAACCTCCGGCTTTTGTCAAAAACACGGAGATGACACTGTCAGCGCCCCAGCTGGTTGAGCTAATCGCGTAACCTATACCCATAAGAATCCCGGCAATTGGCAAGGTTGCAACCGGCAACATTAAAGATTTCCCTAATCTTTGCAGATATTTCATCATATAGTATATCCCCCTTTGTCTTATAGTCTTATAATTTCATCCAGTTCTTTTACTCTCTGACCAGTTGTTGTCTCCATATTGGGAAAACGATCCGAATTACAGATTACAACCGGTGTAATAACTTCATAGCCTGCTTTTTTTATATTATCCATATCAAATTCTATCAGCAGGTCCCCTTTTTTTACTCTGTCGTCTGTCTCAGCATAAGACACAAAGTATTTTCCTTTTAATTTCACTGTATCCAGACCTACATGTATCAGTATCTCTGCACCGAAATCCGTTGTAATACTGACCGCATGTTTCGTCTCAAATAGAGTTGTAATGACACCATCCGCCGGTGCCACGATTCTCCCCCTTTCCGGTTTTATTGAAACACCTCTCCCAAGCATCTCCGTACTAAATGTTGGATCCTTTACCTCGCTAAGAGGACATACCTCACCTTGCACTGGTGCTAAGACAACATTTTTTGTCTTACCTAAAACTCCTTTTAATTTACCAAACATTTTTATCTCCTTAATTTCAACTATTTTCTGTCATTGATCTGCTAAAATCACTCGTCTGATGTGCACTGTCAGGTAAGCCAATTCTTCCTCTGTAATCTGATACTCAAAATGTTCTTCAATATAACCTTTTACTTCTCTGGCACATTTAAACTCTCTTGGGTATAATCTCTCAATCGCTTCTTCAAATTCTTTGTCCTTATTATCTAATAATTCTTTCTTAACAATTCTCTGGGTCAGGAATTTCAAATGAGTTACAAAGCGCTCATAATGTAGAGATTCTTTATCCAGCCGAATATTAAAATACTCCTCTACAATGTCAAGAATTTCGGGAATACATTTTGTAATATGGATTGCCTCACTCATTTGCGTATTATATTCTGCATTTACAATATGAAGAGCAATTGAGACAACTTCGTCCACAGACAAAGCCACTTTTAATTCTTTTCCGATCAGGTCAACCGCATATTTCCCAATCAAATATTCCTGACGATAAAAGTTCTTCACCTCCAATACTAAAGGATTTTGAAACATCATGCCCTGCCTATACCGTTCGACAGCAAAATTGATGTGATCGGTTAATGTAATGTAAATATTCGGGTTTAGTTTTTTATTAAGAACCTTTTTGGCATGTTCCACGATCTTACTTGTCACCTGTATATGCTCCAAGGGCATTTTTTCTAATAACACTTTGAATTTATCTACTGAGCTCTGGCTTTCCATGTGGAATATCTTTTCAATTCGATCTTCTCGAATCATATCTCCCCGCTTTGCTTTAAACCCTAATCCTTTTCCCATGACAACCACTTCACGGCTGTTTTCATCTTTGGTACTAACAACATTATTATTAATTACTTTCTCAACCCGCATTTATACACCCCAAATCAAAAATTAATAAGGCTTCTAATGAAAAAAAGACCAAACTTTGTACAGTCTATGTATAGACTTTACAAAATTTGGTCTTGCCTGCTTACCAGTAACAATCCAATGGTTATTATTCATATGTAAATACAGTTATATTCTAACATTTACATTACATTTTGTCAATATTTTTTGGATTTTCAAATACTAAACTATCTATATTGCAGATGTTTTCGCTCACATGATACATAAAGTCAATCCACAATCTGCTAATTTTCAGCGAGAAAACGAAAAAAATTCAATTTATAAGACTGAGATTCCTCTGTTTTGTATACCAGATATACAGTTTGAAGGCCAGTGACCTTTGTAGTCATCTTTGTCGCCTGATTCGTCCAGTTATTGATGGCTTTGTTGGCATTTTGGGCTTTGGTCACATCAAGCACTGCCGCAGGCTCCCCTTTTTGGCTTTTAACATGCAGTTCGATGCTTCCCCCGGCAACCTCTAGAAATACCTGAAATTCCACAGCTTCAGGAGCTATATTGCCAAAATCCACGTTGTGGTAGACCGTATAAGCACCATTTTTAATATCTCCAACATATTTCATTCCATTCTCGGTCTTTATGGTGATATTCCTTACGGAGTCAAAATCTTTGGCTGGAATTGGGTGGAACGCACTTCTAATCAAGTCTTTCGAATTCGGCGTGTTCTGATACAAAGCTGTCGCCGCTGATGCATCCCAGGAAGATGGACTCTCGCTGTCCTCAGTCTTTTTTCCCCACTGGGTTTTTGTAATTCCTGCTGAGTTCCTGTTGTTCCAGGCTGTCCGTGCATTGTACTGCATCCAGTCGATATATTGAGGCTGATTGTGATTGACGATAAGATCATTTAACCATCTTGTAAAAATCCCCTTAAAACCAGGAAGATCCTCGCCGCTTTCTTCGTTGTTCATCACACCATAATGATACATATCAATCATCGTGTAATCTGCTGCCAAAACCGCATCTGACAGATACTTTTCTTTGCCGTAATGATCATACAGAAGGCAGCTGGCACCGATAAATGTCCCCTGATTATAGGTGGATGCCCACGAGTTTCTGCCTCCGTTGAGGCCAACGTTGTCATCAATGTGTCCAGTCACAGGATCAAAGAGAACCTCCCTTTCCCATTCCAGAATATTCTTTGCTTTTTCAAAATAGCTCTCGTCATCCAGTGCTTCTCCAAGAAAGCAGGCTGCAATCGCCCCGGGACCATTGACACAGGCATTCTTCGTCTTGTTGTCAGCACGCCAGAACAGTCCGCCTCCCAGCTCGTCGCTCCATGCCCTCGCATAAGTATTGTCAAAATTGACTTTGGCCGTGGCAAGGTATTTCGTATCTTCCGTCGCAAGGTAGGATCTTGCACAGGCAATTGTAATCCACATAAGGTCATCATTGTAGTCATTGCCGCCCCACCAGCCTTCAACCTCCTGGTGCTTGTAATCCTTTGTAAAACCTTCATAGATCTGATCAATCATCTCTTTATAGCGGGCATCCCCGGTATGTTCATATGCATCAATCACGATTTCAAACGTCTCGGCTCCTGTCCAGAAACCTCCGAAACGCCACACATCTTCCTCTTCGTCGTGGGTGTAGAAGTTGTCAATATAAGCGGTGAAAGCGTCATAAGCTATCTGTTCAAAGTCAATGTCATAATCCAGTACTTTCACCTTCTCTGTGGGACTGCTCGTCTTTGTTTCCTTATAGTTTCGCTTCCTTTCCATATCCAAATATCCCCCGTCTCATAATTAGTTGTCTGTGTTTATTTTAAAAAAATCATTCTCCATCAAACGATCCAGCAATTCTCCAAAAAGTGAATTCGCCCATGCAAACCACGATCTGGTGTACTCCTCCGGTTTGTCCGGATGAAAGGATTCATGCATATAGTTCGTTTCCCCATGCGTCCGCGACAACATTTCCAGACAGTTTAAGATCTCCTCACTGTCATCCGATGTAAGTGCCTGCATAATGATGCTGATACACCAAATATATCCTTTTGGTGTGTGCGGACTTCCGATCCCTTTTGCATACCTCCCTTCATAATAGTATGGATTTTCTTTCGACAGTACAAATTTTCTTGTTCGTTGGTACATCTCATCTTGCGTATCTGTGTATCCCAGATAGGGAATTGCCAGGAGACTCGGAGAGTTCGCATCATCCATCAGAAGGTAATTTTCTCTTCCGTCTGTTTCATACGCATAGATTTTCCCGACCCCCAAAGCTTCTGCAACAGCATGCTCTTGAATTCCTGTATTAATCTCATCTGACAGCTTGCGGCATTCTCCAGCTGTCTTACTGTCATCATAAAAAGAATTGATAATCTCCTCGGCGTAGTCCAGCGCCTTAACCGCCATCATATTTGCCGGAACCAGATATCCGTAAGTACAACTGTCATCAGATGGTCGAAATCCGGACCATGTCATCCCGCAAGGTGACACAGGATTCCCCTTTCCTTCCATTGGAAGGGTGTCCGTACTGACTCCGTTATGTCTCTGAAAATGATACGGTGAGCGTGCTGCATGATCCTGCTCCGTGCGAAAAACCTCTAAAATTGTTTTGATCATCTTCAGAAAGTCTTCGTCAAAGATCTTGGACTCTCCTGTTTCCTCCAGATAGGCATGTGCAAGATAAATTGGAGCACACAGGGAATCAACCTCGTATTTGCGCTCCCATACACCGGGATTTTGATCTGTCTCATCCTTATAACCTTTGCCGTTATCTTCTGAATTAAATGCATTGGCATAGGGATCTAAAAGGACAAAACTAACCTGCTTTTTCAGAACACCACGTATGATCTTGTCGAGTACCTGATCCCCTTTTGCATATCGGATGTAGTGATGTACTTGTGCGGCAGAATCTCTAAGCCACATAGCCGGGATATCTCCAGTAATCACAAAGTATGTACCGTCATACAGTTTCTCCACTGTAGTTTCTATCGCATTTAAAAAACATTGTTTTACCATAGGCGCCAGTTTTGGATATGCTTTTTCGTAGTATTTCTCCAACGCTTCGGATCGTTTGATTAATATTTCAGGAATTGCCTTCGGCATAAAATATCCTTCCTCCTCATTCATTATTTTTATCATAAAGCGTCCTTTAAGACACTTATGGTCTTTTCAGCAAATCTCTCCTTCGGATCCGCTTGCTTTCCTGCTCATAGCCTGCACTTCGTGCAGTAACTCAAAGCCTTCGGTTTTTCGTTAACCTATGAGATGAAAGCAAATGTCTCCTTCGGATCCGCTTGCTTTCCTGCTCATAGGTTATATTATATATATCTTTATTGGGATCGTCAATATATATTATATTTTTATATTCCAGTCATGTTATTCTATAGTATTCCCATAGATATTAACACTAAAAAACGCCCGGCTATATTCCAGGCATTTCTTTATCTTTTAATCTCATATGGAACCATTATCGTTCTGACATTTCTCTCACCTTTCATCACGTCAAGCAAGGTATCCACCGCACCTTTACCAATCTCTTCTTCTCCTTGCTGTACGTGCAGAAATGGGTACTGCCCGGTGATATTATCGTTGGAATCAAAGCATACAATCGGATATTTCTTCTCAACTCCTCTCTCCAACAGGCATTGATATAATATCAATGCGATTCCATACTCCGCCGCAAAGAAAGCCTCTGTTTGGGGATACTCTGTCAGATGCTGATATATCGTCTCCTTATCCTGTTCAATCATCTCCTGAAAATGATGTTTTGGCAGCGTCGCTTTCAGGTTTGTGACATAATTGCTGGCATCTGTGATGATCCCATGTTCATTCATCGCCTGATTAAATCCTTTTATTCTTTCCTGTAATGTCGATGTATTATCTGCATCTGGTTTTACAAAGCAGATCCCACGGCAGCCTTGATCAAGAAGGCATTCCGTAAGCTTTCTGGATGCCTCTATATTGTTAGTTCCAACATGAGAAACTGGTATTCCTTTCATCTGACGATCAATCGTCACCACCGGAAAATGTTCCACCACAAGCTGCAGGATTCTCGGATTATAATTCTCATCCTGAGCACACATAATAATCATGCCTTTTACATTGGCTTTAATAAAATCATCGATGGCTTTCGTCTCTTCATCCACAGATCCGTCACTGCACCGAAAAAGCATCGTAAGGCCTTTCTTACGGCACTCGCGTTCTATACTGTTTAACATTGTTGAACCAAAGCCGTTGCCAAATCCCTCCATGATGACACCGATAAGCCGTATCTCAAATTTCTCTTTTTCCTGCTGGTCATCATCGCCGAATTTAGCATTTTCAGGCAATCTATTCTCGTGATCGGAATTATCGGCAGAAGCTTCCCGATAAGAATGTCCTTTTAACTTGACCGCCGCATTTGTCACGAAAGAACCTTTCCCGGGCATCCGAACAATACGACCTTCATCAGAGAGCATCTCCAGCGACTTTTTACTCGTAATACGGCTCACATTATACTTTTCTGTAAGTTCTTTTTCTGACGGCAGTTTGTCACCAGGTTTGTAATCCCCTCGGTTGATTGCATCAGAGATATCCTTGTAAATCTTTTCGTAAAGTGGCAAATGTTTCATAAATTTAATTCCTTTCTATCTAATAGCATGGCTTCATTCAGGCAAACAAATGTCCCCCATGGAATGTTTC
>ENA-UOOI01001039-UOOI01001039.1-fermentation-metagenome-genome-assembly--contig:-NODE-1039-length-31484-cov-72.350282_pt1 | contig 31484 bp, 43 predicted proteins | sample MGYA00245779_ERZ724027 | MGnify/ENA primary metagenome ERZ724027 (study PRJEB28704, sample SAMN03018318) | fermentation metagenome | biome: anthropogenic terrestrial biome; feature: soil...
TCGAGTCCAGTCACCCCGACCATTTATATAAGCGGGTTTATAAAGATGATCATTTTTTGTATTTTTGAAAACACCCCCTTAACACCCACTTATTTTGAAATTAGATAAAGAATTAGGCTCGACGGAACTGTATAACTTTACATCCGGTTCCACTTTTCTTATTATCCTCGTTTATCTTTTTGATTTTATCCTCGAATGATTCGAATACATTGTCAATCTGCTGTATATTTTTATCGGTGCTGTCATTCAGCATATTACCGTAAATGTCCAATGTGGTAGTTGATTCAGAATGTCCTAATATGTTTTGCAGGTCCTTCAAAGATAAATCACCACGCATCAAATATACGAATGTATGTCGCAGGCAATGAGGAGATGCATATATACTCGCTTTCTTTGCGAAGCGGCGGATCAGGGTGTAATAGCTATCAGGTCGGATCATTTGGCCATGCTCATTCGGGAAAACAAGTGCATTTACATTGTTCATACTCTCTTTTTGACTTGCATCCGGATTCAACGTTATCGGGTTAAACTCTTTTCTGAGCATCTTCAACTGTCCGTCTAAATATTCAATAGCCTTATCAGACAGTGGAACATAATGGACTTTACTATTTTTAGTATCACCGAGCCCTGTCGCACTGTCAGATTTATCTATACATATTCGCTTGTTCTCAAGGTCAATATCGGTCCATTTCAATGCAAGCAGTTCACCACGTCTCAACCCTGTTACAAGGTCAAATTTTACGGACCATATCCAGCGGCTTTTTCCCATAGCCTTAAATAGTTTAGATACTTCATCCGCAGTTAGCGTTTTACGAGGCTTAGATTGTTTAATTGGTATCTCTATATTTTCTACCGGATTTTTAGCTATTATCTTTTCAGATTCAGCCTTCTTAAATGCAATATTCATTATGCTTTTGGCATGTTTCATTGTTTTGGTTGACATGCCTTTTTCATTCATAACCGCAATCACATGCTGCACATCATAAGGCTTTATAGTCGTCATCTTTCGGTTACCAATTACGGCTTTAATATGTGTTTTGTAAATTATCCGATATTGATCGTATGTCGCTTTCTTTTTAAGCGGCTTGATATAAACCTCAAGCCACTTTTCAAACCATTCATATACTCGGAATTTTTCTTTTATGATTGGGAGATCAGCAATATCTTTAATCTTTTCCCGCAGCTCCTTCATATTGCGAGCGGATATTTCTCGTGGTTCCCCATCAATTATTTGTCTCCAAGCTATCCGACCATCCTTCAATTTTCTAAATGTTCCCATACCTTTGGGATTGCGTTGTTTGCCCAAAATATCGCCTCCTTATATTTTCTTATTTGGGTCAAACTCTACTTTGACCACTTTGCCTATTATTTCAGCATCGCTATCATTTATTATTATCGGATTATATTTTGGATTATCCGGATATAGGATCACCTTTCCATCCACTTTTTTAACCCTTTTTAATGTTGCATCATAGCTGTTTACACGGACCACTGCAATTTCTCCGGATTCAACATCTGGCTGTTTACGGACCAGTACTAAATCGCCATCATAAATGCGACTACCTATCATGCTATCCCCGACTACCTTTAAATAAAAGTAATCGCCATCTTTAACTTCAAATTCAGGGGTATCGATAAATTCGGCATTAGCTTCTATAACTTCCATTGGGATACCGGCGGGTATTTTACCAAGCAGAGGGATAGTTACCAATTTTCCAGATGCGTTATGTACATTACCGTTCCACCCCAGTAAAAACCCCGGGGCGCAATTTAAGGCATTTGCAATCTTTTCAACCATAGTAAGTTTTATATTTCCGATTTCTCCAGATTCATAACGCTGCATAGTTGCAGTTGCTACTCCGACTTTTGCAGCTACCTGTTCAAGTGTCATACCAATCTCAAGTCTTCTATTTCTAATTCTTTCTTTTAATTTCATATAATCACAACCTTTCTTACATATATTATTATAACATTTATAACGTATTATGCAACAAATTTGTTAATTTTAATTATAGATTTTACTTGACACGTAATCTATTTGGGGTTATTATATTTACGTAGGGCGTAAATATTAATCCATGGGAGGTGAGCGAACATGCAGGCAAATAAATTAAAATCATATATGGCTTTAAAAGGGGAAACAATAAAATCTTTAGCTGCGACCGTTGGTATGGCAAGCAAAACGTTATCTGAAAAAATTAATGGTAAAAGCGATTTTACTCTGAATGAAGCAGAAAAACTTATTCAAATCCTAGGGATAGATGACCCTGCTGATGTTTTTTTTAACTAAAAGTTACGCCATACGTAAATTCTAGGGGATAGCATGAACGATTTACAGGTTTTCAATAATCCAGAATTTGGACAAGTCAGAGTAATCATGCAAAATAATGAACCTTGGTTTGTAGGAAAAGATGTTGCAGAAATATTGGGATATGAAATATGAAGCACAGAAAGAATCCGACACTCCGGCAGAAAAAGATTATTAGCCGATTCAAGCTTATTCCACGTTATGAAGGGAGGTGAAACAATTGAGCATTAAATGTTTACAGGCTTATATGAGATTTTGTAAAGACCTTGGCTGCATTCCTGATTGGAAAGGGCTTGGGATATGGAAAGAATTATGGAGAAACTGTGGCAAGGCATAAAAAAAATGCCCATTCAAAAGGGCACAAATCAAAACTTCCAATGACATTATAGCATGGCAGAATACAGAAAGATAGGGGGTAACAATGTAGCAATGCAGGCAGTTTTAAAAAATGGAGCAATATACGTTACAGATTGTTTCAGAGAAAAAAACCTTCTGAAAAGTATCCAAGGAAGACGTTGGGACGCAAAAACCAAGGCTTGGGTGGTGCCAACAACGGTAGATACAATTGATGCTCTTCGGACCATACCTGGAAGAATGGATTCGCAGATCTTACATGTTTATGAAAGATTGAAGCAATTGCGAGAAGATACTTATACTGAAAAATTAGCAGAACATGTAAAGCCAATTGAGCCCATGCCTTTAATTAAAAACATAAAACCATTCCAACATCAAATTAAAGCGTACAATATGGCGCTCATGAATAATAGTTTTGCATTTTTAATGGAAATGGGGACAGGCAAAAGTCTTACAGCAGTGGCTGTGGCAGCAAGGAGGTATTTAAGAAGAGAAGTTTGCAGAGTGCTTATAGTTGCACCAACATCAGTATGTCCGGTATGGCCAAAAGAATTTGAAGCAGCATTGGTAATGAAAAGGGTTGCCATTCTTGAAGGGCCTATCGTTAAAAGGATACAAATTCTCAATGAATTATCCGAGTGGACAAATCACCTGCAGATTGCGGTTATAAACTATGAGGCCACATGGAGAATGTTAGATAACCTTATAGCTTGGAAGCCTGATATGATCATCTGCGATGAGAGCCAGCGTATAAAGAACCCTTCAGCAAAGCAATCAAAGGCGCTTCATAAACTGGGGAAAGTTGCAAGATATAAGTTAATCCTTTCAGGGACGCCAGTACAAAATGCTCCGCTTGATTTTTTCAGCCAATACAAATTCCTTGATGATAGGGTTTTTGGTACAAGTTATTATGCTTTTCGAGCCAGATATGCTCGCATGGGGGGCTATGGCAATCATCAGGTTGTCGCGTATCAAAACTTGGACGAACTAATCCAAAAGGCACATTCTATTGCATACAGAGTCACGAAGGCGGAAGCGCTCGATTTGCCGGAACAAGTTGATGAATTCAGGTACTGTGAGTTGGAGCCTAAAACTCAAAGTTTATATAAAGAAATTAAGGAAGAAAGTTATGCCGAACTTGAAAACGGAGAAGTTACAGTAAGGAATGTCCTTACAAAGTTGTTGAGGTTGCAGCAGATAACCGGCGGATACCTAAAGACAGATGAGGGTATAGAGAAACATGTTTCCGATGCAAAACTGAATGTGCTGCAGGAGATTGTTACAGACATAGTTGATGCAGGTAAAAAAGTCGTAATATTCGCGAGGTTTATAAAAGAGATAGATGCGATACGGTCCATGATGGATAAATTAAAAATCCAATATAGCTGGATAGCCGGAGAGGTACCCATCCCGGAGCGAGGAGAAAAAGTCAAACAGTTTCAGGAAAACCCGGAATGCAAAGTATTCATAGCGCAGATACAGACTGCAGGATTAGGCATCACACTTCATGCAGCGGATACGGCAGTGTTTTACAGTGTGGACTTTAACTATGCAAACTACAGCCAGGCAAGAGCGAGGATCCACAGGATAGGCCAAAAAAACAATTGCACATACATCCATCTATTGGCCAAAGGCACAATAGATGAAAAAGTCATGGAAGCACTACAGAAAAAAGAGGACATGGCCAAGATGGTTGTGGACAATTGGAGAATATATTTCAAATAAAAATTTGGGAGGAGAATTGGAATGGGTAAAAAGTTAACAATCCAGGCAAATAGCTGCCTGATATCAAAAGATGGTATTGGAGATATAAGTTTCAATGGGATCTATTTAGACGATTTGATAAGTAGGAATCTTCCAACAATGAAAGATTATGATAATGTTCCGGCAAGGGTGAATATTTCTATTGAGTTACTGGATACTGATCTCAATATCGAAAAGGAAGGTTACTCTAACAAAGAGACTGCGCCTGATGTACAGGGCGTTTCTGATAAGAAAAACATCCCTGTTGAAAAGGAGGCCTTCTGATGCCAGATATATTTGAGCTCGCTGATAAGCTTAAGAAACTTAAAGAGCAGAAAAAAGAGCATGATGATGCCGCAAAAGAAATAGAAGCACAAATAAAAGCAGTTGATCAGCAGATGGTCCAGATAATGGTTGACAAGGAAATGCAGAATTTCAACAGAGCAGGTACTCTGTTCTATCTCAACACAAAGACATATGCTTCGCCAGTACCAGAGAAGAAGCCCGAGCTGTTTACAACTTTAAAGGATGAAGGGTTTGGAGACCTGGTAAAAGAGACTGTTGATAGCAGGAGCCTCTCGGCATTCGTGAATGAACAGATAGAGCAGAATGGTGATAAGCTTCCTAACTGGTTGGAAGGGTTAGTAAATACATTTGATAAAACAACGATCGGCATGAGAAAGGCAGGGAAATAGGATGCCAAATGCAGCAGTATTCCAGGCATTACTTGAGAGTTTGCAGGCGCAACTTACAGCCCTTAATAAGGCAAACATAAGGTTATATGATTGTGAAAACCCGGAGTTCTTTGTTTCTAACATAAAGTACGACCATGATGATGACAAAATTTATCTTGAATTTGAGGAGGAATAATCAATGGCTAAAGATTTGGCAGTTGTTAATGAGTTTGTTTTGCCGGTACTTAATAGCGAATTAGGTGCTGCAATATCGGAGGAAATGGAAGGCTTGAATCCTGCTGACTTAATAACCAGGATAAAGATACCTTCCGGAGGGGGAATTGCTTTCGAGATTCCGGGAGATGATCCTGAAAACCCTGATATGGTTAAGGAATTAGTCGGCGTTATTGTGGACAAACATCCTATCAATGCTTATTGGGCAGCTAAATATGAAGGGCAAAATAATCCTCCTGACTGCAGTAGCATGGATGGCATTACTGGGATAGGTACTCCTGGAGGAGACTGCAAGAATTGTCCTTATAACCAATGGGGGACAGCAACCAATCCTGATGGAACTCCAGGCAAGGGGAAAGCTTGCAAGAACATGCATAGGATATACCTTTTGAGGAGCGGTGAAGCATTCCCATTGTTGCTCACACTGCCGCCTACAAGTATTAAGGCGTTCAGCACATATATAGCTAAAAGTATAGTAGCTAAAGGGATGAAATCCTATAGTGTGGTCACCCGGATATCCCTAAAAAAGGCACAGAATAGCGGCGGAATAACATACAGCCAGGCACAATTTGGCATTGATGAAAAGCTTTCACCTGATGCTGTAAAGGTTATGAGTGAATATTCTAAAGGTATCAAATCCGTAACCAGGGCATTGAGCATCAATGAATCCGACTATGAGGAAGCCCCAAACGAAGATTTCCCTGTTGGTGATGAAAAGAATATACCATTTTGATTCTGCTGTGCCCGGGCAGCATCCCTGCCCGGGCAACTATAAAAAAGATATGGAGGTGTAAGAGCTGTGGAAGAGCAGAAATTAAAGATAAATTCAGAGTGCAAAATTTTTGAACCATTGATTGATGAATTTAATGCAGCCTTGAATTCGTTAATTATGATTGCAAATGAAAGCGGCAAGGAAGGCGAACTCACTGTTAAGCTTAAGGTAAAAACGATTAATGAACAGAGGTTTGATAAAGATAAGTTAATTGCAGAATGGCCGGAGCCTATATTTTCGTGGGATATAACGAGGAAAATCAAAGAAGACAAAATTAAAATGTCAGGGAGTGGCGGCCATGACTTCATGCTCAAGTTCGATGATGAAGGAAAGGCATATATCCTTGAAGCAAGTCCTCAAATTACAGTTGATGAGTTGCTAAAACATATAAATGGCAAGGCAGACTAACAATGGAAGAAGGAGAAACACTCAAGTTTCTCCTTCAAAAACCCTTAAGGGGTGATTAAATGCAAAATCCAGATATTGACTCAAAAATAGATTGGAAACAATTTTATAGCAGATATTTTAGTAGTATGAAGCCTACAGGCAAAAATAAAATGGTTGTTAAGTGCCCATTCCATGATGATGCACATGCATCAATGTGGTTTAATACTGAAAACGGCTGCTGGAAGTGCGAAGCCTGCGGAGAAAGTGGCAATGCTCAAACTTTCCTCGAAAAAAAGGAAGGATTAGACCCGAAGGCGGCATATACAGCACTCCTGAAACTTTCGGGGGAATATACGGAACAGAGGGAAAAGAGCAGCAAATTCACAATTGAAAGCTATTGTCAGTTGAAAAGGTTCCCTGTTGAATTCATATCAGGCCTTGGCGTCCGGAATTTCGGAAAGGGAATCACGATACCATACATGGATGAAAGTGGACAGGTAGTATGTACAAGACGCAGATATGCAAACCATATGTTTTCATGGAAAAAAGGTTCAAAGGTTAATCTATATGGATTATGGTTCATGCAGCGAATTCGAGAACTCGGATATGTAATACTGGTTGAAGGAGAAAGTGATTCACATACACTATGGTATCACAAGATACCGGCATTGGGAGTGCCAGGGGCGTCAACATTTCAGCCTGAATGGGCGAAGTTTTTAACTGGTTTAAAAATTTATATTTATGTCGAACCAGAACTTTCAGGAGAGACAATGCTCCAACATACTTGCCAGGCTTTATATGAAGGTAAGTTTGAGGGTGAAGTTTTCAGGATAAGCATACCTGATCATAAGGATCCTTCTGAGTTACATATCAAGGAGGGTGAAGCATTTGATGAGCGCTGGAAAGCAGTTACGGAGTCGGCACAGCCGGTTGATATACAGGAAGTTGCAGTCAAGGTTGATGATACATTTCCAGGGGCGCCAGTACAGCTTAGGAAACCTGTAGGATGGAGGTTCTCTGATAAAGGTATTGAAATGATGGATGATAAAACAGGGCTATACTCAAACATTTGCAAGACGCCAATCCTCCTATCACGTCGAATGAAATCGCTTGAAACCGGGGAAGAGAAGGCGGAAATATCTTTTCTCCGGGATGCGAAATGGCACAAGGCAATTGTCCAGAGAAGCACTATATTCCAAAGCAGGACAATACCACAGCTATCGGATATCGGAATAACAGTTACATCAGAAAATGCAAAACTTCTTGTTAAATATTTAGGAGCGCTTGAAGCTGAAAATATTGATGTACTGAAAGTATCCGAATGTGTATCACAACTTGGCTGGTATGGTAAAAGGTTCCTGCCTGGATTGGGCGGAGACTTGGTTATCGACATTGACAGAGCATCTCAGAAGTGGCTGAATGCATACTCCCAGGAGGGCACATTTGATGAATGGGTTGAGAAGATGAAGCCATTTCGAAGCAACTACATCTTCAGATTCATCCTTGCATCAGCATTTGCGGCACCACTGCTTAAATTATTAAATCATAGAATATTCTTGGTTCACAACTGGGGTGACAGCAGAAGCGGAAAGACGGCAGCGCTCAAGGCAGCACTATCCGTTTGGGGAGATCCGGAAGAACTTATGGCGAACTTCAACGCGACAAAAGTCGGGCTTGAGAGGTTGGCTGGATTCTTCAACGATTTGCCGCTTGGCATTGATGAAAAGCAGGTCGCAGGTACCAGGCAGGATTTTATTGAGAGCATTGTCTATATGCTTTCGATCGGGACCACGAAGGTCAGGGGAGCCAAAACAGGCGGGCTGCAGGCGGCTAAATCATGGCGCTGCATAGTGCTCACAACTGGAGAAGAGCCGCTGACATCAAGCGCAAGTCAAACGGGTGTATATACAAGGACTCTTGAAGTATACGGCAGTCCATTTGAAAATGAGAATCAAGCAAAAAATATGCATGACATAGCAGATTCAGTTTATGGGCATGCAGGCTCAAAATTTATTGAAAAGTTAATTAAAGCATTGGAAGATAATCCAAATATGCTGAAAGACATGCATAACGATATACAAAAAAAACTTAGCAATGCTTATCCAAATAAAATGGGATCCCACACAAGCAGCGTCGCAGTTGTTGCCGTCGCAGATAAATTTGTATCAGACTGGATATTTCAAGATGAAGATAAATCTATGGATATGGCCATGCAGATTCTCGATAACTTGGAAGATGAGCAGGAAGCAGACTCCACAGACAGAGCTTATGAGTTCATCCGTGAATGGGTTATAAGCAATAGTCTTGGATTTACGGACAAGGCAAAAGAAAGATTCGGATTTTATGATGAGGATGAAAAGGCATATTACATTTTTCCTTACATTCTTGAAAAAATCTTGAAAGAAAACAATTTTTCATACAGAAAGACAATCAAAACGCTTGGAGATAGAGGACAAATTGAAGCATCGTATGAAGGAGACAAAAAGCGATATTCAATCAAAAAGCGGTTTAATGGACTTTCAGGAAGATTCATAAAAATAAAATTTGAGGATCTTGAAGAGACCCCACCATTTTAGGAAGGAGAAATTTCTACGTATAAAATAATTCAAATCATACCTGCGCCTGCCAATATGCAGGCTGAATATTTCGATAACAAAAGATATTTTACCATACCTATAGTCGCACTTGCATTGGTTGAGAGCAATAATGACCCTTCCGAAAGAGAAGTAATTCCAATGAGTTGCGACGGCAAAGGAAACATAGACTTTTGCGAAAATGATGCAGATTATAAAGGAGTTAGATGGGACTAAATTTATCCCGAAAATTGAAGTAGTGGGAACAGTGGGAACGGAGTGGGAACAGTAGTGGGAACGCTCCAAACCCTTGAAATGCCTATATTACACTAATATTGTTCCCACTGTTCCCACTAATATTGTTATATACCTTTATAGAGTACGTAATTAAGATAAAAAATACAAAAAATAATAAATTGATTTTTTATACATATGGTATGTGCAAAAATTAGTGGGAACAGCACAAAAAAATCCGAAACACGTTGATAATAGCCGTTTGTGGTGTTCCCACTAACCCAAAATTAGTGGGAACATTAGTGGGAATATTTACAGCATATGGAAGGTGATTTTGTGGCTAATTTAGATAAACAAAGGCTTGAAATCCTTCTCAAGCGTAAGCAGAAAGCCGATTCGTTGCCTGAAGATGAACGTAAGAAATGGCAACAACAATATGATGAGATTTGCAGGGAAATAATCATATTAAAACAAAAACTTGGTTTAAATAAATGGGATGAATCGGCAACTATAAAACTGTTAATAGATACTTCTTTATGGGTATCGATGAACCTTGAGTGGGAAAATAGTGATGATTTCTTTAATAAAAATCCACAAATGCAACAGTATATCAAAGATGCTGGGAACAAAGTGGATAAGGCTTTCAAAACAAAAGATATGGATACTGTCAAGGATGCTATCCAAGCATATAAGGACGCTTGCATAAAAGTAAATCAAATCTGCAACAATCCAGGCAGGCAAATGGGATTTAGAGAATTACTTCCAGGTGAAGAAGGCTATAGTGAAAATCCATTCTGGTAAAAAGGAGTTGACAAATATGTGGTTTTTGGTAAAAAGCGATAATAAAACAATACAGCTTTGGCATGGATATTCTCCTGAAGAACAAAAAAAGTATCCAAATTCAAAAGGCAAATATATAGCGGAGATTAGAACTCCATATATAGATGAATATGCAGAAGAAATTGTACAAGTTTTAAATCAATATGAAGAAGGTGAACTGAATGCCAAGATTTAACTTGAAAAAGGACGATAAGGATAATCTTGAATCAACGATAACCAGCAGCATAATAAAGTATTTGAGGTCATTGGATAAATGCTTTTGCTGGAAGGAACATGGCGGCATGTATGGTAGTGCCGGCATCCCCGATATCATATGCTGCTATTATGGGCAGTTCCTGGCATTTGAGGTTAAGCGGCGGGGGAATAAGCCAACAAAGCTCCAGGAGAAAACTATTGCCGAAATACAGGCTGCTGGTGGACAGGCATATGTTGTGCATAGTGTGGATGAAGTCAAGGAAATATTATAATATTTTACAAAATAAAAAAGGTTATCCTACATGGGAGCCAAAAGGCCAATGGTATTAAAGTTTTTAATTCATAGTAAGAGGTGAGAAGAAGATGAGTGAATTGAAACCGTGCCCGTTCTGCGGAAGCAAAGCGGAATTATATGGTGAATGCGATATGGTATGGGCAAGATGCTCGAACGAAGATTGTAGAGCTCAACTAATTTCAAAATTTGATGAACCAGAAGAAGCAATAGAAGCATGGAACCGACGCGAATAGAAGTAGTTCACATTTCAAGGATGTTGCGAAGGATTAGAGGTGAGAACATGAATTATATACGGGAGGCTATTGAGGAACTAGAAGAATATAACCATTTAAAGTGTTCTCTTGCAAATTTGATAGAGGAAATTAGAGATATAAAGAGTACAATGCCAGATGTAAAAGCAATTGTGATAGATGGTATGCCACATGGAAATGGTCCGAGCTCGCCTGATGATGCTATAGTAAACAAGTTATATACTATTCAAAAAAAGCAGAAAGAATATACACATACTAAAAGAAGGATTGAACGCATTGACCGGATACTTGATAATATATCAAAGGACAAGGGATGCGAAAAATATGGGAAGCTACTTAAACTCTGGTATATAGAGAAATGGGATAAGTCTGATATTGCTACAGAAGTAGGATGTACTGAAAGACATTTATATCGAGTTAAAGGAGCTGCTATAAGAAAATTCGCAATAGAACTCAATGGTATTAATGTAATAAGTTGATGTCAGTTTTATGTCATAGACAACTTACAAAAATGGGGTATAATGGTTATAATGGATTTAAGTATAAAAGCACTGGTAAGTAGATACCGGTGCTTTTTATTTTGTTTAAAAAGTAGGTAGATATATGGATAGTTGGACTAAAACACAGAAAGACAATTTCATGAACGACCAGTTATGGCAGGTGAGGAGAGATGAAGATAGGCACAATTATCAGAAGCAAGCAGCCGGAAATATTGGATGAGCTACATAAAGCAAACAATAAGCCGGTACATAAACATAAGCGCAAGCATAGGAGAGATAAGAAAGAGCATCTCTCCTTTTCTTATTGCCGGAATATGATGGAAGAAGGGCATGTATATAAGCGCGTAAAAGGCGGAGCATGGAGACAGGTGAGGTGATATGAGCCAGGAGTCATTCTATAAAACTTCAAAGTGGAAACATAAACGAGAGAGGGTCCTTAGGCGTGATGAATACTTATGCCAGGAATGTAAGAGATATGGCCGGATTACACCGGCAACAACAGTACATCATATTGAGCCATTGGATAGTAGACCTGATTTAAAATTTGATAGCAGTAATCTAATAAGCCTATGCGATGCATGTCATAATAAAATGCATGATAGGGATACAAACGAATTAACTGCGCTTGGATTGCAATGGGTAATGAGAAAAAGGAAGTATCCCCCCGCTCTTTAATATAAAAAATAATAGCCTTGGAGACCGGTGTGTGGGACTCTTTCCAATAGAGCGGCCTTTGAAAAACTTTTTTCCGGGAGGTGAGAGGCATGGCAAAGGTACCTACAAAAGAGACAATTAAACGAAAAACAATTGAGGACATGAAAAAGCTCGGCGTCCATAAACCCCAGTATAATCGCCTGATTGATATATATGCGGAGCTTGTTTTCCAGTATAATATTTTGACTGTTCAGTTTGAAAATAATGGTTATCAATATGAGGTAGAAACGGACCAAGGAGGTACAAAAAAGTCTCCAATTGTTGCAACCCTGGAATCTTTACGAAAGGATATTTTGGCATACTCTGACCGGTTATGCCTCAATCCAAAATCCATTGAGACCGTAACGACAGAAAAAGGCAGCAAGTCAAAACTTGCATCGGTATTGAGTAACTTGAAATGAAGCAATATAAAAACTATGACATTGTAATTGAGTATGCCAAGAGTATTGTTGAAGGCCGGAAGGTTGCATGTAAGGAATTAATACAGGCTTGCAAAAGATTTTTAAAGGACCTTCAAAATCCAGCCTATGACTTTAATCCTAAAGATGCTGAATTTGTTATACAGATAATTGAAAAAACATTCGTCCATGACCAGGGCGAAAAACTGGACGGCACTCCGCTGCGTGGGGAGCCTTTTTTATTGGAGCCATGGGAGAAGTTTATTATATATAATCTTTTGGGATTTTATCTTAAGGGTACGATAATTCGGCGTATTAAAGAGGCCTTTATATATATCCCACGTAAAAATGGCAAGACCCGTTTTGTGGCTGCACTATCATGGGCCTTATCATTGCTAAACCGGCGTTCAGGATCCAAAATATATATTACAAGCGCGGTCCTGGACCAATCCTTACAGAGTTTTAATTTTATATTATTCAACCTCCGGCAGATGGGAGAGGCAGAGAACTTCCGCATTTTAGACAATAACCAGGAGCACAGCATAACCGGAGATCTCGGGGACGGATCTATTTATATTAAAGCTCTGGCAGCCAATCCGGATAAGCAGGACAGCTTAAACTGTAATGTGGGTATTGCTGATGAAATGCATGCCTATAAAACGCCAAAGCAATACAACATCATTAAAGAGGCAATGAAGGCATACAGCAATAAGCTGATGATTGGTATTACAACAGCGGGTGATGATATGACTTCATTCTGCTATCAAAGACTTCAGTACTGCAAGAAGATATTGGATGGCACTGTAAAGGATGAAGCATATTTTGTTTTCATATGTAAGGCAGATGAGGATGAGCAGGGAAACGTAGATTTTACAAATCCAATAGAACATGAGAAAGCTAATCCTAATTATGGGGTAACGATAAGACCAGAAGAAATGGTAAATGATGCAATGCAGGCTCTGAATGATCCACAACAGCGCAAAGACTTTTTAGCAAAGTCATTAAACATTTATACATCCGCAATGAAAGCATACTTCAACATTGATGAGTTTAGGAATAGCGACAGGAAGTATAACTGGACTATACAGGACCTTTTAAAACTTCCCATTGAATGGTATGGCGGGGCAGATTTGTCAAAGTTATATGACCTTACTGCAGCGGCATTATACGGAACATATTACAATGCCTACAAAGATAAAGAGGGTAAAGCTCATGATGTGGATATTGTTATTACTCATGCCTGGTTCCCGATAGTAATGGCTCATAAAAAGGCCGATGAAGACGGGATCCCGCTCTTCGGCTGGAAGGATGACGGCTGGCTTGATATGTGTAACAGCCCGACAGTAAACCATGCGGATATAGTAAACTGGTTTATAAAAATGAGGATGATGGGATTCAAGATTAAGCAGGTAGGTCATGACAGGAAGTTTTGCAGGGAATACTTTGTTGGTATGAAATCAGCGGGCTTTAATATAATTGACCAGCCACAGTATTTCTATAAAAAATCAGAAGGTTTTAGACATATTGAAGCAAAGGTTAAGGATGGAGATTTCTATTATCTGCATTCTGATGCATTCGAGTATTGTGTACAGAATGTCAGAGCCATAGAAAAAACAGACGATATGATACAGTATGAAAAAGTTATGCCGGAGCAGAGAATTGATATATTTGATGCTTCGGTTTTTGCATGCGTAAGGAAGCTTGAAAATATGGAGAAAAAAGCGTCAGTATCTAAATGGCTAAATGGATAAGACCTGAAAGGTGGTATATAAATGATTGTTCAGGATTATATCAAAAAACATCCTAAGATTGATAAAGGCGAAAAAATGGTTTTTAAGTGCATAGAGTGTAATAACGAGCAAATAGGATACAGTAAGTTAGATGGTTTTCGGTGCGAAAAATGCGGTGGGTATATTATACCTTACAGATGGGTAAAAGGTGGTGTATAAAGATTGAGCATATTAGATTTTTTTAAACATGGCAGGATGAAAGCAAGGGCGGAGCCCCAAAAGAGAAGTGATACTACTGTTGGATGGTTTTTCAGTGATGGGGCATATGACACTTTATGCATTCCGGGGTACACACGATTAAGTGACAATCCGGAAGTTAAAATGGCGGCCCACAGAATAGCCGAGCTTATATCCTCTATGACAATTCATCTCATGCAGAATACAGCTTCCGGGGATGTAAGGATTAAAAATGAGCTATCAAAGAAGATCGATATTAACCCATATAGTTTAATGACTCGCAAGGCCTGGGTATACAACATAGTATATACCATGCTCATTGATGGCAGAGGGAACAGTGTGGTATTTCCCAAAATAACAGCAGATGGGCTAATTGATGATCTGATGCCATTAAAACCTTCCGGGATAAGCTTTATCGATACGCCTGATGCATATCAGGTTATTTATCAGGGAAAACCATACAATTATGATGAAGTGCTCCATTTTCTAATCAACCCGGATCCTGAACGTCCATGGATCGGGACTGGCTACAGGGTGGTGCTTAAGGATATAGTAGACAACCTCAAGCAGGCAACGGCGACAAAAAAACACTTCATGTCAGATAAATGGAGGCCTCCGGTAATTGTTTCAGTTGATGCTGAAACAGAGGAATTATCAAGCAAGGAAGGCAGGGATAAAATACTCCAGAAATATATTGAAGAGACTGAAGACGGCAAGCCTTGGATAATCCCTGCAGACCTTATAAAGGTGGATACGGTAAAACCGCTATCACTGCAGGACCTAGCAATAAATGATGCAGTGCAAATCGATAAGCGAACAGTAGCAGGAATCTTCGGAGTACCTGCTTTTTTCTTGGGCGTAGGTAACTTTAACAAGGATGAATACAACGCATTTATTAACTCAACTATCCTTCCTATTGCCAAAGGTATAGAGCAGGAATTAACCAGAAAGCTTTTGTACAGCCCGGACCTATATTTTAAATTCAACCCGCGCAGCTTATATGCCTATGACATAACAGAGCTATCCAATGTCGGGTCCGATATGTATGTCCGGGGAATTATGACAGGCAATGAAGTGAGAGACTGGCTTGGGATGTCCCCATTAGATGGCTTGGATGAAAGGGTTATCCTGGAGAATTATATTCCTGCTGGCATGATAGGAGACCAGAAAAAACTAAAAGGTAATGGAGGTGGGGATGATGAATGATGTTAGAAGAGCAGAAATCTTAGCAAACGGCAAATGGAGAGAAACGGATTTTGAAAATATTAAAGCCGGAGATATGTTTAGGCTTTTTGAATCAACTGGAGAACCAGTTACAGATAAAAAAGGCAACAGTAATTTCACAGCAAAAACAGATGCACACATTACCGGTGATGGCGTATATGGAGTAGATATTGCATGCCAGGGAGGTGATGAATAAATGGATAAGGTAATGCCGCAAACGAGGAGTCTTAATGTAGATATGTCCAAGCTTAAAACAAGAGCAGAAGGCGGCAGTGACAAATACATTGAAGGTTATTTTGTTGTTTATAATCAGGAGACCGAATTATGGCCTGGATATTTTGAAAAGGTAGCTCCTGAGGCAATGAACAATACCCTTGGCAATGATATAAGAGCTTTGATTAACCATGATACAACACTTGTTTTAGGAAGAAACAAATCCGGTACCCTTGAATTAAAGAGTGATGGGCATGGGCTTTGGGGTAGCATAAAAATTAACCCAAATGATAGTGATGCCATGAACTTGTATGAAAGGGTAAAGCGTGGAGATGTATCCCAGTGCAGCTTTGGATTTAACATCCTTGATGAAGAGAACGAATGGCGGGATGACGGTACAATTCATACAACTCTAAAAGAGATAGATCTGTGGGAAGTTTCCGTTTGCACTTTTCCCGCTTATGAGGAGACTGGGGTGCAAGCAAGGCATAAAGAGATTGAGAAGTATAAAGAAAAGCAAATCGGAGTGAGAAAGAAAAAACTTTTAGAAAGGGTGAAAAAAATATGGCATTAAAGCAATTGATGTTAAGCAAAAAAATTGAACAGAGAAAAGCTGCTTTAACTGAGCTGTTGAAGACAAAGAATGGCTTGGACAAGAGAGCGGCAGATCTGGAGACAGCAATAGGAGAGGCAAAAACAGATGAAGAGATGGCAGCAGTAGAGGAAGAGACAAATAAACTTGATGCTGACCAAAAAGACTTTGATGAAAAGAAGTCAAAACTTGAGGGTGAAATAGCTGACCTTGAGGGAGAACTTGAGCAACTCAATAATAATGAGCCAAAGAATGAACCAGAGCCGGCACCACAGCCGGCGAGAAGCAAAACAAATTATGAGGGAGGTTTTAAAGTGAGAGGTAGATTTTTTGAAGGAATGACAAGGGATGCAGTTAATGCCTTAATTTCCAGAGATGAAGTAAAAGAATTTTTAACACATACCAGGGAACTTATCGGGCAGAAAAGGGCGGTAACCGGAGCAGAACTGACAATACCAGATGTTATGCTGGACCTTTTGAGGGATAACCTTTACAGATATAGCAAATTAATAACCAAGGTTAGATTGAAACCAGTGGCAGGGAAGGCAAGGCAGAATATAGCAGGAACAGTGCCGGAAGGTATCTGGATGGAGGCAATAGGAAAGCTTAATGAGCTCTCTATAAGCTTCAACCAGATTGAAGTGGATGGATACAAAGTCGGTGGGTTTATTGCGGTACCGAATTCAATACTTGAAGATAGCGACCTGAATCTTGCCAATGAAATCATGGATGCTTTAGGACAGGCAATCGGCCTTGCAGTTGATAAGGCTATACTGTATGGTACTGGTACGAAGATGCCTTTAGGTATTGCGACAAGGCTTGCACAAACTTTAAAGCCTGCAGATTGGCCGACAAATGCACCTGCTTGGGTTGACTTAAGTGTATCAAATTTGCTTAAGATAGATGGGACTTTAAGTGATACAAAGTTCTTCTCTGCATTAATGCTTGCACTTGGAGCAGCGCAGCCTAACTATGCAATTGGTGGAACTTTTTGGGCTATGAATCGTAAAACCAGAATGACATTGGTTTCAAAGGCCATAACATTTAATGCAGCAGGTGCAATTGTTGCAGGACAGAATAACACAATGCCGGTAGAAGGCGGAGATATAGTTGAATTGCCTTTCGTACCTGACAATAATATTATAGGCGGTTACGGTTCTCTTTATCTCCTTGCTGAAAGGGCGGGCTCACAGCTTGCAGTATCTGACCAGGTAAGATTTATTGAAGATCAGACAGTATTCAAAGGGACAGCCAGGTATGATGGAGCTCCGGCGATAGGCAAAGGCTTTGTTATAGTTAACATAGCAAATGCGGCTCCAGCTACCACAGTAGAGTTCCCGGCTGATACTGCAAATGCATAATGATTTTTTAAGGAGGGATTAAGTTGGATACAACGGTAATCCTCCAACTTGTAAAGGATAGGCTTGGTATAAGGACAAATGTAAGAGACATATATTTAAATGCCATAATTGAGGGCGTGATAAAAGAGCTTGAAGATGAAAAAGGGTTGGTCCTAAATGGGGCTAACCCTTATCATCTTATATTTGTTGTTGATTATGTTACGTGGCGGTATCAAAGCAGGGATAGCAAGGAAGCTATGCCGAGGCATTTACAGTTCAGATTGCATAATCTTATGATCCATGTTGGGGCTGCCAATTTAGATGTTGGAAGTATTCAGGCAGTGGATATCTTGCCTGATAATCCGGATATTTCTACGGTTTATATCCTCAATACTAACGGTAGTAAGCAAATGTATATTAATGGCGCTTGGACAATTGTAGATCTGGTTGATGGTTCTTGGGTGGTGATAGCATGACATATGACCATGAACTAACTTTAATCGGCCAGACATGCACCGAGGATGAAATAGGCAATCAAATACCGGTGGAAACCGAGGCCACAATATTGTGTGGGCTAAAATCAGTTACCAGGTCAGAGTTCTATAATGCTGCTGCCAACGGGTTAAAGCCGGAGATCGTATTTGTTGTTCACGGTTATGAATATAACGGTGAAAAGGAAGTCATATTTGAAGACAATCGATATAACGTGATTCGAACATACTCCGAAGACTTTGAGGAGCTTGAATTGACCTGTGAGAAGGCTGGTGTATGAAATGGCTAATATTGTGTGCGGTATAGATAATATTGCATCTGTGCTGGCTGATGAACTGCAGAAATACTCCGATGAAGTGGCTGAGGAAGCTAAACAGGCTGTTGATGATGTATCTCAAGAGCTTGTTGAAAACATCAAAAATGATAGCCCTAAAAAAACTGGGAAGTATGCTAAAGGCTGGACATCAAAAGTGGAGTATGAAGATAAAAATAACAAAAGAGTTAGAGTATATAACAAAACTGACTATCAGCTAACACACCTTTTGGAGTATGGTCATGCCAAAGCTGGCGGTGGCAGGGTAGAGGGCAAGGCTCATATAAGACCGAATGAAGAAAAGGCAATTAAACAGTTAGAAAAGAAGATAGAGGAGGCGGTTAAAGGATGACATTGGCTGAAATATATGCAATGTTGAAACAGACTGGATATCCAGTGGCATATCATCATTTTACAACAGCACCCACGCCTCCATATATTGTTTATCTAATACCTTACAGTCCGAATTTTATGGCCGAGGATAAAGTTTATGCGAAGATTAATCACCTGCAGGTGGAGCTTTATACAACTAAAAAGGATGCCTCTGCCGAGGGAAAACTTGAAGAGATATTTGACACCAATGATATATGCTATGAAAAGACAGAAACATATATCGATACCGAGAAATTATATCAAATAATTTATGAATTTGAAGAGTTAGGAGAGTGATTGCATGAAAATAAAATATGGTCTGAAAAATGTGCATTATGCTACGATAACAGAAGATGAAACCGGAGCCATAACATATGGCACTCCAGTTAAGATTCCCGGGGCTGTGAACATAGCTTTATCACCCGTAGGAGACACGACACCATTCTATGCGGACGATATAGAGTATTTTACTGCCATAGCAAACAACGGCTATGACGGAACCCTTGAACTTGCACTTGTGCCGGATGGTTTTAGCAAAGATGTTCTTGGGGAAACCGAGGATACAAATAATGTACTCTTTGAAGATTCTGAAGTTCTGCCTAAACCGTTTGCATTACTGTTCGAGTTTAAAGGAGATGTAAATGCTAAAAGGCATGTAATGTACTATTGCAAGGCTACAAGGCCGAATATTGAAAGCGGTACAAAAGGACAGTCTATAGAGCCAAAGACAGAAACTTTGAACCTCACATGTAGGCCGGCTCCGGACACTGGACTTGTTAAAGCAAAGACAACCGCACAGACAAACCAGACCGCATATGATGGTTGGTATACTGCCGTATATTCTAAAAGCACAGTTAATAACACGGTAGCAGCGTCAACAGCAACATTTAGCAAAGCGGCTCCTGCTGACTTGAGCATTGATGTCACATCATCAGACGCAATTAACACAGTAACTAACGTTAAACTAGACGGGACATTAATCCCTGGCGTGTCCTTAACGGTAACCGGTGTAGATGTCACTATAGCCCAGGCATATCTTGGTAATCTCAACATTGACACTTACACAATTACGGTAGAGTTTGAAAAGGGCAACGCTGTAACAGTCAACTTAACTGTAACAGCATAGGAGGGATAAGATGGAGAAAATACTTATTATAGCCGGCAAGGCAGTGAGATTTAAAAGTACCGGGGCATTTTTGCTCCGGTACAAAGCTCAATTCGGGAGGGACGCTTTAGGCGTCCTTTTAAAAATGGAGAAAACGATGGAAAAACTTAAAAATGGCAATGGTGAAGCTATAGAAACATTAGATCTTACGCCTTTTCTTGAGATAGTTTGGACCCTTGCAAAAACAGCTGATCCTACAATTCCTCCTCCAATGGAATGGCTGGACACCTTTGATGAATTTCCATTGATTGATGTTATTCCAGAGCTTCAGGACCTCATATTAACAACAATACAAAGCAGCGTTAAGTCAAAAAACTTGATGGCGGGGGCAGCTCCGAAGAAGTAACAACAGAGAAGATAGTTCTCCGGGCGTTACAAATAGGGCTGACCCTCGCTGATTTTGAGATATTGACCATTGGCATGATTATAGACCTGCTCATAACCAATAATAATGAGCAAAACGAGGAAGAAAAAATAATTGATGCAACTCAAACAGAGTTTGATGCTTTTTAAAAGGTGGTGAGACAGTGGCAGGAAACATAAAGGGAATAGTTATTGACATAGGCGGTAATACTGCTCCACTCAATAAGGCACTTCAGGGTGTTAATAAGACAAGCAGGAATCTACAATCTGAGCTCAAGCAGGTTGATAGGCTACTGAAGCTTGATCCTCATAATACTGAACTTGTAGCACAAAAACAAACTTTGCTTAAAGAAGCAATTAGCAATACTAAAGATAAATTAAGCCAACTTAAGGAAGCAGAAAAACAGGTACAAGAACAGGTAAAAGAGGGCAAAGTATCAGAAGAGCAGTACAGAGCTTTTCAACGTGAAATTGTCAAAACCGAAGAAGAGTTAAAGGCTCTTGAAAAGTTCTTAAAAAATACTAATAATGCATGGAAAGAGTTTGGAGACAAAGCTAAAGATATAGGAGATAAGGCGACCAAAATAGGAAAGGGAATGTCAGTTGGTATAACTGCTCCTATCACGGCTATAGGTGCGGCAAGTCAAGTTGCATGGAAGGAAGTAGACGATGGGCTTGACACCATAGTAACCAAGACAGGCGCAAGCGGGGACGCTCTGGATGGATTGCAAAAGACATTTAGCAAGGTATATAGCAGTATGCCGGTAGATGCGCAAAGTGCAGGCGATGCCATCGGAGAACTGAATACACAGTTCGGGCTCACAGGTTCGGCATTGGAAAGCGCCAGTGAACAGATGCTTAAGTTTAGCAATATCAACGACAGCGATGTAACTGTATCTACGCAGAACGCAAAAGGGGCGATAGAAGCCTTTGGATTAAGTACTAAGGATTTAGGCAGCGTACTTGATGCAGTGACAGCAACATCTCAAAAGACAGGCGTCGGGGTGGATCAGCTTTTTGATTCAGTGACAAAAGGTGCTCCTTCATTAAAGGCTTTAGGCTTGAATTTTGCAGAATCTACCGAGTTAATGGGCCGGTTTGAACAAAGCGGAATCGATAGCAATAAAGCTCTGTCCTACCTTTCAAAGGCAGCGGTTACCTTTGCAAAAAATGGAAAAACAATGAGCCAAGGGTTGTCGGAAGTATCTGATAAAATAAAAAATAGTAAAACAGACACAGAAGCGCTGACAATAGCAACGGAATATTTTGGGACTAAGGGTGCAACATTCATGGTGGATGCTATAAAAAGAGGCGCTCTAAATTTAAGCGATTTGTCAAGTTCTGCTGAAAATGTAGCAGGCACGGTAACCAAAACATTTGAAGGGACTTTGGATCCTATCGATAAAGCAACTGTGGCTATGAACAATCTTAAACTGGTTGGTGCTGATTTGGGGGGCACCATACAGGAGGCACTTGCACCGGTTTTAGAAAAAGTAGTTGGATGGCTGCAAAAATTTGTTGAATGGTTCGGGAATTTAGACGAAGGGACTAAAACGACAATTGTTATTCTCGCGGGAATTGTTGCAGCTCTCGGCCCACTGCTTATTGTAATTGGGCAATTAATTACTGCGATTGGAGCAATATCAACAGTGATAGGCGTAGCCGGAGGAGCAATGACAATTTTGACAGGCCCTATTGGAATAACAATAGCAGCAATAACGGCATTAATAGCTGTTGGAGTATTGCTATATAAAAACTGGGACACCATAAAAGAGTATGCTACCAATATATGGACGGCCCTAAAAGACTTTTTTGTTCAGACATTTACGGCAATAGGAGATTTTTTCAAAAATATTTGGAATTCTATCAAAGACTTCTTTATAAATACATGGAACTCAATAAAAGATTTCTTTAGTTCAATACTTGATTCTGTATCTACCATTGCAAAAGATAAATTTGGCTTCATATTTGACAGCATAAGAAAAATATTTGATAGTTTTAAACTCCTATTTCAGGGTGATTTTAAGGGATTCATTACCGGCATATGGGATTACGCTGTCACATGGGCAAATGGATGGTTTAATATAGGCAAAAGCATTGTTACAGGCGTATGGCAGGGTATTAGTGGAATGGCATCATGGCTATGGGATAAGGTAACCAGATTCTTTTCCAATATTGTCAATGGTGTTAAGGATGCTTTGGGCATACATTCTCCATCAACCGTATTCAGGGATGTTATAGGCAAAAATATGGCCCTTGGTATTGGCGTTGGCTTTGAAAAAGAAATGAAGAATGTTGCGAAGCAGATAAACAAGTCAATACCAATAGATATCAATATGTCTGATGGTATGCCTATAAATACTCCTACAAGTGGTGCTGCAGGTGGAGCAAGTGCTTATGGGGCTGGTGGCCAAGTAATAATTGTAAAAACATACCTTGATGGTAAACAGATTGCTGAAGCAGAAGCGCCATATAATGATAAAATCCAGGGGAAAACACTAGCATTAGCGGCGAGGGGGACTGGTATTAAATGATTTATGGCTTAACCTTCAATGGCAAACATAGTTATAGAGACTTTAGGATACGCATAGAGAGCAAGACTATACAGCCCCCATCTAAAAAGAAAATAAAAGTTGAAGTACCGGGTATGAACAGCTCATATGACTTTTCAACTGTAGCAACCGGAAGGGAACCGGTATTTACCCAAAGAGAAATACAGATAGCATTTGGGCTTCCCACTAAAACCCGAGAAGAATTATATATTTTATATAGCCGAATTCTTGAATGGCTGGAATATGCAGGGCAAAGCCAGTTAACATTTGATGATATTCCGGGCTATTATTTTTTGGCTGAAGTTGAGAGTGGGCCGGACTTTGAGCAAATACTTAAATCCGGTAGGATGGAAGTTGAATTTGTTGTTGAGCCGTTCAAATATGGTGCTGATTATGAGGGAGACGGCAAGCTCTGGGATACATTTTGCTTTGAGACTGATGCCTTGCAGAATACATCGTTTGATGCTACCGATAGCTTAAATATAACAATTGTAAATACAGGCCGGCCAATAATTCCTCAAGTTATTGTATCGGGGGATATGAGCTGCACTCTAAACGGTTATACTGCAGTATTTACTACAATAAAAAATAAAGACTACAAGTTTAAGCTACAGCCAGGAGAGAACCAAATCACGATAAATGGCACCGGTAGCATTGAATTCAGATTCCGAAAGGAAATCATTTAACATAGATTTACAAAAATACAAACCAGTGGTATAAATAAGGTAAAGGATGGGATTACTGTGAATATCATGCATAAAATGTATAAAAGAACAGTAACTATTATAATATGTCTTTGCCTTATATCTGCCGCTGGGATAAAGGGAGCGGATAATATGAGTATAGCTGATATTGTACAAAGCATAAGGACAGCAATATACGGTAAAGATGTAAGGGAATCTATTGCAAGCGGGATAGAAGCAATTAATACTGATGTTGAGAATGCAGTATCTACGGCGAACAGCGCAGTAAATACTATACAGACTGCAGTGCAGGAAGCTAATACAGCAACAACGAACGCTAATAACGCAGCAAATGTGGCAAGTCAAGCGGCTACTGCCGCAAACAATGCAAAGGTGGCATATGACGCGGCAACGCATGAAAATACTGTTGTGGAGCTTACAGATGCGAGACATGACAATATAACCAATACAGACTATGCAAATATCGGTGCGAGAATGGATGTATTTAGTTCACATTTGTCCGATATTGTGACGGATAGTGACGGAGTGCATGGTTTAAAAATCGAGGAAGGACTATGGACACCTGATATTAAATCAGATGGGGGAACATACAATAATACCTACTCTGCCCAATATGGAAAATACTACAGGATAGGGAATAAAGTATCAATTATGGGCATTGTAACAATGTCCGCAAAAGATGCTGGTATGACTGGAGGTATTGATATTAGAGGTTTACCATTTTTACCATTGTTTAATGATTGTAACTATAAAGTAAAAGTATCTATTGTAACTGCTAATGTAAATATTCCTATTCCAGTAGCTACTCTTAACCCTAATGATTCAAATGTAAGAATTGAGCAAATGAATATAAATGGGGCTATAAGCACCCCTACAGTAGCAGTATTAGGTGATACAAGTTCATTTTATATATCTGCTGAATATATCACATGTGCATAGAGGAGGATTAAAACATGAATGAAAAAATAATGTTAGAAATGTTAACACAGGATTCAGTAAATGTTAAAAAGCAAAATTACGCTATAATAAATGGGGTTGAATATCCTATTGGTGAGCCTTGGCGTAGAGCATATGTAAACAACATTCAGGGAAGAACAGAAGTGCAAGAAGAGATACCAGAGCCTTATAGAAGCGTTATTATACTTATGTGGGGAGATGCTCCAACTGTTGAACAATAGAGTATTAATGTGAACTAAATTAAAGGCAGGAAAGAGGTGATAATTTGTATAAGGTTTGCATATATAATTCAGACATAGAAACCATAATCCATTACCCTACTTCCGATAAATCAGCACCGCATTTAATAGCACAAATGCCCTTGAGTGAAAAATTAAGCCAGGCCAGCACCCTGGCTTTTACTTTGCCTTTTATGAACCCAGGATATAATCAAGTTGTTGAACTGGCAACAAAAGTAAAAGTATTTGATACAAGAGACAATTCAGTTGTATTCAGCGGTCGCATACTGGATATTAAAGAGGGTATGGATAGCAATGGGGAATTTACGAAAGAGTGCACCTGTGAGAGCGCTATGGGCTATTTAAACGATACCCACATCAGAAGGATTACATATACTAATAAAAGCCCTGCGTTTATATTGTCCGACCTATTAAGCAAGCATAATGCCAAGGTTGATGCAAGCAGGCAAATACAGATTGGCACCGTTGAACCAACTCAAAACATCACTATTGATTATAACTATGAAACCACTCTAAACGGGATAATAAAATTGCGGAATATCCTGAACGGTGATTTATTAGTCAGAGAAACAAATGGAGTTTTATATTTAGACTATCTTAATCAGCAAGGCGCAAACAACAGCGTACAAATAAGGCTGGGGCATAACCAGCAAAGGTTAATCAATGAATATGATGCTTCAAATGTGGTTACCAGGCTTATTCCTTTGGGCTATGGCGAAGGTATCAACCAACTTGACATCACCTCTGTAAATGGTGGCCTTGATTATATAGAGGATACTGCAGCCCAAGCTCAATATGGAGTGATAGAAGGGCAAGCCACAAATAAGGATTTGCAGGATGCAACTACACTTAAAATATGGGGGCAAACCCAATTGAGCCAGAACTCACAACCGGCATTAAAGGTTGAATGCGACATGCTGGATTTATCAACTATAGGTATTGATTCGCAGCTTAACCTTGGCGATACGGCCGAGATAATTAATGACGTGATGAACTTTGATGTATTTGCAAGGGTAGTTGAGAAAGAAACCGATTTGTTGGCTCCATATAATCCTAAACTGGCTATAGATACACAACCATTAAGGCTTACTGATTCACTGGTTGAGATGAAGGCAAAGTCCTTATCGCTGGAGAACGCTCCACAGGGTGGCGTATATATTGACACATTTGGGTATGCAGAAAATATAGATGCAGACCATCCCTTTACATTACCGGTTTGGTTGTCTCCGGATATTATAAACGTCAACAGGGTTAGATTGCACATAGACGGACAGCCATATAGGGCGTATTCAACAGCAACTACCGATAATGCCGTAATTAATGCAGCAACTGCAGATACAGGTGATGCAGATGGGACTGTTGGCGTGCACTCCCACAAATATGCGATATGGGTATGGCCACACAGTCATGAAATATCATACGGCATATCAGAAGATGAAAATAATGTGCCTGATAACTGCAAAGTAAAAATAAATGGAGTCCAGGTTGCGGGGCCATTTGAAGGAGAGTTTTCAGAGGATATTGATATTACCCAGTATGTTTCAACCCCAGGTCAGACGTATAAAATTACGATAAGCAGTTCGCAGAATGCAAGAGTAAATGTGTTAGTATCCATACAAGCGTTTATACAGTCTAAATAGAGCTTTTAAAAAGGCTCTTTTTTATTTTTTACATGGAGGTGCTTTATGATCGCGACAGCAATCAGCGTTTCAATAGCAGGACTATCACTTTTGATAGCCTTTTTTAGTTTAGCCAGGCTTTATAAAAATGACAGCAAAACTGAGACAAAAGATCAGACTGAAAGCCGGGTCCGAATGGAGACCAAAATTGACAACATAGGCGAGCAAATTAAGGATGTCAGGGATGATGTCAAGGCACAGGGAGTAAGGCAGACGGATATGATGGAAAGGCTCACAAAAGTTGAAGAGAGTGCAAAATCAGCACATCACAGGATTGATGGACTGGAAGAAAAGATGAATAAGGAAGGTGAATGATCTCATGAAAATATGTATTGACCCGGGACATGGCGGAAAGGATTCCGGAGCTATCGGACCAACCGGGCTATATGAGAAGAATGTTAATTTAGCAGTTGCGCTCATCCTGGGCGCCCAGCTCATCAGGATGGGCGTACAAGTAATCTATACCAGGACAACGGATGTATATGTGAGTCTTAAGCAGCGTACAGACTTTGCAAATGCTCAAGGAACAGATTACCTTATATCGGTACACTGCAATTCATTTAGTGCGGCTTCAAAAGGCACCGAAACATGGTGTTTTGCTGCAGGTAAACCGGGAGAGAGCCTTGCAAAGTCAATACAAGCTCAACTTATTGCGGTCAACAGCCTAACAGACCGAGGAGTGAAATATGCCGGTGACAGCCTGCATATGATTCGTGAAACAAAAATGCCGGCCACACTCACAGAACTGGCATTCATTAGCAACCCGACAGAAGAAGCATTACTTCGGGATCCGGTCAACCAGAAAAAGTATGCTTTGGCCATGGCTTTGGGAGTGTCAAAAGCGCTGGGCCTGCCATGGGTAACAAAACAGCCTGCACTGACACCACAGCCCAATGTAAAGCCTATTATCCAGGAGTGCCCTGTAGGGTATGATGAATACCTACCAGGCAGACGTATTATTCACCTTGATGCTTATACCTACATATCAATCGAGGATGGCGGCATTACCCTTTATGCGAAGGGCAAGCAACCAAAACAGCTTATATAAAATTAAAATAAATTATAGGAGGAATGTTTTATGAACATATTAAGTCTAATTATCCTAGCACTTATAGGGGAGGCTTTGTGGGAAACATTGAAGTTGACCTGGCAGAATGGAAAGTTATCTATTGACAGAGTGGGCGCCCTGGTGATCGGGGAGTTATTAGCTATAGGTGCCGGAGTGGATCTGCTGGCCATGGTGGGTGTGCCGCTAAAAATACCATATGCCGGCCTTATACTCACCGGGCTCCTCATCAGCAGAGGGGCAAACTTTATACATGATTTGCTCGGGTCCATAGATAATATTAGGCAGAATACCAAACCAAACGTAATATCTACATCGGCAGCACAAGAGCAAGCCGTTAAGGCCGTAAACGAAGCTGCAGCCACAATAGTATATGAAAATACAGAGCAGGATAATCCTACAGCGGAAGCGTCAGAAGGACCTGTGCAGAAATAAAAACGATGCCCTCGGTGTAAAAGCCGGGGGCATCATTTTTATTTTTGCTTAAGGTAGTAATAAAAATGCTTAAAAAACATAAATAATTATGAAAAATCCATAAAAAGTTACGATTTTTGCTAACGAATTCGCTAATAGGGAAGTTTTACATTTTTATCACAAAATGTGAAAAATTTTACCTAAAATATCCGGTTTTTAGAACATTTTTATATTTGTATTTCCATAAACGAAAATGTTATATTATTAGTAGAATATCTATATTGGAGAGTAACTCATTTGTAAATGACTTCAAACTTTTTGAAGCTATGATTTTTATAATGGCAATAATCGTTTAATGGTAATTTAAATATTAAAGAGAATGTGTATATTATGGTAAAAAAATTATTAATCTTAAGAATGTTTCATATAAAGATACTTGAATATTAAATCATAAGTAATAAACGGGGGGATAACTATGGCTAAAGTATCGACTTTTTTATATTGCGAGGGTGTTCAAAATGATGTCACTCCAACAGGACCTAAAATGCATATTATTGGTCCTATGCAAATTCTTACTCCGATGTTTATTCCTAGCATGTTTTCTTTTAGTGTAGTGATAGGAATAATTGATACAAATATGAAAATGCCACATAAGTTTAGACTTTTACTAAAGGGACCTGATGAACAAATTATAATAGATACAGGGGAGTCAATAATACCTATAAATAATGCTAAAGTTATACCTAATTTACCGGAAGATATGCAAGGTTTTATGGGGTCAATAGATTTTAGAAATGTTGCTATCCGTCAAGAAGGCACTTATGAAATTGAAGTGTTTTTTGATGACGAAAGCATGGGCAAGTTCCCTATAAAAGCAAAAGGAGTTGAAAATAAGTGAACTCACAAAATGGGTTAACTATTGCTCCTTTTAACTCTTCAAGTTATAATTTTGGACTGAACTATGAGACTGGTCAGGAACAATTTGATTCCAATGCTTTAACGTCTGAAAAAATGAAAAATTTGTGCATAGCTAGCGCAATTTCAATAGTTGTATTTTTCTCTGCAAGTGGACAACATTTCATGAAGCCTATTAAGCAAAATAATCTTAACATTATTATAGAGCATAACATAATTCCTAAAACATTGAAATATAATACTAAAGAATTAGATTCGAATAAAGCTAATTTGAATTTGTTTCCTATTAATGAATATTTGAACAATAATATGTCAATAATTGGTTTTAACTCCGATAATAATTTAATGGGAGGAGTTAATACGGAAAAAATGAATAAAAATGTAAAAAAAATAAAGGAGTATGCTTCATTCAAGGAAGACTGGAACGGATATGGTGCCGAGCCATTTTCACCCAAACTATTGGAGTTTAGTGAATATATTATTAGAAATTTAAAAATACAGCCTGAGATATTTCCTACTGGGAGACAAAGTATTCAACTTGAATATGAACAAGATTCAGGTAGATACTTGGAGTTTGAAATTTTTGAGAATTCTATTAATATGCTTTATATTGATGAAAATGGGAATGAGGAGATAAAAGTTTTAGAAAACAAAATCGAAGAAATCAATAAGGTGGTATCAAGGTTTTATGAATAAAGTTATTGAACCTCAAGAAAACCTTTATAGAGCAGTTAAACCATACGCGATTTATAAAAAAGAAGGGGGAAGAATTTCTTCGGCACTTTTTAAATGCTCAAAAGGCGTTTCCGCAGATAGAGAAGGTAAAAGAACTCAGAAGGAGATTGTTACTGATTTCATAAAAAGGTTTGGTGAAGATCAAGTAAAGGCTATTGCATATTTTGATGCGGAATTTTGTTATCAATTGCCCTCATATTTAAAATATGAACCTTTACCAGAGAATGAATATCATTCTGGAATATATGATTCGAAAGAAAAAATAGAGTTGTCATCAATTAAAGCTAAAAAATTGGCAGATTATTGCAAACTCATTAGTGCTTAATATATGCTCTATCTTGACAGAATTTGTAGAACTTTTTATTTGTAAATATTTCATTTAATATATTTTACGCTATTGTCTGTTATACGTCGCTCCGGATTATACCGGAGCTTTTTATTTTCTCTAATCTTGTAAACCCTTGATAATACTTGTTTTTAGGGCATGCTCGTATAATCAATTTTAAGGCTCCTCTAAATCCACACAGGTATGTTTATACCTCCTAAATCGTTACAGAGCCTTACAGAGAGCCGCTTTTATAGTATTTATGATGTGTTTTGTGAGACCAGATGAGAGCATAGAGATGAAATTTATCCATACTATTTAATTGAATACCTGGGGGGGGATTAATCCCCCCAACTACTCTATTTTATTGCTGCTGGTTTAAAGCTTCAGACATCCTTTGAAAATTTCCCGTTAATGCATTTGTCAGATCATCTGTTTGTTCTACGAGCCATGTTTTATTTTCTTTAACTAATTTTATATCGACATCAGTGGTAGTCTTTGGGACATTTGGATCGTTAATTGAGTTTATAAAATACTGAAGCATCATTTCGTTTTGCTTTTTTTCATCATTTTCTCCTGAAAGCGCTTGAGTCATAAGAGTAGGAAGTAACTCGCTTATCATTTTTGTGGCAACTCTCGTTAAATCAACAGATGTTATTTTTGCTTTTACGATTGCATTATTACCATTTGTTGTAGTGCTATCAAGCGTATAATCAATTTTAGAGAATACCCCTTTAATTATTTTTTCTTGTTCAGGGCTGTCATATTTGAATTCTTCTGTTGAGCCTTCCTTTGCTGAATCATCCTTTTTCATATATGTAGAAGCTTTTTCCAAATCATTTTGTTTAATTGCATCTAATAGATTTTTTGCAGTATCTTCAGGCTTAACTCCACACCCAAGTAAAGAAAAACCAAATACAGTAATAAGTATTAAGCATAAGAATTTTTTTAATGTAACTTTCATTACATTACCCCCCCCTTTGATTTTATAAAAATTCAAACTAATTATATAATACATATCCTAGCAAGTAAATGATTAGAATAAAGGCGTAAGGAAGGTGAACTGATGGAACCGCTTATGACGAAGAAAGATCTTGCAGCGCATTGGAAAGTTACAACGCGGGCAATAAAAGCTTTGATCATATGCCGGAGCTTTTATTTTATATATATCATTGATTATTTATACATCATAAAAACACCCCCTTAACATCCACTTATTTTGAAAAAATATCATATATTTTATGGTTATAGGTGGAGCTTAAAAAGTATTAAAAGCATTGATGTTAACGAATTTCTCCACTTTGAGGAATATATCGTTTTTACTCTTACGTTGGTTCGGGACCAAGAGGTCGCTGGTTCGAGTCCAGTCACCCCGACCATTTATA
>ENA-UOOI01001040-UOOI01001040.1-fermentation-metagenome-genome-assembly--contig:-NODE-1040-length-31481-cov-11.690575_pt1 | contig 31481 bp, 31 predicted proteins | sample MGYA00245779_ERZ724027 | MGnify/ENA primary metagenome ERZ724027 (study PRJEB28704, sample SAMN03018318) | fermentation metagenome | biome: anthropogenic terrestrial biome; feature: soil...
TTTGACTTAATGCGAATAGTTCACTAAAGTTAGACTATTTCTCGCTATGGCATAGCCCAAATAAATTTGTCCTCTGCTCATTTAGCTTAACGAAACAGTTCACTAAAGTTAGATATATATTTTAAGCTACTTCTTTAATGACTGCAGTGCATCATCTGTTGATGAAAGCAGAGGCTCTATAGAGATGGGAGATCCTACTGCATTTTTCATCCACAACTGCGGTATTATTCTGCCCTGGGTGTACATCCGTTCAACTTCTTCAGCAAGATTTTTTCCGCGTACCTGCTGTTCAATCTGGAAGTCGATCAGGTGCCCCATCGGGTAGTTGGGAAGGTATAGAGGGTAATCGATCATGTGAGAATAGATTCCCAACAGCGTCTCATCTTCTCCTCCCAATACTCCTGCATAATATGTGTTCCAGACCTCTTTTGCAGCATTAATAACAGTCTCTTTCAACTGAGCCGGTGTAGCATCGGGGTGAGCGTAAAGCCACTCCCATACTTTTATATCGACCAGCGACACCCCCATTATCTCGTAACTAGACCAGAAGTTATCCAACGCGAGATAGTATTCATCTTCAGTATTTGGGTTTTTCAGGCCAAGCAGCTCCAGATCACGCTTTTGGAATAAAAATGCCACAGCTTCGGTAAAAGAGGTGTTAGGAACACCGTTGAGCATGTAGGAATCCACATTGTTCATGGTAATGGTCTGCTCTACATTGTGGCCAAACTCATGAACGGCAATGTTGTAACCCTTATAATCCATCCCCCCGGGTCCTATGCGTGTACGAAGGCGGGCAACATCATTGCGCATCTCAGCTCCCCATGCATGCCCGGCACCACGTGATGAGTCGACTGTTACTAGCGAAGATATATCATTTGCCTTATCGGGTGACCAACCAAGTTTCTCGAGAATATTGGGAAGATCTTTTTCAAGTGCTTTCGCATCAGGGTATTTCTCGGAGGTGATTGAAGAGAGCTGTTCTTCGGAAATGCTACCACGAGCTTTAAACCCGTTATACCAGATGTCAAAAGGTTCCAACTTCCGTCCAAGCCTCGACTCGATGAATGACGCCACCTCTTTAACCTGCGGTGAAGAGAGCAATCCTTTGAACAACTCCTCCACATCTTTCTGAGGGATCTCCATGGAAGCATCGAAAGCCCGTGCAAGCTGAGTGGGATAATGCGGAGAATAGACATCAAGCTGACTCATAGCATGAAAATTCTTCAGGAACACCTCATATCTCTTAGTCTCTTCAGGAGTGGAAGAGACCTTTTCTTTCCCTTCAAAAACATCGTTCGTCTCAGGCCTCCATGTATAGGTATCGCTGTTAATAATCTGCAATGGAATGGACTGATCAATTATACGTTGCATCACAGTAAAGATAATCCGCTGCTTTTCAAGACCTCCCTCTTTGTCTGCATAATTCGATTTCAACTCATCGCGTAATCCCCAGTGAGATATCAGTTTCATGTCATCTGGAAAGAGTTGTTCATCCTTAATATTCCTCAAATTCCCCATGTAAATATTGTAATCTGAAATATAGGTATCAGCTTCTGTAAGAGTCTTTGAGATTTCTTGCTTAACAGTTGCGGGGACTCTCGAAATAAACTTGTCTCCCATACGTGCATACGCCCACTCTTGCCGTGTCCACTTTTCCCCAAGCTCGCTCTTTTCTTCCAACGAGTAAAACGGAAAATTCAATGCTGTAATAAAAGCTATCCTGTTGGTATAAAGATCATCCGTCAGATGAGCTGCTGCGTCGTAACTGCCGAACATCATATCCACTGGAGTGATCTCAGGCCCTTCGAGCTGCAGAGGTGCTTTAAGCATCACATCCATCTTGTGAAAATAGCCGTTGATTACCTCTAAATTTCGTTCCAGAGTGTTGAAAAGTGATGCCAACTGCTCCTTATCGGCCACAAAAGAGCTTTTACAGAAGCGGGCAAAATCGTCCACAGTGCCGTCCGGCTCCCGCCACAGACCAGCTACTTGCTTTACACCCCGTTCAATACGGAAAGAGTGTGGCTCGCCAAGTGAATCTTTCAACTGTTTCGTAACATTGCCTATCTGTGAATCAGTTATAAAGTCAGCGTTTTTCATATCTGTCTTATCTTTCGTGTTGGTACTGCATGCCGCTAATCCGGCAAGAAGTAACATGATGGTAGTGAAAAGGATTTTTTTCATTATTCCTGGTGTTTTTTAAGGGTACAGTTATGAACGAACTATTGCACTGTTTTCCCCCGTTATAATTTTTAATAAACAAATTTACAAGTTTTTTCCAGACAAATGAAAAAACAGTTGAAAATAGGCAATTCTATTGCAACGCTCTCAATTTTTTTATAGTTTTACACTAAATAGTAAAACCGAAATAATATGAATGAAATAGACAAGTACATAGAAACACACAAAAAACGTTTTATGGACGAGCTTTTTGAGCTTATCCGCATCCCTTCGGTCTCTTCACTGCCAGAGCACAAACCCGATATGTACCGGGTTGCAGAAAAGTGGAAAGAACTCCTTCTGGCTGCAGGAGCCGACAAGGCCGAGGTTATGGAAACCGGAGGAAACCCTGTTACCTACGGGGAGAAAATTATCAGCAAAAATGCACCCACTGTAATGGTCTACGCCCATATGGATGTGATGCCTGTTGATCCGATAGGATCATGGAAAACCAATCCTTTTGAGCCGGTGGTAAAGGATGGAAAGGTTTGGGCGCGTGGTGCCGATGACGACAAAGGACAGTCGTTCATGCACGCCAAGGCCTTTGAATATCTCGTGCAATCAGGCAGGCTGGAATGTAATGTGAAGTTCCTTATCGAAGGTGAGGAAGAAATAGGCTCTCCCAGTCTTCCCGAATTCTGCAAAAAAAACAAGAAGATGCTGCAAGCTGATGTTATACTAGTCTCCGATACTTCTATGATAGCACCGGATGTCCCCTCCATTACTACCGGCCTCCGGGGACTTGCCTACTGGCAGGTAGAAGTAACGGGGCCAAATGTGGACCTTCACTCCGGTATTTTCGGCGGAGCTGTTGCTAACCCTATCAATGTGCTTTCAAAAATGATTGCCCAGACTGTTGATGATGAAGGGCGGATCTTGATTCCCGGATTCTACGACGATGTGGTGGAGGTCTCTCGAAAAGAACGCTCAATGATGGCAAAAGCTCCATTCTCTGCTGAAGAGTATAAAAGGTCGCTCGATGTGAAGGAGCTGTCCGGCGAAAAAGGGTATACCACCAGTGAGCGTACCGGTATTCGCCCTTCATTTGACGTATGTGGTATATGGGGCGGCTATACCGGGGAGGGGGCAAAAACTGTCTTGCCCTCAAAAGCTTATGCCAAGATCAGCACACGACTGGTGCCCAACCAGGACCACAACAAGATAGCTAAGCTTTTCGTGAAATATTTCGAGGGAATAGCACCAAAATCGGTAAAGGTGAAGGTGGAGTATCTACACGGAGGCCCCTCCTATGTTTGTCCCATTGATTTACCGGCATATCAGGCAGCCGAAAAAGCCTACAGGGAAATCTACGGGAAAGAGCCGGTGCCAGTACGTTCAGGTGGCAGCATCCCAATCATTGCCGCTTTTGAAGAGATTCTCGGAATAAAATCGGTACTGATGGGCTTTGGGCTCGGGTCCGATGCAATTCACTCGCCCAACGAGAACTTCCCGCTTGAGCAATTCTACAATGGAATAAGGACTATACCTCTGTTCTATAAATACTTCGCAGAGGAGATGAAAAAATAGCCCACTTTTCATAAAACTATTTAAAAGGAGTATTGGTGAATGTTTATGGTTTCTATTCCGAAACAACGACAACCGGGCTGATCGAAAATATTTTTAACACCCTGACTAAGCAAAACCATTCTCACAATGAATAGTTGATTAACCCACTACTACATATGCAGTGTAGCGGCTATCTGCTGCAACGGGAGTCAATGACAGGTATCCGGAAAGTATTTTTCCACCTGTTACCTGTAGTGGGGATTCCCGTTGCATTTTTTCATGGAACGACAAGGCGCTTCCCTGCTTTTTAAAATAGTCCACAACGAACTTCCCCTCCGAGGAAGAATTAACAAAACTATCGTAGAATAGATGTGCCGCTACACCCATATTCATTCGCATATTGATCTCCACACAAGGCTGGACACGGTACCCTCCTGCCGTTTCGCAAATCATCATATCGACACCCGCATAACCGGTATATAAAGGAAAATAACCGGCAAGCTTCACTAAAAGAGTCTCTCGAAGCTGCTGCATCAGGGTAAAAGAAATATTAGCGGAAAGTTTTTCTTCAATCCGTCTATCGGAAAGTAGTTCATTCCCCTTGTATGCGCCCGATGCTGTAGACCCGAAAATAGAATAACCTACAAAGCTGGCCTTTCCCCTATCAATATAAAACTCCATTGCGAAATCCTGTATCTTGCTCAAAACAGGCTCCGCTACCACCCCACCCTGTAATCTGATAACCCGTCTGCACCAATCAACTTGCTTGTCAGTTATCTCCCCCAATATCCATATCAATCCTTTTCCGCTGCCGGAGAGTGGCATCTTCAATACCTTGTTGCCGGGAGTAGAGTGCTGATATGCCAACAACTCCTCCATGTTTGTGAAAAAATATGATTCCCCACAAAATTCCACTTCCCCGGCCTTTAAATCACGCAGCAGTAGCACAGCATTTTGCCGGTTCGAATACTCCCTTAATCGCCTTAAATCTTCAATCGTAGGAATTTGCTGTTCAGCGGCACCCTGAGCCAGAAGCTTTTTACGTAATGCCGGACTCCATCCCCAGGGAATAATCTCCTCACCGGGGTGCAAACAAATATCACTGAATGGAATCAGATCAGAGGAAACAGGGAATATCTTTTTAATGGCATCGACAAATGACCGGTTTAACTCTCCTTCCGCTATCACCAAATCACCTTTCCCATACCATACCGGCAAAACGGCCAGATCCTCGGCCATCTTCACAGCAGCAGCAGGTGGTGTATAATTAGCTTCAAAATTTGCAAGGGCAAGATCGTGCCAGGGATTAAAAAGATACATCTATTTGTATTCTTTTATCTCAATCTCTCCATTGAGGGCAAGCAATGCATTCTCCGCCAGGGCTCCCATTTCGTCCTGGCCCGGATAGAGGTGAACCGGTGCAATCCGATAGACCCGTTGGCTGATCAGATTGCAGAACCATTTACTATTGGCAATTCCGCCAGTAATAAGGATCGCATCAATCTCCCCTTTCAATACGGTAGACATGGCACCTATCTCTTTTGCCACCTGGTAAGCCATCGCCTCCAGCACTTCCATACATTTATTATCACCATTTCTCGCTTCACGTTCGGCAATATAAGCATCATTAGTTCCCAGGTAAGCCATCATTCCTCCTTTACCGACAACCATTTCAGACATCTTTTCGTAGCTGTATATCCCACTGAAAGCTACTTTCAACAATTGCCCCACTGGCAATGAGCCGGAGCGTTCCGGGGAAAAAGGGCCATCACCATCAAGTCCCTGGTTTACATCAATCACCTTTCCTTTTTGATGTGCGCCTACAGTAATTCCACCTCCAAGATGTACCACAATAAGATTAAGGTCATCATATTTTTTCATGATAGATTTTGCGTGTGAGCGGGCTATTGCTTTCTGATTCAACGCATGAAAAATTGATTTTCTTTCAAATAGCGGATGTCCGGAATATCTTGCCAAAGGCAGTAACTCATCCACCACAACGGGATCGGCAATGAATGCTTCTGCCGAGGGGAGCAGCTTCGCGATATCGTGCGCAATAAGCGCTCCTAAGTTGCTGGCGTGTTCTCCACGCTTGCATTCAAAAAGGTCTTTTCGCATTGCTTCATTCACCCGGTAAACACCTGATGCAATAGGTTTCACCAGCCCTCCCCTCCCTATCACTGCATCAATGGTTTCAACGGGGACGTCAGCACCCTTTAGTTCCTCATAAATGATATTCTTTCTGTATTCATACTGATCTGTAATCTTTTCAAATTTTCGTAATGCTTCGGGAGCATGCTTGATTGTTTTAAGGAAGATCACCTTTTCCTGCTGGTAAATTGCTATCTTAGTCGACGTTGACCCGGGGTTAATGACAAGAATACGTGTATTTGTTCCCATATGTTTATATGTTTTTATTTTTTTATATACATCTTAATGTTCTTTCCGGGGATATAGCTGTTTAAGCTGCTGCTTCGGCAACAAGGGCCAATAATATATTATCTTAGACAGGCTGCCAGTGCAATTGAGAACAACTTGCTCCGCTCATCGTCTGACCGAGAGGTCAGCACAACAGGTGCTGCAGCACCCATCACAACAGCGGCTACTGTTGCCCCGCCTAAAAAGTTAAGTGCTTTGTAAAACATATTCCCCGCCTCAATATCGGGTGCCAGTATGATGTCACAGTCGCCAGCAACTTCACTCTCAATACCTTTGTTTCGTGCTGCCTCCCTATTCACTGCTATGTCTATCGCGAAGGGGCCATCCACCACACACCCTTTTATCCGTCCGTCAAGGTTCATTTCTTTTAATTGGGCAGCATGTACCGTAGCCTCCATTTTTGGATTTACCTTCTCCACAGCAGCTGCCACAGCCACTTTTGGTTTTTCAATACCAAGGAGTTGACATGCGTTTACCGCGTTCTCTATAATTTGTGCCTTTTCGTAAAGACCAGGTGCAATATTCATCGCCACATCGGTCACACAAAAAATCTTATGGTAGTAAGGAGATTGAAAAAAAGCGACATGACTTAGCAACTGATTATAGTGTAATCCAGATTCTTTGTCAAGAACCGCTTTCAAAAGTTCACCGGTACTAACGAATCCTTTCATTATTATATCTGCATCTCCATTTTTTATGTTCTCCACGGCAATTCGTGCAGAGACAGCAGCACCCTCCCGGTTGTCGATAATATCAAAATTACTCAAATCAAAACCTATTGAAAAAGCTATTCGCTCAATCTTAGTTTTATCTCCTATAAGCAAAGGGATTATAATTTCCTCTTTCACAGCATCTTTCAAAGCTTTAAGCACATGTTCATTTTCAGCAGCAGCAATAGCTACCGTCCTTTTTGGCCTGTTTTTGGCTTTCCGGAGCAGTTCAGTTAAATCGCGGATCATAATAACTGTTTTTTTGTAACATTTCACTTACAAATAAACAAATAATCTGGCAATTATCCGACATTATCTATTGATTTTTTTGACAAAAAGTAAATAAACTGGATAAAAAATTGTCTATTCCGGTTGTCCTATCTCAGTCTGCCCTATCTCCAGTTTACCTTTCTCCGGTTTACCTTTCTCCCGGTTTACCTATCTCCCGGTTGTTGAGTTATCAATTTCATATCCCCACGATTTTCCCTTTTCAATAGCCGGCACACCACGTGTCATCCAAACAGGAGCGGGAGCACCTTTAAGATAATGGTCAAAGAACTGTTGCAGCCTGATGGAAAGATCTTTGGCATTACGGCGCAGGCTCAGGTTATGGGCTTCCTTGTTGTATTGGAGCATCCATACAGGTTTTCCCAGGCGACGCAGCGACATAAAATACTCAATTCCCTGATACCAGGGCACTGCACCGTCATCATCGTTGTGCATAATAAGCAGCGGTGTGTTTACCTTATTAGCAAAGAAAACAGGAGAGTTCTCAATATAAAGTTGCAGTGAGTCGCTCATTGTAGCGCCAATTCTTGATTGTGTCTGTTCGTACTGAAGCTGGCGGCTGCGCCCCGATTCCCAGCGGATTCCGCCGTAAGCACTTGTCATGTTTGACACTGGCGCACCGGCTCCGGCAGCTTTAAACATATTTGTGCGGGTAATTATATATGCCACCTGATAGCCCCCCCAGCTTTGCCCCTGTATGGCCATATTTTCCAGATCTGCCCATCTGTTTTTTGCCAATGCCTTCGCTCCCGAAACAACGTAGTTGTACGCATCATTGCCGGGTTGTCCTACCCCGTAGTGAATATCCGGTGTAAAAACAATGTATCCCCGGCTAACGAAGAATGGAATATTAATAACTGATCGGCTTGGCGCAGGAGCAAAATAGCGGTAAAGGTCATCGGAATGTTTTTCGTAGAAATATATCATTACCGGATATTTCTTCCCAGAGTCGAAATTCTCGGGTTTATACAAAATTCCCTGTGATTGTTTACCATCGAATGTTGTCCACTCAAAAATTTCTGCTGTACCCCAGCTATAATCTTTCATTTGGGGATTGATACAGGTTAGTTTTTCTACCGATCTCCAAAAATTCAGGGTTAAATACAAATCTGGTGAAGTATTAAAATTGCTTTTTTGAAAAACAAATGCTTCCGCGTTTTTTGCCTTTTTAAGAGAAGTATATTTGTATTTATCCAATTCCCTTTTTACTAATGGATTTCTGCCTTGTTGTTTAAGAGTATAAAAACCACTTTCTTTGCTTTTATTGTCAAATGCCGATAAGAGCAAAACATCTTTTGGCTCAATAAAAAGCTTTTCTGGATCGGTGTTGATGTACCGGAAAGTAATTGAATCGTTTCTCCCGTTATTTTTAGTGATATTCTCCGGCATCTCTTTTCCGATAGGATCAATTTTCCATATATCGAAGGCATCGTATAAAAGTACGAATTTGTCATCCTGTCCCCATGCCGCAATCCCGTACGCACCGGGTTTGCTTGGTGTGTCATTTTTTTCATTCCAGAAGTTGACCGGGATCTCCTTAGTCAGACAGACGATTTTTCTGGTTTTGTTATCGAAAGAGAACCACTGTTTTACAGAGGTATTCCACCAGTAGGTAAAATTACCCGATGGCGAAATCTGAGGCCTTCCCTCAACAGGTTTAGCAATTTCGGTCAATTGATGGAATTGCATATCGTAAATCCACGCATCCGTTTTTTGAGAAATATCCCACTGGCTTTCAATCTCATAAGGTAATTCCGAAGTAAGAAGGACAAAACGCCCGTTTCCTTCATCTGAAAACAAAGCATTGGGCATTTGTTCGTTGGCTATGGAAACAAATTCGTGAGGGCGGCCGGGATCAATAACGCCGGTATAGGTCCTGCGTAATTCGTTTTTTAGCCTCAAAAGTTGTTGCGGCTGTACAACCGGGTCCTTCCAGTGCCAAACATCGAGGATGGCTGTTTCAAAATCAACAATTGTTGTGTCTTTAGGTATTTGTTTTGGAGCAGCTCCAATAATAATACGTTCACCGTCTTTACTAAAATATGGCTTTGAGTTTTCATTGAAAATCCAATTTTCAGGCAACCCTTTTGATGTTTTAGAAGCAACTATAACTGCCGAATCCATTGAGTTTTTGAAATACCTTACATCGAATACCTTTTGTTCAATTTTAGAAGTATCTTTTGTAGCTATGTAAACAAGCTGACTTCCCTGCTCGTCGAAAGAAAATGATTTATATTCCATTTTATCAGCTGAAATCTGCTTTTTGGCCCCGTTTTTCAAATCGATAAACAACACTTTGTGTGTATCGGTGGAATCGTTTTTTTCAGGCTCCACTGAAATAGCCAGTGAATTTCCGTACTTGTTAAAAGCAAATTCTTTTGAATTTTTAACGGTATCCTCTTCAGAGGTACTCAGGTTTCTGATAATCAGAAAATCCTTTGGTTTGTTTTGTTTGTTCTTTACCGTATCTTTTGGTGCAGATTTTTTATAGGCAATGTAGGCGCCCATCTCCGTTGATGTTGAGTAAGATTTCACATCTGCAATTTTGCAAAACTTAAATGTTTCATTATTGACAATAACCAACGAATCTTTGGGAAAATCATCGGCTTTCTTTTTCTTTATCCTAGCCTGACGTACATCTGAAAAAGGGGCCTTTAACATTCCTACGGTAAATCGTCCATCTGCCGACAGAGTATATTTATTTACACGGTGAATCTTTAACTCTCTACATTCCTTTGAATCATAGATATAAAGCATGCTATCTCCTTCCTGTGGGCTGATAACTGCGTTTATAAATCTGCCGTCGTTACTGATGGAAATATCCTGTAGGCTTTTCCAATCGTCATAAACGGAGTGGTCGAGTTGTTTTTTCTGGGTGAATGCTGACTGGCTGAATGTAATTAAAGTTATAAAAATAATGAGCCTGTGGTAAAAGAAACGTTGCATATAATTCATTTTAATGGCATCGAAATTACAATAAAACTTCAACTTGACCAAGTGAAACCAGGCAAAAACGAATTTGTTGGAATTCGTTGATGAGAGTTAAAAGTGAGGGTTCTGTAAAGCAAACTAAGTCAGGAGGAAAGATTAATTGCTTTTTCACAACAAGAGGAACTTTCAAAAAGCCACAAAACATTGTCAGTCGAATATTTAGTTGAATACTTAACATGAGAAACTTGAATTATAAAAAATAGATTCTTATTTATAATTATGCTTCGTTAGAACTTCATTTATAATACTGACAGTCAATAATTTATGTCATATCCCCAAAAAGCGTCATACTCGATTGATATTCAGCGAATTATAAAAACTATTTTAAAAATATTACCGAAGTATTGCTCCAATAAACAATAAATAATTCCATTTTATTGGAAACATAAAAATTCTAATAGAAACGCATATAGTTTATTATTTTTAGTGTATTTGCAGTATGACTGCAACAGGACAAACAAAAATAAACTCATTACTTCAGAAATTTCCAACCGGAGCATTGTACTTTGCCTCGTGGTTAAATCAAAATGGGATATCCTATTCTCTGCAGAGACATTACCGTAATTCGCAATGGCTTATGGCTATAGATGATGGTGTGATGTACAGGACAGGTGAAGAGCCGACCTTGTTTAGTGCTCTGTCGTGCTATAATAGCCAGTTAGGTAAGAAATTCCATATAGGGGCTGTATCTGCTTTGGAAATGAGGGGATTGGCCCATTACGTTCCGCTTGGCCGGCAGACAATAGTAATATATTGCCCCCGGGGTGAATGGTTCCCAAAATGGTTTTCGAAATATGACTGGGGTGTTGATATATTGAAGAAATACTCCAAATATAGCAAAACGGGGATATCCTCAATCAATGAAAACAATTTCGAAGTGCCGGTTTCCTTGCCTGAAAGAGCATTTCTGGAAAGTTTAGACCTTGCTCCCAAACATTACAATCTTACCGATTTATACCAGATCATGGAAATGCTTAACGGTTTGAGGCCAAAATTACTGCAACAGCTATTAGAGGAAAACAGTTCGGTAAAAGTGAAGCGGTTGTTCCTGTATATGGCAGAGAAAGCGGGGCACTCGTGGTTCCATGATTTGAATTTGGACAGGATAGACCTGGGTAAAGGGAAACGTTCAAACGTGAAGAATGGTGTTTATGATCCGAAATATCAGATAACCTTACCAAGAGATTTAGTATATTATGAATAGGATGTATCGCAACAGGTTGAATTACTCCTTAGAATTATCCCGACATTAGAGGAAGTGGATAGTTTTGCCATTCACGGTGGAACGCCAATTAACCTGTATATCCTCGACCTCCCTCGGTACTCCGTTGACGTTGACCTTACTTACATTCCAATAAAACCCAGGGAAGATTCGTTTGCGGATATCCATAAAAATCTGGCTATCATCAAGGAAAAAATCAAGACGGTTGTCCCGGATATTGTCATTAGAGAGAAGCCGAATAAAATCTACTGTACACGTAGAGGGGTTATGGTTAAAATTGAAGTGAGCGGAACGAAACGCGGGCTGATTGATCCGGCTTCGATAAGACCACTATGTAATGCTGCACAAAATGAATTTGAAACTGCAAACAAGGCAAGAATTGTTTCACTTTCCCAACTCTACGGCGCGAAAATTACTGCAGCTCTCGACCGCCAACATCCCCGTGATTTGTTTGATGTGAAACTGATGTTTGATTTCATTACTAACTTTGACCAGGTTAAAAGAGGGTTTCTCTATTGTCTATTTGGTGGCGACCGTCCTATTATCGAGTCGCTTCAACCTAACAGGGTAGATTATCAGGAAACACTTGTGAAACAATTTTCCGGAATGACTAAAATTCCGTTTTCATATAATAACTGTTTCTATTTCCTTTTTTGTTGCCGGTTCAAGTTTTTCAATATTGTTTGTATCAAGGGTAAAGTCAAAATCCATGTGAGCGATAATTTTATTCCTCCTATCCCTACAAAATTGAGCTTTAAGAGTAAGTTCACGAATATCATTTTGAATGTCCTCTCTCAAATCTTCATCATTAATATAACTGGTAATAGTATTCAGCGTTATATTTTTTTTACTGCCGGATTTATAGGAATCGGTAAGTTTAGCTATTCCAAGAATGATACTCTCCAATAGTGTTCTTTGAATGAGAAAGAAGAAAGAAGGAGCCGACTGATTCAGCAATTCAATCCTCGTTTCTTTTACAGCAAACAACTGACAATACTCATCCAATTTTAAGGACAACCAAGCAATTTGATTGGAGATAACATATAGAAAAGAGCCAAAATCATCACCTAATACATCAGTCATATAAGGTTTTGCATATATTATGGCAAATTATGTAATGTATTGAATATCGGCCTGATAAAAAGATGTTTGGTGGCGTTCTAAAATTTGGAAATATTATTGTTCGTATATTTGCGAACTGAAAAACTATTCGTATATTTGCGAACTGAAAAGAATTATAAATTCTAAGCTATAAAAGTTATCATGTCAAAAAAAGAATTCACCGAAGAGCAGATCAGACTTTCCCGTATTGCCAAGGCACTGGGCCATCCGGTAAGAATAGCCATTTTGCAGCTGTTGGCCAACGAGAATTGTTGTTATCACGGCGATATGTCTGAAATTATTCCAGTAGCCAAAAGCACTCTTTCTCAACATTTAAATGAACTGAAGGAGGCGGGGCTGATTCAGGGAGAATTTACTCCTCCCACCGTCAGGTATTGCATCAACAAAGAGAATTGGGAGAGCGTGGGAGAGTTGCTGAGAACCTTTATCGATCAGATAGCAAAGGTTAACAGTTACTGCTGATTTTTTTTTGCATTCACCCAAAAATTGGCTGAAACAGATCAATCAATCCGAAATAAAAACTAATCATTTTTCATTAAACAAACAAAAAAACAGTCCTATGAAACAAGTTCTTATGATGTTCGTGGCAGTATTATTATTTACTGCCTGTGGAAATGGTAAAGAGAATAAAGCAGATGTAAATGAAGCGACAACAGAATCTTCAGTAAACAGCTCAAAGGTAGTCTCTGTTACGAATGCTGATCCTGTGACGGTTTATGTTTATTATTTTCATGGCAAACAACGCTGCAAGACCTGCATTGCTGTTCAAAAATTCACCCAGGAGGCGGTTGAGCAGATGTATGGTGACAACCAGAAAGTACAGTTTTTAGAAATACTGACCGACGAAGCCGCCAACAAAGAACTTGTTGAAAGGTATGGTGTAACATGGAACGCGCTGATTGTTGCTAAGGGTGACGACCATATCGACATAACACAAAACGCATTTGCCAATCCGGCTGGAGTGAAAGAGATGCTGAAAAGTGAAGTGGATCGGAGGCTTTAACAGACAAAAACAGAGCTGAATTATGATGAATCTTCTGCATAGCCTGACAGAAAGCTCCGGCTGGCCGCTTCTTACGGCGTTCCTGCTTGGGCTGATGACTGCCATCAGTCCCTGTCCGCTGGCTACCAACATTACGGCCACCGCCTATCTGAGTAAGGATATCGGTATCAAAAAAAGAGTGTTGTTCAATGGCCTTTTTTACACGCTGGGAAGGATGTTCACCTATACGGCGCTGGGCTTACTCTTCTTTTTCGGTGCCAGTCAGTTCAAAATTGCGTCTGCACTACAAGGTATCGGTGTCATCTGGCTTGGGATCGCATTGCTATTGATTGGTATCTTTATGCTCGACATTATCAAGTTAAATATACCCGGAGTGGGCAATTTAACGGAGAAGTTTAGCAATAAAAAAGGGAAGAAAACCTACTGGGATGCATTTTTACTGGGACTGCTGTTCGCTCTGGCGTTCTGTCCCTATAGCGGGATGCTTTATTTCGGGGGATTGATCCCCATGACGATTGTCTCCACATCGGGACTCATATACCCACCTGTTTTCGCTTTGGCCACAGGCCTTCCGGTGATCATTATCGCCTGGCTGCTGGCCTACAGCGTGAGTAATATCGGTACGTTCTATAAAAAGATGAACAGTTTCCAGGAATGGTTCAAGCGTGGGGTTGCGGCAGTTTTTATGGTTGTGGGTGCTTATTACATCATAATAAGCCTTTAAGAAAATTTCAGAAGGATATTATCACAAAACAACAAAATTTAAAAAAATAAAATCATGGAAATATTGGTATTGGGACCCGGTTGCAAAAAATGTGTAATGACCTGCGACACCATCAAAAAAGTTGTGGAGCAGACTGGAGCTGAAGTAACGATCCGCAAGGTGGAAGACATCATGGAGATCATGAAGTACAATGTTATAGCCACCCCGGCCGTGGTAGTTGATGGTGAGGTGAAAATTAAAGGTCATGTACCCTCAGAAAAGGAAATTAAAAAGATAATAGGCTTATAAGTCGCATATATTCTGGTGTCTAAATTACCGCATCAATGATGCGGAACGATATTGTATTGTCTAAAAAATAAAAAAATGGAATCAAAAAAGGAACTGAAATATCTGGTGTGGGTGGTGTTTATTTTCGGGGTTATCTTCTTTATGCCTATTGGCAACGAGCGTTTTATGACTGCTATCTATGCTGCGCTCGATCTTTCGAAATGGTATGCTCAGGAGCATGTAATCCTCTGTCTGCTTCCGGCTTTTTTCATTGCCGGAGTAATAGCCGTTTTTATTAATCAGGCATCAGTAATCCGTTATTTCGGGGCAAATGCTAAAAAATGGCTTTCATACTCCGTAGCATCTGTTTCGGGTGCCATCTTGGCTGTATGCTCATGTACCATACTTCCTCTCTTTACCAGTATCTACAAGCGTGGCGCAGGGCTGGGACCAGCTGTGGCTTTTCTCTACTCGGGACCGGCCATCAGCATCCTCTCCATCATTCTTACCTGGAGAATCCTCGGTACTGAGATGGGTGTTGCCCGAATGGTAGGAGCTATACTCTTCTCGGTTATTATCGGACTAGTGATGGCCTTTATCTTTCGCAAAGAGGAGAAAGCAAAGCAGGAGGAGCAGATGAACTTCGATGCTCCACCGGCAAAAAGGCCTATATCGCAGACCATGTTCCACTTCTTCACGCTTGTGCTGATTATGGTGGCTGCTAACTGGGGCGCACCTGCAACAGGAGACACATCAAGCGTTTGGTTTTATTTTTTCACCTATAAATGGCATATTACCGGATTTCTGGGGTTAATGCTGGCTTTCTCACTGATAAGGGTACTAAAAATCAAATGGCAATGGGTGTTGTTGGGAGCGGCCGCTACAGCGCTGTCAATACTTTTTGCCAGCCGGCTCATTCCCAATCCCAAAATGGTGCCGCTGGTACCCATGATAGTGGGCATCGCTGCTCTTTCTGTGATAACTCTCTTCGATAGGAACGATGAGGAAAACAAAGCATGGACAATCTCGGCCTGGGGGTTTGCTAGACAAATCATGCCACTGCTAGCCATCGGTGTGGTGACCGCCGGTTTCCTGTTGGGATCGACTCACGACAATGTGGCTATCCCCGGAGTGGTACCCAACGGGTGGATCGAGTGGGCTGTAGGTGGAAACTCCTTCTTCTCCAATTTTTTCGCCAGCTTCACCGGGGCCTTTATGTATTTTGCAACGCTCACTGAAGTACCTATTGTACAGGGACTACTCTCCAGCGGTATGGGAAAGGGGCCTGCACTTGCACTGCTGCTCGCCGGTCCCTCGCTCTCATTGCCGAACATGCTGGTGATCCGCGGAGTGATGGGAACGAAAAAGACCATCGTCTACGTTTCTCTCGTTGTTGTTATGGCAACCCTCTCCGGATTGTTCTATGGTACTTTTTTTTAAACAGAAATCGTTACAAGGCGATTCTGTTATAGGGTATCACATTAAAAAAATAATCTGTTTACTGCAAAATGAAAATACTGATTTTATGTACCGGCAACAGCTGCCGCAGCCAGATGGCACATGCCTTTCTGGAGTCGTTCAATGCAGACATGGAAGTACGCTCCGCGGGCACCCATCCAGCCGCGGAGGTGCATCCTCTGGCGATAAAGGTGATGAATGAGACGGGACTCGATATCAGCAACCACCGTCCTACTCAGGTAGATACCTATATCAACGAAGCATGGGACTATGTAATCACCGTCTGCGGTGATGCCAACGAGAACTGCCCGATTTTCACCGGCAAGGTAAAGACGCGCCTACATATTGGATTCGAGGACCCGGCAAAGGTGACCGGCAGCGATGCGTTTGTGCTAAGTGAGTTTCGTCGCATCAGAGATGAGATCAAACAGCGCTTCGCTGAATTTTACATCACAGAGATATTGAAAAAAGAGTTGCCCAAATGCTCCTGTGATGGCGATTGCTAATCTCAAAAAATAATGCTCATCATGAAAAAAAATAAAGGCATTAGTTTTTTTGAACGAACTCTCACCCTCTGGGTGGCCGCCTGCATCATGGCGGGTATCCTGATTAGACAATATATCCCATCCGTACCTGCCACATTGCATCGGTTTGAGTACGCCAATGTCTCCATCCCGGTCGCCATCCTGATCTGGCTGATGATCTTTCCGATGATGCTGAAGGTAGATTTCAACAGCGTGAAGAACGCGGGTTGAAGGCCGAAAGGAATCCTCATTACCGGGGTGACCAACTGGCTGGGCAGTACCTGGCGGTCGCCGTAGCCATCTCGATCTTCGAACTTGAGTCGGGTGCCTCACTGGCCACCACGGTGGGAGTACTGGTGGAGGTGCCGATGATGCTGATGCTGGTACGGATTGCCAATAACACCCGTAGATATTTTCCTCAAACTCAAAATTCATGATCAATGAGTAAAACCTGGTATCCAATCATCAACAATGTTAAATGCGACGGATGTCTTTTGTGTTGGCAAATGTGTAAACACGGAGTTTATACATTGAATAACGGTCGTCCAGTTGTACTTTTTCCTGATGGTTGCGTTACAGGTTGTCACGGTTGTGAGAAGAATTGCCCGCAAAAGGCAATTACCTATTTTGGGGACACTCCCATGTTTGTCATTCCCTAAACATCCTCGATCAGGGGATGACAATTTTTTCTTAACCATATTAAAAATTAGAAACGCTGTGTGACAATGATGAACACTTTTATTGAAACTGTAAAGTATTTTTTTATTATTTCTGCAGAATTGATTCTTCTTTTCATGCTGATCAGTATGATTGTCGAATTGATCCTGATGCACATTCCGGCAGATAAGATTCAAAGCTATCTGTCAGGGAAAGGACTGAAAGGAAACTTTTTGGGTGCGCTGATTGGATCGTTGACTCCTTTTTGTGCCTGTTCAACCATCCCTATGACATTGGGTTTTATCAATGCAGGGATTCCTTTCGGATCAACCATTTCGTTCCTGATTGCTTCACCTCTGTTGAATCCTATCATCATTGGAATGTTAGGCGTAATGATAGGCGTAAAGGCAGCTGTCATTTATTTCGTGATAACATTTCTTTGTTCGGTATTCTTTGGATATTTCATGGACAAAACCAGGGGAGTCAGGTATCTTAAAAACCAATACAAAAAAGTAGTATCCTGTGGATGCGGGGATGAAGAAGAAACCGGGACAAAACCCCAGAGACGAACTTTTAAGAAAAAGATCAGTCTTGCATTTCAAGGAGCATGGGGCAGTATGAAACCCATACTCGGTTATCTGTTTATTGGAGTTGCTATTGGTGCTTTAATATACGGTTATCTGCCTGAAGATTTTGTGATGCGCATTGCAGGTGCAGATAATCCATTAGCTGTTCCTGTTGCCGCGATTATCGGTATCCCTCTGTACATCAGAGCTGAAACTGCAATACCCATTGGATTAGCATTGATGCAGAAAGGGATGAGTATAGGAGCCGTTGTGGCTCTGATCATCGGCGGTGCCGGGATGGCAATTCCTGAAATGTCGATGCTTGCCGGAATTTTCAAAAAGAGGATGGTCGCAATGATTGTTGCCGTTATTTTCGTTACCGCCGTGATATCGGGATGGGTTTTTAATTTATTCTACTGACTGTAGCGGTAGACAGGTATCTGAAAGGTGGTCTTGCAAACTTAATTGAGACAAAAAATTAAGCGACATTTTTAATTGATTCTTTGATAACTGATTTTACTTAGTCCCAAATAACCGGAAATAGAACTGACGGTATGATCAGGTTCACTATCAGGATGAAGGTGGGCGTTAGGTGTTTTTTTTAATTAAATATTTCACACTTTGCTTAAATATCTAAGTTGGTAATATAACCCTTGTTTTCTTTTTTCAATATCTTCTTGCCTAAATTAATACTCCTCATTAGGCAATTAAAACACCGTATATCGGACGGAGGATTTGCGAGATTATGGGGGGGGGATATACACTACCCCTCGTAATCTCGCAAATCCTGTGTTCTACGATGTCGCCGTAAGGCGAAGATTAAAATGCAGCAGGATGTAATTCTCCGTCCGTTCTCCCGACGTGCCAAAGGCTATGTCGGGAAAACCTCTTGTATAGAGTAAATCTTTGCCGGAATTTCGGTTTATCTATCGTTGCGTTACTATGGTCAAAAACTAATTGTTCATTTGGATTTAGAACCCGGTGATCATTTTTATTTGTGGTCACTTCCACTTTACCGCTTGTTAGCGTTGTGATGGTCTTCGTTTCCGAGGAGTATGCCTTTACATTGAATTTTGTGCCAAGTACTTTTACAGAAAGCTGTTGTGTTTCTACGATGAAAGGCTTTACCTTATTTTCTCTTACAGAGAAATAGGCTTCTCCGTCAAGAAAAACAGTACGCTGGCCTGTCTTGAATTTCTTTGGATATCTTAAATTCGTTCCAGCGTTAATCCAGACTTCGGAACTATCAGGAAGGTAAAAATGTTTTCGCTCACCATATGATGCCTGAATATCCATTAATTGATTATTATATGTATAAAAGAGGTAACCACCCACAATCAAAAGTAGAGGAACCAGCACTGCAGCAATTCCGGTTATTTTTCTACGTATGGAATTATTTCTTTTCCGCTTGATATAGCCAATTTTTACATTCACACGTTCCAAAGCCGCATATGTGTTTGGATCAACGTTGTTTTTTAACTCGTTCCAGTATTCCAATGACGCATTTGCTTTCTCTTCACAATACTCGTCCCTCATAAGCCATCTTTGCACTCTCTCCTCGGTAGATGGAGAAAAACGTTGCGACAGAAATCGTTTAATAATGGCGGAGATTTTGGTTTTGTTTTCCATTGTCATCTTTTTTTATTCAGAAACCAAACGCGACTTTACCCCCGGATCGGGATTCCCATTTCTGATTTCTCTGATTATGCTGGTATTCTACCCCGGCTCCAATTTTTACGTTCTTTGAAGGTTCGGCAATAACGGCTCCTCCAACACTTGTCTTGGGATATAGTCCGCTTACTACTTTTACTGGATCAGTATATTTTGATGGAGAAATATACTGACCCCATAATTGAAATTGCAGTATATAAGTCAAATTATAACTTAAAACTCCCCTCACTCCATACAATATTTCACTTGTGAAAAGCGTTTTTTGTAAACTTAAAAATGCATTACCTTCAATAAATAAATTGTCAACAGGCATTAATAAGGATGAAATACCGATATTGTTGTAGTAGCCAAGTCCGGGTTGTACCAGCCCCTGGTTGAAAGGTGAAAATTGAATTCGGGAAGTTTGTGTTGAGTCATTTAAAATCATTTTAACCATCAAATAATTATTAAACAACTGATCTGCATTTATACCGTGATTTAATACACGATTCTCAAATAGAAATATGAATGGATTCAATTGATTTTTAGCATCGAATGTTCCTGGCCGGAACTGCAAATTAGATTTATTGTCAATTGTTCCAACTCTGGCATTATCTATCTCGCTTTGAGAAAATGAAATAAAAGGGACTAATAGAAAAATCAGGAATAAGGACTTCTTCATCATTCAATGGCTTTTACTATATATACAAGTTAGTCATTGAATTCTCAATAGGAAGTTAAGTCTTTTTCATTTTTTATAGAAAGGCAATAAAAACAGCTTCAAAGGATTTGTGGTCACCATCCCGTAAAGCCTCCAATGTTTCTATGTCGATATTATTGTTCATTATTCAAAATAATGCTTCGTTAAAACTTCATTTATAATACTGACAGTCAACAATTTATACCAGATCCTCAAGTAGCACCATACTCTATTGATATTCAGTGAATTATAATAACTTTTTAAAAAAAATACCGAAGTATTATCAAAATAGTCTGATAATATTACGACAAAAGAACTAATTTTTTTATTAGATAAAAAATTTCTTTTCAAAAAGTTCTCTTTCCCATATACATCGATATTATCAGATAACATTTCAAGTTTTTTCTTTTGTATATCGGTCAGATAATAAGAATAATTGTCGACCGGTCTTTTTATGATTGTAACTATGGTGCTCTCCGTCACTTTATCATCGAAATAAATATTCTTGACCATATACTGGGTTTTAAATGGGTCATTTACCAGAATACGTGCTTTATCGAATATTTCATACGCTTTATTTAAAGCATTTAACCACCACTCCTCATCTTTAAGTAGTTCGAATCTTCTTTGGTTGTAGAAATGGAGATTGTCATCATCAAGTAAATAATCTGCCAGGATATTTTTTGGATAGTCTTCTTTGTACTTTTTACACTCTTGTTCTATATGGTAGGGCGTGGAATGGTTTTCTTCTTTCAGCTTGTAAGAAAACAATACTCGATAATTATTAAATGTGTCATCCTCTAAGATGATATTGTATGAGTAGATAAATGTCTCATCGCGACAAATTGAATTCAGCATATTCAGCCGAACCAGGATGGCTATTGATTTATCGATTTCGTTTTCATTTTCCAGAAACTCTGTCTTGAGGTTGTTGTTCTTAAGGTGTTTCCTGTATCTTGCATCGGCAAACAGATGCCAGTTAAAATATCGATTGACAAAATTGGGACAGGGGTGGTTTTGTTGTGGTTAGTGAGTGGGGGGGGAAACTAATTTAAAAACAGATCATCTTTAGTTTTGTGGTATTTGCTTGGGTGAGATATTTGTAAAATTGAACCAAGAGTTTATTATTATTTGGATATTTTTGTCTTTTTATCATGCTTTGTTTACCCATTGTTTACCCAAAAAGAAAGACACTTACCAGGGCAAACCGGTAAGTGTCTGATTTTAAGTGAGCGGCAAACGAGATTCGAACTCGCGACCCTCAGCTTGGGAAGCTAATGCTCTACCGACTGAGCTATTGCCGCATTGTGAATGCAAAATTAAAACTTTTTTCCATTCAATGTGCCATCAAAGATCATTTTTTATTGTTTTTCTCATAATATAGGGAAAAATTATTTACCTTTGCGGCGTCTATGAAGATAGATAAAAATCATCGGGATGTAGCACAGTTGGCTAGCGCGCCACGTTCGGGACGTGGAGGTCGGGTGTTCGAGTCACCTCATCCCGACTTACATAATAAAGACGGAAGTTTCAGGCTTTCGTCTTTTTTTCTTTTACGGATACTTCTGCTACTACAATACTTCGGTAAGTATTTATTTAGACACCAGACAATCAGCGGTAAAGGCTATCTGGCTTCGGAGAAAAATATTCAGCATATAATTAATGAAAAACATGTTTTGTCGAACTTTTTTCCATACTGTTATTATTATTGAATATTTTTCAGTTCAACATAGCATACATGGCAGCAGGCATACTTCATACCGGTTCTCCGATTAAATTGTTTTGCATGATAACCGATACAAAAATCTCCTACTCTTTTGCACTTCCCTTCATAATAGGGATCTCGCGTTTTACACCCTGGCTCAACGAAATCATGGTCTCTGTTGCCACCACGCCGGGAATCTCCTGAATACGGTTATTCAGTAAATCCATCAGATGTTCGTTATCGCGGGCATAGAGCTTTACAAGCAGGGTATATGGCCCCGTGGTGAAATGACACTCCGTAACCTCGGGAATCTTGTCAAACTCGGGGATAACATTTTTGTACATAGAGCCTTTTTCCAGTTTCACCCCGATATATGCACTCGATGCATATCCAAGCACTTTAGGGTTTACATGATATCCCGACCCGGTGATGACGCCGTTTTCTATCATTCGCTGAACCCGCTGATGTATTGCTGCACGCGAGACCCCGCATTGTTCAGCTACATCTCTGAATGGAATTCGGGCGTTTTGTGAAATAATCTCCAGTATTTGTCTGTCTAGCTTGTCAATTTTTTCCATAGTAAATTTAATCTACATTATATCGTCAAAAGTAATAAATTTCTATGAGTTTTTGACAAAATGGAAAGACAATTTTAAAAAAACGCTCATTTTATACGGATTTCTGAAGAAAAAGCATTAATGCTATCGTTTTGCCAAATAATTTAGATAATGCTCAGCTATCACTATATCGAAAGGAGTGGTAATTTTTATATTGGACTCTTCCCCATCAGTCAGCATAATTTTCAGTCCATATTTTTCGGCTACGGATGCATCGTCGGTAAAGGCTGGGTCAAAACTAGTTTCGTATGCTTTTTTCAACACTTGTGCCGGGAACACCTGAGGAGTTTGCACTATTTTGAGCAGCTTCCGGTCGAAGATACGGCTTCCTTTTTCTGAAAGTACACGAACACTGTTCACCTCATCCACTACGGGAACAACCCCGCAACTGTATCGGCAGGACGCATCGAAACAACGTCTGATTAGTCCAGGCGTTATAAAAGGGCGGGCTGCATCATGCACACCTACAGTCTCATCCTCCGAAATAAATTTTAATCCTTTTTTTACTGAGTGAAACCTTGTATCCCCACCAGTGGTTAAGATATGAGGCACTATAAACTGATACTTGTTACAAAGCTCTTTCCATAGAGCTTGGAATCCATCTGGAAGAACAACCACAATACGCATCTTGTCGCTGTAATCATGAAAAGCCTGTATGGAATGCATCAAAACCGGTTTTCCTCCTATCAAAATGAACTGTTTAGGCAGCTCTCCACCGGCACGAATCCCCTTTCCGCCGGCTACAATGATCACACTATACTTCTTTTCAGGGGTCATTCGATATCATCCAATATTTTTTGCAGTTCCTTATCTGTCCTGGTCAGCTTTTCCTTACAAAAAGCAATCAGTTCCGACGCCCTTTTCACCTTATCGGTGAGGGCATCCACATCCAACTCTCCCGATTCAATGGCCAAGACAATTGTCTCGAGTTCTTTTTTGGCCTGAGTATAAGTCAATTTCTCCATTTAACTATTTATGTTTTTCTTAACAACACTTCGGTACCTCTTGTTGCGGACTACCGTTATCAGTTGATTTACTGAAGACATAAGCTCAATGCATGTCGCTCATAGTCAATTATTTATGCAGCGTTGAGTATATATTTACCGAACTATTACTGAAATTACTATTTCTATAAACGGTTTCGCTTTACATTTTCATTGTACACCTCCAATTTGGAGACTAACGATGTAGAAAATCCATCTTTAAAACGGGTTTCAATTATATCGTCTACAGCAATATCACGCATAGATGTAACAATTTTCCCATTCTTCACGGTAAGTGTATATCCCCGTTTAAGCACATTTTCCGGAGACACAGCCCGGACAAAATGCTCCCTTGTATCAACAAAATGATACTGGGCCTGCAGCAATTGCCGAAGAGAATGCTTCATCGTTGCCGACATCTGCATCACTCTTGAAACTTCTTTTTGCAACATAAGGACTGATTTATGTACCACATCTTTAGAAAGCGAGAACAGGTCTGATCTCTCTTTTACCATCACCGATTCGCTGACGGTTATCATCCTTTTTTCCATATCAATAAGATGTGTTGCCGTTTTTGAAAGGTGTCCAATGAAAAACTCGGCAACGGCAGTAGGTGTTTTTGCACGAGTATGAGCAACAACATCAAGCACTGTGACATCTCTTTCGTGTCCTATACCACTTACTACAGGAAGAGGGAACTGGGCAACGTTTGTAGCCAACAGATAAGAGTCGAAACAACTCAGATCGGAGGCAGCTCCACCACCCCTTATTATTGCGACGGCATCGAACAGATTTCTGTACTTAAACACTCTCTCCAGAGCAGCAATAATAGAAGCCTCACTCCTCTCTCCCTGCATGATTGCAGGAAACAGTTTAGTGTAAAACGCAAATCCTCCCTGATTTTTCAAGAGTTGGTCCCTGAAATCTTCGTAACCGGCAGCAGTAGGTGAAGAGATTACAGCTATCCGGTTTGAAAGTTCAGCCATCGTTAGCTCCTTGTTAAGAGTTAAAACCCCCTCCTCTTTTAGTTTATTAAGTACAAGCCGCCGGTTACGTGCTATCTCCCCCACTGTGAACGAAGGGTCAATATCAACAACCGACAGTGAGTATCCGTAAAGTTCGTGAAACTCAACCGACACCCTTGCCAGTACATTCAGCCCCGATGTGAACTGCTGACCCGTTTCTTTTTCAAAATATAGTGACAACATCTGGAACACATTCGACCAGATCACTCCTCGTGCTTTTGCTATGATAGATTGCGTTGTTGCATCTTTTTCCACAAACTCCAGATAGCAGTGCCCGTTTTGGTTACGGCGCACATCGCTAGTCTCTGCCCTTACCCAATAGCTATCCGGCAGTTGATTTCTAATAGCATACTTTACCCGGCGATTGAGTTCAGATAACGAGAAAGAAGATTCTATCATAGCTGAAGCTTTATTTTATATGTACGTTTCGCAAACGGCTCATCAACAACAAAATAGAGAGCCCGATTATTATCTCTTATATCTTTTGAGAGTGGAACAAAAGCAGTATTACTCTCATTGAAAGAATATCCGGAAATAAATTTTCCAGATTCATCCAGCAACCGAAAGGAATAGTCGTCTAAAGAAAAGGCTGGATCAAGAAGTGTAACCCAATAGTTCCCCGTACTGTCAGGTTGAATGCTCCATCCATTTTTTTCTACCTTTCCTGGTTGCATTTCCAAAGTCTTCAACACCTCTGACATCCCTTTCCTGAAATCCGGAATTCCCTGTCCGTAAACAGAATCGGGAGAAAGATATCTGTCTGAAGATTTTTTAACAATATCTATCAGTTCGGTACGGTGCAATTCAGGGTTTACCGACCACAGCGAAGCTATCAGCCCAGCCAGAAAAGGAGAAGAGAGAGATGTTCCATTAGTCCTTCCGAAAGAACCATCATGTCCCACAGTAACAGTACCTTTTCCCACAGAGACAAGGTCAGGTTTTATGCGCCCATCCTCCATGAACCCGCGCGAACTGAACGAAGCAATAATGCTATCTGTCCCCACGGCTCCCACTGCAAGTACATTTCTTGCATCTCCAGGGGGTGTGGATTTTTGCCAGGGCTTGTTACCTTCGTTCCCCGCACTTACCACAAGAACCATCCCCTTATCGAAAGCCATTGCGGCTGCCTGAGACATCAAAGAAACGCCCCCCGTAAGATCAGCATGTGTATAGTCCAACCCGCTATCATCGAACTGATAATAGCCCAGTGATGTATTGATAACATCCAACCCCAGGCTGTCTGCAAACTCAATGGCACGCACCCAATAATCCTCCTCCACGGGAAATTCACTGGAGACATCTTCAGAGCACAGAAGCCAGTATGAAGCATCTGGCGCCGATCCCATCATCACTCCAGGCTTATTAAGTGCCATAGCTGAAACCACCTTAGTGCCATGATCGCTTGATGAAAATATGTCGCCTCCCGGCACAAAGCTCATAAATCCATTCAAATTAACTGTCTCAAAACATGGGATTACATCGAAATTGGTAAATCCTGCATCAATAACGCCAACCATTATACCCTTTCCCCTGAATCCTGCACAAGCAAGTGTTTGAGCATTATGCAGGGTGAACTGAGGTTCAGTCAGCCCGAGAAATGAATCAGATGACTTCTCCTCCTCGCAGTGAACCTCCTTTAAACGGGGGCGGGCAGCATTAAGTTTATAATTATTACAGGTTCCCCTCCAGACATATTTCACGGAATCGACAAACGGGAGTGAGCTTATATCATTAATTCTGGCACTGTCATCTGTTTGTACAATTAGCGTTCTAAACCATTTGCTGTATGAAACAACCTCCCCGCCCGCTTTTTCCATCAATGAAAAATATTCACGGGAGATTGGAAAATCGGTTTCATCGATCTTTACATTCTCTTTTTTCTTCCTTTCAACTGCCCTTTCAGAAAGGAACTTCAAAGGATCATCAGCAGAGAACTCTATTTTCCCTTTATCTTTAAGGTAAATTCGAAACTTATAAAACTGGGGACCGGAAAGTATCCCGCCAAAAGATGAAAAAGAGAAAAGAAGCAGAAACAGTATGTAATAATATCTCATCGGTCAATACTTTTGGAAAATTCACCTCTTATTATCTTTTGCTTTCTCTTCAAAACAAAAAAGAGGGACAGCAAAAGGAGCAGTGAATTAGCATTAAACCTTATTTCAATTTTTCTAAAATAGAAACAAGATAATCATATGATTTGCCTACTGTATCTATCTCTATTGCCTCGGCAGGAGAATGTGCTCCGTAAATGGTGGGCCCGAAAGAAACAATATCAAGTTTTTGCTCTACCTTCGATTGTATAATACCACACTCAAGTCCTGCATGAATAACAACCACCTTTGGCCTTTTTTCGTACTTTTCATAATAAATCTTCTCCATCGTATTCAGCAGATCAGAGTTGGCATTAGGCTGCCAGCCCGGGTAATCGCCATCGAATTCCACTTTTGCCCCAGCCAGGCTGAATAGGCTCTCGACCGACGAGCAGACCCAATCCTTACGGCTTTCGGAAGAACTTCTCACCAGCAGTTTAACCTCAATTTTATCTTCCGCAGATTCAACCAACGCAAGGTTCAACGAACTCTCCACCACTCCTGGGAAATCGGCCAGATAGCTTATTACACCATTGGGACAACCCTCAACAGCATTTATAAGGTCGTCCTGAACTTCTTCAGGAATCAGCGTAGCAGGGATTTCCGTTTTTTCGGCCTTGAATGAGATACCCTCTTCAATACCGGCAAAATCTTCCCGGAACAACACTTCATATTCAGCAACAAGATCTTCGAGATCTTCAGCCAGCTGCCCGGGGATAGTCAGCACTACAAACGACTCCCTTGGTATGGCGTTTCGCAGCGAGCCACCATGTATGCTAGCAATCCGCGCTTCATAATTACTCACCACATCTTTTAGAAAACGGTTCATCAGTTTGTTGGCATTGGCCCGTCCAATATGTATCTGCACACCAGAATGCCCTCCTTTTAAACCCTTAAGGCTTACTTTATAAGCCACATCGCCTTTCTCAACTGATGTGTCGGGCTGAAACCTGAAAGAGACATTCACATCCCTTCCACCAGCACAGCCTATGCAAAGTTCACCCTCCTCCTCTGTATCAAGGTTGAGCATCACGGAACCTTTCAGAAATCCTTTTTTCAGGCCGTTAGCCCCATCCATACCCACCTCTTCATCAACTGTAAAAAGGGCTTCTATAGCCGGATGACATATTGTCTGGTCCTCAAGCACTGACATAATCATTGCACATCCAACACCATTGTCGGCACCCAATGTGGTAGAGCGTGCTTTTACCCATTCTCCATCGATATATGCCTCAATAGGATCTGATGTAAAATCATGTTCTATATCAGAGTTTTTCTGAGGAACCATATCAAGATGAGACTGTAATATTACTGTTTCGGCACTTTCATATCCCTTTGATGCAGGCTTTTTTATTACTACATTGCCAACTTTATCCTGTTTTGTTTCCAGGTTCAAAGAGTTACCGAAATCTTTTATAAACTGTGTTACCTCTTTCATTCTGCCTGTTGGCCTTGGTATTCGGGTAAGTGAATAAAAATGCTTCCAAACACTATGCGGTTTTAAACTTAGAATTTCTGATGTTGTCATATTTTTATTTTTTTAGATTGGTCATTTGGGTTTCAATTTCCTTGTGTTCTCTTTTTACATATGGTAATGCAAACACTCCTACGAGCCCGTAAAGTATCTGCCATACCGACTGAATTGTAAATACTGCTCCTGCAAATGCAAGTGCCTCATTTTCGGCAACTCCTAATATTAAAAGCGAAGATATAACCATGAAGTGCCATGGCCCTATTCCGCCCTGAATTGGTACGGAAATACCGATATTTGTCATCGCGAACACAATCAGCCCGGCCAAAGGGCCCAGTCCCCTTGTAAAATCGAACGCAAAAAAGCAAATGTAAAAATACAAATAAAAACATAACCATAGAAGGATTGTGTAAATTATTATACGCCTTTTCTCCTTCATCCGCGATATCAGCAACCAGTCATATTTGAGTGTATCAATAAAATTTTTCACCTTCATCATTATGGGTGACTTCCTGAAGGCCGTACCAAACAATATGACAATCAACAAGATTATCACCAAAACAACATAAATCCATTCAGAAGTGATTATATGCCTCATACTTTCTTCAAACTGAGGGTTGTCATTGAAATAGGAGACAAAAAAGTCGATATACAGCACCACACTGATAAACACAACAGTCAATCCCGAAATCACATCAACCATCTTATCCACTAAAAAAGTCTCCAGTGTTTTGGTGAAGGGAATCTTATCATATTTGCTTACCACACCACATCGCCATATATCACCGGCACGCGGTAATACAAAGTTCACTGCATAATTTCCAAGCGTAGCATAAATAACACTGGATCTTGGCGGATGATACCCCAGCGAGTTTAAAAACAGCTCCCATCTCAACCCTCTGAGGGTATTCCCTATAAGCCCGAAAATAAGTGATAAACCAATAATTCCCAGATTAGCTGATTTAACTATCTGCCACAGTTCCCCCATATCGGTATTCCGATACATTGCCCAGATTATTACAAGGCCGAGCAGCAAAGAGATTACAGTCTTAAGTAAACTCTTTACAGATTCTGAATTTATTTTCACCGATAAAACGATTATTATCTTATACAACCGGGTACCTTCTTTTAATAAAGAGATACCCAAACACGTAACATCTATAATTGTATCCTCTTTTTTAAGAATACGTTTGTCTGATTTTACACAATAAAATGTTAACTTTGCGGCCGTAAAGATAAGGAATAATCGTCATATTGCAATGTTTCCGGTAAGAGCAAAAAAAAACCTGGGGCAGCATTTTCTCAAAGATGAGGAGATAGCTTGCCGCATTGCGGCAACACTCGATGACTTCCCATCTCTTCCTGTTTTGGAGGTGGGTCCCGGTACAGGTATGCTCACACGGTTTCTGCTTCAAAACAATAGGGACCTCACCGTGGCAGAGATAGACCGTGAATCCATTGCATATCTGAACGAGCATTTCCCGGAGCTGCATGGAAAAATTCTACAGCAGGATTTCCTCCGGATGAATTTCAACGAATACTACGATGGGAGCTTCTGCATTATCGGCAATTACCCTTACAATATCTCATCGCAAATATTTTTCAAAGTGCTTGACAACAAAGATTTCATTCCCTGTTGCTCAGGTATGATACAAAAGGAGGTTGCAGAACGCATGATCGCATCGCCCGGAAGCAAGACATACGGCATTTTGAGTGTTTTGCTTCAGACATGGTACGATATTGAGTACCTATTCACGGTAGGCGAGCAATCGTTTATTCCTCCGCCAAAGGTCAAATCGGCGGTTGTAAGGCTTACACGAAACAAGCGACAACAGCTCAACTGCAATGAAAAATTATTCAAAACAGTAGTAAAGACAAGCTTTAACCAGCGACGGAAGATGCTTCGTAACTCCATTAGGCCACTACTAACAGAAGAGAGTACATTGCCATCAGACCCAATGCTTACAAAGCGCCCCGAACAACTGTCCATTGAACAATTCGAGCAACTAACCAATCTGCTTGAGCCTTTGGCCGGGCTACCTCGAACAGAGAAGAAATAAATTATTCGATTCACGATTAAAAAAAAGACATCATGGCGGAAGTAAAATTGTTTTATCATAAAGACGGCATCGTGAGATTAAGCCGCAGCCTTGAATTCTTGAAATCAAACCCTATCCAGAACTTTTTATGGATAGATCTTAACGACGTGGACGAAGAGATAGAGAACGAACTCGAAGATTTCCTCAAAATATATATCCAGGAAGAGGAGGAGATGATCGAGATTGAGATGTCGTCACGCTATATTGAAACAAACGACACGCTGATTGTGAACTCCAACTTTTTGTTGTCGAATTTCGAAACCGATCCGGTCTCCTTTATTCTTAAAAACAATATTCTTGTCACCGTTCGTTCTGAAGAGTTGATTTCGTTTCATGAAACGGTAAAAAAGATATCGGCCAATCCCAAAAACTATCCTACTGGTGCCCACGTGCTGGTTGCACTCCTGGAGACCCGAGTGGAGTTCGATGCCGACATGATAGAGAATATGACACAAAAGATTACGCAGCTAAGTAACTCTCTATCGCTAAAGGAGGCCGATGAAGAGCTGCTTTCAGAGATTAAGAACCTGCAGGAAAAAACCATGCTGCTTCGTGAGAACATCATCGACAAGCAACGCACCGTTTCAAGTATGTTGCGTAGCGAATTTATTTCCGCAGAGCTCCAACCCAAGCTCACTATAATCATCAAAGACATCAACTCGCTGGTGGAGCACATCAAATTCAGCTTCGATCGCCTCGACTATCTACAAGATACTTTCCTTGGATATGTAAATATTGAGCAGAACAAGATCATAAAAATTTTCACCATTGTCTCTGTAATTTTCATGCCGCCTACCCTTATAGCAAGTATCTACGGGATGAACTTCGACATTATGCCCGAGCTAGATAAAAAATGGGGTTATCCGGTTGCCCTTCTGCTGATGATTCTCTCCTCACTTTTTATCCTCTACTATTTTAAGAAGAAAAAGTGGTTGTAGCCAATATATAAAGTTGAGCCACCCTCTGGATGAGAGTGGCTCAACTGTCTCTTATGTCTATTACCGTGATAAATTTTCCAAAAGCTCCTTGCCATCCCTCATAAGGTTGTTCAGATCTTCCGGCCTTTCTATGATATTAAAACGCCTTAACATTTCTTCCAGTTGTTTTAACTTCTCAGGCTCGTTCTGCAGGTTTTTCCGCAGGATACGAATTTTCTCAGCATCCTGAATACCTTCACGAAGCCGTTCAAAACGGATGGAGCTGCGTCCATCGGGATAAACCACATAAGTATCTCCGGCGGGCCAGGTTCGAAAACGCGAGTCGATAAGCGGCTCTTTTACCCAGCTGTTATATGCCCAGCGCAGGAATCCATCGAAACCGGCAGCCATGGTGTACCAGCCGATAAAAGCTCCTTCTGCGGGATCGGAGAAGGTGAACACATTTGGGAATACATCTGAACAACAGACATACCAGGTAGTGACATAACCCTTCTCTGCCCGGT
>ENA-UOOI01001041-UOOI01001041.1-fermentation-metagenome-genome-assembly--contig:-NODE-1041-length-31475-cov-3.292139_pt1 | contig 31475 bp, 31 predicted proteins | sample MGYA00245779_ERZ724027 | MGnify/ENA primary metagenome ERZ724027 (study PRJEB28704, sample SAMN03018318) | fermentation metagenome | biome: anthropogenic terrestrial biome; feature: soil; material...
AGCGTGCAGCCGTCGAAGTCCGCTCCCACCGCAACGGCTTTCTCCCCGCCGAGGTCCAAAAAATGGCCTATATGCTTTAACGCCGCTTCCACGCCCGATGCCCCTCCTAAAAATCCGGCGCACATATTTATCCCGACTATGCCGCCCCCGCGCGCTATCTCCGTAAACTGCGCGTCAGTAAGGTTGCGGTTTACCTTACATACGGCCTTTGAGTCAGAGTGCGTGGCAGTGAACGGCCTTTTTGCTACGCGCGCAACGTCCCAAAAACCTTTTTCAGAGAGATGCGACACGTCAACCACCATGTTAAAGCTCTGCATTTCACGCACGGTGTCTTTGCCGAACCCCGTAAGGCCGCCGCCGTCACCGCACATGCACCCGCAGCCAAGCTCGCACTTGCCGTTCCAGGTAAGTGTAAGAAGGCGCACGCCCTTTTCGTACGCCTTCCCGACGTTTCCTATGTTTCCCGCAAGCGCCGCCCCGCCCTCTATAGACAGCAGCGCCGCCTTCCTCTTTGTTCCGTACGCTTCGCGCAGGCCGCCGGGTGTGCGGCAGAAGAGTATCCTGCCTGTGTGCTTTTTAATTTCATTTTTAAAATAATCTGAAACATTGCAGAAATACTCCCATGCCGGCTCCCCGCGAAGGCTGTCGTCTATCCAGACAGCAAAGACCTGCGCGAAACGTCCGTATGCGTCCGTCTTTTGCAGCGTAACATTAAAATCCTCTCCGTCGAGTCCGCTTTTTTTCTTATATATTTCAGTTGCGGTGTCGCAGTGGAGGTCAAAATAATCCATGAAAAATATGTACCCTCTTTCAAAGAGCTGCCGGAACAAAAACCGGTATGTAAAATTAACAGCTGCCTGTTAAATTATACATACCGGTTTTAAATTTTAACACATATTTATGCCAATTCCTCAAATTCTTCCACGCTGAGCTTCGGGTTCGCCGCGCGGTTCACAGCCATGGCGAGCAGGCGCGCTCCCCGCATGATGATAAGGTCTATCTCGCGCGGAGTAACCATCATCGACGCCCCGCGCGGCTCTATTTTTTCACGCGGAAAGTTTTTAATCAGGTCGCCGGCAAGCGTCGCGGCGTCCACTACGGTAGGTATGCCCATGCTTATAACCGGCACGCCGAGCGTCGTCTCGTCTATGCGCGGGCGTGAATTGCCTACGCCGGCGCCAGGCGATATGCCGGCAGAGCTCAGCTGTACGGTACAGCCGAGCCTTGACGGGCTTCTCGCCGCAAGCGCGTCAACAGCCACAACCGCCGAGGGGCGTATCTCGTTTACGACAGCTTTCAGCACCTCGAACGCCTCCATGCCCGTACACCCGAGGACGCCGGGGCTTATAACGGCCACCGGGCGCAGGCCGTCAAGGCCTGTCACCCGCGCAAGCTCCCCTTTTATATAACGTGTGGCAAGTATTTTTTCAGCGGAAAACGGCCCCAGCGCGTCAGGCGTCACAGCCCGGTTGCCAAGCCCCGCGGCGAGCACGGTACCCTTTTCCGGCAGCATGCCCAAAAGCTTACCTGCTATCTGGTTTAAAAGCGTATCATTGCTGTCTATATGGTCTGAAATCGCCTTTACCTCAAACGTAAGGTACTTTTTGCCGTTGTCTTCTATCTCCGTTAAAGACCCGCCGTCAAACTCATGCCTGACCTGTTTTGACGGTTCGGTGCTCTCAAGAGCAAGATCCGTACGAAATTCCAAATTTACCGCCCCTTAAATATTTTTCGTTTTTACTTTGAAAAGCTTGTATTTTGATATGAATAATGATAATATTATGTGTAAGACTGCCAAAGGAGGTGGAACTATGCCTAACATCAAATCCGCTAAAAAGCGCGTCAGGATTAACGAGGTAAAAACGCTTAGGAACAAATCCACGATTTCGGAACTTAAAACAGACATAAAGAAGGCTCATATTGCCATTGACACCGGTGACACAAATATGGACAATGCTGTAAAGGTTGCCGTTAAAAAGATCGACAAAGCCGCCGGAAAAGGGATTTTGAACAAGAACAATGCGGCAAGGAAAAAGTCGGCGCTTTCACGCAGGCTTAACACGGCAAAAGCGCAGTAAAAAGTTTTATGCCGCTTTAAAAATAAAATTCGCCTTAAATACGCGTGCCGCGCCGCCTTCACAGGCTGCAGCAGGGCGCTGTGTTTTAGGCGTTTTTTATTTTAACGTTTTACATACAGCCGCGGCGGCGGTAGGTCGGCGCTGAGTGTTTTTCTTCAAATTTATGCGCGGCGATTGACTTTTTTTTATTTTTTGGGTATGATATTAATGTGTAAAATATATTTGCTTCTAATAATATTGCTAAACTGTCGGCATATTGTTACGTAAAACGGAGGTGTCCTTTTTGAAAAAATCCGGAAATAAATTTACGGTGCTTGTTTCTGTTTTATCAGCGATTACAGCTGTAGCGGCCTTTGCGGCTGCGGTAGTGCTGCTTTTTGAAAAAAAGAAAAAAGATGAAGAAGAACTTGAACGTTACCTCGACTGTTCTATTCAGTGATATATAGCCGATATACGGGCAGGCGGTTTAAGCCTGCCCGTTTTTCTGTGCGGGGCGGCGCCGCTGCCTTTTGCGCACACGCCGGTAAACGTACTTTACTATCTGCCAGACTATGGTCCAAAAAAAGTTGCCGTTTATAATACGGTACACCCTGTAGGCCATGCCGGCGTATTTGTAGCCTGTTTTAGCGTACTTATAGACCGGGCTAACTCTTATCGCCTGATTTTGAAAACAAGGCGGCTAAGTAGCCGAAAAACACCGCCGCCGCTATGCCCGCCGCACCGGCGGTAACACCCCCCGAAAAAGCGCCCAAAAGCCCCTGCGCGCGCACCGCTTCAAGCGTGCCCTTAGCCATTAAGTAACCGAAGCCTGTAAGGGGTACGGTCGCGCCGCAGCCGGCAAACTTTACGAGCGGCTCATAAACGCCGCAGCCGCCGAGGACAACGCCCAAAGTGACGAACAAAACGAGTATGCGCGCGGGCGTAAGCTTTGTAAAGTCAATAAGGACCTGGCCTGCGACACATATAAGCCCGCCGATGACAAAAGACCACACGTATTCCACTTTTTATCACCTCGGGTATATTTTGCCCGCCATAACACCTATATACGCGGTAAGGAGAAAAAATGGGTAGGAAAACAGTATTTTTCGATATAGACTTCACATTGTTCGGTGAAAAGGACGGACGCTATTTCCAGATTCCGCAAAGCACGCGCGAAGGCATAAAGCTGCTTAAGCAGAACGGCCACGTGCCGGTTATCTGCTCCGGCAGGCAGAGCGCATTTATTAAAAAATATTTCAGCGGAATGTTCGACAGCTACATAGCGCTTAACGGCGCGCACATAGTTTACGGGGGAAAAACAATCTTTGACCTCGAGATACCGCAAAAACGCATAAAAGAGCTTATGGATATTTTCGATAAAAATAATTTTAAATATATCTTCGACGGCAAGTGCAGCAGCTGGGCAAGAAATATACCGGAAAATAAAAAAAGCGGCGTAGACGCCATCTACGGCATCGAAGGTTCTATTTTATATGACTGGGAACCTGAGGACGTACACGCAAACAGGGCCGAGTTCATCTTCTCAGACAAAAGCGAGTGTGAAAAAGCACAGGCGCTGATGCCTTGCGGCATGGCCCTTTCGCCTAACCCCGGTGGGCTTTCCGCCGACCTGTGCTTTCCGGGCACAGACAAGGCAAGCGGCATTAAGCGCTTCCTTGAGCACTCAGGCACTGACAGAGCCGATGCTTACGCTTTCGGCGACGGCTACAACGACATCACTATGATGAGCGCCGTCGGGCACGGCATAGCTATGGGCAACGCCGTTGACGAGGTCAAGCGCGAGGCTTCTTACGTTACGTCCGACATTTTTGACGACGGCATATATAACGGCCTTAAACACTTTGGCCTTATTTAGCATAGGCACAGCCTGTTTTTCACGTTTGCAAGTTAAACAGGGAACGGCTAATTTTACGTTATTTCTTTAAAAATGTTTGTTTTTTACTTTCCACAATACACGTATCCTTTTTTTAATTATATAAAAAATGCCTGCCGTCCACTAACACAGGACGGCAGGTTTTTAGACTTTAAACGGTAAAAAGCAAAAAATATGTGCATGGATAAGCGTCGTGATACTTATAATTGTCTCAGTTTTTACATTTTTACGTATCGTGCTATAATAAATGAAATATCAAAAAAGTGAGTGCTGAAAATGGCTAAAGAATTAAAAACGAACGTTATGCGCATACTTGAGCAGGCTAAAATCCCATATAAACCGTATTATTACGAAAACAAAGACGGCAAAATCGACGGGATATCCGTCGCGAATAAATTAGGGCAGGACGTCGGGCAGGTTTTCAAAACCCTTGTAGCGCGCGGCGCAAGCGGAAACTACCTTGTTTTCGTTATCCCCGTGGCAAAAGAGCTTAACCTGAAGGCCGCCGCCAAAAGCGCCGGAGAAAAATCCGCCGAAATGATACACGTAAAAGATATAAACAAAGTCACAGGCTATATACGCGGCGGATGCTCGCCCGTCGGCATGAAAAAGCAGTACGCTACCGTCATAGACTCAAGCTGCGAAAGCCTCGGCGCCATCATAGTAAGCGGCGGCAGGATAGGCACGCAGGTTGAGGTAGAGCCGCACGCGCTTTTAAAGTTCATAGGCGGCAAAACAGCTCCGATAACATTTTAGCGCCTCCGATGCCCACAGTTTTCAACAGATGCTGTAAAAAATGTTGAAATCCAAAGCGGCACAGTTTTTTGCCTTTCACATATATATCCGTTTTGGACTTTCACTAAAAAAAGAGGCATACTAAAGTTTTTTTCCCATATTTTTCGGCTTGATTTTTAAGTGGATTGCAGATACAATAATATGACAATGCCGTCGGCAAAGCACAGCTTAGGTACGCGGCAGGTTAACTTATACATACAAAAAGTACGGCATCAAAATACCGCCTTGCTATATCCGCAAATAAAAGAATTTCATATAATTTATAGGAGTGTGTAAAAATAATGAAAAAGATTTTTGCCGTATGTTTAACATTAGTAATGCTTTTTACTTTTGCCTCATGCAACAAAACGAACGGGACAAACACATCGTCGCAAAACGGCGCTTCGTCGCAAAGCCAGGAGCAGAGCGGGTCATCCTCAAGCGGTACTTCTCCGGCGCAGTCTTCGTCGCGCCCTGTTTCAAATATGCCGCTTTACTCAGGGCCTGAAAAGGAAAAAAGCTATACTGTTAAGACCGTCGATTACAAATACAATGAAAACAATAAAAATTACAGGGCGTCTTACCCGCAGCTTGAAAAAGACGGCAAGGACTACTCAAAAGTAAACGAGCTGCTCAAAAGCACCGCACTGCAAACCATAAACTCAATCGGCACAAGCGGTTCGGCTGAAGCTAAGGTAAAGGTAAGCCAGCACGTTTATTACCGCGGGGACGACTTCATAAGCGTTTCTTTCAGCGAAAGCAAAAAGTCATCTTCAGACAAAAGCTCCGTGTCGTCCATGCGCATGGTAAACTACGACATCAAAAACGGCAAGGCTCTTTCAGCTGCCGACATGGTCCAAAACAACGACGCCCTCTACAAAGCTGTCGAAAGCGCCGTCCAGACAAGCATGTCAAAAAAGAACGCGGCGAAGTTCACTTCTTCCGTTATAAAGGCGGGTCTGAAGTCCTTCAACGTATATTTTAAAGACGGCAGTATGGGCATAAGCCTCACCGTGCCCGAAGACCTAGGCGGTCATAAGGAAATAAAGATAGACTACGAGGATACTTCAGGTTTCCGCACTTCAAACGCCGCCTGGAAATACTTTATAAAGTAAAACGGTCGCTTCGCAAAATGTAAATCCCCCGTGCCTGCTAAAAAGCAGGCGCGGGGGATTTTTGCAGCATCAAAAGATTTTTGTACGGGAAATCACTCCATCCCGGGCAGCATATCTGTAATAAGCCCTGCAGTTTCCTTCGCTGACTTTTCGGCAAAACTGTTGAAGTCCATGTCGGCCTTTTCGTCGGCTTTATCAGATATGGCGCGGAGTATGACAAAGTCTACGTTGTTTATGTAACATACCTGCGCTATGCTACCGCCTTCCATCTCGCAAGCGCTCGCTCCGAAAGCCGATGATATGCCTTTGAGCTTTTCCGCGCCGCTTATGAACTGGTCACCTGTAGCTACGGTGCCGATATGTACTTTACCACTGCCGTAAATTTTTTCCGCTTTGGCGCACGCCAGTTTGACGAGCCTTTCAGATGCGGGTATCTTTACAAGGTTTATGCCGCTTATCATGCCCGCAGGGTCGCCGAGCGCGGTTGTGTCCATGTCGTGCTGCACGGCGCAGTCTGAAACGACTATGTCGCCTATGTGCACGCTGCTGCCAACACCGCCGGCAACGCCTACGTTCACCAAAGCTTCAGGCTTGTACTTAAGTATCATGGTCTGGGCGCAAACGGCCGCGGCCACTTTGCCTATGCCGCACTGCGCCACGGCGCATAAGGTGCCGTTTATCCTGCCCGTATAGTATTTTATGCCGCTTATTTCCTCGCAGCTTTTATACTCCATATGTACAAGCAGGTCCTTAACCTCTATGTCCATAGCGCCTATTATGCCTACCATTTTCCCATCCCCATAAAAATTAATTAAAAGCATGCCTCCCGCCGGAACGTGTATATTGGCGGCGGGACGGCACAAATTACTATACTTTAAGTAATATTATTTAAATTTATCCATTACCGTATTAATTATTGTATCAAGCGCCTTAACGCGCGCATACTTTTTATCCTGCGACTCTATGATATGCCACGGCGCGAAATCGGTGGATGTGTACTTTATCATTTCATTGACGCAATTTTCGTAAACGTCCCATTTTTCGCGGTTGCGCCAATCCTCGTCGGTTATTTTCCAGCGTTTGGACGGCGTGTTCTGCCTTTGCTGAAAGCGCCTGAGCTGTTCGTCCTTATCTATCTGCAGCCAAAACTTGATGATAACGGCGCCCCATGCGTAAAGACCGCGCTCAAATTCATTTATTTCCCTGTAAGCGCGCCGCCAGTCGTTTTCGCTGCAGAAGCCTTCTATGCGCTCTACCATTACCCGGCCGTACCACGTGCGGTCGAAAATAGTGACATGCCCGTCGCGCGGCAGGTTTACCCAAAAACGCCAAAGGTAATTGCGGGCTTTCTCGTCAGGCGAGGGCGCCGCTATGGGAACTACCTCATAGCCGCGGGGGTCGAGCGCCTTTGCCACGCGGCGGATATTGCCGCCCTTGCCGGCGGCGTCCCAGCCCTCATATGCGATGATGACAGGGACTTTCTTACGGTATATTTTGCCGTGCAGCTCCATCAGTATTTTCTGTTTTTCTTTTAATTCCTTTTTGTATACGTCTTCCGGGAGCTTTTTGTCAAGGGGAACGTCGGAAAGCTTAGGCATGTGTATAAAATTGTATTTTCCAGGGTAAATACTACTTTTTGTAATATCCGCCGCGGTGTTTTTGTCCTCAAGTTTTTTCAGAGCGGCCCCGATGCTGTCCGCGGTTATCCCGTAGATACGGACGGCCGCAAGCTTTTTATCCGTGCCTGATATAACGTGCCACGGTGCGTTCGGCGTGTCGGTGCTTTCAAGCATTTTGTCAAATACCTTACAGTATTTGCCGTAGAGCCTGTTTGTCTGCCAGTCAAGCTCCGTAACGCGCCACGCCGTATTTTTGTCCCCGCAGAGCTTTTCAAAACGTTCCTTCTGCTCTTTTTTGCTTACGTGTATGAAAAACTTTATTATAAGGTACCCGTCGTCGGTAAGCTGCCTTTCAAAAGTTTTAATGTCTTCAAGGCGGCGCAGCGCCGCTGCATCTGTAACCCCGCCGCAGCCGCCGTAAACGTCGTAGTACCAGCTTTGGTCAAAAACGGCCATCTGCCCGCGCTTAGGCACCTTTGTCCAGTAGCGCCAAAGCACGGGTTCGCGTTTTTCAAGTGCCGTAGGTTCTATTACAGAGTAAACCTTAAAGCCGCGGGGGTCAAAATTTAAAATAAGCTTTGATATAAGGCTGCCTTTACCGGAAGCGCCCCACCCCTCAAAAAGTATGATGACGGGCAGGCCGCCCTGCTTAACAGGCTGCTGGAGAGACGAAAGCCTTGCTTTCAGTTTCTTTGAAATTTCCGAATATTTTTCGCAGGGCATACTTTCATCCAAATCTACTTTTTCAAGCATAACTGCCTCCCTATACGGAAAATAACCGAACCGCCTTTATCTGTTTTAATATATTTAAATGTAAAATACGCTGTTATATTTTCCTCTTTTTAATGCTTTTACCCGCTGAATTTATATGTGTAATCTTTATTATACGTATAAAGTTCCGAGTAGATTTTCGCGGCGCGTGAACGGTAGAAGTCCATGACGGCCGCCGATTCGTTAACGCCGGCCATGCTACCGCCGGCTTCTGCAGCCTGGCTGTTAATCTTTTTAAGGCTGCTTTCTTTTCCGCTCTCCCACGTTTTCTGTTCCGCTTTATAGAGCGCAGGGTTCTTTCCGGTATCCGTTTCCATGTATTTTTCAAGGCATTTGTACGCGTAGTTTATTTCTTTCTGCCATATCTCCCCGTACTTCTGTGAAACGTTAACCATATCAAGGTTTGAAACGGCATCGTTCATTTCCTCAATATATTTTTTATCTATTGGGTTATCCTTAAACTTTTTATTAAACTCATCGTTTTCGGTTTCAACATCGGCTACAGGGCCGGGCTGGGAGCCGGACTCCGGTATAACCAGATCGTTTTTCTGCGTCTGTGAAGAAGGTTCCTCAGACGTTTCACCGCTTTTTTCAGAAGCTGGCCGGCTGCCGGACGAAGACGTACTGCCTGATGACGAGCTTTGGGCAGTGTTTGTGCCGGTTTGCACAGCTTCTTTATTTTTAAAGGAGGAGCAGCCGCCTAAAAGCATCGCAACCGAAACCGCGGCCGCGCATATAACCGTAAGTTTATATTTTTTCATCAGTAACCCCCGGTTAAAATTTTAAAGAAATTTTCAGTCCTCAGCATCTTCGCCCGCATCGCCGCCGGTTCCGTCCTCCGCCTGGGCGTCGTCCAAGGCGCCGGGGCCTTCTTCGTCGTCAAAAGCATCGTTCGCGTCTTCTTCATCTTCATGCGCCGTGCGCGCCACTGTAACAACCTTGCTGTCGTCCGCAAGGCGCATCAGCAGCACGCCCTTCGACGGCCTCGCGCATATGCGGACAGTGTTTGCCTGGAACCTTATTATTATGCCGTTTGACGATATCATTATTATATCATCGTCTATATCTACAACTTTTATGGCCGCCACGTTGCCGTACTGCTCCACGTGGTAGTTTATAAGCCCTTTGCCGCCGCGTGACTGCAGCCTGTAGTCGCTTATTGGCGAAAGCCTGCCGAAGCCCGTTTCGGACACGGTAAGGACAAACGCGTTTTCCCTAAGGGTGCTCATGCCTACTACGCAGTCGCCGTCCCTCAGCGTTATGGCTTTTACACCGCGTGCAGTCCTGCCTGTAGCCCTTACGTCCCCTTCGGCAAACCTTATGGCCATGCCGAACTTTGTGGCTATAAGAAGCTGCGCGCAGCCGTCCGTGAGGCGCACCCATATAAGCTCGTCGCCGTCGTCGAGAGCTATGGCTATGACGCCGCCCTTGCGCGCGGTATCGTAAGCGTTTAGCTCAGTGCGCTTTATAACGCCGTTTTTGGTAACCATGACGAGGTACATGTCTTCGCCGAACTCCGGTACACGTATCATAGAGGTAACTTTTTCATTCTGCTCTATCGGCAGCAGGTTGGCTATATTAATACCCTTGCTCGTGCGCGAGCCTTCGGGTATCTCGTAGCACTTCAGCCTGTAAACGCGGCCAAGGTTTGTAAAGAAAAGTATATAGTCGTGCGTACCGCTGACAAACATTTCGCTCGCGGCGTCCTCGTCCCTCTGTGTCATGCCGCTTATGCCTCTGCCGCCTCTGCGCTGTATGCGGTACACATCGGTTTTCTGGCGCTTTACGTAGCCTAAGTTTGTAAGCGTAAGCATGCACTCTTCGTCCGGTATGAGGTCCTCTATATCCACTTCGCCGCTTACGGCCTGTATTTCTGTGCGGCGTTCATCGTTATATTTTTCCTTAACGGCTTCAGCCTCGTCTTTGACTATGCTTAAAATGCGTTCTTTACTCGCAAGTATATCCTTAAGGTCTGAAATTTTAACCTCAAGCTCCTTAAGCTCGTTTTCGAGTTTTTCCCTCTCGAGGCCGGTAAGCCTGCCGAGCGGCATTTTTACTATTGCTTCCGTCTGCGGGTCGTCAAGGCCAAAGCGCGCGCCGAGCCTTGTGCGTGCTTCTGCAATGGATTTAGACGAGCGTATTATCGAAATGACTTCGTCTATATTATCTACGGCTATTTTAAGCCCTTCGAGTATATGGGCGCGTTCCTGCGCTTTTTTAAGCTCAAACTCAGTGCGGCGTCGGACTACTTCCTCCTGAAAAACGACATACTCGGTCAGCATCTGCTTTAAGTTAAGCGTTTTAGGCTCGCCGTTAACTATGGCAAGCATGATTACGCCGAAAGTCGTCTGCATCTGGGTGTAAGAGTAGAGCTGGTTAAGGACTATCTGCGGGGATGCCTCGCGCTTTACGGTAATGACTACATTCATGCCTTCGCGGTCGGAGTGGTCTTCTATGTTTGATATCCCAGTTATGCGTTTTTCTTTTACAAGCTCTGCTATGCTCATAATGAGCCTTGACTTGTTAACCTGGTACGGAATTTCGCTTACGATAATATTGAAACGGCCGTTTTTTTCTTCTTCTATCCTTGCCCTGGCGCGCACTACTATTTTGCCGCGGCCCGTCGCGTAAGCGGCGCGTATGCCGCGCATGCCCATGATAATGCCGCCGGTAGGAAAGTCCGGGCCTTTAATGTCCTGCATAAGTTCATCGAGCGTAGCGTCAGGGTTGTCTATGAGGGTGCATACGCCGTCTATGACCTCGCCTAAGTTATGCGGCGGTATGCTTGTCGCCATGCCGACGGCTATGCCGGTGGAGCCGTTTACAAGCAGGTTCGGGAAATGGCTCGGCAGTACTACCGGTTCCTTTAGCCTGTCGTCGTAGTTTGGCTTAAAGTCGACTGTGTCTTTGTCTATATCCTGCAGCATCTGCACCGACATCTTGCTCATGCGGGCTTCTGTGTAACGGTAAGCTGCCGGAGGGTCGCCGTCTACGGAACCGAAGTTGCCGTGGCCGTCCACAAGCATATACCTCATGGAAAAGTCCTGCGCCAGCCTTACAAGCGCGTCGTAAACAGACGCGTCGCCGTGCGGGTGGTAGCGCCCAAGGACGGCGCCAACCGTGTCGGCGCATTTTCTGTACGGCTTGTCCGGCATAAGGTTGTTTTCAAACATTGTGTAAAGTATGCGCCTGTGCACAGGCTTAAGCCCGTCGCGCACATCCGGCAGCGCGCGTGAAATGATAACCGACATCGAGTACGCAAGGAAAGATTTCTTCATTTCTTCCTGCAGGTCTACGTCTACTATTCTGTTGTTTTCTTCTATTTCGTCCATCGGACAACCTCCCGTGGATATTTTCTAAATTATTCAAAAAGCGCCGCGCCGGCTTTTACGGCGGCAAATGCTTTAAAACGTACCAAAGCGCCATGGCTTACAGCAGGCCGGCGTGCGCCCTGCGGTGTTTTGTTCCTGAAAAAATGACAGCCTGCACGTCAGGCACCAAAACGGAGTCAAGGCATCTGAGCGGCAGTATGGCCATCATGTTTCCGTTTACGCCTTTGCAGCCTTTGCTGTTTTTTAAAACAATCACTATCATATCGCCGACTTTTTCAGACTCGGCAGTACCGTCAAGCGGTATATTAAGCTTGTTGATACCGCTTCCAAGCTCAATGTGCCTCGGGTATATGCTCATGCATACGGTATGGCCGTCGGCGCGGCTTTCTGCGCGGGCCTTGTTTATCCTTACCGGGAAAAAGCCGAAAATCAGGATAAATGAAATAAAAACAGCTGAAAGGATAAAGTATAACGCGGAACCCGATATTCTTCCGTATATAAGAAATGCCGCCGCAAGCGCAGTAAAAACAATATTAACGGCGGCGAAAAGCTTCCCGCCGGTCTTTATGCCGCCTGTGTTTTTTAAGCACTCATATATTTCTTCTTTTGTAAGGACGTATGTTACCTTTATGCCTGTTTCTTCATGGCCGTACTCCATTTTTCCGTTTGCAACAAAACCGGATGCCGTATCGGCGGCGGGACTTCGGTCGTGGGGGCCGTCCGCATCTTCCGAGCGGTTTTCACTTGACTTGCGGTTTACGGCGCTGCTGCTTTTTCCAAAAAGACTTTGCATAGTTACTCTCCTTTTATGTACCGGAAACACTTTACATAATAATTATTATACATCAAACACGGCGGTTTCCATAGTGTTTAGATATAAAGTTTAAGCCGCCGCTTTTATTTACTCAAAGTATAATTATAAATATATATTATAGCGGTACCGCCGGGATTTTTTTGTAATTTACTGCTGTGTATTTTTATTTTACAAACAGCAGAGTCTTAAAGCTGTAGCCTTAAGTCAGATATCGAGGTTTGCGGCGTACTTGGCGTTTTCCTCTATAAATTCGCGCCGCGGTTCCACCTTGTCGCCCATGAGGACTGTAAAAGCCTCGTCAGCCGCCTCGGCATCGCCGACTTCAACGCGCAGCATGGTGCGGCGCTCAGGGTCCATAGTCGTTTCCCAAAGCTGCTGCGAATCCATTTCGCCAAGGCCCTTGTAGCGCTGTATCTCACAGCTGCCGAGGTCCGTCATTATGACATCGCGCTGTTTGTCAGAAAAAGCATATGTGTGCTTTTTGCCCTTGGTAAGCCTGTAAAGCGGCGGCTGCGCAAGGTATATATGGCCCTGCTCAACGAGCGGCTTCATGTAACGGAAAAAGAAAGTAAGCAGCAGCGTCCTTATGTGCGAACCGTCGACATCGGCATCGGCCATGATTATTATTTTGCCGTAACGAAGTTTTTCTATATTGAATTCATCGCCTATGCCGCAGCCTAAGGCCGTAACTATAGGCATGAGCTTTTCGTTGCCGTAAACTTTATCGAGCCTTGCCTTTTCGACGTTGAGCATTTTGCCCCAAAGCGGCAGTATGGCCTGGTATTTGCGGTCACGCCCGCCCTTTGCCGAGCCACCGGCCGAGTCGCCCTCGACGATATATATTTCAGTCTCATCCGGATTGCGGCTCTGGCAGTCGGCAAGCTTTCCTGGCAGGGCGGCATTTTCAAGCGCTGACTTGCGCCTTACCATGTCCCTTGCCTTGCGGGCGGCTTCACGTGCGTGCGAGGAAGCCATGGCTTTGTCAAATATGGCGCGCGAAACGGACGGGTTTTCTTCAAGGTAAGCGGAAAGTTTTTCAGAAATAAGGTTATTAACAAGCGTGCCTATCTCAGTATTGCCGAGGCGGGCTTTCGTCTGCCCCTCAAACTGCGCCTCGCGCAGCTTTACGCTTATTATCACGGTAAGCCCTTCCCTGAAATCCTCACCCGAAAGGTTTTTATCGCTGTCTTTTAATATATTGAACTTTCTGCCGTAGTCGTTCATTACGCGGGTAAGGGCGCGCCTGAAGCCGTCTTCGTGCGTACCGCCGTCTGTCGTGTGTATGTCGTTGGCAAAAGAGAGCATAAGCTCGTTGTAAGAGTCAGTGTACTGCATTGCGACTTCCGCGGTGGCTGAGTCGTCCGGCGCGACGCACGAAAAGTACATTACGTCCGGATTTATTACCTCTACGGCTTTTCTTTTATTGATGTATTCTACAAAGCTTTTTATACCTCCGGTATAATGAAGCTTATCTGTTTTAATATTATCGGGGTCCCGCTCGTCGGACAGCTCTATATTTACCCCCGCGTTTAAAAACGCCTGTTCACGAAGGCGTTTTTTAAGCGTTTCGTAATCAAACTCTATGCTTTCCTTAAAGATTTCCGTGTCAGGCTTAAACCTTACGAAAGTGCCGGAAAGCTCAGTATTTCCGCGCTCTGTAAGGCCGGTTACAGCCTTGCCGCGCTCGAAGCGCTGAAAGTACGTTTTGCCCTCCTTGTACACCTCTACTTCAAGCCACTCTGAAAGCGCGTTCACTACCGAAGCCCCGACGCCGTGCAGCCCGCCCGAAACTTTGTACCCGCCTCCGCCGAATTTGCCGCCGGCGTGAAGCATGGTGAAAACCACGGTAACTGTAGGTATGCCTACCTGGTGGTGTATGCCTACAGGGATGCCGCGGCCGTCGTCGCGTACGCTTATTATATTTCCAGGCAATATTTTTACTTCTATTTTATCGCAGTACCCGGCGAGCGCTTCGTCGACTGCGTTGTCGACGATTTCATATACGAGGTGGTGCAGTCCGCGCGGGCCGGTTGAGCCTATATACATGCCGGGGCGCTTCCTCACGGCCTCAAGCCCTTCGAGGACCTGTATCTCACTTTCGTCATATTTGTCGTTCGACTGAGTAACTTTACTGAACTCCAAGTTTAACCCTCCAGTTTATATACTTAACGTATATAATTCTCATCATTTCATCAGCAGGCCGAAAATCGGTTTTTGTGGAAATACATATTCGATAAAATAATGTTATTGTACTTAATATCTGCCGCCGTAACCGCGCGGCCCTTCGCGGCTGTCAAAACTCCTGCCGGCCGGGGTACGTGTTTTCTTTACGACATTCGGTTTTTTAAGTCTTACTAAAAATACCGAAACAAGGAAGAAAATAAAAAACGGTAAAACAATAAGCAAAAGCATCCAAAAGTTAAATGAATCTATATTTATAAACGAAACAAGGAAAAACGCGGAACCAAGGAATACGGCCAAAAACGCTAAAATGCCGATGCTTTTGTCAAGTACCACGTTTGAAATGCCGCCGCACTCGGGGCAGATGTATTCACCGTGCTTTTTTACGTTCCATGCGGACGGCAGGCTCAGTTTTTTACCGCAGTAAGGGCATTGCGGCTTTCTGAATTTTCTCATTTCATGTTACCCTTCCTGAAAATTTCCGTGTTCCCTGAAAAAAGACCTTTTAAGAAGCGTTGAAGTGGAAATCTGCGAAATAAAAACCTTGCTTTTATTTTTATCACCGCACAGTATGAACGACTTTGGCATTTTTTCGGATACGTTTACAACGCCGCCCGATTTTTGGGCTTTTAAAAGGAATTCACGGGTAATATTGGATATGGTAGAAGTTTCAATATCGAATATTCCTATTATGTCGTTTGATTTTGTTATTATATTCCGTCCCATATGGAGGAACATTCTTATTGCCCCTTAAAATATATTTTTTCTGAAACGGTACCGCCCTCGACTTTGAAAAGCTTAGCGGTATCGGAATTTTTCTTAATATAAGGCTCGCAGCATGTTATAAATACCTGGAATTGCTCAAGGCTGTTAAGAATATAGCCCTGCCTGTCGGAGTCAAGCTCGCTCATAACGTCGTCTAATATGACAACGGGGTTTTCGCCTAAAACAGAGCCGGCCTCCTCAGCTTCGGCAAGCTTCATCGCTATTGCGGCCGAGCGTTTCTGCCCCTGTGAAGCGTAAGCTTTCGCAGAAAGCGAATTTACGGTTATCTCTATATCGTCACGGTGCGGGCCGCATGATGTAAAGCCCGACATGATGTCGGAGCGCCTTGATGAACTTAAGGCATCAGATAAATTTTCGGCACTTTTTACATATTTTAATCCTAATTTTTCTTTTTCGCCGCTTATACACGAATAAATTTTTTCTGCGGTAATTTTAAGCGCATCAAGGTAGCGGAGCCTTTCGTTTATTATATATGTACCGCACTGCGAAAGCTTTTCGTCCCAAATACCGAGGGTGTCGAGAAGCTGCGCGTGCGCCGGTATGTCTTTAAGCAGCGTATTCCTTTGGTTAAGCGTTTTGATGTATTCTGAAAGCGCCTTTGCATAACCGGGTTTTATCTGGCATAACGCCGAATCTATAAAGTTCCTTCTAAGCGCCGGTCCTCCGCTCACAAGTGATATATGCTCCGGTGAAAAAACAACGGCGCAGAACTTTCCGCGCGCTGAGCGGTATGATTTTTTTTCAACTGAATTTATCTTTATGTACCTTTTTCCGCCTGTTATTTTTATTTCAGCTTTTTGTTCGCGTTCCTCGCTGAAAAAATCAAGTTTTAAGACGGCGGATTCTTTTCCAGTCTCTGTAAGCTCCTGGTCTTTGGCTCCGCGGAAAGATTTTCCGCCGGTAAAAAGCCATATCCCCTCCGCGAGGTTTGTTTTTCCCTGTGCGTTCTTGCCGTATATTATATTTAAACCGCCGCATGGGCAGAAACTGCCTTCGTCAAGGGTCCTGAAGTTTTTCCATGACATCTGCCTGACGTTCACTTCGGGATTACCTCAACTTTTTTCTCTCCGTAAACAACGGTATCGCCCGGCCTTATTTTCTTTCCGCGCATGGTGCATACTTCACCGTTAAGTGAAACTTCGCCGCCCTGCACAACTTTCTTAGCCTGGCCGCCTGTTTCGCATAGTCCTGAAAGTTTAAGCAGCGAATCGAGCCGTATGAAGTCCGTATCTATTTTTATTTTTTGAGGCTGCATATTTTTTCCTTTCAGTCGGACATATTATTGAGCCTGACAGGCAGGACGAGAAAAATAAAGGATTCTCCGTCGGGCGGCGTTATTTTTATGGGAGAAAGCGGCCCGCAGAGCGATATTTTCACTTCGTCGCACTCCGTGTGGTTCATGGCGTCCAAAAAGTAACTGTTGTTAAAGCCTATTTCTACGGCGCTTCCGTTTATCTCGGCTTTTATGTGGTCGCTTGCTTTGCCTATAGAAGAAGTGGAAAAAAGTTTTATTTCGTTTTCTCCGAAAATACATCTTACAGGGCTTTTAAGCCGTTCTGTTATTATGAGTGATATGCGGGACACGCTGTCGGTCATTTCGTTTACGCCGACTTTTACCGTTGTTTCGGCTTTCTGCGGGATGGCTGCTCTGTAGTCGAGGAATTCTCCCTCGAGCAGCCTTGAAATTACCGTGTAGCTGCCTATATTGTACAGTATGTGTCTGGTTCCTATTTTTATTTGTGTTCCGTCGTCGCCGTCTCCGAGCAGTTTCATTATTTCTTTTAGTGTTTTCCCGGGAACGACGAAGCTGCTTTTTATACCGGCTTTTAAGGGTTCTTCCCGTATGGCGAGCCTGTAGCCGTCTACGGAAACGAGGCGTATTTTATCTTCCGTTATTTCAAAGAGCGTGCCTGTGTGTATAGGTTTTGCGTCATTGTCCGATATGGCGAAAATTGTCTGCCGTATCATGCTTTTAAGTGTGTTTTGCGGTATAGAAAAAGAAGATGTTTCGTTTATTTCGGGTAATTCGGGGTATTCGTCGGGTGTTATACCCGAAATAGAAAATTTTGACTCGCCGCCGGTTATCTCTGTTACGAGCTTGTCGTCTGTTTTTATGGAAATGTTTTCAGCCTGTATTTTTCTTACTATGTCGCAGAAGAGCTTTGCGTTAAGTACGATGCTTCCAGGTTCTTCTATGTCTGCGTCTATTAACGTTGTTACTCCGAGTTCCAGGTCGTAGCCGCAAAGCTCTATCATGCTGTCTTTTGTTTTCACGAGTATTCCTTCAAGTGCCGGTATGGGGGATTTTGTTGACACTACGCTTTGTATGTTGAGTACTGCGTCGCTAAGGTTTTGTTTTTTGCAGTTTACCCTCATTTTACCGCTTGCCTCCTTTTTATATATGTATTACATGTTTTATTTTAGTAAGTATAGTAGGTGGCGCATAAAAGTTGAAAACGCTTTATTAATGGCTGTGCCATGCCGTTTGCGGGGTTTTTTTTACTGTTGTTTTATGTGTTTGCAAAATGTTGAGAAAAAGCGTTATTTTTATGTTTTAAACACTGTGTTGAAAACTCTGTTGGAAATGTTGATAAAAAAGTTAATAAGTTTTTTGTCCGTTTTTTATTTTTCCGGTTGTTATTAACGCTTTTGTTGATTGTTTAAAATTTATTTGACTTATTGTCATCTGTCGCGTATGTTTTTGATTATGTCGTCTACAGTGGCCTTTGTTTTGCTGTCTTTCTGCATTGTTTTTTCAACCTGCTGCAGTGCGTAAACTACTGTGGAGTGGTCCCTGCCGCCAAATTCCTTCCCTATGGTAGTCATAGGCAGCTGCGTTATCTCCCTTACTACGTACATTGCTATCTGACGCGCGGAAGATATATTGGCTGACCTTTTTGATGAGCGGATGTTTTCTTTTGTGGTTCCGAAAGTCCGCGCGACTTCTTCTATGATTTTTTCTACAGTATAAGGTGTCGGGTGGTCGTTGTTTATTATGTCGCTTATGGCTTCCTGCGCCGTTGTTATATTTAGAGGTTTGTCGTTTAGCAGGTGGTATGCTTTTATTTTTTTTACGGCGCCCTCAAGCTGGCGTATGTTGTTTTTAAGTTTGTTTGCTACGTACTCGGCTACGTCGTCCGGCAGTTTTATCTGTAAAAGTTCCGCTTTGCGCTTTATTATTGCTATGCGCGTCTCGAAGTCCGGCGGCTGTATGTCGGCTGTTAAGCCCCACTCGAAGCGCGTGAGCAGCCTTTCCTCCAGTGTCGCTATGTCTTTAGGGGGTCTGTCCGATGTAAGGACTATCTGCTTTTTTGCTTCATAAAGCGTGTTGAATGTGTGGAAGAACTCCTCCTGCGTAGAGTCCTTGCCCGCTATGAACTGGATGTCGTCCACAAGGAATACGTCCGCTTTCCTGTACCTTTGGTGGAACTCGTTTGTCGTGCCGTTCCTTATTGAGGTTATAAGCTCGTTTGTAAACTCGTCGCCTTTTATATATACGATTTTCATTTCCGGATAATTTTTGCTTATCTCGTGCCTTATGGCGTAGAGCAGGTGGGTTTTTCCGAGGCCGGAGTTACCGTATATGAAAAGCGGGTTGTAAAGCGTCGCCGGTTTGCTTGCGACTGCCATGGAGGCCGCGTGGGCGAATTTGTTTGAAGATCCGACGATGAAAGTGTCGAATGTAAACTCGTAGCTGTTGTTGTCGTCGCTTTTTTGCGGCGCGGCCTTTTCTTTAGGTTCCGTTTCTTCAGGTATACATATCTTTATATGTATCTCCTGCGAAAAAATCTGCTTGAAAGCTTCTTCGAGCAAATCTATGTAGTAGTGCAGTATGGTCTGCCTGTGGAGCTCGTTAGGAACCCTTAAAACAGCTGTCCCCGCGGAAAAATCAAGGGAAACGGGTTCTATTCTGCTTATCCATGTGGAATACGCTATTTCGGTTATTTTACTTTTGCAGTAGGCACAGACAAGATTCCAAATTTCTGTAAACGACTCCATATTATGTTAATACCTCATTTGTTGATTTCAGTGTATGTACCGTATAATAATAGCACAATCGTTTCCTTTTTTCAAACTGTGATTTATCGCTGCTATGTATATATTTATTTAATTTTCCTTTGAATTTTTTTCAGTATTGTGCTATATTTATATCGTGTATATTTGTTTTATATTGTATATTGGGCGTAAAAGTCCGCCGGCGCGCCTTTAAGGCTGCTTTTAAGGTTGACACGGTGCCGCAGGATAGGATATAATTCAAAATAACAATGCTTTGATTAAGGAGGTCATAATATGTTAAGAACATACCAGCCTAAAAAGATTCACCGCAAAAAGGAACACGGGTTCCGCAAGCGCATGTCGACAAGCAACGGCCGTAAGGTGCTTTCGCGCCGCAGGGCAAAGGGCAGGGCAAGGCTCAGCTACTGAAAAAGGGCTTTTCACGGCAGCATGTTTTCAGGGTGCGCGGACGGCCTTTTCGGTTTTTCTTTAAAAGCCGCCTGCACTTCATGCCTGCCCAAAAGGGAATATTAATTTAATATGGATTTTTATTTATCTATCAATAAAAACGGCGAATTCCGCAGGGTCTATTCCAGGGGAAAGTCTTTTGTAAGCCCGGTCCTTGTGTCATATGTTATGAAAACGCGCGGCTCTGACGTCCGCGTAGGCATTACTACAAGTAAGAAAATCGGCAACGCCGTTAAGCGCAGCCGGGCGCGCAGGGTTATACGCGCGGCTTTAAGGTCGCTCGGGGGGGAGATTAAACCGGGCTACAGTTTCATTTTTGTGGCGAGGTCAAAGACGGCGGCGGTAAAAAGTACGGACATACGCCGCGCAATGCTTTTCCAGCTTAAAAAGGCCGGAGCTTTAAAGTAAAAATGAAAAGAGTTTTTATTTTTCTGATACGGTTTTATCAAAAGGGTATCTCGCCGTATAAAAAACCATGCTGCAAATATTACCCGACGTGTTCAAATTATGCCATACAGGCTATCGAGCGGTTCGGCGCGTTTAAAGGTTTTTTTCTTGCGTTGTTCCGTATATTGCGCTGCAACCCTTTCAGCCGTGGCGGATATGATCCGGTACCAGAAAAAAAGGACAGGCGCAGGTCTTAAAGGGGAACTTTTTTTAATATGGAGATATTTAATTTTTTCGGCAGCCTTTTAGGCTATTTACTTTGGTTTTTTTATAAGATAATAAACAATTACGGCGTAGCTATAATCCTTTTTACCATCGCTACAAAACTCCTTGTCTTTCCTTTTTCCGTTAAGCAGCAGAAGTCAATGGCTGCTACAAGCAAGCTTGCCGCCAAGCAGAAAGAGCTTCAGAAAAAATACGGCAATGACAAACAGAAACTTCAGATCGAAACAGAAAAGCTGTACGAAAAAGAAGGCGTTAACCCCACGGGCGGCTGCCTTACGATGTTCGTGCCAATGCTTATAATGCTCGGGCTTTATTACACGGTGCTTTACCCCCTTTCAAACGCCGTCCACATTTCAGCGGGCGCTGTTTCAAAAGCTACCGATATGATAACGCAGATACCGGGCATAAGCTCTATGATAGACACAAAATATGCGCAGATAGAGATAATAAAGTATTACTCCGGCTTAAAGCCGTTTCTTACCATGTTCAGCGGGCCGGAGCTTTCGCGGATAGAGCTTTTCAGCCACGGGTTTAAATTTTTAGGGCTTGACCTTTTAAATACCCCGTGCAACGGCTCGCATATTTTCGCTACGCTTTTCAGTTCGAATTTATGGATAATCCCCGTGGCGTGCCTCGTGTCTTCCATTGCGACGCAGTACTTTACCATGAAGATGCAGCCCGGCATGCAGCAGCAGCAGGGATGCATGAAATTTATGATGTACTTTTTCCCGCTTTTAACGGCTTACTGGGCATGCATAATGCCTGCCGCGGTCGGCTTTTACTGGTTTATCTCGACGGTTGTGGCGTTCCTACAGACGCTCGCCATGAACAGGTGGTACAACCCTGTTGACCTTACCGCAGTTGCTGAAGCAAGGCACGTCGCCTTACTGCAGGAAGAAGAAGCTAAACTGAAACCGTCCCCCGTTTATAAAAGTGAAAAAAATATACGCCCTAAAAACGGCGCAGTAAAAAAGGGCTGACACGGGTTTTATGTGCCTCGGTTTTTTCCGGCTCCGCCGTGCGCGCCGTTAAGGAGCGCGGCGTTTATTAAAAGTTCGGGTGTTGTTTAGAAAGCTGAAATGCCTTGGGAGGTATCGCAAAATGAAAGAAGCAATAGGGACCGGAGATACTGTTGAACTTGCCAAAGAAAACGCGTGCAGGGCCCTCGGGGTCGAGTCTTATGATGCGCAGTTTGAAATCCTTGCAATGCCGACTCGTAAAACTTTTGGTATTTTCGGCGGAAGCCCGGCTAAGGTAAGGGCTTATATTGAAGACGACCCTGCGCAGAAAGCGGCAGATTACCTTAAAAAGGTCATAGGCTGCATGGGCCTTGACAAAGTAAGCATTAATGTAAAAAAAGAAGAAAACGGCGCCATGCTCACCCTTGACGGCGCGGACATAGGGTTTATAATCGGGCACCGCGGCGAAACGCTCGATGCGCTGCAGTACCTTGCGGGCCTTGTCGCTAACCACGCCGGCGGCGACTATTACAGGGTAACTCTCGACATAGGCAATTACCGCGAAAAGCGCAGGCAGACGCTCGAACTGCTCGGCACGAGGCTTGCGAAGAAAGCCGTAAGGACCGGACGCAGCTCTGCCCTTGAGCCGATGAACCCGTACGAAAGGCGCATAATACATATGGTTGTGCAGACTGTCAACGGCGCGCGCTCATGGTCGGAAGGGGAAAACCTGAGCAGGCACGTGGTCATAGGCCCCGTTAACGACCGCTACCAGCAGCGAAGGGGCGGCAGGCCGCCTTTAAACCCAAAAGACATGAACGGCGGCGTCCCTCCTAAGGCGTGACAAAAGAGCACGTTTTATTTTATAAGATATCGGTAAAATTATGATATTTTCCGCCTGAAAGGCGGACGGCAGCAGTGTTTTGCCGTGGTTTTTAAGGGGGCGGTTCGTTATGAATTGTCCTCTTTTTTTGGGGGAAATTTATGCAGCATTTTTTTGACATGCCTTCCAAAAGCGCCATAGCGGCCATTTCAACCCCGCAGGCGGCGGGCGGCATAGGCGTTATACGCATTTCCGGCAAGGATGCGAGAAAAGTCGCAGGAAAAGTTTTTTACTCCGTTTCCGGTAAAAAGCTTGACGATATAAAAGGCTACAGGGCGCTTTACGGCAGAGTCCGCGACGAAAAAGGCGACATAGACGAGGCTGTGGCTCTTAACTTCAGGGAGCCTAACAGCTATACGGGCGAAAACGTGGTTGAACTTTCGTGCCACGGCGGCCTGACGGTGCTGCGCCGCGTGCTGAGGGCCGTTTTTGCCGCAGGCGCGTCCCCTGCCGGACCGGGGGAGTTTACGCGGCGTGCTTTTATGAACGGAAAAATCAGCCTTACGCAGGCAGAGTCGGTAATGCAGCTCATATCCGCAAAAGGCGAAGCCGCGGCAAGGTCGGCGCTTGCCGGACATGACGGGGCGCTCGACAAAAAAATAAAAAGCGTCAAAGACAGCCTCGTTGCCGCCGCAGCGCACCTCTCGGCATGGGCTGATTACCCTGAGGAAGATATACCGCAGGTTAATCCCGGCAATCTTGGCAACACTCTTTTAAACGCGGAAAAAGACCTTAAGGGCCTTATAGATATGTTTGAAGCCGGCCGCGCGGTGCGTGAGGGCGTTAAAACAACCATAGCGGGCAGGCCGAACGCCGGCAAGTCAACGCTGATGAACCTGCTTTCGGGGTGCGAGCGTTCCATAGTTACTGAGTACGCCGGTACAACGCGCGACGTAGTTGAAAACACGGTCATGTTCGGCGGCATACCGCTTCTTTTGTCCGACACGGCCGGCATAAGGGAAAGCGCCGACCCTGTAGAGCTTATAGGCGTAAACAGGGCTTACGGCATGATACGCTCGTCAGAGCTTGTGCTGGCTGTTTTCGATGCGTCGCAGCCGCTCGGCGGCGACGACATGAACCTTATAAAAGAAATTGGAAAAACAAGATGCGTAGCCGTTGTAAACAAAATAGATTTGCCTTTAAAAGCCGACATGGATTTTATTAAAGGGCAATTTAAGCATACCGTCTGCATGTCCGCGGTTACGGGAGAAGGACTTAAGCGGCTTGAGGAGGCCGTCGCCTCGGTACTCGGCACGGATAAGCTCGAACCTGAAAGCTGCATGCTCTTTACGGAAAGGCAGCGTAACGCGGCTGAAAAAGCGCTCCGGTTCGTGCGTGAGGCTTACGGCGCTCTGAAGTCTGGCGTTACGCTCGACGCGGTGACGGTTTCCGTTGAAGGCGCTGTAGATGCGCTTTTGGAACTTACCGGTGAAAAAGCGACGCAGGCCGTTGTGGATTCTGTGTTTTCACATTTTTGCGTGGGAAAATAAATTACCTGACAGGAAATATTGGAAGAGGGAATAACTTTGGAATATGATGCCGGAAATTACGACGTCGCAGTAGTAGGCGCCGGGCACGCGGGCATTGAGGCGGGGCTTGCCGCCGCAAGGCTCGGATGCTCGACGCTCGTTTTTACCATAAACCTTGACGCCGTAGGCAACTGCCCGTGCAACCCGTCCATAGGCGGCACAGCCAAAGGCCACCTTGTAAGGGAGATAGACGCCCTTGGCGGCGAGATGGGCAAAACGACCGACGAGTGTTTTTTGCAGAGCCGCATGCTCAACAAAGGCAAGGGCCCCGCGGTACATTCGCTCCGTGCGCAGATAGACAGGAGAAAATACAGTACGGTTATGAAGCATAAACTTGAGCTTCAGCCAAACCTGTTTTTAAAGCAGGCCGAGGTCGTCGGCGTGACGCACGCGGAGGGCGCGCTTTGGCACGTAACAACGCGCATGGGCGCTTCGTATACGGTTAAAGCGGTGGTTTTTGCCACCGGCACGTACCTTACGGGGAAAATTTTCGTAGGCGACGTTTCTTACGACGGAGGGCCTGACGGCATGTTTCCGGCGGCGTTTTTAGGGGAATCGCTTAAAAAACTCGGCATTTCACTCCGCAGGTTTAAAACCGGTACGCCGGCGCGCGTTTTAAGGTCAAGCATAGACTTCGGCGGCCTTGAAGTGCAGAAAGGCGACGACCCTGTCGTTCCTTTTTCTTACGACACGCTTGTACCGGGAAAAAACCGCGAAGTCTGCTATATATCTTGGACAAACGAGAAAACGAAAGAAATAATACTTAAAAATATCGGCCGCTCGCCGCTTTACGGCGGTAAGATAGAGGGCATAGGCCCGCGTTACTGCCCGAGCATAGAAACAAAGATAATGAGGTTTAAGGACAAAAAACGCCACCAGCTGTTTATCGAGCCTTGCGGCCTTGACACAGAGGAAATGTACCTGCAGGGCATGAGTTCTTCGCTGCCGGAAGATGTGCAGATAGCGTTTTACCACACCATACCCGGCCTTGAGCACGTGCAGATAATGCGTACGGCATATGCTATAGAGTACGACTGCGCCGACCCGCTGCAGCTTAACTCTACGCTTGAGTTTAAGGATTTCCCGGGGCTTTACGGAGCCGGGCAGTTTAACGGCAGCTCAGGTTACGAGGAGGCCGCCGCTCAGGGGATAGTCGCGGGCATAAACGCCGCGCTGAAAATCAAAGGCAGGGAGCCTATGGTGCTCGACAGGGCAAGCTCATATATAGGCACTCTCGTGGACGACCTCATCACTAAAGGGACGGACGAACCGTACCGCATGATGACCTCGCGCAGCGAGTACCGCCTCGTGCTGCGCCAGGATAACGCCGATGAGCGCATGACGCCCATCGGCAGGAAGATAGGCCTTATAAATGACGAACGTTGGGCAAGGTTCCTCACTAAGGAGAACCAAAAAAAAGAGGAGCTTAAACGCGCCGGAGAAACTGTTTTTGCGCCTACGGAAGAACTTAACGGTATTTTAGTTTCACATGGAACAACGCCTGTGCAGACCGGCGTAAAGCTCGCGGACCTTCTGCGCAGGCCGCAGATAAGCTATGGGGCGCTTAAAAGCATCGACGCCGGCCGGCCGGATTTTCCGGAAGCGGTTTTTGAGAACGCAGAGATAGAGATAAAGTACGAGGGCTATATGAAACGGCAGAAAGCGCAGATAACCGAGATGCGCCGCTACGAGAAGCTGCGCCTGCCGGAAAACGCTGACTACAGGTCCATAACCGGCATAAGGGCTGAGGCACAGGAAAAGCTGCAGGCGGTAAGGCCGGAAAATATAGGGCAGGCAAGCAGGATATCCGGGGTGAGCCCGGCTGATATATCAGTGCTGCTTATCTGGCTCGGCAGGCGCGGGAAAGGCTGACATGGAAGATATTATACTTGAATTGCGCGGGTGCGCGCGGGAATATGGCTTTGAACTTGACGGAGCGCAGCTTGCTATGTTCCGCACTTATATGGACTCGCTTCTTGAATGGAATGAAAAGGTGAACCTTACTTCGATAACGGCGCCGCGCGAAGTCGCGGTAAAGCATTTTTTAGACAGCATGCTGGTTTTAAAGTACCTGAAGCTTCCGGAAGGGGCAAGCGTCATAGACGTAGGCACGGGGGCGGGCTTCCCGGGGCTGCCGATGAAAATCCTGCGGCCTGATTTAAACGTGACGCTTCTTGACAGCCTTAACAAGCGGCTCGTTTTCCTTTCGGATATACTTAAAAAGTTAAACGTGGAGTGCCGCGCCGTTCACGCGCGCGCCGAAGAATACGGCCGTAAAAAAGAAAACAGGGAAGCTTTCGGTTTTGCCGTTTCACGCGCGGTGGCGCGGCTGCCGGCTTTGTGCGAGTACTGCCTGCCTTTTATAAAAAAAGGCGGCTTTTTCGCCGCGATGAAGGGGCCGGATATAGAAGAAGAACTTAAAAGTGCCGCAAATGCCGTAAGCCTGCTTGGCTGCGAGGTTTCGGCGGTTGAAAAATATAACCTGCCTAACGGCGACGGGCGCAGCATAGTCATTATCAGGCGCGTACGGCCGCTGCCTGATAAGTACCCGCGCCGCGGGGTGAAAATAGTGAAAAACCCTCTCGGCTGATTTTCAACAATTTATCATTAAACTGTTGAAAGATAAAATTTTTAGCTGCAATGCCATTAAGAGGTAAAAAACGTCCGGCGTATGATTTTCAACAATATCCTGAAAATAAGTTGAAAACCGTGCGCCGGTTCTTTTGTATCATGCTTTTTAAATAAAATACTTTAAAAAATTTTTCCGGCTACACATTTTTACAAAAAATTCCCTTTAGCGGTGGTAATATCTAAACAGGCGGACAAGCAATGGAGGTGGCCGGGCTATGCTTATCAAAGACAAAAAGAAGGTCGTTGAGGTAGCAGTGGACGCAATAGCGCCCAACCCGGCCCAACCCCGCCGCATATTTGGCGAAAAAGAACTCCGGGCGCTGTCTGCGAGCATACGGGTAAACGGGCTTTTACAGCCTGTGGTTGTGCGCAGGAACGGTACGGGCTATGAGCTTGTCGCCGGCGAGCGGAGGCTGAGGGCCTGCAAGCTTGCCGGACTTGACAGGATACCGTGCATAGTAAGCGAGTATTCGGATTATAAAAGCGCGGTGCTGTCTCTTACGGAAAACCTGCACAGGCAGGACCTGCATTTTTTTGAGGAAGCCGAAGGCATAAAACACCTGATAGACGTCTGGGGCATAACGCAGGAAGAAGCGGCTTACAGGCTCGGCAGAAGCCAGCCGGCCATAGCAAATAAGCTGCGGCTGCTGCGCCTTTCGGAAGCGGAGCGCGGGCTTATAACCGAAGCCGGCCTTACGGAGCGCCACGCAAGGGCGTTTCTGCGTATAAACACAAGCCCGGAGCGCATGAAAGCCATAGAAACCGTTATAAAAAAAGAGATGAACGTGCGCCAGACCGAACAGCTTGTGGACGATATAAACGATAAAAAGCATGATATGTCAAAGCAGAAAAACACACCTGTCATTAAAGATGTGAGGATATTTTTTAATACGATAGCACATGCCGTGAAAACTATGCAGCTCGGCGGCATAGACGCCCAGACGCTGAACAGCGAAACGGACGAATATATAGAGTGTATAGTGCGTATACCAAAGGCAAAGGCCGATGCGGGGGGCAAAAAACCCGCCTGAAAAAGATTACAAGTTTTACTCCTATTTCCTTATATCATTTCCCGCAAAACCGGCCGGACGTTTATGTCCGGCCGGTTTTGTGCGTAAAAAACGCCGGCGGACGCAGCCGCCGGCATATATTTGCCTGAAAGAATATGTTACTTTGTGTTTTGCGCCTGCACCGCGGTTATGGCGGCTACGCCGACTATGTCCTCGGCTTTGCAGCCCCTTGACAGGTCGTTTACAGGTTTCGCTATGCCCTGAAGTATCGGGCCGTAAGCAGAGCCCTTAGCAAGCCTTTCGACAAGCTTGTAGCAGATGTTGCCGCAGTTAAGGTCAGGGAAAATGAGCACGTTTGCCTGACCGGCCACTTTGCTGCCCGGCGCTTTGGACTGCCCTACCGACGGCACGAGCGCGGCATCGGCCTGCATCTCGCCGTCAAGCAGGAGGGAGGGCGCTTTTTCTTTAGCTAATTTTGTCGCTTCGGCAACTTTGTCGACGAGCGGGTCCTTTGCGCTTCCGTATGTCGAGAAAGACAGCATGGCGACTTTAGGTTCGGCGTTGACAAGGGTTTTAAATGTCTTGGCCGACGCGATGGCGATTTCCGAAAGGTCCTCGGCGCTCGGGTTCATGTTGAGGCCGGAGTCCGCGAAAATAAACGTGCCGTTTTCGCCGTACTCGCAGTTTGGCACGGTTATGATGAAGAAAGCCGAAACCAGCTTTGAGTCCGGCGCGGTGCGCACTATCTGCAGTGCGGGGCGGAGCGTGTCGGCCGTTGAGTGGCAGGCGCCTGAAACCATGCCGTCGGCAGCGCCCTTTTTGACCATCATAACGCCCCAGTAGTTGTTGACTTTCATCATTTCATCGGCTTTTTCCGGTGTCATGCCCTTTTTGCCCTTACGCATTTCGTAAAAGGTGTCTACGTATTCACTGCGCTTTGGCGAAGTCAGCGGGTTTATTATTTCCGCGCCGGAGATATCAAGGCCGCCCGCAAGTGACTTTATTTCTTTTTCATCGCCTAAAAGGACTACGTCGGTTATTTTTCTCTTTAAAATTTCGGCAGCCGCCGTAATGACCCTTTTGTCGGTACCTTCCGGAAACACAATGGCCTTCCTGTCTGCGGCCGCGCGTTCAATAGTACGTTCTATAAAATCCATTTTATATTTACCTCTTTTTTATTTTTATTTTCTCCGCCGCGGGCTGACGGTTCCCGCCTGGAAGAAACTTTTTTTATTAGGTACATTATATATTTTATTTCACTCATATATTTTATTTTACAACAAAAAGGAGCCGATTAACCATATTACGTTTAGAAAAATTTAAAACTGCCCGACGGGTTAAAGAAACAGCCGTGCTTCCATTTGAAAGGAAACACGGCCGGGCTTACGTTTTCAGGCACGCCCTATATGCGACAGAAAACTTGCGAACGTGAAAATGCCCGCAACCGACAGGATAATGCAAAGCGCTGTGCTTATAAGCATTAAGAGAAGCTGCGCCCTCGCAAAATTTTTTTTGTTCAGGTTGGTGCTTCCGCTGAACGACCATACGAAAAGCATGATTATGCCTACTATGGGTATGGCCGTCAGGATTATCATTAATATGTAGCTGCCGACCGACATCGGCGATGTGTCGGGCATTACCGCCGGCGAGCGGTAACCTTCACTGTTATTTTTTTCCACTGTGTACCCCTCCCGCATAAAATCCTATATAAAGCTATTTTACCATAAAGAATAAACAAAATCAACAGGTCAGTACGAATAATAAGTATAAACCGGCGGAAAAAAGTCCTGAAATGTAAAGTATGTTAAAAATTTAATTATGCGCACTTGATATGGCGTAAACAATCTACTATAATTAAATGAAGTATCTATAATGAGGAAACGAAAACCGAAAGGAGAACCTGTATGAATTATTCCCCCGATGTGGAAAAAATGTGCGTTGTAACAAAAGGCCCCAAGCACGGGCCTGCACCTATTCCCGAAGAGGGCAAGTGGGTAAAGGCGTATGAGATAAAGGACATTTCCGGCCTTACGCACGGCATAGGCTGGTGCGCACCCCAGCAGGGCGCATGCAAGCTTACTCTTAACGTAAAGGACGGCATTGTGCAGGAGGCGCTTCTTGAAACGATAGGCTGCTCAGGCATGACGCATTCGGCCGCTATGGCAGCCGAAATACTGCCGGGCAAAACGCTGCTTGAGTGCCTTAACACAGACCTTGTATGCGACGCCATAAACGTTGCCATGCGCGAGCTTTTCAAGCAGATAGTTTACGGACGCAGCCAGACGGCTTTTTCAGAAAACGGCCTGCCGGTCGGCGCCGGCCTTGAGGACTTAGGCAAAGGACTCCGTTCGCAGATAGGCACTATGTACAGCACCCTGCCGAAGGGCGTGCGCTACCTTGAAATGACGGAAGGCTATGTCACGAAGCTCGCCCTTGACGAGAACAGCGAAGTCATCGGCTACCAGTTTGTAAAACTCGGGAAGATGATGGAAGACATACGCCACGGGGCTGAACCCAACGAAGCTTACAAAAAGAACGTCGGGCAATACGGACGCTTTGACAATGCAGCAAAGTACATAGACCCGCGCGAAGAATAAGGAGGATTATTTTATGGCAAACGACGTCATTTTCGAGGGCAAAGACAGAAGAATGCCCAAAATAGAAAAATGCCTTGCAAAGTACGGCATAGCAAGCCTTGAGGATGCCCGCAGCCTGTGCCTGTCGAAAAATGTAGACACTGAGAAAATCGTCAAGGGCGTCCAGCAGATAGCTTTCGACAACGCTGTGTGGGCCTACACCCTCGGCTGTGCCATTGGCCTTAAAACAGGCGCTGCGTCCGCCGCGGAAGCAGCTGAAAAAATCGGCCTCGGCCTCGAAGCCTTCACGGTTCCGGGTTCGGTCGCAGAACAGCGCAAAGTCGGCCTTGGCCACGGCAACCTCGGCGCAATGCTTTTAAGGGATGAAACAAAGTGCTTCTGCTTCCTCGCGGGCCATGAGTCGTTCGCGGCCGCAGAGGGCGCCATAGGCATAGCGCGTTCCGCAAACTCCGCGAGGAAAGAGCCGCTGAGGGTTATACTTAACGGCCTTGGCAAAGACGCGGCTTATATTATTTCAAGGATTAACGGGTTTACATATGTAAAAACACAGTTCGACTATTTTAACGACAAGCTTAACGTAGTCGAGGAGCGCCCGTTTTCAACAGGCGAGCGCGCCGCGGTTAAGTGCTACGGCGCCGACGACGTGCGCGAGGGCGTTGCCATCATGCAGCATGAGGGCGTAGACGTTTCCATTACGGGCAACTCCACTAACCCTGTGCGCTTCCAGCATCCAGTAGCGGGCACGTACAAAAAATGGGCCATAGAAAACGGCAGGAGATACTTCTCAGTCGCGAGCGGCGGCGGCACCGGCCGCACCCTGCACCCGGACAACATGGGCGCGGGCCCCGCTTCGTACGGGCTTACGGACACAATGGGCAGGATGCACAGCGACGCGCAGTTCGCCGGCTCTTCGTCGGTGCCGGCGCACGTAGAGATGATGGGGCTTATAGGCATGGGCAACAACCCGATGGTCGGCGCGACGGTCGCGTGCGCCGTAGCCGTTTACGAAGCCCTCAAATAAGGCGTAAAAAGGCAAAACACTTAGGAAATATACGCAAGGCATGTAACTTTAAGGTAAACGCAGGTGACAAAACTGTCATCTGCGTTTTTTCCATTTTAACTTTTAATTTAAATAAATGAGTGTATAATTAAAATGTAATAAGAATTTCATTACGGAATATTATGGATAAGGGCTTGACATTTTAAAGCAGTAATTTACGGATGCGCCCGGTGCGCAGCCTTTTATATAGACGGAGTGTTTTTAATGCGTCAGAGAGCGAGAAGATATTTCCTTATGGAAAAAGCGGCGGTCTACTCCTGCGTCGCGGCGGCCGCGTTTTTTACCGCGGCCGGTGTCTCGACTGCGTTTAACGGGTCTTACGCCCGC
>ENA-UOOI01001043-UOOI01001043.1-fermentation-metagenome-genome-assembly--contig:-NODE-1043-length-31428-cov-4.816307_pt1 | contig 31428 bp, 27 predicted proteins | sample MGYA00245779_ERZ724027 | MGnify/ENA primary metagenome ERZ724027 (study PRJEB28704, sample SAMN03018318) | fermentation metagenome | biome: anthropogenic terrestrial biome; feature: soil; material...
ATTGCCGACTTATCTGCCATATCAACCAGATCCTTAAAGCACCCATCCCATTTACTTGCATCAGTAAAGTTAGATGCACTCAGTTCAGAGCCCCCGGCAGATTCAATCCATAAATTATTCCCTTCTTCACTGGTGATGTATTCCATAAATTTTACAGATGAATCTTTATCTTTTGTTTCTGCATTAACTGCCGCCATTGTACCCGGCCATAACAGCATTTTATTGTCTTCTTTATTTCTGGCCGGAAGGCTGCAAAATCTGATCGGACAATCTTCGTCAGCTTTTTTAATTGCTGCATAGCGGCTGGATAAATCAATACACATAAAAGCATCCCCGCCTGCCATCATAGAAACAATTTCATTTGATCCATCTGTTGATGCGCTTTGATTAAAAGCGTTCACCTCAATCAATTCTTCAAGCATTTTTAAAGCACCTTTCCATGCCTCTGAATCAGCGAACTTTTCTTCTCTGCCTTCCTCCCCAGTAAAACCAGGTTGGTTTAAAACCAGCATTGAAGCATTTATCATAGCGATTGACGTATTTCCCCCGCCAAAAGCAATCGGGGTCTTATCAGGGGCAGCTTGTCTAATTTCTTTCACTAAATTAAGTAAATCATCCCATGTCTCCGGAATTTCCAGGTTATATTCAGAAAACATATCCTCATTGTAAATGATACCTGATGTCTGAACTCCCAGGCATGCTGCGTACACTTTATCAGAAATTGTAACAGCATCCTCCACAGCTGTGCCTTTCACGTTTTTAGCAAAATCCAGATTACTTAGATCCATTAAACTTCCCGCTTCCGCCAGTGTTCCCACATTGGGAGACGAGGTTCCTGTTCCTGCAAATGCCGCAAAAATATCAGGTGCTGATCCGCCCTGCAATTGCGTCATTAGTTCAGATGTATAGCTGTCTGTACCCAAGTCCCCAAATTCTGTAGTAATCTTAATCCCTGTCTCCTCTTCAAATTTTGGTGCAACTGCCTCCAATCCGGGTCTCCCTGAGTTTGCCGATGTTGATACTCTGATTTCTCCATCCGTACCACTAGTAGCATCACTCTTCTTTGTGCTTGTACCACCATTACTACATCCTGATAATACTATTGTTGCCGTTAACGTTGTTACAAGCAATAATTTTTGTAATCGTTTTCTCATAACTTTCCTCCATTTTTGAAATTTTAATATTTTTATATCATTTACATTATACCATTGTTCATATTATGTCAATATATTTATCTATTTTTATTGATTTTTTCTTTATTTCTATTTATAATATGCATATATTGCATAATTATTTGTTGACTTATTTTTATTTTTATACTATAATCTCATATGTAATCTATTACATATTGATTTTACATGGATTTATCCAATTTATTTATGGTAGTTTTCATGTAACTATATTTATTTTCATTATATTAGGAGGTATTTTATGATCAAAATAGGGATTATAGGTTGTGGCAAAATTGCACAAGTACGACATATTCCAGAATACAACGCAAACTCTAAATGTAAAATAATTGGAGTTTATGATATTAATCAAGAAAATGCAAATTACATTTCTAAGAAGTATAATGTAAAAGCTTTTAAAACCGTAGACGAACTGTTAGGCAGTGGTGTTGATGCCGTAAGTGTTTGTACATCCAACTCGACTCACGCAAATATGTCTATACAGGCACTAGACTCCGGCAAACATGTGTTATGTGAAAAACCAATGGCGATCACATATGACGAATGTCTTTCAATGTGCAAAGCCTCTCAAAATGCAAACAAACTGCTTATGATAGGACACAATCAACGTTTCTCTCCTACCCATATAAAGGCGCGCGAATACATTGCCTCCAACAAAATCGGTAAGGTTCTGTCTTTTCATACAACATTTGGGCATCCCGGTCCCGAGGCATGGACCAGCAATCCTAATAGCTGGTTTTTTGATAAAACCAAAGCACATTTCGGAGCAATGGCAGATTTAGGGGTACACAAGACTGATTTAATACGTTTTTTATTATGTGATGATATTTGTGAAGTATATTCTCAATTTGGAATACTAGATAAGACATATTCCGACGGTTCTCCGATCTCCGTTGATGACAACGCTTTTTGCTGCTACAAAACCAAAAAAGGGGCGATGGGCCTAATGCATGTAAGTTGGACATTCTATGGAAATTCCGAAGATAACTCTACTCAGATATACGGGTCAAAGGGGATTCTCAGGCTATATGATGATCCCGATTATTCATTCATTTTTGAACCTCGGGACGGAGAAGTTCAAAAATACAATCTTGATCAGATTGCCGACAATAAAACTCAGACAGATAATTCTGTAGATTCTACAGGGATAATTGATCATTTTATTTCATCTATCTTAAAAGAAAGTAAATGTATCATTACCGGTGAAGAAGCTTTAAAATCCATGAAGGTGATTTTTGCCGCCGAAGAATCCAGTAAAACTAATAAAAAAGTTATAATCAATTAAGGAGGAGCTGCTATGAAACGTTCCATTACCATTTGTTCTGCTCAATTCGGAGATATACCATTGCCCAAACTATTGCCCAAACTGCGCTCAATGGGCTATGAAGGTGTCGAAATTGCATGCCAATCTCATTTGGATATTTATTCCGTTGTCAATGATATTAATTATCGTAATAGCATTATTAAATTATTTGAAGACAATCATATGTCCATTACCGCAATATCGGCACATCTAATGGGGCAATGTGTTGGAGATCGGCCGGATCCAAGATTGGATAACTTTGCACCAAATAGTCTTGCGGGAAAACCAGAACAAATTCGTTCCTGGGCCATCAATGGTATGAAAACAGCTGCAAAAGCAGCACAATTGCTTAATGTTAAGGTTGTCACATGCTTCCTCGGCTCTCCAATATGGGCCTGGTGGTATTCATTTCCGCAAACAACAACTTCTATGATTGAAAGCGGATATGAGGAAATCAGAAAACTATGGACACCGATTTTTGATGAATATGACAAATGTGGAGTAAAACTCGCACTAGAAGTTCACCCCACGGAAATTGCTTTTGATTACTATTCAACAAAGAAACTACTGGAAGTGTTAGATTACCGGCCAACTTTAGGTCTTAATTTTGACCCCAGCCATTTGCTATGGCAAGGCATTGATCCGGCTGTTTTCATCAAAGATTTTTCTGATAGAATCTATCATGTGCATATGAAAGATGTAAAAATTAATCAGGATGGACGATGCGGCATCCTTGGCTCTCACCTTGAATTTGGCGATACACGGCGCAAATGGAATTTTGTATCATTAGGCCATGGGAATGTCGATTTTGACTCTATAATTCGTGAGTTAAATTCCTGCAATTATGATGGTCCTTTGTGTGTTGAATGGGAAGATAGTGGGATGGACAGGATGTTCGGCGCCCAAGAAGCATACTCTTATGTGGATAAAATAAACTTTCAAGCGTCCACATTTGCATTTGACTCCGCCTTAAAGGACGATTTAAATTGTAAAAGTACTAGTGATAAAGTATACTATAATAAATAGGGATATGCCATCTAAGACAGGGGGGTGAAAATAATGGCTAGCATTCAAGATGTAGCAGAACTTGCAGGAGTATCTGTTGCAACCGTTTCAAGAGTTATAAATAATGCTAACAATGTGTCTCCGCAGTCCATCCAAAAGGTGCGTGAAGCTATAAACACACTGCACTACAGTCCTAACTGGGCCAGTAGAAATCTTCGTTCTAAAAAATCAAACATGATCCTTATCGTCATTCCTGAATTTTCAAACCCTTTTTGGGGAGATATTCTTGAAGGTATGGATCAGGAAGCTCAGCGCAACCATTATAAATTAATAATTGCAACTTCACACAGTAACATAGATCAGGAACGAAGCGCCTTATCACTGCTCAAGCAGCAACAGGCCGATGGCGCTATTCTTTTATCTCCTGTTTTATCACAATCGGAACTCATTGGTATTGATCAAAAATATCCTATTATCCAATGTTGTGAGTATACCGAAAACAGTACTCTCCCACACGTAAGTATCGACAATTATACTGCTACTTATGAAGCAACTGAATATTTGATTAGGATGGGACACCAAAAAATTGCCATGATTAGTTCCACTAATCATTTTGTTTCAACAACACAGCGGGAACTCGGATTTAATAAGGCACTATCACAATATAACATTTCACTTCCTGATAGATATTTATTACGCGGCAACTACTCATTTAGCAGCGGATATGAAAAAACAAAACAACTATTATCGAGTCAGGTACCTCCTTCCGCAATAGTTGCTATTTCCGATACTGTCGCCGCCGGCTGCCTGGCAGCTATTGATCATTCCCGTTTATCCTGCCCAAAAGATGTTTCTGTTATTGGTTTTGACAATATTCAACTGTCGACAATGGTGCATCCAAAACTGTCTACAGTGAGTCAGCCCCGTAACCAATTAGGCGTTTCCGCAGTGCAAATGTTATTAGATCGATTAAACGGGAATACAGATGTGCAGCCAACATTCCTTCCACATGAATTAGTTATCCGGCAGTCAACTTAAAGCCAGGAGCTGTTGCACCAGTAGGTTATTTCATCTGCATCGCAACAGCTCCCCTGCAAATTATCTTTTAGTTATTCATCCTTTGCCTTCTCATATGCCCTGTAAGGATTCTGCACCTTAAGCATCCCTCCATCAACACCGATTATCTCCCCTGTAATATAACCACCCTCAGGAGAAACAAGAAATTGAACTAAATTTGCCACATCCTGTCCCTTTCCAAATTTATTCAGTGAGATTTGCTTCACCTGGTCTTCTCCTCTTTCATGAATCATATCTGCTGTCATATCGGTTTCTATAATACCCGGCGCATATGCATTTACTGTAATATTATAGGGACCTAACTCTGCTGCCCCTATTTTAGTCAGCATGTCAATGCAGGCCTTACTTGCACCATATCCTACTAGTCCACAGTCAGCATAGTGCGAAGAGATAGAAGAAGCATATACGATTCTTCCGCCTTTTTGTTTTTTCATATATGGCAGCACTGCTTTTGTCATTAGAAAAGCGCTTTTAAAATTGACAGCCAGAATATGATCTAAGTATTCTTCTGTCATATCCTCAATAAAATTGAAGCCAAAAATTCCTGCATTGCTCACGAGTACATCGGCCCGTCCATACGCCTTATTTACCTGCTCCATAACTACATCTATATCAGACTTTATAGTAACATCTGCGCGTATTATTTTGTGGTTGCCACCATATTCGTCCATTTTCCGTTTCGTTTCTTTGGCGCTTAATTCATTAGATCTGTAAAGTGCAATGATATCCATCCCTGCTTTGGCCAATGTTACAGAAACCGCCTGTCCCATTCCACGGGTACCTCCCGTAACAATCGCCACTTTTCTATTACTCATCTTTAAATACCTCCCAGACTCTTTTCATCTTCAAAAACACCTATTTCAAAAGTATACACCTTTTTTTCTTCTGGCTTCAGCATAATTAATTCACCATTCTCACGAGCTTTTTTTCTGCCCTCCGGTCTTGCTGTTGCTGGTTCCATCCCAACAACATATTCGCCTTCGCCCATCATTTTCCATTCAGAAAAATTCGTAAATGCTTCTCTGTCAAATTTTACATATACACCCAATTTTAATTTCCGGTTAAATATTGCTGCATATGAGCAGTTATCTTTCACTGCCGGAATATCCAGATAAAATACCTGTTCTTTATAGCCATGCTCTGGCTCCTGAAAGACATTGTACTTTTCCACTTCACCCACATCGTCACGTGCACAGACACTGGTGCCTTCCGGTGTCAATAACACACTTTCTCTACTGACTACCGGGTAGCCCAAGTTTATATGATATAATAACATAAAGGGGCTTTCGTCATACCCCTTGTTTTCAACAATATCCTTGATTACAAATGACTTTTTACCCAGCCCGGTCGTAATCTCTCTTGTTAAGCATAGATTTTCTTTAAAGACGCAACTTTCTTTTATTTTTCCTCTGGCCTTTATAGTGTAATCGTTTCCGTTCCACTCCTTATCTACGCATACATCCTCTGCCGGTGTATTGCTGATTCTCCCATGGAGACCTAGTTCTTCCGCACCATCCTTTTCTGGTGTTCCAAAAGATGTCAAACCACAAGTTGTGACTAATCCACAAAAGAAGTTTCTTAAGAATGCGTCTCCTCTAGCTTCAAAGTACGACGGGTGTACCACTCCTGTTTTACTTATGTAGGAGAGAGGTATACCTTTATACTCTGCCCATGCAATATCCATCCCTCTTGTTGGTAATACTGTAAATTCCAGTCCGCCGCCTGTTTTGATGTCAATGATTCTGACTCCATCGCCCTTGCCTGATGTTAAGATTCCTTCCCTGGCATCAGCCAGCATAGACATATCTCCTATTTTTTTAAGAAATTCCTTCTTTTCAATTTCTTCTCCATACAGTCTCATGGCATTCTCCCTTAATTAAAATATCTAAATTCACCCGATGCTAAAGATTTAGTTCTTTATTTAGCTGTGCATTGGCAATAGATAACGCTTCTTCAACAGACAGTCGTCCAATGATAACGTCGTGGACGGCCCCACCGACAATCTCTTCAAATAAGCCTTCATTAAAGTAGCTGCCATCTTTTTTCTGCGGCATTTTCCTATCCTTCGAATAGCTGGATGCTAACATAGTCTTATGCAACCATGGGTACACATGTGCTATCTCTAAATCCTCCAATACACTGTTGTGAGGCACAAAACCGCCCATGACAGTATTGGTTTTCGCCCGCTCTTCATCTGACAGCCATTTTAAGAACTCAAAAGCAAGCTTTTTATTATTAGAATATTCAGTGATTGATACCGTCCAACCACCAGCCACACTTTTTCTACCGGGAAGAAAATCAAAGCCAATTTTACCTATTATTTCAGACTTTGTTCTTTCTGTAACTGTTGCCGCATTGTCACCAAACATAATCATCATTGCTGACTGTCCCTTGCGAAATTCCCGGCTTTGTTCTTCCCACCAATACTCTGCCGCATCGGGATTTGCATACTGAAACGATTCAAGATAATTGTACATAGCCCTATGTGCCGCTTCTCCTGCAAGTGCAAATTTACCATTTTCAAAAATTTCACCCCCGCCCCCCCAGAAACGTGGCAAATATTCACACACAGCGCCTGAGTATTTTTTTGCCCCCAGCGTCGTCCCATACTGTGTCGGTGAAGACTTATTATATCTTCTTGTAAAGAACCTAGCCACCTCATTGAACTCTTCCCAATTGCGCGGCACAGTCAGCTCTCGTTTATGCTGCTGATAGAAAAGTCTTTTGACCCGTATATCATCAAAAAAATCTTTTCTATAGAACAGTAATTGCGATGAGCATGTCAGCGGAAGTCCATAAATATGCTTATCCCACTTACAAAATTTCTCAAATACTTCTTTGGGATACCCCTTACCGATATTTTCAAGTCCCTCAAACATATTATCCAAACATATTATTTTCCCCTGCTGAGCAAATTCAGGGAGCCATGGTATATCCAGGCCGATAATGTCAAATTGAGCCCCCTGCTCCTGAATTGTCGTATACATATCAAAATAATCTTTAATGACAATGTTCACCTTGCAATTCCATACCTTTTCAAATTGAGGAGTAAAATTACTAAGATTGTTCGATATGGCGTCCGCTGTCAACAACACATTCAGTGTTTTTTTCTCTCCATAAGCATTGCATTTTATTTTCTCGTTTTTCCAGAGCTGCTCTTTATAGTTACTTTTTACTTTAATCACTCTTGGTTCATTGTCTTCTTCGTTTTTCATCTGCTTGAATAAAGAAAAAAAGGCGCATTGGGCTATCCGCCCAAAAGGCATGCCCACATATAAAAAATTATTTTTTCTTTTTCCAGTCCAGGATAATGAGGTCAGCACAATAACTTCTGGACACTCATCCTCTGGAATATCCATTGTAACCATTGCCTGAGCAACCGCCTCCTCAAACATTGTATTAGAAACCAGTATGGTATCTACCTTTTCTTTATATGACAATACCTTTACTGCTTCTTTAAACGCACTCTCTTTATCAAAATTAGTTGATATAATTAACCTGTCCTGAACACGAGTTTTCGTATGGCTGCACGCATCTACATACCCCCTGTAACATTGCTCCTCGTATGAATATTCCATGGGACCAAGAATAACTGCGTTCTGTTCCTTTTTCTGTAATATGTAACTTTCAATTACTTCCCGGACAACTGTTCGGACATCAATGGTAATACCATAGTTTTCCAGGCCTTTCACCAAGCGTTTGACAAAGACTATCTTTAGCCCATCTTTTATCAATTTCTGAAACAGCTCCGTATTATTAGGCTGACAGGTAATCAAAAGCACCCCATCTTTTTTAAACATTAAAGAGCGCTCAAGAAGCTTGGTTTCAAGATCCGCATCTTCGTTTGTAACATAAAGATTTACCATATAACCTTTGTTATATGCTAGATCAAACACTGTTGCATATATTCTCGAAAAATCACCAGACAATATATTGGGTAAAATCAAGTCAATCTGCATAGAATTGGTTTTCTTTAAATCCCTTGCATTTGCGTTGGGGTTGTATCCCAGCTCTTGCATAGCCGCCTCTACCTTCTTAATTTTTTCCAGGCTTACCTGTTTTGTTCCATTAATAACATTCGAAACTGTTCCATGGGACACACCTGCAAGCTTTGCCACATCTTTTATGGTTACCACGATGTAATCCTCCTCTTTTCCAGTAAAGATATTCTTTATTGTATCGTATAACCACCGTCAATTACAAGGTTTTCTCCATTAATCATGGCAGCTCCATCAGAAGCCAGAAAAACTGCACAGGCAGCAACTTCTTCCGGATAAGCAAAACGTCCGGTTGGTATTTGCTTCTTAAAACGGTCACCCTTTTCATTATCCCAGACACGTTCACCTAATGGCGTTAAAACAATGGTTGGTGACACAGCATTTGTTTGAATATTAAATTCCCCCCATTCATATCCAAGCAGTTTTGTCATGTAGATGATTCCTGCCTTTGCCACTCCATATGCAATATGCTGATCCAAAGCAACAATTCCTGCCTGTGAAGCGATGGAAATTATTTTTCCGCCGCCATTTTTAATCATGGAGCGGCCGACCTGCTGCGTGAAAAAGAAAAGACCTTTTATATTAACGTTCATGGTTTTATCCCACATCTCTTCTGAAATATTTTCAGCATCATCAATAAGTCCAACCCCCGCACAATTTACCAGGATATCAACTTTTCCTGTTCTATTTATAATACCCTCTACACTTTGCGCATGCTCGTTTACATTTGATATATCTCCTTTTACAAATAGATACTTTCTATTTAGCCCTGTTACAAAATGTTCCAGTTCATTTGAGGGATTTAAATCATATACAACAATATTTGCCCCCTTTTCTGCATACATCCTGGCTATACTTAGACCGATCCCACTGCTTGCCCCTGTTATAACAGCAGTTTTATTTTCCAATGAGAAATCTCTCGAGAAGTCCCTATGATTCATTTTTACAACATCCCCCTTGTTATTTTTCTAACTTGTCTAAAGTAAACTCCATAATTTTTTCCTGGGTAGCCTCTTTATGGCTGATCTTTCCTCTAATCATACCATCATGCATGACCATTATTCTGTCACTTAATGAAAGTACTTCTGTCATTTCTGAAGATACCATAATTACCGACACGCCGCTTGCGGCCAGTTCAATTATGATTTTATAGATTTCTTTTTTTGCTCCCACATCAATACCATTTGTGGGTTCATCCATAAATAAAATCTTAGGCTTATTAAGCAGCCAGCGGGCAAGAATAACCTTTTGCTGATTCCCGCCAGATAAGTTTATAATCTTCTGCTCCAACGATGGGGTCTTAATTGCCAGTCGTTCCCTTTGCCCTCCTGCAGCCCCACGTAATGCTTTCTTTTTTAGCATTCCCAGACTGCCTGTCTGCTGTTGCTGATAAACCATAAGCATGTTTTCTTCCACCGTCATCTTCAGGAAAAGGCCCTGAGTTTTTCGTCCTTCAGGAATCAACGCTATGCCATTTGCTATGGCATCTTGGCACTCTTTTATTTGCACTCTTTTGCCTTCTATATATATTTCGCCGCTTTTCATCTTGTTTGCACCAAATATGCATTGCAATAGCTCCGTACGTCCAGCGCCTACCAGGCCGGTAAGTCCAAGTATCTCTCCCTTGTACAAATCAAAGGATACATCCTTTACTTTTCCTGTATAGTCGTATATATGACGAACTGACAGGATTGGAAATTCACTTTTATTATAGCTTTTGAATTCCCGTTCAACCGCCTTTTCAAAATTCCGACCAACCATAAGACTTATCATCTTATGCTCATCAAGCTCTTCCTTCAGTGCAGTTTTTATATGCCGGCCATCGCGCATCACTGTAATATAGTCAGATATCCTCAAAACTTCTTCTAGTTTATGTGAGATATAAAGAATAGCGACTTCCTGACTTCGTAGTTTTTCAATAATATGTATCAGAAACTCTACCTCCGTAGGAGTTAATGAAGATGTAGGCTCATCCATAATTACCAGCTTCGCATTCAATGACATAGCCTTTGCAATCTCCACTAGTTGTTGCTCGGAAGTACTTAAGTTCTTTACAATTGTATTCGGTTCAATATGATAGACTCCTAAATCATTTAAATATTTTTTGCACTGCTCCGCCATTTTTCCCTTATCTATAAGACTACTTGTCTTTTTGGGCATTCTGTTAATAAAAACATTTTCTGCCACAGTCATATGCGGGGCAAGTGAAAGCTCCTGATGAATCATCGCTATCCCCATTTTCTGGGCCATATGTGGGGACTGGAAAGATACTTTCTGATCTTGAAAATAAACATCGCCCTCTGTCGGAGGGTACACCCCCGACAGAACATTCATTAACGTTGATTTTCCGGCGCCATTTTCTCCCACAATCGCATGCACCTCTCCAATTGCGATTTCAAAGCTTACCCGATCCAGAGCTGTCACCCCCGGAAATTTTTTTGTAACATGATCAAATTTGCATATTATTTTTCTTTCTGAACTCATAACCGTATCCCTTCTTTATTTTGGTTCACTTTAAAATAGTTCTGGGAAAAGCTCTTTTACATTATCCGGTGTAGCAACAATTGCATCATAATAATTAATATCCTCAGGTGCAGGTTCACCCATTAATGTATTAAATGCTGCAATAACCGGTTCATAGCCTTGGTTAAAAGGATCCTGGTCGATACATACAGATATGGTTTTACTTTCCAGATAAGGTGCCGTCTCTTCCAAAACATCATGGCAAATAAGCTTTATTTCTCCTGTTTTTCCTGCATCCTCAATTGCCTTTGCCGCTCCACTTGGTCCTCCTGCAGTAACATATATTGCTTTTAAATCTGGATTTGCTGTAATCATATTGGTTGTTGCATTATATGCTTCTTCTGATTTATCATTATTTTCCACTTCACTGACTATATTAATTCCTGACTCCTTTTCCAGCACCGATTTAGCACCATTACGTCGCAGTTCATGGCCTATGACAGAAAAACTTCCTGTAATAATTCCTACATCTCCTTTTCCATCTATCAACTCCACAATCTGTTTGCCAGCTTCAATACCTGCAGCCTCATCATCAAGCCCAAACCAGGCTTGTCTTTTTGAATCCAACCCCGGTTCTGTATTAAAAGCATACATTAATATTTTCTGGTCAACAGCTTTATTAACAACATCTGTGAGTGCTTCTGATACACCATAGAAACAAATTGCGTCATATTGAGAAGCAATACAGTTTTCCAGTGTACTGGTCCAACTCTGTGCATCAAAGCTATCTACTGAGATTGTATCTACTTTCACATTTCTATCTGCCAAAACCTCTTTTGCATATTCTTGTCCGTTTAATACCGCTTTACCAAAAGGATTATTCTGCACCATAAGTGCTGCTATTTTAATTCCCTTATCTGAAGCCTCATCAATCGGAAGTCTTCTTAATTCTTTTCCTGCCGGAGGCACTAACTCTGCCCCGGGTGTCAGTTCCCCAGATTTACTTGTTTTCGCTGTTTCTTTGGAGCCCTGATCAGAGCTGCTGGCTACTCCCGAACCACACCCTGCCAGTAATCCAACTGCAAATGTACCTGCTAATAGCATCGCCAAAATACTTTTTCTCTTCATCGTTCTCTCCTTTATCTTTCCTTTGAATTCAACCGTTATCGACTTTTTCTTTTCTTCCCTATGCAGTCTATGGCAACAGAGAGCACTATTACACATCCAAGAATAATGGTTTGCCAATATCCGGATATCGCCAATAAAACAAACATATTTCTAAGTAATGACATAAGCAAAGCTCCAACAATTGTTCCACTAAGTCTTCCTTCTCCGCCGCTCATACTTACACCACCAATAACAGCCGCCGCTATTGTATCCATCTCATAGCCACTTCCAAATGTAGGATCCGCACTGTTCATCTGGCCCATAAGTAAAATCCCACAGATACTTGCCAACAGACCCATAAGCACATATACAAGTATCACTGTTCTTTCTACGGCTATTCCTGACAGCTTCGCAGCCCTTTCACTATTTCCGATTGCATAGATATTTCTTCCCGTAATAGTACAATTTGCAAAAACAATCATAATTACAGATATTACAGCCATTACAAGCACACTGATGGGTACTGGCCCGATATAGTTACCTCCAAATACCGATAACCAGGTTTTTTCATACCTGATAGGTGCTCCATTTGAAACCAATAATGCCACACCTTTGCCGACACTTAGCATACCCAGCGTTACAATGAAGGGGGGAATTCCCGCCAACGCGACCAGTCCGCCATTTATCAGGCCACACAAGCATCCTGTTAATAAAACAACACACAACACAATAATTACAGGTACATTATTGATCCTTTGTGCCAAATATGCTCCCAGACAGGCTGAGACAGCAATAATAGACCCTATCGATAAATCAATTCCACCCGTTATAATAATTAGGGCCATTCCCATTGCCAGAATAATGTATAAAGACGATTGTCTTAATACATTAAAAACATTTGCTGTTGTCAAAAATGTTTCTGTCCGGACAATTGACATCATAATGCACAAAAGCACCAGAACAATTGCCACAACATTTTCCTGTCTGGAGAAAAACTTTTTCAGTGTACCCTCGCCTTTCTGAGTACCGTTCTCAGTAGTCTCTTCCTTCATCTTTCTTCTTAAAATCTCCTTTCCTTTTGCATAAGATTAAAAATTTGAACGTTCCATTTTCTGAAATATATACTATCATACATTCTTTGAAATAACAATATAAAACACAATGTTTGTTTATTATCACGTATTTATTTAAATTTTTTTGTGCATATATTACAATAATTTAACATTTATTTATTGGCTCGTTCCAATATAAGTTTAATAATTATTGGATATCCAATAATTTAAAATAATAGGATATTTAATATAATTAGGATATGTTTTAAATAAGGGTTTTACTGTTTTTTATTTGTCAAAGTCTTTATCATTCTATGCCTTTCATGAACTTAGACTGCAAGCCCCATAAAAATACCGTCAGTTGGCAGAACGGCTAACGGGAAAAGCTTCTTTCTGCTAAGAAGAAAAAAGAAGCTGGAAATCTATTGGCTGACATCCCAGTCTGTTTTGTATCTACTCAGTTTTTTTACGTAAGCTTCCATCCACTTTTGGCTAATCCTGTCAGGAGCCTCATTGTAAAATTGTTCTAACCTCATAGCTTACCAGCTGCAGCTCCATGGATATGATATGGATAAGAAGGTAATAACGAGAATTGAAACAAATAAGCGATATGTAACAGATATGGAGCTAAAGCATTTACTGAGATATTTAATGTTTCATATGAGAACCTTATCGACGGGAATAAATAATGTCTGTATTTTTAAAACCTGTTCTGGTATAATTAAGAAGTTGTAATTTAATTGTAGCTGCAGGTTATCTATATTATTTTCTCATATTTTTTCAAAAAGGAAAGTTTATGAAAAAGATTATTGCTTTTCTGTTAACAACACTTATATTATTCTCAGGATGCACCGCACAAAGTTACGCGCTGTCAGATGGACGGTCTGCCGCAATACAAGGGGTACTGGATGATGCCTGCCATATATCAGGTGTGCCGGGAATGTCCGTCGCAATACTTGCCGATGATGAAGTATCCTACTTTTCCTCTGGGTATGCAGACCGTAAAAAGGGGATGCCTGCAAGTGAAAATACACTATATGAGTTGGCCTCGGTCAGTAAAGCTTTTACTGGCATAGGTATTCTGCTGTTGGAGGAGCAAGGGCGGCTGTCGATGACCGACTCTATCCAAAAATATTTACCTTGGTTTACGTTAAAGTATCAAGGGCAGCATGTTGATATGCAAAACCTTACACTCAATAACTTTCTTCACCATACCAGCGGCCTGACAAATTTTAGGCATACTCAAAACATTCCCCAGGGCAATACACCGGATTTGCTGCAGAAGACTGTGAAAATGCTGGCAGATGCTGAACTGGCGTTTCCGCCCGGTGAACAGTATAACTATGGAACCGTTAATTATGACGTATTGGGTTTGGTTATTGAGATTGTGTCGGGACAAAGCTATGAAGACTTTATGAGGGAACAGGTATTTCAGCCGCTAGGCCTTCACCAGACATATGTTTATAAAGAAGATGCTCAGGCCACCGGACAGCTGGCACAGGGCTACCGCTCTTCCTTTTTTATGACAACTCCATATAAAGCGCCGGATTATGCTGGGAATAAGCCTGCAGGCTACATTATTTCATGTTCAAAAGATATGGCGCGTTGGATGGGTATACAGATTGGTGTTGTGCAGGATATACCCGAAATATTTCATACGGTTATCGAAAAATCACATCAGGGTGATATGTCTGTTCCGGCTGTCAATGAGATGTATTATGCGGCAGGCTGGTCGGTAAACGCCGGGCAGACGATTATAGAACACCCAGGGGGCAACCCCAATTTCAGCACCAAGGTGACTCTGCTGCCAGATGATCATATTGCCATCTGCCTGCTGACTAACGGTGCAAATACGAATACAAGCCTGGTATTAAAAATTAAAGATATATTGGATGGAAATCTGGCGCAGTCATATGAAATAAGTGGTACACAGCTTTTGGACATCTTTTTGTCGTGTGTCACAATTGTTTTCTGCCTGCTGGCCGTTCTATTATTTGTCTTGGGATTACGCAGGAGAAAAACAAATGAGCGGCAGCCAATGACGAGACAAAGAATAATCGTAACAGTCATTTTATTGCTTGTTACGATTACCTTGTGTATAATATGCTGTGCCCTCGATTGGTCAACAATTCTTGTCTGGCAAACATATAGTATCCTTACAGCTCTGATTTCGTCAATATTATTAACAGCAAGCATTACCTGGTTCGTATATACTCACCGATATAATGCCCCGCCTCAAAAATACAGCCGGACTCCTAATAATTGAAAAACTCCTCTATTTCCTCTTCTTTAGGAGCAACAATTGTTGACAGTGGTAACCGCTTCTCCATTGGCAGTATCTCATTAAAACTTTTGTGTGGTTCTGTCTGATACCAATAAGCGGTGCTGCTGTAATCATCACTTCGGTGATTGTTATGGCCATGCTCTATAGTCACCTTTATGGACTTCTCAAACATCACTGGATCCTCTATATGATAGCGGTAAGCAGAAATCTTTCCGGCCCAATTGGAATCACCGCCTAAAATCAATCCAAAATACGGACTTTCATATTCTTGTGTAGGACACCATGCAGTATTAAAGTAATCTTCCATTCCTGTTCCGTGTAAAGAAGGAGGCCAAGGTTCGCCATCAATGAAAATCATGTCATCACCTTCCCCATACCAGTTCCATTCCTGTGTATATCTTAAGTTATGAATATTTAAATTACAGCCGATATAATGTCCTCTTCCTTCTGCTTCCAGCAATATATAATTTTCTGTGCCAGTTGTATTCTTACCCCCAAATTCATAGAATGCATTATTAACACTCATCGGATCTATCCCTTTGGTAACCTCCCGGTGCCAAGTTGCATGAAAGCGCAAAGGCGTTTCTATCATCCCATCATATTTCTCATAGTCCACATAGAAGTAAAACTTTATCGGCGCCTTTGCTTGAGATTCTATTTCAATACGTGCTTCTTTGGCAAAAGGCATTGGCAGAAAGCAGTTTAGTGCCTGCCCATTTTCCGGCCCCATCTGAAATGGTGCGGAAACAAAATTTTTTGTTATTCCATGTCCCATGCCGAAGAAATCACCAAGTGGTGCCTCTACACTAGGTGAGGATTCACCGTCCCAGAACATTCTTAGGATTAATTTGCGGTAAAGGTATTCTTCTGTCAAATCGTCAAATGGTGCCGTAGTAATCCAAATATGGGTAATACATCCGGCTCCCTGTATATCAACAAAGACTTTCCTATCCATTGGAAAAACTTTTAAATAATCTTGATTTCCTCCTGTAGTATCATAACTGGAATAGCGTTTTCTCTTTCCCACCCTTTCTTTACATATATCTCTTAGTGAACTGCCAAATGTATTCATTGTGTTTGTCTTTCCTTTCTTAAGTCCTTATTACTCTTTACTGCCTGATGTTTTGATTCCTTCTCTAATATATTTTTGGAATACAAAAAACAAAATTACCGTAGGCAGCGCTGCCACAACTGCACCAGCCAATATTAAGTTCCAAGCCGTAGTATGTTCTCCTTTAAAGTTTGCCAAGGCCACCTGAATAGTCCAAAGGTCTTGTCTTTGTGTAACAATAAGAGGCCAAAGATAAGTATTCCAATTTGTTACGAAAAATGTAATTGCTAGGGTGACTGTGATGGATTTTGATAATGGCAGATAAATTTTTGAAAATATCCCAAAATGTGATAATCCATCTATTTTAGCAGCTTCTAACATAGACTCCGGTATATCCAAGAAGAACTGCCGATATAAAAAGATACCATATGCATTAGGCAATAACGGTAAAATAACCGCCCACAGTGAATTTAAGATTCCCATTCCCCGCACAATGATAAATAAAGGAATCATAATCACTGCAAAAGGAATCATCATAGTGCTCATAAACCAGCCAAATATTAGTTTCTTTCCCGGAAAATGTAACTTTGCCAATGCATATCCTGACATAGAGTGAAAAAAAAGTGCAGCTATTGTAATTGTAACAGATATAATAAGGGAATTAAGCATACTGCGAAAGAAGAAATCCGTTTCAAATATCTGCACAAAATTTTCAAATGTTAAGATGGATAGATCCGGAATCAATGATAAATTAAATATTTCTGAACTCGGCTTAAAAGCACTTAGAACCAAGATATAAATAGGAAATATAATCAATAAAGCGATTATAATTGCGATTATATCAAGTACTACTCTTTTTCTGTTCTTCATCTCTAATCCTCCTTAGAGCCAGTAATTTTAAATTGGATGAATGTCAGAATCATGATTACTACAAACAGGGCAACCGCCATTGTTGAAGAATAGCCAAAATCATACATTCTAAATGCTTCATCATAAATTCTAAAAACAGCAACTTCAGTAGAATGAGCCGGACCGCCGCCGGTCATAATAGAAATCTGATCAAATACTTGGAAGGATCCTATCGTTGTTACTACAAGTATAAATACTGTTGTATTTTTAATCGTTGGCAATGTAATACAAAAAAATTTCACTACAGCATTTGCTCCATCCATATCTGCCGCTTCATATAATGATTGTGGCACATCCTTAATTGCAGCAATAAATATGACCATATTGTAACCAACTATAAGCCAGACACTTACTGCCATTACAGCAAAAAGAGCCTGATCCGTATCTGCTAAAAAATTCTGACTCTTAATCCCCAAAGCATTTAGTATTCCATTAAAGTATCCCCGTTTGGGATCATACATGAATGACCATATCAATGCCGCTACTACTGTAGAAATTGAATAGGGCATGAAATATGCCATCCGGCAAAATGTTTCCAACTTTCCTCTTAGACTATTTGTAATAAGCGCCAGACCCAGGGAGATACAGTATACCAATGGAATATATGTTACAGCATATATCAAGGTTGTTTTTACCGAGTTCAAAAAATCAGTATCTGTTATCAGCCGCCTATAATTGTCAACTCCGGTAAATGTCATATCTGACATTCCATTCCAACTATGAAAACTCACATAGACAGCATACAGCATAGGGATAAACACAAAGATACCGATTCCAACTATATTGGGAGACAGCATTAAATATGCCGTCAATGTTTCTTTTCTTTTTTTATTTGCATACTTTTGTTTCATGATTTCCTTTCCTTGTTTCATTACTGTTCCACATGAGTTTTCATGAGCTTTAAACATGGATTCTATGAAAGAACTTTTTGATAAAAATTAATTCTCAAAGAACTCTGTCAGCTTTCTGTCGCCCTCTTTAGCCGCATCTTCCGGGCTCATGCTGAAAATCGCATTTTGCAGCATATCGCCAATAATATCTGAGACCTCTGGCTCCATGGAAAGCTCCGGTTGCTCGGTGCCATAAATCTCATTGGTGAAGGTTGCTCTTAGTCCTTTCTGGTAAATGTCCTCTGCCTGCTCGATTACTGATTTTCTTGGCGAATAGGAAAACTTAACTTCTGTATTCCATTGGATAGCATTAGTCGGATCCTCATCAAGAAATAGCCATTGTACAAATTTAGCCGCTTGTTCTGCTACCTGGCTTTGACTGCTTACCGCCAATCTCCAGCCACCGCCGGCAGATGCCGGTTTCCCACCGTCTGGGATTGGCAATGGAACTAAACCAATGTTCATATCAGGGTACTCTTTCTCGTACTGGGTAATTGCCCAGCTTCCCCCAATCCACATAGCCGTTTCGCCTTCAGCAAGGATTGCACCGTCGCTGGCAAAACGAGAGGGCTTAATGTTTGCACTGCCGTCATCCACCATTTGCTTCCACATAGTCAGAGCTTTTATCATCTCTGGCGTATTTAATAAAGATTTATCCCCTTCAAAAAAGTCACCGCCGGTTTGCCATACAAAGGGCATGAAGATAAAATTGCCATACGCGCCTTTGGTCAGATCGTAAGTAATGCCCCATACATCGGAAGTAGTCAGGGCTTTTGCTGCCGCAATCATCTCATCCCAGGTAGTGGGGGGAGTGATGCCGGCTGCATCAAGCATATCCTTATTGTAATACAATCCTAATAAATCCTGTTCAAAAGGCGCTGCCAAAATCTTTCCGTCTACGCTCACGGAATTAATCGCATCCTCAGAAAAATCAGCTAATACATCCTCCGAAAAATACTTTGATAAGTCATACAGTACATCCGCTTCAGTAAATGCCGGCAGAGTTCCCGGACTGGCGCTGAAAATATCAGGACCTTCACCTGTTGCAAACGCTGTAGTCAACCTTGCTCCGGTGTAATCCTCCATGGGAATATTGGTTTGGGTGATCTCAACATCTGGGTTTAATTCCTCATATTCAGCAATCTTGTCATTGAACCATTTCGCTTCATTTGTTTCACTTCCCCAGTGATTCCAAAACTTAATTTGTGTCTTTTTGCTAGATGTATCTGTTGCCGCCTGGCTCTCATTTTGTTTTTTTCCTCCACATGCTACAAGTGATAAAACTACACCAACCACGCAGGTTAAACTAATCATTTTTCTTAATTTCATTTTTCTACACCCACTTTCTGTTTCAAATTCCAGATTTAATCAATAGTATTCCTTATTAACTTCGTAACCGTTTCACTTGCATTTCCATCTATTTTGTTCTGCAGCCGGTTTGATACCTCAACTCCTATTTGATAGGGATACTGCCTGACTGATGCAATAATATTATTTTTAAAAATAGATTGGAACTTAATCTTTCCATAAGACGCAACAGGATACTTTGAAGAATAGTCTTTTTCCTCATCTCTGTGTATTGCTCTAATGACCCCTTCTGTCATAGTATTATTTAAGGAAATTATACCGCAGCCATTAGGGTACCTAGTTACAATATCCGGAAAAATCTCTTCCGAAATCTTTGCATTAAAATGGCCATTGAGGTACGTATATTCTTGTTTTTTCTCCTGCAGCGCTTTTACTGCTCCTTCAATTCTTTCATGACCTATGGATAGCTCTTCATAACCACCAAGCAATACAACATCTCGGTAGGGAATCTCACTTAGAAATTTCTTCGTTAATTCATAGGCCGCTTCTACATTGTTTTCGCCGATAAAGTCTATCCCACCATCTATTTCCACACGGCGCTCCACACTAATGATTTTCATATTCATCTTAAGCAGCTCCTGAATGAAACTTTCATTGCCTCCAATTGTGAGTAGAATCACCCCCTCTACATTGCTCTCTCGAAATTTTTGCAGAATCTCCTTCTCCTTATCGAGATCATCCTTTGAACTGGCAATATAGAATACATACTCTGAGTATACAAAACTATCTTCAATTCCCTTAATTAGCTCCATAAAATATTCATTGGTAAAAGTAGGAATTACAATCCCAATCACATTACTGCTGTTTTTCTTTAAGTTGGAAGCTGTCGTATTCACAAAGTAATTTAATTCCTTAATTGCTGTTTGTACCTTGTCACGATTGTCGTCTGTTACTGTACCTATACCATTTACTACTCGCGATACGGTGGCGGTTGATACATTTGCGCGCTTTGCCACATCTTTTATCGTTACTCGTTTCATTCTTCTCTCTCCTTGCCAAAATCGAATTATAACAATCCACTTTATTTACTCGTCGGAAGATTGCTATGCAGCAATCTTCTCTATCAGTATAATTCATTTTCAGCTGAAAGTAAACGTTTACTTTCGGTTGAAAATAAAACTCCGGATCATAGCCAGAGATTTTTGATTAGCAAAGGACAAAAACTAAGTTTTAGAAAGATATAGGTTATAAAGTAAACGTTTACTTCACTAAATAAAGTATATATAACCATCCATAACTTGTCAATACTTTTTTCGTGAACTTCCAGAAAATGGTAACATTTTATACTACATTAGTCCTCCTCTCTCCCTCCACTATATAAAGAAGGATTCCTGCTGCTGCAAATGCCCCTCCCGCAAGCCAGTATACATCTGTAAGACCATTTGTTGTTCCATATATTTCTAACACCCCCCGCATGATACTTCCTACTGTCAAGGCTGCGATTCCCGAATTATACAAGTTGACTGCCGCTCTGCCCGGAAATCGTCTTCCGAGCAGCGCTAGCATCAAAAATGGAAGCGCACCGCCCACCAGGGGGATTATAAAGGCAAATATCATATAACCTGAATAAACCTGGTGGCTGAAGTCTTCATAAACCGCGGCAAAAACCATACAAAACAAAGATGCTATTAAAAATGTAAAACTGATTTTCTTCATATACTTTTTTTGTTCTTTTCTATCCAATGTATACAATATCACTCACCTTCCTTTCTGATATTCTGTTCCCATTCGTTGTCGGATTATTGATTACCTTGCCGTTAAAATACATCGTTGAGGACCCGCCTCCATCCAGATTGTAAGCAGTCTGTACTCCCAGCCCCTGCATGAATTCGGCAAACTGATAAAGTGACAGACCTGTACTTTCATCCGTCCGGCCGTCTGACACAATCAGAGCATAATGCAAATCGTCTATAATTCCAATTGCCGTTCTTGGGTTGCTGGCTTTTGCCTTCCCCACCTCTTCTCCGGCTGTAACAGATACGTTTCCATTCTCAACCAGTCCCGGGCCAAAAGATAGTATTTGGGCAGCCCCTTCATCTAATAATTCAGCTGCCGTGATTTCACTTTCTTTGATAATCTTAAAAGAGCCATCCGAACCTATGGCCAAATCCTCCTGCCCTTCTTCGGCTGTGTCTCTGTAAAGCACTCCATTTTTCAGCACGTACCCTGTTCTCTGTGCCCCATAATAATCACCGTTAATCGCCAGTATTGCATTGTTGGCCGATGCTATGTCTGAGGTAGTCTCCGTTAAATTCTGTCCGTATGCATTGTTTGCCAAAGCTGTCTTTAAGTATTTTGCAGATGATAACGTCACATCTGCCACATAAATATTCGTATCATTCTCCCGATATGTGGTGATTTTAACAGTCACATTTTCATCACTGTAGCTGTCCTCCGTGACCACAGCCGACTGCAGAGATGTGTCTGTATCTGTATCCTCTGAAGCACTTAAAGTAGTGGGATTACCGGACCCGGCATTACTCCCGGAATCTACAACCGTATATACATGAGTTATCACAAATGTGTCCAGGGCTACAAAGACAGTGTATGCTGTCAGGATGATGGAAAATAGAACTGCCCAAAGGTATTTTTTCTTTATAAGTTTCATGCGATCCCTCCTCGTACTTTCCCGCTGTCTTCTCTTTTAAAGATGAAAAGATGCTGCATAAGCCAACTTATAATGAAAAATAGAAGCTCTGTGATTAGTTTTGCTGCGTATGGATTGAGACTGGTTTTTGCAACAATTGTGTTTAGAACAAAGGTATCGCCAATAAGAATGGTGATTGCCAGTGCAAAATATCTTAGGGCAGATTTCCATACTTCATTTTTACTTTCAAAGACAAACTTCCTGTTCAGAGTATAATTTAGGCTCGAACTAACAACACGTGCCGTCACATTGGATGCTACAAGCCCTGCTGCCCCCAGTCCTCCTGTCAGGACAGTCAGAAGGCTGTATAGACTGTAATCAGTTAAAAAACTAATGAATGAAGATGCAGAAAATTTGAGGATTTCCTTATAAATCCGGTATGAATCCTTTACCGTATTAAAGTGTGAGCCACTGTTGTTGTCAATATACACCGTGCAGATTTCTAATTCCCTGACATGCCTTTTCTCATGGGCAAATTCCAGCAAGACATTCATCTCATATTCATACCGTTCCCCGGGAATATCCAGCATAACGGGAAGCAGTTTACTGCTGAAGGCCCTTAGGCCCGTCTGTGTGTCATGGACATGCAGCCCTGTAGAGAGGGCAAATACACCTCGTGTAATTGTATTTCCTATTTTGCTCCGAAGAGGCACCCCCTCCTGAAGTCCTCTGCTGCCTAAAATTAGGGTATCCGGCCTTAGCTCTGCACCTTCACAAACCCGGATAACATCCCTAATCTGATGCTGACCGTCCGCATCCATTGTGACTATGGTATATGGTTCTTCAAAATGTTTTCTAATGTATGTGAGAGCAGTCTTAATCGCCCGCCCCTTTCCGCAATTTTCCGAATGAACCAGCACGATAGCAAGTTCTGAGGCCTGCTCAAATACTTCTGAATATTCTTTTCCGCTTCCATCGTCTACAGCTATGGCTTTAAAATCCAATGCCCGCAGGCTGCGCAGCAAGTCAATCAGCAATGTGTCCGGTTCATACGCAGGAATCAGAGCAATACGTAAACTATTCTTCATAAATGCATCGCATCCTTTCATACGAATTCTCATTTATTTTAATCTCTTTCATAGTATAGGTACGCGACCTTAAATGAAACTGAAATAAAAAGGGGAAACTGTGAAAACTCTGTGAAAGGGGTCAGTGAAAGGGGTCAGTCCCTTTTGCGGCTCGTTTTCAGAATCGTTTTACAATTTATGTTAATGTGAACGTCAAAACGTAAAATGAACATTAAAAAAGAGCCCGACATCCGTTAATCTTAATAAACCGACATGGCAGCTCCTTTAAGTTGTAAAACAATTCTGAAAATGGTGATCAAAAGGGTCTGACCCCTTTAATCTTTATTCTTCATCTGTGGCTGCTGCAGTACTGCTGTCTTTGGTGCTGCTTTCTGCTGCATCTCCATTGTCAGGTGCATTCCCAGGCTGCCGGCCGCCGCCCATGCCCTGAGATAGCACTGTGACTTCGGCTACGGTGCCGTCACTGTTCAGAGTGACCAGAACGGTATCACCCTCTGAAATATCATCCAGTGTAATTTCTTCTTCCTGCTGTCCACCGTTATCTCCTGCGGGCATTTCAGGTGCCTGTCCATTCTTGGCCGGCTCTTCTGCAGTGGAATCCGTGCCGTCAGATTGACTCGCAGAACTCTCATTTCCTGACTGCTCTGTGGTGCCGTCCTGCTGTGCCGGCGGCTCCTGCCCGTCCTGTTTATTGCCTCCCAGTGCCTGTTCCATTCCCTGGCGTGTCAGAACCGTATCATCGTTAATCGCAATTTCCTTGGTATTTCCGTCAAGCTCCAGCATGGACGGGGCTTCTCCGGCAGGCTGATCACCGACGTCTTCTGCGGTATCTGCGTCTGATGTATCATTTGCATCTGACTGCTGTCCGTCAGCCTGTGCTGTGTTGTCGGCCGTGTCTTGTTGACCCGGCTGCTGTCCGCCGCTGTCTTTCAAAGTACCTGTTTCAATTGTAATGCTGTCATCACTGACCTCTGTGACCTGTCCATACAACTCCTGCGTGCTGCCTGCTGTACTGCTGCTCCCGGCACATCCAGTCAGTGCAAATGATCCTATAGTAAGCCCCAGTATAATTCCTGTAATTTTGTTCTTCATAAATAAATCGCATCCTTTCTCAAAAATTCATATAGCTGAATTTTTACGTTTATTTTGGTGTCCTTCGTAGTATAAGCATGCGGCCTTAAATGAAGCTGAAATAAAGAGAAAAATCTGTGAAAAGTGTGAAAAGGGTCAGTCCCTTTTGCGGCTCATTTTCAGAATTGTTTTACAATTTATGTTAATGTAAACATCAAAACGTAAAATGAACATTAAAAAAGAGCCGGATATCCGTTAATCTTAATAAACCGGCATGGCAGCTCCTTTGAGTTGTAAAACAATTCTGAAAATGGTGTTCAAAAGGGTCTGACCCCCTTAGGGCAATACCACAGTGATTAACAGCGATTTCCCATCTTTTGATGATGCTGTGATTTTCCCCTTATGTGCAGAAACTACTGCCCTTGCGATGGACAGGCCGATCCCATATCCCCTGATCTGGGAATCTCTGGACGGGTCGGCCCGGTAAAAACGGTCAAACATATGTGAAATCTGTTCTGATCTTATTGACTCTGCCGTATTGAAGACACTGACACAAATACTTTCCCCCTCTATTTTAGTTCATCCTCGTAAATCAGGTCCCGTATTGTCTGCATGGAAAGATCAACCGAGGCAATGACATCTGCACAGCTTTTCAGTTCTGAACGGATTAATTCTTCATTTTGAATCTTCTTTTTATACTTCATCTCATGTTCCAGGCTGGCCCAGAAATCAAGTGCAATTGTCCGAATCTGAATTTCTGCGGTTACACCGCATCCGGGACCCTTTACGATCTGAACAATTATATGATAGCTGCGGCAGCTGTTTGCGTTCCAGCTTATCCAGCATACTTTCCGGGGTTTTTATCCGGGCATGGCAATATTGGATTACCTTTCTGCCTTCCTTTTCTTCCAGAAGCCTCTGATAGTCTTCAATATGCAGAAGAAGCTGCTGCACCGCATTTAACCTCAAAAGCTCTGAGCCATAAAAATCTTCCGGTTTCATATCCTGCCTCCTACTATTTATTCAGGAAACTTACTATTTTTTAGCTACATAACAATTTTTCTTATAAAAGGAAATTCCATATTTATTGATATTCTCGTACCCGTCACGTTCCAGTTCTCTGGCATAATGCTTCTCATCAATCTGAATTAATGCTGTTTCCGCCATTTCCCGCATGTCCTTAAACATTTTTGCATGTTTAATTTCTATGATTACAGCAGGTTTTCTGACATCATAGCTCTTAAGCAGAATATCCGGTCTTCCATCCCCCGCCTCCCTGTTGGATTCGACGAGATACTCCTGTACATTGCTTAACAGCCCCAGCAGAAAGCCGTGATAAAATGCTTCTTTTGCATCGAAATAACTAATGCTTTCGTGAAGCTGCTTTTCTAATTCCTGCTGAAATTTATCTGTCTTTCCTGTAAACATTGCCTGATAAAAAACAGACAGATCTGTTCTTTTTATCCGTTCCTGTGTCCATTCCGTAATTTTTGTCTTGTATATATACCGGATTTCTTCATTGGGAATCTTCATACCGATATAAACCAGACCATCCGACAGAGACTCAGAAACCTTTTTTAAATACCCTGTAAAAAACAAAAAGTTCCACAGATTCTCTTTTGAATCATGAATATCAGAATATGTGATGTCCTCATGTACCGCACTTTTGATAATATTGCCGTCAACCAGATTTTCGATTTCACTTCTGGTCTTCAAATCCGCCGATTCAATCAAGGTTTTTATAATACTGTTAGAGCTGGTGTTCGACCAGTAGGGTTTTGGAAATGTACCTTCATCCTCCAGTAAATCTGAAATAAAGCTCAGTACGCTCCAGGGATTATAAATTTCTATATTTCCAAACTGATACCCGTCATACCACTCTTTCATGTCCGGCATCCGTTCCGACAAGCCATAATACGCCAGCAGCTTCTTTACCTCATCTTCTGTAAATCCGAAGTATTCTGCATACCCATTATTTAAAATAGATACGATATGCAAATTATTTAAGCCTGTAAATATACTTTCCTTAGAAATACGCAGGCATCCCGTTACAACGGCAAATTCAAGACACGGATTTGTCTTCAGCGCTGATTCAAACAATGACCGGATAAACATAACCATGTCATCATAAAATCCTTCAAAATATGCGTTCTCCAGAGGCACATCATACTCATCAATTAAAATAATTACTTTTTTCTCATATGTCTCATATAAAATCTGTGACAAAAATTGCAGGGAAGCCAGATAATCACTCTCATCTCCCTGGGCATTCAAAAGACGCACGATTCGCTCTTTCTCATAATCATAAGCCAGAACAGCTTTTTCGTGCCGCCGAAACTCATGAGATATGGTTTGTTTTAACATCTCAAAGGCATTCTTAAAGTTCCCCTGCTTTGCACTTTTTAAGGAGAGGCTGATAACAGGGTATTGGCCTTTATATTTACTGCAAATCTCTTTCTCCTGCTCAATCTTCAGATTACAAAACAAATCCTCTGCCGGTTCTTCTGTATATTCAAAAAAGTTCTGCAGCATACTCATGGCCAGGGTTTTTCCAAATCTTCTGGGTCTGGTAATCAAAGAAACCTCACTCTTTGTCTGCAGCAATTTTTTTATCAGCGGTGTTTTATCCACATAATAGCAGTCATTTTCAATTATCTTTCTAAAATCATCCCGCCCAAGGGGCAAAGCCTTTAGCTCCTGCATACATCCACCTTTCCTTTACCTATACTTATACCTTATTGTTCTATTATAAGGCATCCCCCCATATTGTACAATCTTTTGTTCCCGGCAGGCTGATAAGTCGTAACTGTTCAGCCATCAGCTCGATTTCGCTTCACTACATCTCGCTGTGGCAGAGCGCCACATCCTCCCTTTTTGAGATTATCTATTTCCCGACACCCTCCCTTTACTTAAGAAACTTATTCATTTACTGCTGTTGAGTCCTCTGTCCTCCAGGACCCCCGTTTCCCATGTTTCCGCCGGGGCCGCCCTGTCCGTTATCCATGCCGTTTTGACCTCCGCCCATGCCTCCCTGGCTGCCGCCCATACCGCCGCTGATCGTGCCGGCAGTAGTGTTGACAGAATCAAGGGTGATATCTGCTACTTTTGTGTCACCTGCATATAAGGTGTAGGTTCCTCCTTCTGTCAGTTTAGAGGAACTAATCAGCACCGCACCGAATGTCTTGGCCGATGTAATGGACGCAGCCTCATTTCCTGAAGAATCTTTTAATGTAATCTTAGTTCCTGCACTCTGTGTGGAGTCAAAACCGTAGAGCAGGCTGTACTGGGTTGAGCTGTCCGAGAAGAGCTGTGCCATGTCTGAAGTTCCCACTCCTGTAATTGTGCCCCCTGTGATCTCCGCTGTCCCATTGTAATCCATAATCCCATTTCCACCCTGGGTTGTTCCGTCAATGGTGATATCGCCTCCTGTGATCGATAAGCTGCCGTTAGAGTCAATAGAGTCGCCCTCAGCATTGATATAAAGCGTGCCTCCGTTAATCTCAACCAAAACACTTTCATCATTTTCCATGCTGCCGCCCATATCGCCGCCTCGGCCCGGATTGTTTCCAGGCGGTTCTCCTCCGGCATTATCTCCCGGCTGAGGCTGATTGGTCGCATCTGTTGTCTGGTCTGTCGTTGTCTCTTCTGTTGTGGTCTCATCTGTAGAATCGTCTGTTAGGCCGTTGGAACCATTTACCCCGTCATCGGATGCTGTTACGGATACATCACCACCGTTAATAGTAACGACTGTGCCTTCAATTCCTTCATTACTCTTTTCAATCTTTATGGTGCCTCCGTCTATTGTAACCGTACTGTCTGCATGGATCCCGTCATCCCCCGCATTGATTGTGATACTTCCATCTGTAATGGAAACATCGGTTGCGGAATGGATTGTATCCTCTGTTGAGGTTAGATTTAGAGTTCCGCCGCCGACAGCAACATAATCCTTACCGCTTAAAGTGTGATTTGCCGCATCAACAGTGATTGTTCCGTTTACGATTTTCAGTCCGTCCTTACTGTGAATACCATTTTTATAGTTACCCTTTACAGTAAGTGATCCGGATCCATTGATCGTAATATCATCTTTACTGAAAATAGCTGCATCAGGTTCATCACTGTCATCCAGCTCACTATAAGTGCTTCCGTCTGTAATCTTATTTTCTGTTCCCTCTGCCAGGGTAATCACTAACTTACCGCTTTGTTGTGCATTAATAGCAGCCCCATCAGAGGAAGTTATGGACGCTCCGTTCAATATAAGATGCACTACATCATCAGACCCTGCATCAATAACAAGCTGACCGTCACTTAAAGTTCCGCTTATTACATAGGTCCCTGCATCATTAATGGTAATGATACCATCTGCCTCCGATGCGCCGTCTCCATCAATCTCTGCCAAAGAGCCTGAGAGGGAAATCGTTGTTGCGTCCTCCTCACTCCATGTCTCATTTGTGTCATCATTGTCATAAGTGATATCCGCAGCCGTAACTGTAGTTGAAGCAGCCGCAGCCACCGCTGCCGACTGGGTAGAGGAGCTTGTGGAACCGGCCGTACTTCCCGAACTCTTGCAGCCTGCCACGCCCCCTGCAGCCACCATAGATAATATTAAAACTGCAAGCAAATATTTCTTTTTCATCTGCCGCACCTTCCTTTCTCTATAACTCCTCACGGTCCGTGGCCGGTCTGCCGCAGGATATAGTCAAATTCCCGTTCCGGCACCTGAGGTCATCTAAAAATGCTTTTTCTTTGCTCTGGTCTTTAAGTACAACCCTGTAGTGTAATTCATACAAACTTCCCATATTGACGGTGCGGACCTTGTCCAGCCGTGACGATGCCGCATAAGTTTCAAATACATCGTCAAAAATATCCTGGTAATCCAGATTCTCAGGAATGGTAATCTTCAAATCCTTTTCGTACTGGTTTCCTCCGATAATTGGGAGAACCATAAGCAGAACCTGAAGAACTGATACAATTACAAACAATAATACCGCGATTCCCACATAACCCATACCATTTGCCAGCCCAATGGCCATTGCAAGGAAAATATTTCCTATCTCTCTTGAATTTCCGGGTACGGAGCGAAAACGTACCAGAGAGAAAGCACCCATGACGGCAACGCCTGTGCCAAGATTTCCATTTACAATCGTAATGACTACCTGTACGATCACCGGCAGAATCGCCAGTGTGAGCAGAAAGTTCTTTGATGCCCTGTTTTTGTAGCAATGTACAAGTGCGATCATAATTCCCAGTACCAGAGATACAGCGGTGCAGATCAGAAATTGCTCCACACTGATTGCAGATGCGTCCGTCGATGATAAAATACTGTTAAGCATAGCATACACCCCCTTTTACCTGTATAAGTCTTTGCAGTGACTCCTGATAGAGCAGATACTGCTCCGGCAGGATATACTGCTTATAATATGTGCCATATTTAGAATAAGAAACGGGGAAAATCTCCATTTCCGACAACAGCTCTGCAAGCCACACCGGCATTGCTTCCGGAATTTTGATCTCCATGAGAACCTGTTCTTCTTCCAGAAGAGATATTCCATATCGCCCCTGTTCAAGCTTCAGATCTGTTTTTCGGCAGGTGATATTTTCGTCAAATGTAATGCGGAGCTGAGAATCTTCAATGCCGGACAGGGCCTCGCGGTCATAAGCTATATATGCCGCCGGTACGACCTGATATCTGGCCAGTGCAAAATCGATCTCATGCAGTATCTGGCAGTCGGCGCGCTCCGGGTAGATTCTCCGAAGCAGGTATCTTTCAGCTTCCTTAAGCTTCAGCGTGACCCGTCTCTTGCCTACGACTCTCTCCGATTTCTTTTTTAATTCCAGAAATACGCTGTCATCCGCCTGGGGGACACAATAACTGCGGAGCCTGATTTTTTCCTTATATACAGGCTTTTCTATAGATGTACGGATCAAACTGAAATCGGGAGTGTCAAAGTATATATTATAGATAGAATATTTCCCGTATACATCCGGTTCCATCCTGTCTGCTATCGCTGCCTGAAGCACCTCCATCTGTCTTCGGGTAAGCAGATACTTCTTCTCAGTTCTCTTAAAAACTTCCTGGATCGGAATAGCTGTTATCTTCATGATTGTTTCCTCCATTTCTTATCCTGCACTTATCATAATTCCCTTAGCTTAAATTTTCCTTAAAATTGATTTTCAGTTTTATTTCAGCTTGTGTCTGTATACTCCATTCAACACTAAAATCTCATTTCATTGAAACTCAAACAAAAGAAATGTATAATTAGGAAAAGACTGAGGAGAAGATAAATGAACGTACTGATTGTAGAAGATGAAGTCCGGCTGGCAGATGCACTGCGTGAAATTATGCTGGAATCCAAATATCTGTGCGATGTGGTTTACACCGGAACAGACGGTCTGGATTATGCTGTAAATGGAAATTATGACGTGGTAATATTGGATGTAATGCTGCCCCAAATGAACGGCTTCTCTGTTGTGCAGGAGATGCGGAAACAGGGGATCCAGACACCCGTGCTGCTCCTTACCGCCAAAGACGATGTGAGCGACAAGATAGACGGGCTGGATCACGGCGCCGATGATTATATGACAAAACCCTTCGAACCGGGAGAGCTGCTGGCGAGAATCCGCGCCCTTTCCAGGCGGACAGGTGATGTGATTCTCGAAGAGCTGCAGTTTGGGGATCTGCGGCTTGTCCTGTCCACCAATGATCTGTGGTGCAAAGGCAGAAGCATCCATCTGAGCTTTAAAGAATTTGAGATTTTAAAAATTCTGATGATAAATTCCAATATTCTCATTTCAAAGGATTCTCTCATCGAAAATGTATGGGGAAACAACTCCGATGCGGAAGACAATAATGTGGAGGCCTACATCTCCTTCCTCCGCAAAAAATTCTATTATCTGGGTTCACAGGTAGGAATCATAGCGGTCCGCAAAGTAGGCTACCGCCTGGAGGAGAAAACGAATGATTAAAAAACTGCGAAGAAAATTTGTC
>ENA-UOOI01001044-UOOI01001044.1-fermentation-metagenome-genome-assembly--contig:-NODE-1044-length-31381-cov-17.362574_pt1 | contig 31381 bp, 20 predicted proteins | sample MGYA00245779_ERZ724027 | MGnify/ENA primary metagenome ERZ724027 (study PRJEB28704, sample SAMN03018318) | fermentation metagenome | biome: anthropogenic terrestrial biome; feature: soil...
ACGACCTGATCATGAAGGACAAGGAGCGGCTGCTCTCTTTCAGCGAACCGGTACGCTTTATCTTTTCTCACTCTGCATTGCGCGAGGGATGGGACAATCCGAACGTGTTCCAGATCTGTACGCTGAAACAGAGCGATGCGGAGACCCGCAAACGACAGGAGGTGGGGCGCGGACTCCGCCTGTGTGTGAACCAGGAGGGAGAGCGTATGGACACCAATTTCTTAGGTAGTGAGGTACATCACATCAACCAGCTGACGGTGATCGCGAGCGAGAGCTACGACCGGTTTGCAAAGGCGCTCCAGACGGAGATCGCCGAGGTGATTGCCGACCGGCCACAGAAAGTCTCGCCCTCGTTGTTTCGGGATAAGGTGCTCTCAGACAAACAGGGTAATCCCTATCCCGTGAGCGAGGAGGAAGCATTGATACTCTACGAGAGCCTGGCGGGCTATGGTTACGTGAAAGCGGGGACCCTGACCGATAAGTACTACGAGGACAAGGAGAACGGCAGCTTCCAACTGCCGGAGGAGGTGGAAGCCAGCAAGGAGTCGGTGATGCATATCCTCGATTCGGTCTACAACCCGAAAATGCTTGCCCCCGAGGATGCACGGGGAAACAACGTGGAACTGCATCTTGATGAACAGAAGTTCAACCGCGAGGAGTTTAAGAAACTGTGGGCGAACATCAATACCAAGACGGCCTACGTGGTGGACTTCGAGACGGAGGAGTTGGTCCGCAAGGCAATTCAACGACTGAACACCCATCTGCACGTGTCGAAGATCTTTTTCACCGTTACCTCGGGAGCTTTGGAAAAGATTGAGTCAAAAGAATCGTTAGAAGTAGGAGAGGGCTTCAAGCAGCAATCGTCGAAACACATCGATGTGCACACTGCAGTGAACGGCAACGTGAAGTACGACCTGGTGGGCAAGGTGGTGGCTGAAACGGGACTGACCCGCAATACGGTGGTACGGATCCTGACCGGCATCGAGAAACCGGTGTTCGACCAGTTCATGCTCAATCCCGAGGAGTTTATTCTCAAATGCTCCAACCTGATCAATGAGGAGAAAGCTACGGTGATCATTCAACATATTGCTTACAACAAGCTGAACGACAGCTTCGGCACAGAGATCTTCACCGAACCTACCCTGAAAGGCAAGCTCGGTGTGAACGCGATTGCAGCAAACAAGCACCTGTACGATTACGTGATCTTCGATTCAGTAAAGACGGAAAAACCGTTTGCCGAACAACTGGATATTAGCAGTGAGGTGAGCGTTTATGTAAAGCTTCCCAAGGGCTTTTATATCAGTACTCCGGTGGGGAAATACAATCCCGACTGGGCCATCGCATTCAATGAAGGAGCGGTGAAGCATGTCTATTTCGTGGCAGAGACCAAAGGCGATATCTCCACCATGGAGCTCAGGGAAGTGGAGTCAGCAAAAATATCCTGCGCCCGGAAACACTTCCAGGCAATCAGCAGCGACAAAGTGAAGTTCGATGTGGTATCCAATTACAAGGAGTTGATGGGTTTGGTGAAATGAATCTTGGAAGCCATGGAAAAAGAAAATTTCCAAATATTTAGTGACGAATCCGGATATTGTGGGAAAGATAGATTTGGATCAATTGCTGTCATTTCAGGTCCAAAATCGATAACAACAACCCTTAATGACGAACTAAAAGCGATTCTTCATAAATACAACCAGAAAGAGATTAAATTCGCTGGTGTTGGTGGAAACTTTGAATTTATGAATGCCACAAAAGAATGTATTTCGTTGGGAATAGATTACTGCAAACACGGCAAAATTAAGATTTATGTATTGGTATGGGATAAGCATGATAGTAGACATGATATTCAAGGTCGTGACGATATTGAGAACTTGAAGTTCATGTATTACAAGATTCTTAAGGAGACCAAATCTGACTGGATTGGCGTTGAGAATTGGGAGTTTTTTCCTGATGAACTAACGTCTGTAAATTGGGGTGAGGAGATCGTTCCCTTTATAGAACGGACAAATCTGGATAAGAAAAGAAATAATGATGAGGAAACACTATTTGGTGTATTGAAAAATATTCGATTCCCGAATGTCAGAAAATGCAGTGAGTTAGAATCTTGTGGTTACCCTATATTGCAACTTGCTGATCTATTTGCTGGTTTAACGAGACTATCATTCGAAAAAAGTGAAAAATTCAGCAGTTGGTACTATGATAAGATCAATGGTAATTCTTTATTTAATGAACCGATTCCATTATCAAAAAGCGAAAATGCAAAATTTCAAGTGATGTATCATTTTAAGAAAATGTGTGGTCATTTTTCAATGGGACTCAATCTGAGTGATGACAAACATTTCAAGGTTTTCAATAAACGATGTGGACTTTGGATATGGTTTTATGAACCTCAGGGTGACTATGACAAAGCACCTACAAAGAATTCAGCGAAAATTCGCGAGTTTTTTTAATATACTCCCAGAGGAATTCGATATTTGTGATATTGGGATATCAATGAAATAGTTGATAATATGATAAAAAAAGAAATTAATGCAATTAATTCGTTGTTTATTCAAACTTTATTACTAATTTTACGTTGTAATAATGAAATCGAAACAAGAAGTTGAAAAATTCTTGGAAGAGATCAGGGTAAAGGTGATAAGTGGTGTAAAATGTTTGCTTTACCTGAATGATCGGGAGAAAAATGCACAGACTCTGTTAAATCTGGAGATCGCACCGAACAAAAGAACAGAGATTATAATGGCATTGAAACCAGAGGATTTCTACCGTATTGAGGAAGGGAGATTCCATGATCTTTTTGAGATGTATTCTTTCGGGAAAATGGTGAAAGGAATTGAAATCTACATAAAAATTTCTATCACAGAACGAAACGTTGTGTGTATCTCATTTCATGAAGCCGAATTTCCGATTGATTATCCTTTCAAATAGTATTTAAAAAAAAATCAACGTAATTATGCTAAGTCCGATTACAGGAAAAGAGATGGAAGTGAAAAAGGAGTGGCGCAAAATGGACTATCGTAAAGAGACGTTCAACATACTCTTTCACAGTTGGTATTGTGTTGACTCAAAGGAGGAGTTTGAAGACGAGGCGTTCGCTGAATTAAATTATAACCAGGTCGTTAACCAATACAGAGAAAAATATAATATCCCTTTTCCAGAGGATATCAAAAATATTCGTGAACAATATAATCTTCCTGCGATTAGGATGGCACACGTATTGGGTTTTGGAGACAATACCTATCGTCAATATGAAAACGGAGAGATGCCTACTCAGGCCAATGCCAGATTAATTCAGATGGTGGCTGATCCAAATAAATTTTTGGAGATGCTACATCTTTCCGATCTACAGGATGATAAACAGTATGCAAAAGTAAAATCCAATGCTGAGAAACTGAGTAAGCAGCAAGTTTCTAACTATGAATTGATTTTGGGTCGTTTTTTTGGGGAAAAATTGCGGGATCGGTTTACAGGATTTAGTCTGCCAGACTTTACGAAATTCAAGGAAATGGTACTTTTTTTCATCACGGATCATAATGTTTGGAAAACAAAGTTGAATAAAATGCTTTTCTATGCCGATTTCGCCAATTACAAATACCACCACAGATCAATTAGTGGTGCAAGATATTGTCCCATCGATATGGGTCCGGTACCGGATAATTTCAATACCTTGTTCGAGATTCTTGTCAACGAGAAAGTGCTGGATATAAGCTATCAAATATTTTCTGATGGCGGTGTAGGGGAAAAATACAGTCCTTTAAAAAGTTTTGATGAATCGCTGTTTACACCTGATGAATTGGAAATAATGCGGAATGTGAAAGAGCGGTTAAAGAATATTTCAACACAGAATGTTATCGAGTTAAGTCATCAGGAAAAAGCCTGGAGCGAAAACAGAACGAACAAATCACAACCGATCGACTATACTTATGCTTATGAGTTGAGTTTACTCTGATCTGTTAATGACATTTATTCAAGCGTTATTCCCATGGACCAACCTAAACTGGAGCGCCTGCTCCGCCTGATGAAAATGCTCGCGGCCAACAATTATCTGACCGTGGAGGAGATCGCCGCCAGGCTATCCATTACACCCCGCTCGGTATATCGTTATATCGATACGTTCCGGTCGGCGGGGTTTGTGATCAAGAAGAAAAATGGCTGTATCCGGCTCGACAAATCGTCGCCCTACTTCAAGGATATCAGCGAGCTGATTCACTTCACCGAAGAGGAGGCCTATATCCTGAAGTCGGCCATCGAGAGCATCGACGAGAACAACATCCTGAAACAGAACCTGAAGAAGAAGCTTTACACGGTCTACGACTACAAGATCCTGGCGGAGACCATCGTCAATAGCAGGCACAGCAGGAACGTGCGGCAGCTGGTGCTGGCCATGGAAAACCGGCAGAGGGTGATCCTGAAAAACTATGCCTCGTCGCACGGAAACGATATCCGCGACCGCCGGGTGGAGGCGTTCACTTTCACCACCAACTACGAGCAGGTGTGGTGTTACTGCCTGGAAGACCGGGAAGTGAAACTCTTCCGTGTTTCCCGCATCGGAGCGGTGGAGATCCTGCCGGAGCCGTGGCAGCACGAAGAGGGGCACAGAGCCGGATACATTGATATCTTCCGGATACACAGCAAACAAAAACTACCCGTGAAACTGAAGATGGGCCTCCGCTCCTCCAGCCTTCTGGTGGAGGAGTTTCCGCTGGCATCGAAACAGATGAAGAGGATTTCGGACAACGAATGGATGCTGGATACCGAGGTCTGCTCTTACGATGGAGTGGGGCGCTTTGTGCTTGGCCTTTTGGAGGATATCGGGATCATCGACTCCCCGGAGTTTGTGCAGTATATCGCTGCTCAGATAGAAAATCACAAAAATAAAATCGAGAGAGCATCTGTTGCCCTTTTCTAAATGTTGTGCATGTGGGTTCCATGTATTCCGTGATATCCAAAAATGCTCCGTCAGCATTCTGAACATAAGTTATTTCGAGGTCCCGTAAAGTAGATGCTTATCGTAATCGAATTCGGTATGAAACGGTTGATAGATTTAAACACTTTAAGATAAAACAATTCTATCATCCTTGTTTATTGCCAGGCCAATCTGTAATGCATATTCTATTCCCATTCTCATTGCCTGTTCAACATTTCCACCCAAACGAGTATATTCAAAAATTTTAGCTACTTCTCTAATCAAATCATCTTCCGGTAAACTAATTTGATTTGACAGGACATCCTTAATTCCACATATAACTTCTTCTTTAGGCAGATCATCAGCATTTCGTTTTGACTCACCTTCTACTGGAATTCTGTATATATCATACTTTAAGGGATCTTGTTCTTTGTTCCAGTAAAATATTTTTCCGTTTTGGCTTGTCTGTTTTAATCCCATTTGAGAATAGATAGAAGACAAATAGCCATTTAGTCTTATGCCCAAACGTGAAATTCCCCAGGCATTTATTATTCGTTTCGATAAAAGTGAATGACTAATTGGGGCTTCAATTTCCATGACCCTGTTAACTTGTTGTCTGATATCGTCTAAAATACGGGAGTCAAAAAAATCATCTGAAATGCTAAGATTTGATTGATCCAAGGCACAAATATTATACTCTTCGAATTTTTTTATTGGTTGAATTACTTCCTGAGTAATGCTTTGAAGCTTAACACTCGATAATACTTTTCGCTGCTGTGCTTCCGTTTCATTTTCGTCTTCAATCTTCTCGGTGTTTTTCGGGGGGGCTTGAATGTCTTTGATAACATTTACAATATCCTTAGTTACTTTTTGAGGATTATCCCACCAGTCCAAAGACCATAGATTAAAGATGTTCCAACCAAGCATTTTTAAAACTGCGGGTTGAACAATCTCTCTGTCTTTTGCAGTTTTTGCTGCTCGATAAGTTTTCCCGTCAGTAAGTATTCCCAATATGTATTCTGAGGGTTTATCCGGATTTACAACCCCGATATCGATTTTGTATCCTGAACAACCGATATTTGTTTGAACCGTGTATCCCATATTTTTAATTTCATCCGCTACCATTTTTTCAAAGGAACCTGTTTCTTCTTTATTTGAGGTTTGTTTGTTAGGTAAAGCTATTTTCCCTTTTTCAGTGTATTCCAAAAATGCTTTAACACCAGCGACTCCTTCTGATGAAGTTCTTGAAATATCAATCTGTTCAGAACGTAATGTGGAAAATACTTTCATTTCGTATCTGGCTCTCGATATTGCAACATTCAATCTTCGCCAGCCACCTTCTCTATTTAATGGACCAAAATTTAGGTAAATCTTTCCTTCTTTGTCGGGACCATAACCAACAGAAAATAGTATTACGTCTCTTTCGTCTCCTTGAACATTTTCCAAATTTTTCACAAATATTGGTTCAAAAGATTCCAATGCCACTTGTTCCAATTTTGGGTCCTTTTTGAATTCGTCATTCAGTAAATCTTCTATAAGATTTTGTTGAACTGAGCTAAAAGTGACTATACCAATACTCTTTTGAGAAAGAATTGGGTCTAATAGTCTTCTTGAAACTTCTGAAACAATCGCCTCTGCCTCAAACCTGTTTTGACGAGTTTTACCCCGATCGTAATATCCTGGCACGAAGACATTATTTACTTTCGTTGATATGTCATCAGGAGAAGGAAAAGTGAATAACTTGTTTTCGTAATAGTTTGAATTGCTGAATGCTATCAGACTTTCGTGCTTACTCCGGTAGTGCCACAATAAATGCTTGGATGGCATGGACAAGGCAAGGCAGTCATCCAAAATACTTTCCAAGTCTTCATTATCAGCATTCTCTTCGTCAAAATGATTGGTTGTGAAAAAACTGGTCGGAGGCATTTGTTTTGGGTCTCCCACAACAATTACGTTTTTCCCTCTGGCTATTGCACCCACAGCTTCACAAGTGGGCATTTGAGAAGCTTCATCAAAAATTACCAAATCAAATTTCGTATTATCTACCTCAAAATATTGTGCAACTGAAATTGGACTCATTAACATACATGGACATAGTCTCGGTAGTAGATTCGGTATCAAATCAAACAACCTCCTTATTGACATTGCCCGTCCATTATTTCTTATTGCGCGTTGAAGGATTCCAATCTCAGAACTGTTTGATGCTTCTTGTGTGAAGGATGGTATTTTTGAAGCAAGCTTGGCAAATAATTCGGCTTTGGTTAGTTCTTCAAAGTATTTACTCTGTTCTTTAAACTTCTTGATTTTTCCTTCAAATAATTTTCCATTGAATATGGATAATCGTTGATCTTTAGAAATAATGTACTCTGATAAATTCTTAAATAGTGACTTTTTGAATGATGCCAATACTTCCTGATTTTTAAGCTTACCATTTGAATACGCATCAACAACCGAATTAAGCCCCATCTCATTTGTTTCTTCTTTAATTCGATTCCAACTGGTCCAATTCCTTAAGGAATCAAGATTTGCCAACCAGTTCTCTGCACTACTTTTACAATATTCAGTCCAATCTATTGAAGTATCTTGTTCCGTTTCAAAATCAATATTTAATAAATCAGTTAGTTTTTCTTCAATCTTTTTCTGCTCCTTTGTAATTGATATAAATTCTGTAACAATTTTTCCTTTTGACGTAAGAAATGAATGACTTCCATCGTTTAAATGGCTTGCCAGATTGCTTCTTATTTCATTTACATTTGAAGTGTTCTCATTGACTTGGTATATCAACCGGTTAATCTGCAAGCATTCTTCACAAATATGGGAAACTGTAGCCCAATTACAGTTACCATTATTCCATAAGAAATCGAGATTTTGAGACAAAGTTTCCGCATTATCATCCAGTCTCGTCTGCTCCTTTTGATAAAGAATTACCGTATCAAGATATTCTTCTATTTTGTTTTTCTTTATCTTTCTGGTTGTTGAAAAAGAACGCAATTCTTTTGCGATTTTATTTTGACCAATTAGTTTTGGTAAAAACCATTTTTGACTAGCTTCTTTCCATTGAAAAAGAATTGGTTCGGCATCATATCTTAATATTTTTTTTGTGAAAGCTTTTAATAGTGAATCACGAAAAACATCACGTCTTTCTCCATGTTTAGTGATTTCAATAATATTGGAAAGATTCCTTTCGGGAGATTTAATACTAATTAATGTTGTGGGTGTGTCGGGTAAAGATGCAATATGATAACATAGTTTTTCAAAGCTATCTGTTTTGTCCTTGCTTAAGCTGCATACATCAATCTTAAGCAAATCTGACAATATTTTTTTATTTTGTAACTTTATATCCAGTAAATGAATGTATTGCGGAATAAGCTCCTGAGCTAAAGATTTGTTTTGTTGATTATATTGTTTTGTTTTTATTTGTGTCAACGGATGGTTAAACGGATGTCCGCAAATTGTTCCTGCATCTTGCAATTCTTCTACTTTATCAGACAATGAAATAAACTTCTCTTTGCTCAATTCATCGATAAATATTTCATCAAACGGGATGATATCAGATGCTTTCCTTTGTTCTGCATAACTGGTAAAGGAATCGTACAAAGAATATCCAAAGTGATGTTTTTTGTGTAACGCACCAACATATTCATTTAACTCAATTCTTTGATTATGTAGTCTTTCTGCCTCGGTTTCGAATTCTTGAGGAGAGGATTTTATTATAACTTCTGTCGTTTTTCTAAGTTGTTCTAATACATTGGATTTTTTTGATTTGTTGGAATGAAGTTCTAAGCAAAAAGGATCGAGCCCAATATCAGCCAAACGTTTTTGAACAACGCTTAAGGCTGCCATTTTCTCCGCAACAAAAAGAACTTTTTTTCCCTGATACAACGCATTTGCGATAATATTGGTTATCGTTTGCGATTTCCCTGTTCCTGGAGGTCCATGTAATATAAAACTGTTATCACCTGTTGCAGCGCATATTGCTTCCAACTGAGTTGAATCAGCGCTAATCGGGAGTGCGATTTCTGTAGGATTGAATTTTTTGTCAAAATCTATCTCATTGGAAATATCCTTGCATTCCCATTCAAGTTTCCCGGAAATAAGACTTTTAACAATTTTATTTTCTTCAAGTTTGGCCGCATTATTATGGATGTCATTCCACATAATGAATTTGTTGAAGGAGAATATTCCAAGAAATGCATGGTTTTCTACATCCCATCTGGATTGTGACATAATTCCCCTCCGGATTATGCTGAATATTTTCAGAACATCGATACCACTGTCATCACGAGGTAACTCTTCCAAGCCATTAATGGTTATGCCAAAGTCTTGTTTAAGCATTTCCAATAATGTTATGTTCATGAATGGTTCTTCTTCTTTGCTTCTTATAATGTATCCTATCTGTGCAGACTTTCGGACTATTTCAACCGGTAATAACAACAATGGGGCATAACGTGCTAATTCGCTATTTGCTGTTTCATACCATTTTAGAAAACCCAGCGCAAGATAAAGAGTATTTGCGCCATTTTCTTCCAGTGACAAACGAGAGGTTCGATATAGTTTTGTTAATGCAGATTGTATCTCAGAGTCTGTTAAATAGGTGCGAAGTCGTTTGTGAGAAAGATCAAATTTCAATAAGTCTACAATAGGATCTGACATATTTATAGCCTGGTATACTCCGGAGTTTTTGTTGGGATTTGTCCATTCTTCCGGTTTACTTAAAATTTGAAACTCCTCACCATCTGCGAGTGCATCTTCAAAGGAACTAAGATTGATTGATATTAATTGAATGGTACTTTGTGTAATTCTAAGATTTAAAAGATTGTTGCGAAGACTTAAATCCAGCAATTTTCTTTCCCAAAGTTTTTGTTTTGAAAATTGGTTTGATTCTGTTATTTCTATGACACCTTCGTCAGTAATTGCTTCTGGTTGTAAGCTTTCTCTAAAAACACTTTTTTGATCTTCAAATATTTCCCATCCATCCGGTGTTTTGATCCTTTGAGGGAGTGGCTTAATGCCACTTAACCGGGCTCTTTTAATATCAATGAAAAGTATGAAATCTTCTTCTTTGACTAACTTGTAATTTGCCAAATTTATCGCCTCATCAAATGTCTGTTTTTGTCCTGCATTCATGCATGTGGCTTCAACCAATGCAATTTCGTTAATCCCTTTCGCAATTCGTTTTTTTAGCAACGAGATATCATCATTGACACTATCTGCAAATGAATCATCAATTAACCAAGATCCTACAAAAGCATGACCTTTGATTACGACTAACAAAGGGTTCAAACCGATTGCTTCGATGCAGCTTGCATATAAAATTGACATATCAATGCAAGTCGCAAGTTTTTGTGAGAATATTGTATCGCACATTCTTATTCTCTGACCCTCATTCTCAAAACTTGCAGGGGGAGAGCAATAAACAATTCCCAGGCTGGCAATTGCTTCAAATATTGCTCCCATTTGTTTTTTTACTCTGTCAGTACTTAATGTCTGATAAGCATCAAAAGATGGATTTCCTGTCCAGCTTTCAAGTGTTTTTGAGGCTACTTGTAATACCTTAGATATCTCAGGATGATTTGGCGTTACAAATGATGCAAGAATTTCTGGTAACGCTTCCATTCCATTCCATTGGTCGTACGCTAATAAGTCGACGTTGTGATGTTTTGCAAATATCAAATCATCTTTTGAATGTATAGAAATGATTAAGTCACCTGATAGCTTTTCTGTAAGATCAGATAAGTATGAAGCCAATAATTTTAAATCCTTGACATCTAACTCAACTCGCTGTTTACTCGGTAGAATCTCTATTCGATGCTCCCAACAGTTTACAAAATTAGGTTCACCTTCAATTCTAATTTTTAAGTCCAATAAATCTGTTTCATACGGATTTTCAATAACAAGTTTTCGAACTAGTGGAATCTTGTTTTGTTGAATTGCATAATTTGCTACGGGTGTGTAGATAAACTCTACTTTGGGTGAGTTAACTAGTTCTGCCATTGTAAATATTGAGGTTAAAAGGTAAGTTCAAATTGCATGATATCTTTTTTAGTTATTTTTATTGTGGGTAATTCATGCAAATGTGATAATTTTATTACTCGCTGATGCAAGTTTAATGAATATAATCTAATTTACAAATAATTTAGTGGTAATATTCAATTGTTTGAAAATACTTCTACAGTATTTTAGGTAAAAAAAAGATCTCATTTTTGATAACTTGTGTCTATCGGATTTAATCTTTGAAATTAATTGTGGCGATCAAGAAATTTGCAATTTATGCGTATCTTCGTTTTCTGCCTACATCACTTTTGTAAAGAATTGTCTCTATTACATTTAAAAATGAAAGCATGTCGAATATTGGATTGATTATTGAAGAACGGGCGGCCAGCATTGGTAATTTTATGGTGGGACGGTTGTTGCCTTTCCGGCAGAAAAGGACGGTGGGTCCTTTCGTGTTTATCGATCACATGGGTCCTGCTGCGATGCAGGCAGGGGAGAACCTGGATGTGCTGGCCCATCCCCATATCGGACTTTCCACGCTTACCTACCTTTTTGAGGGGACGATCATGCACCGCGACAGCATTGGTAGCGAGATGGAGATCACACCCGGGGCGGTGAACTGGATGACGGCCGGCAAGGGGGTGGTACACTCGGAAAGAACCCCTGAACGGCTGCGCGACAAGGCCAAAGTGCTCCACGGATTGCAGATATGGGTGGCACTGCCGGAAGAGTTGGAGGAGACGGAACCCTCTTTCACTCATATTCCTGCGGGGGAAATACCTGCCTGGGAGATGCAGGGGATGAAAATAAAGCTGATTGCCGGCGAGGCGTTCGGAAAAAAGTCCCCCGTACCGGTGCATAGCCGGCTCTACCTCATTGAACTGAAAAGCGAAAAACGCCAGATGTTTACTCCGGACGACTGGCTCTACGGAGAGAGCGGACTTTATCTCCTGGAAGGGGAGGTGCGTAGCGAAAGCGATACTTTTGGACCCGGAAAGCTGCTGATCGCCAATAACAGTCGCCTGTGTGAGTTTGAGATGGGTGAAAATACAACCGTTTATATTTTCGGTGGCGACCCTTTTATTGAGAAACGGTTCATCGACTGGAACTTCGTCTCTTCGCGCAAAGAACGGCTGCGTCAGGCGAAAGAGGACTGGATCCACAGGCGTTTCCCGGAAGTGCCGGGAGAGACGGAGTTCGTACCCTACCCGGACTTTAAGTAAGACAATAGGGGGAGTTGTCACCGATGCAACAAGAGAACGCATAGGCTCGAAGGTTGCCTTACAGCTCCCTGATCCAGATGTTCCGGTAAGCGACCTCCGTGCCGTGGTCCTGCAGCATCAACGGCAGTCGCCCGTGCGGGGTATAAGCGGGGTAGCCGGTGTAGGTGGTGTGCCCCTTCAGTTCAACGTTGTTTTGCACTAAGATGCCGTTCAGCACCACCGTAATTATTGCGGGCGACTCCAGCTTGCCGTCCGTGCCGAAACGGGGGGCCCGCCAGTAGATGTCGTAGACCTGCCATTCGCCGTTGCGCGTGTAGGCATTGGCCAGCGGTGCCTGCTGCTTGTAGATGCTGCCCACCATGCCGTTCACGTAGGTAGCGTTGTTGTCGCCATCGAGTACCTGTACCTCATACTTCGATTGCAGGAAGATGCCGCTGTTGCCACGGTTCTGGCCGTTGTGCTTTTCGGGGGCGGGCGACCTGAACTCGATATGGAGTTGTACATCGCCGAAATGGCGGCGTGTCATGATGCTCCCCTTGCCCGGCATCACCGTCAGCTCCCCGTTGCGAATTACCCACGGTGCATCGCCCTTCTCCCCTTTCCACTGGGAGAGATCCTTTCCGTTGAACAGGATGATGGCATCGGAGGGGGCAGCTCCCGGTGTCTTCCCCGGTGCGACCTTCGGCGGTACGGGAGCGTACCATTCGGTCTCTTCCGGGGCCATTTGTGCAGAAAGGCTGAACGAACCCAAGATCAGTGCAACTGTAAAGAGTGTTTGTTTCATGCTTTTACCAGTTTTTGTGTATGTTGAATGTTTCGGGAGTTACATGTCCTGCTTTTTCACTTCTTATGTTTAATAAATGTTCCGTGGTCCAACTCGTCGAAAGCCAGCTCCAGCTCTTCCCGGGTATTCATCACGATGGGCCCTCCCCAGGCTACGGGCTCGCGTAATGGTTTGGCAGCCAGCAGAACAAAACGGGCGCCTTCGTTCCCCGAACGGACAACAACGGCATCGTTTTTTTCGGCATCCGGGTTCGTGGGCCGAAATAAAACAGCACACGATTTCTCTTCAAAATCAGACAACGGCTCGTCCACCGCCAGTGTCCCGTCCAGCAGATAAACGAAAAGCGTTTCGTTGTTGGGAGTTTCTGCATAGCTCCACGTACTGTCGGGAGCGAGATCCACATCGAGATAGTGTACCTTCACGTACTTTCCTTCAAAGACGCCGGTTTTGCCTTTATAGGAGCCCGCCAGTATTCTGACGGTTGCATTTTCTTCTTCCACAATCACTACCTTGTCCCGGGTAATGTCACCGTAGGAAGGTTCGGTCATCTTCTCTTTTGCCGGCAGGTTGACCCACAACTGGCAGCCCAGCATCCTCTCCGATGCTTTGGGCATCTCCTGATGAATAATTCCCGAACCGGCCGTCATCCACTGACATTCCAGATCGTGAATCGTACCTTTATTCCCAAGGCTGTCGCCATGTTCAATCTTTCCTTTCACCAGATAGGTGATCGTCTCGATACCTCTGTGCGGATGCCAGGGAAACCCTTTGATGTAGTCATCGGGATTGGTGGAGTCAAATCCATCGAGCATTAAAAACGGATCGAAATCGGGAATGGTGTTCGCTCCCAATACCCTGCGTAAACGAACGCCTGCGCCGTCTACGGCATGCTGGCCTCTGATGATTTGTGTCGCTTTTCTTCTGTTGATCATACCATTAATCGATGTTTACGGTTACTCACATTATCGCAAGCAAAAGACGGAAATAAATATATTATTACACACGTTAAAAATACGGAAACTTTTTTAAAGACGAAACAAAAGTATCGTATTAACAACAATCATTTTTTTGATGCAAGGATTTTTCTTCTGTACCAAAAAAGAGAGGACAGCATGGAAAGCAGACGGTGAACAGGGTTTTGTTTATTGAAATGAATGCAGCTAAAGATGAGACCCCCAAATGTTTTGTAGTACGATAAAATTAATGTAAACTTGCACTGAATTATATTCTAAATTCGATCCATCATGGAAAAAGAAATTGAAGAGAATCTGGATCATCAAAGTGAACCCATACGAAGAACTCATAAGAGTGATGTTCTTTTCCTGATTATTTCCTGTATACTTGCCGGTCTTTTAATCAAGATCCCTCAACTGTTTGGTTTTGATGCGGACGAGCATGATTACTACACGAAGAATGCGGGCATCATCCTTTTCGTGGGACTATCGGCATACATTTTCCTTACCAAAAACAAGATTAACCCACGGCAGTTGATCCTGTCGCTGCTGGTATTTGTGCTGTCCGCTCTTTATATCAACCTGCTGCCGACAGGAGAGGGGAGCGATTCGGTTCTTTTGTCCTATATTCACCTGCCGCTGATGTTGTGGTGTCTCTATGGCCTTATTTTCACCGATTATGCGACAAAAAATCGTTTGAAATGGATTAACTATCTCCGCTACAATGGTGACCTGGCCATACTGACTGCTGTCATTCTGATTGCGGGAGGGATTCTTACTGCGGTGACAATCGGCCTGTTTTCGACCATCGACCTGAACATTGAGAATTTCTACATGAAGAACATAGCGATCATCGGTTTGATCTCTGCACCCATCGTGGCGACATACATTGTAAGGAACTTCCCGGAAATGACCGATAAAATTGCGCCGGTCATTGCCGGCATCTTCAGCCCTTTGGTACTGATTACACTGGTAATCTATCTCATATTTGTTATTTTGACAGGAAAGGATCCTTACAGCGACCGGGATTTTCTGATTATGTTTAACACGATGCTTGCGGGAGTCATGGCGATCATTGTCTTCTCCGTGATCGGAACATCGGCCAAAAAAAGGAACCGTTTCAATGAATGGACCCTTTTTATGCTATCCTTCCTTGCACTGATCGTCGATCTGGTGGCGCTTTCCGCCATCCTCTACAGGGTGGGTGAGTTTGGGTTTACCCCCAACAGAACGGCTGTGCTGGGGTCTAATCTTCTCATTTTCGTACATCTCGTTTTGATCATGATCCACCTCTTCAAGGTTGTGCGGAATGAGAAAGAGATAAAAACCGTGGAACTGACCGTTGCCCGGTATCTGCCAATTTATGCTATATGGACCCTTTTGGTGACCTTCCTCTTTCCACTGTTGTTTGGGGGAAAGTGAAGCGAATCAAAGCATTCGTAAGGGAGGAGTAGATAAACAAAAAATGTCGGACCAATGATGAATCAGTCCGACATCCCTTTTTGTGTTGTTTATGTTATTGATATTCAGGTTGATATGTTGTCTTACCAGGATTCGAACCTGGACAAACAGGACCAGAATCTGTTGTGCTACCGTTACACCATAAGACAATATCTGTTTGAGACTGCAAAAATACAAAAAAATGTGATAATCAAAAATTATTTCAAGTAGAAACCGGTTATTTTGACCAATCTTTTCGATTTTTATCGAGTAAAACGAGTTTGTCACGATAATAATCGAGCAACGTGGCATAGACCGGGTGTTGTTGAAGTATTTTGCCATTCCCTATGAGAAACAATTGATGGCGTGCACGGGTGATGGCCACATTCAACTTCCTGTCCACGGTGCCGTCGTGATTCAGGTTGGAAAGATAATTCAACTGATAGGGTTTGTTTATGCAAAAGGAAAGGATGACCACGTCGCGCTGACTGCCCTGAAAGCGTTCTACGGTATCGATCATTATCTCTTCCACATCGCGGATGCCGGATTCCGACAGCTTGTGTTTGATCAGGGCAATTTGATTCCGGTAGGGGGCGATGATGCCGACTCCGGCGGGATGGAACGGAAGGCCGTTTTCTTCGTATATTGTCTGTATGGACTGCAGCAGTTGTACCGTCACCTCTGCTTCTATCTCGTTAAGCTTGTTGGAGGAGGAGAGGCGATTGATTTTCTCTGTCGAGAAGAACACGGTTCGTTCGCTTGCCACACTCCGGTCGATCAAATGATCGGAAGAACAGGTTAAATCCCATTGGGAGGTTTGCCATTCGCTCGCGGGGAAAAGACTGTCGGAGTAGAACCAGGTGGCCGGGAAGCGGGCAATGTCGATATGCATCCTTCCCTGTTGGGTGAGTTGTGCATAAGCGTGTTGCCACCCATTCTCCCTGCATTGACGCAGCAATCGTTCGAAAAGCGAATCGCGGCAGTCAATAAGTCCGGCATTGCACAATGCGGGTTCGTTGTTTTTGGAGAGTATCGGCTTTTGCAGCACGATGGTGGAGAGCTGATTGTGATCTCCTATCATGATAAACTGATCAAAACGGGGCAGGAGCCCGATAATCTGTGGTTCCAGTATTTGTGACGCTTCGTCGATGATGGCCACATGAAAATGCTTGAGCGAGAAGAGTTCCATCCTCCCTGTGATGGATGCGAGCGTGGAGACATAGATGCGTGTCTGCTGAATCTCCCGGCGCAACGATTCCCTGTTTGTGGCTTTCTCCGAAATCCTTTGCAGCAGCCGGTGTCTGTACTGCTCGGCGCAGGAGAGCTCGGTCCCCACGCGAATATAGGTTTCGCACGATCCGTCGCTACAACCAAAGGCTGCATTGATCGCATCGCAAAGTTCGTCAACAGCACGATTGGTGTAGGCCAGCACCAGGATGTTGGTATCGGGTTGTTTGTAATATTCTTCGATTAACCGGCGGGCAAAAATGGACGTTTTTCCGGTTCCCGGTGGCCCCACAAGAAGAAAATAGTCCTCTGCATGCATTATTTTATCAATGATGCTGTCGGACGTGATTTTATTCCGGCTCTCTTCCATCGTCCTCACCCCGGGGGGCCTCAATCCCAACAGAAGGTCTCTTTTTTGTTTTGATGCTTTCAGAAAAGAAAAGATGCTTTTGAACATGCTGTTGCAGGAGGAATCCAGCGTGTCATGTTCAATGGCCCACAGCGGGTGGTCGTCAAAATAACGGCGGTTTTTTTGTTTGTAACGGAAACGTACCTCTACGTGTTTTTGGGTGATCTCTACAAGGGTCCCCTTCAGAATCTGACGGTTCAGCACCGTATCGGTGTCGTCGCTTCTCGGGTACACAATGCATATTTCCCCCTCGCGGAAATTCACAATATCGTGATCAGCTTCGCTGCGGGAGAAAATAATTGACCGCTCGTTGCCCGAGTCGTCGATATCCGTGATGGAGAGATTGAAGAGCACATCCAACGATGCGGCCCGTTCCTCGAAATGGCTGTTCCAGAGCGATGCCAGCCCGGTGGGAGTCTCGTATTCCACATCGCCGGTCTTCTGGAGGTACAACTCTCTCGAAATAAAACGAATATACCGGTAGAGCCAGGCTCTTTCCAACTCGCTGCTTTGAGACAGCACGGTGCGGATCTGTTCGAGCTTCTGCAAATAAAAACCGGGTAGTCTCTGCGACGGGTCCACGGGGCCACATAGTGCGTCGAATAGCTCTTCTACCTGATTGTTATCGCCGTGGATGATTGCGTGCTCAATAGCCACGATCCGGTTCCTGAGATGGATGATTTTCTTTTCCAGTTCCTTGTAAACGGCTGCAAAGCGGAGGTTCTCGCCCGGCTCGTTTCCTGCCGAATAGAGTATGGCCGCATCTACCTGACGGGCATCTTTTCCGAACACACTCTCCACCATCATCCGGTACACGGCAGTCTGCACTTCGTGGTTGAGGGCAATCTTCCCTTTGTTATACGTCGGAAAGGGTAACTTCCCCGATTTCAACTCCACAATTTTCGTGTCTGCCTCGTCGGGATGCATGTGTAGCAAATCGAGCCGCCCCTGGAATCCGAATTTCTCGCTGAAGAAGGAAGGCTCCAGCGTGCAATGATCAACATCGATCCCTCGTTTGGGGAAATCATCGCGTATGACCCGTTTGATGTGCTCAAACTGGCCTCTTGCTTTTCGCATAAACTCCCGGAAGTCCTTGTCGGAACGTATGTCCTCGCAACTGGTATATTCGAAGGGCGATTGTTTGAAAGAGCGCAAAAAGACATCATCGAAAGAAACATCGTCGGGGTTCCCGGCATACACCAACTCATCCAGAAAGAAGTTGGCCAGGTTTCCCAGCAACAGATAGGAACGATTCTCTTTCTCCTCCAGTTTGTTACGGAAATAGTGTAGCGGCGAGACAGCGTAGTTCTGAAAACACTCGGCAATGGCAGATGCATCGATCAGGTAATCCGGCTCGAGGACAATATACCTTGGCACGAAGTAGCCATTTTTATCCACGATGCAATCGATCAGGTTTAACTGTGCCCCTTCCCAAAATGTTTCTTCCGGGCCGATAAGGCTGTTATTCTCCGGAATTGCCTCGTATCTTACGGTTACTTCATTTTGGGGATTCTCTTCGGCCACACATCGGAGCAGGTTGTTTTCGGGCTCAATTTTAGATAGATAAACCCGTATTCTGTCGAAAGAAAAACGAACCGTCTCCTCAGGGGCGATAGTCCGGTCAACATCGGCATTGCCGGTCTGCAGGAAAGTGAAGAGCGCCATCAGCGTATTTACTGCATCCTTGAAATCCTGACTAGTTGCTTGCTGTGCCTGATCTTTTAGCAGATAGCTTTCCCTTACCCTGAAATGCTGGAGATGCCATTCAAGCTGCCTGGGGAGGCTATATTTTTGAGCAACGAAGACCAGTCGCGAAAACAGGGTGGGAAACTGCAGGGACTCCTCTTTCGTGAGCTCCCTGCACAATCGCTCCAGAATACATTTCAATTCATGCAGCTTTTTTTTTACCTCGTATGGTGCAGCCTTTACCTCGTTGGTTTCGTCAATGTATGGTTGTAAATCGATCATGGTATGGTTTAGAGGATTTTTGGAAGAAACACCACGATGGCCACAGCCAAAGCAGCCAGCGACGCGATCAATACGCCGGCGGCAGAAAGGTCTTTTGCTTCCCGGATGGAGGCATGCATCTCTTTGTTACAGGTAAAGTCGGCAAGGGTCTCCAAAGCTGTGTTGATCGCTTCCAGGGCAAACACGAAACCGATGACGATGATCACGGCAAGCCACTCCCCGTTTGATATACGAAGCATAAATCCCAAAACCACGGCTGCCACTGCAGCAAATAACTGGATCAGAGCATTGGGCGTTTTTTTGAACAGCGTGCGGATTCCCCTGAACGCATGACCGAAGGATTGTATTCTTTTTTTGAAGTAGTTCATATGTTTGTGACTTGAATCCAAAAGTACAAAAATAGTTTGTCCCTGCAAAAGTCCCTATCTCCAGTCAGAATCTTCGAAGTCCGCTTCACGATTGTGCAGTAAGGCAACACTGAATCTATCAATTGACAGAAATATTATGCAACAGTAGTGGAGTAAAAGCGTTAACTTTGCTACCTTTGTAAAAAGGTGAAATCACGATAAACCTGGTAAAATATGTCTCGACAATGCCCCCTATGCGGAAAGAATAAACCCGAAGAAGCGCTGTTCTGTGAAGATTGCGCGATGAAAATTCGCGCGGACTATGAGATTGACCTGCCTGAATTTCAAAAGGAGGAAAATATTCCGGTTGAAGAGGAGGGAGGGCCAGGCAACGTGAATTTCCCAATCGCTTCAGAAGCAAAGGTGCCGGAGATGCCGAACGTGGCTGATACGGAGGAAGCTACAGATACGTTTGATGCGAGTACAAAGAAACCTCAGAAAAAGCCTCTCCTGTGGATTGCCCTGGCAGCGGTTTTGTTGGCGGGCGCTTTTTTTGTGTACAACGAAACGATTCGAAAGGGTAACCTCGAGCGCAGTGGCTGGGAGAAGGCGCTGAAAATGAACTCGGTGGAGGGATATGTTGCCTACATGGCGTCACATCCTGGTGGAGCGCGGTTTGAAGAGGCTCAGGCAAAGCTCATGAGCCTGAAGGAGAAAGAGGCAGTGCGCTGGGAGCAGTTGAAAACGACGGGCAACATTACGGAGTTGCGGGACTTCCTGCAACAGTACCCGAAAAGCCCGTATGCTTCGTTGGTGAAGATCCGGATCGACTCGCTCTCCTGGGTGGGTGCGTTGAATACAAATACTGCTGAAGCCTACTCTGATTATATTCTATTGGCACAGAGCGGCGACTTCAAGGGTGATTATCTTACACTGGCAAACACTCGCCGCGAAATGCTCTTTCAGTCGTATCCCGTAAACGAGACCGAGCTCGACAGCCTCCGACAGACCGTGGGCGGGTTCTACGCAGCTCTCTCCATGGTGGATCACGATGGCATGAGGCGATACCTGGCACCCGTGGTCGACCGATTTTTTGAATCGGGCAGGGCACCCCGCGAAAGGATTGCCGGTGAGTTGCTGATTGCTGCGGCCCGTACACAGAACGCAACGCTGCAGTTTGTCCCCGACCTGAGTGCGGTACAGTATGAGAAGACCATGAGCGATGCCTTCAGCGTGAATGTCCCGCTCACAAAATTGTTCGCGGGGAATGGAAAATCGGAGCAAGTAACCGGCTATATTGTTCACATGAGGGTAAACCCCCTCTTTCAGATAACCTCCATTTACGAAACAAAACCCTATCCTGGTGCTCCCTGAGCGATGAAGGAAAACAACTATTTGTAATCTTGCTTACTATGCAGTTTCAACTAACATCCGAATATAAGCCTACCGGCGATCAGCCAGAGGCTATCAAGTCACTGCTCGGGGGACTCCGTCAGCGAGTACCTTATCAGACGTTGCTGGGGGTAACCGGATCCGGAAAGACGTTTACCATAGCCAATGTAATTGCACAACTCAACAAGCCCACGCTGGTGCTGAGCCACAACAAGACACTGGCTGCACAGCTTTACAGCGAGTTCAAGAGCTTCTTTCCCCATAACGCGGTGGAGTATTATGTCTCTTATTACGATTATTATCAACCCGAAGCCTATATACCTTCTACGGATACCTATATTGAGAAAGATCTTTCCATCAACGACGAAATTGAAAAACTCCGGCTTGCAGCCACCTCAGCCTTGCTGTCGGGCCGGAGCGATGTGATTGTGGTGTCGTCTGTTTCCTGCCTGTACGGAATCGGGAATCCGGACGATTTTCAGAAAACCACCGTCGAAGTGAGGGCGGGAATGACACTTGAGCGGGATCAGCTGTTGCGATCGTTGGTGAGCATCCTCTACTCCCGCAACGAAACAGCCGATTTTAACCGGGGTAACTTTCGCGTAAAAGGGGATACGGTGGATGTGTTTCTGGCCTATCGTGACTATATAATACGCATTATTTTCTGGGGCGACGAGATTGAAAGTGTGGAATCGGTGGACCCGCTTACCGGCATCACCATGGAGAAGATGGATGCGTACCGTATTTTTCCTGCGAATCTCTTTATCACCACGCAGGAGCGCATCAACAGGGCAGTGGACGAAATACAGCTTGATCTGGGAAAGCAGGTGGAGTTTTTTCAGGAGATAGGGAAACCGCTGGAGGCAAAGCGACTTTATGAGCGGGTGACCTACGACGTGGAGATGATCAAGGAGATTGGATACTGTTCCGGAATTGAGAACTATTCGCGCTATTTCGACGGGCGGGATCCGGGAACACGCCCTTTCTGCCTGCTGGACTTCTTCCCGGAAGATTACCTCACCGTGATCGACGAGAGCCATGTGACCATCCCGCAGATCCGTGCGATGTATGGCGGTGATCATTCCCGCAAGATAAACCTGGTGGAGTTCGGATTCCGCCTTCCGGCTGCCATAGACAACCGGCCGCTGAAGTTTGAAGAGTTTGAAGACCTTACGCCGGAGATCATCTTCGTGAGCGCCACACCGGCCGACTACGAACTGGAGAAGTCGGAAGGAATTGTGGTCGACCAGCTTATCCGTCCCACAGGGTTGCTCGATCCGCCCATCGACGTGCGTCCAAGCCTGAACCAGATCGATGACCTGATGGAGGAGATTCAACAGCGGGTGGAGAAGGATGAGCGGGTGCTGGTGACCACGCTGACCAAACGAATGGCCGAGGAGCTGACGGAGTACCTGGCAAGCAACAGAATACGGTGTAACTACATCCATTCTGATGTGGAGACGCTGGAAAGGGTGAAGATCATGAACGATCTGCGCAGCGGGCTTTTCGACGTGCTTATCGGAGTGAACCTGTTGCGGGAAGGACTCGACCTGCCGGAAGTATCGCTTGTGGCCGTACTGGATGCCGATAAGGAAGGGTTTCTCCGCTCTCACCGGTCACTCACACAGACGGCGGGGCGTGCCGCCCGAAATGTGAATGGCAAAGTAATATTCTATGCCGATAAGATCACGAACAGCATGCAGATGACCATCGACGAAACCAATCGCCGCAGGGAAAAACAGATGAAGTACAACGAAGAGCATGGCATCATACCGCAGCAAATAAAAAGAGGTATTTCCTCCGCACTGAACAAAGAATATACCTCTTCCGCTGAAGCAAGAGCATATGTTGAGCCTGACTATTACGCGCTGGCAGCAGAACCGCTGAATGAATATGCTTCAGCTGATGACCTGAAAACGAAAATAGAACAGACACGGAAGGCAATGCTGGCGGCAGCCAAGAAGCTGGAATTCCTGGAAGCAGCACAGCTGCGCGACCAGCTGGTGATGTTGGAGGAGATGCTGAAAAAGGATCAATGACTGTCTGGCGCTGCCGCAGAGGGTTGATCGCTAAAAGTAGGACAACTAAAAAAGTAAACGATAGATATAATGAAATCGGACATTCAAATTGCAAGAGAAACTCCCCTGAGAAGAATCAAAGATGTAGCGGAAAACATCGGCATACCGCGTGATGAGGTAATCAGCTTCGGAAGGCACATGGCAAAAGTTCCAGTCCATCTGATAAGCCCGGAAAAAGTAGACAGAAGCAACCTGATTCTGGTGACGGCAATCACTCCCACAAAGGCCGGAATTGGGAAAACCACCGTCTCCATCGGGTTGACACTCGGACTGAACAAAATGGGCAAAAATGCCATCGTGGCTCTTCGCGAACCTTCGCTGGGGCCGGTCTTTGGCATGAAGGGAGGTGCTGCCGGTGGAGGGTATGCACAGGTACTTCCCATGGAGAATATCAACCTGCACTTTACCGGCGATTTTCATGCGGTGACTACGGCGCACAACACCATCTCGGCGCTGCTCGACAACTATATTTTTCGCGTACAGGGTACGGGCGATGAAATTAAAGAGGTGCTGTGGAAGCGGGTGCTGGATGTGAATGACCGCAGCCTGCGTTATATTGTCACCGGCCTTGGACCGGGTAACGGCGTGCCGCAGGAGGCCGGGTTTGATATTACGGCCGCATCGGAGCTGATGGCGATCCTCTGTCTGGCAGAAAACGAAGATGATCTGCGGCGGCGTATCGAAAATATTTTGCTGGGCATTAAACGAAACGGAAAACCGTTTACGGTGAAAGATCTGGGCGTGGCGGGTGCCATCACCGTGCTGATGAAGGATGCCATTAACCCCAACCTGGTGCAGACCACCGAAAACACTCCCGCATTTGTTCATGGTGGCCCGTTTGCCAACATCGCTCACGGATGTAACTCCGTCCTGGCGACCAAGATGGCCATGTCGTATGGCGACTATGTGGTGACTGAGGCTGGCTTCGGTGCAGATCTGGGCGCAGAGAAGTTTTTTAATATCAAATGCCGTAAGAGCGGATTGCGTCCCAAACTCACGGTTATTGTGGTGACGGCGCAGGGGCTCAAGATGCACGGGGGTACTCCCGAAAAAGACATCAAGGCACCCGATATCGACGGATTGAGAAAAGGCCTAGGTAATCTGGAGAAACATCTCGCCAACCTGGCCGATTTCGGCCAGTCGGTTGTGGTGGCGTTTAACAAGTACGCATTCGATACGCCTTTGGAGATTGAGACGGTGCAGAAGTTCTGCGAAATGAGGGGTGTTTCGTTTGCCGTAAACGAGGCTTTTACCGATGGGGGAGCTGGCGCTCTTGAGCTGGCCAATGCAGTGGTGGAGGCCATCGAGAACAAGCCATCGGGAGAGTTGAAGTTTACCTACGACGAAGAGGACGACATAGAAACAAAACTCACCAAGATTGCTACCAAAATTTACGGTGCACGCGATGTGGTGTTGAGCGAAATAGCTCTTAAGAAGCTCAAAACGATCACAGGCACCCCGCTTGAAAAGATGCCGGTCTGCGTTGCCAAAACACAGTATTCTTTTTCAGCCGACCCTAAATGGTATGGCGTAGCGAAGGATTTTCGGTTCAAGATCAATGATCTGGTTATCAACCAGGGATCTGAGTTTATTGTGGCCATTGCCGGGGAGATGATGCGTATGCCGGGACTTCCGGCCGACCCGCAGGCAAAGCGAATCGATATTGTGGATGGGGAGATTGAGGGGTTGAGTTAACGCATATTTTACACCCACATCAAATCGCTCATGATGCCATCGGAGATGAAGATCCCTTCGCGGGTAAGTGTCATTACTTGCTCTTTTGTGGTGAGCAGGCCTTTGTCCAGGTATTTTTGAGCATTCTCCATGCAGAATAGGAAGAGTTCCTCTCCAAACCGGTCTTTCAGCTCCGTGAGGTTCACACCCCACATGGTACGGAGGCCGGTGAGGATGTACTCGTTGTACTTTTCCTGCTGGTTTAGGTGTTCGATTTCCCGCTCCGGCATCCCCGATTCCATGCTTTTGATGTAGGAGTTGAGCGATGCCACATTCCAGGAGCGGTTGTCGCCATCGAACGAGTGTGCTGCCGGCCCCAGTCCGAGGTATTGTTCATTCTGCCAGTACGCGGTGTTATGCCGGGAGAAATACCCTTCTTTGCCAAAGGCGGAGATCTCGTAGTGGATAAAGCCACCGGCTGTGAGGCGATCGATCAGCTTTGAGAACATGCCTGTACTGGTGGTTTCATTCACCGGCTGAATCTTGCCGGCCTTCAGCAGCGAATGCATGCGTGTTTTCTCTTCGTAAATAAGATGATAGGCCGAAATATGCTGAATATCCAATGAGAGAGCCTGATCCAGGTTCTGTTCCCATATTTCCATGGTCTGGCCCGGTAGTCCATACATCAGATCGATGCTGATGTTGCGAAACCCATGCTGTTGACACTTCTTCACTGCCTCGATGGCTTGTTGGGCAGAATGGCGGCGACTCAGGAACTTCAGCTCATCGTCGTTGAAGCTCTGAATGCCGATGCTGAGCCGGTTGACCGGCAGCTGTGCCAGCATCGTGATATATTCGTCCGAAAGGTCATCGGGATTGGCCTCCACGGTAATCTCCGCCTCGGGATCAACAATATACTGGGTGAAAAGGGTGTCGAAAAGATGGTCGAAATGATTCTGATGAAGCCGCGACGGTGTTCCACCGCCAAAGTAGATTGTTTTCACCGGCCCGGCGATCTCGTTCTTTCTCAATTGTGCCTCTTTGCAAAGTGCCTCCACAAATGTGTCGATCTGTGATTCGTTGTTGAGGGTGTAGAAATCGCAGTAGGTACACCGGGTCTTGCAGAAAGGAATATGGATGTAAATGCCTGCCATCTGATCATTTTCCGGGTTTGGGTTCCCGGTTCTGCTTCGTTACCGGAACTTCGTTAAATTTCTCCCTGCTGGAGGACATATGCTCCTGCTCGGTAAGCAGCTTGTAGGCTTCGAGGTATTTTTGGAGGCGGGCCAGATCCTGGTACTGCACTTCATTCCACCGGCGTATATCCATGTTGTCCGTCAGGTCGTTCAGCTTAACCCTGACGGCAGTGGGGTTGTCCTGCAGGCGGAGGATGTATTCGTCGTACGATTCGTTATCACGGCGCGACAAGGCATCCACGCTATCAACGGTCTCCTTTGAGAAACCTTCTTCGGCGAGCTGTTGCAGCGTCCACGACGTATCTTCCACCACGTCGTGCAGGATGCCCACGATCTTCTCTTGCAGCGTGTGCCCGGCGTTCATTACCCGGAACGGATGTTCAATGTATGGACGGCCGTTGTGTGTGTCGAGCTGACCCTCATGGGCCGATATTGCAATTTCAATTGCTTTGTTGAGTTGCTCTTTCAGATTCATTGTTTGCTGAGTATTTCCCGGGCCAGCAGCGGCTCGTCGGTGGTGATAAAGTCTACATTCAGATCGATGACCTTCTGCATATCATCTGGTTTATTCACGGTCCATACGTTCACTTTTTGCCCCAGCTCGTGGGCTTTCCTCACCCATTGTGGACGTTTGTACAGCACATTGTAGTGATAATCGAAGCCGTTCAATTGCAGGGTGGCGAGAACCTGTGGAGACAAGTCGCCGTTCAGGTAATATACTGGCGCTTGGGAGTCGAGTCTCCTTGCCTGCCGCACCAGATTCACTCCGAAGGAGATATACTCAACGCGCTCCTGCACGGCGCGTTGACGGACCATGTTTATTACTTTTTCGACCAGCAGTGTTTCCTGTTCTTCCGATCTGTGGGTTTTAAACTCGATGATGAGCTTCACATTTTTGCAACGGGCAAACGCATCGAGATACTCCTCCATAGTAGGCAACGCCTCTCCGTTGGAAAGGGTAACTTTCCGGAGGGTGGCGTAGGGTGTATCCTGCACGGTCAGTTTCTCTCCGTTCAGTGTGACGGTGGCATCGTGATTGACCACCGGAACGCCGTCGGAGGATAACCACACATCGACCTCTGATCCAAAAACCCCGATGGAATCGGCTTTCATCAGTGCCGCAATGGAGTTTTGTGCCGATCCTTCGGTTTTCCAGTATCCCCGGTGTGCAATAATCTGCTGGGCACTCATGCTGTCTGCACACAGGATCAGTACCCATGTAAATAAAAATGATTTGAACTTCATCGTCTTTCTTTTATTAGTCGAATAATTTTTAAAAATACGACAATTGATTGGATCAGTTCAGAAATACCGAAAAAATAATCATCAATAAAAGTTAACAAGCCAGACTGTTCTTTCTCGCTCTTCGTTTGCAAAAGTTGCTTCCTTCCCGAGGGGCAGAAGCTAATTCTTGTTGATCACAAGATTTGCCGATTCGCCTTTTTTCAGGTCGATCGAAACATAACCATTGTCGATCGTCACCTCTTTTCCGTTGCGTTTCAGGGATATGGCATAATCGGGAACTTTCATTTTAAATATATTGTCCGACGTAGCTCTGATGGTTGCCGACGAGAGCTGTTTATTGCTCCAGACAGCATCTACCTCGGCGCCACCGCGTACGCGCAACCCTTTGAAACTACCGTTTTCCCACACATCGGGCAGGGCAGGCAGCAGATCGATATATCCGTTCTGACTTTGGATAAGCATTTCGGCAATGCCGGAGGTGCCGCCAAAGTTGCCGTCGATCTGGAACGGCGGATGTGCACAGAACAGATTGGGATAGGTGCCGCCCCCCTGGCCGTCGTAGGTAGTGGCATTCAACGGTAGCGACGGCTCCATGAGGCTTTTAAGCAATTTGTAGGCGCGATTTCCGTCGTGCAGCCGTGCCCAGAAATTGACCTTCCAGGCGCGCGACCATCCCGTGCCGCCATCGCCGCGCCGATTGAGTGTTTCCCGTGCTGCCGCTGCCAGTTCGGGCGTGGTTTCGGGCGAAATCTGACTGGCAGGGTATAGGCCGTAGAGGTGTGACACGTGCCGGTGTTGCGGCTCTGCTTCTTCGTAATCTTTGAGCCATTCCATCAGGTATCCTTTGGGACTGATTTGCATGGGCGGCAGCTTGGGCAAGGTCTCGCGAATTCTCGCGGTGGTGTTATCTTCAATACCCAGTATTTCGGCAGCCGATAAGATGTTGGTAAACAGTTCCTGGATGATCTGCACGTCCATTGTCGGGCCCATGCAGACAAAAACCACCTCTTTGGTGCCGGGCATATAGAACCCGTTTTCGGGAGAGGACGACGGCGCAGTCACCAGCCAGCCGTTCTCTGGTTCGGCAATCATTGCCGAGAGGAAAAACTGTGCTGCCGAAACCAGGGTGGGGTAGATGCTTTGCAGGTAGGCTTTGTCCTGTGTGAAGGCATAATGTTCCCAAAGGTGTGCACAGAGCCATGCGCCGCCTGTGTTGGTTGCCCCCCACGACGCGTGTTCGCCGGGTGCGGTAAATTTCCACGGGTTGCTCATCATGTGGGCAATCCATCCATCGGCACCGTAGAACGTTTGCGCCGTTTTGGTTCCGGATGGGACGAGCGATTGGGTGAAATTGAGCAGTGGCTTATGCAGCTCCGCGAGGTTGCATACTTCGGCAGGCCAGTAATTCATTTGCACATTGATGTTTAGGTGATAGTCGCCGTTCCAGGGCGTTTGCAGCGTGTTTGCCCACAATCCCTGCAGGTTGAGCGGCAACGATTTCTCGTTTGTTCCGCAGATCATCAGATAACGCCCGTACTGAAAATAGAGCGCAGCAAATGCAGGGTCGTCGTTCGCCTGGAAATTGTTCAAAAGCTTGTCGGTAGCTACTGTGTTGCTATGTTCTCCAAGATTGAGCTCCACGCGGCTGAACTTCTCGCGGTACTTCGTTGTATGGTTCTTTTTCAGATCCTGGTATTGCTTCGCTCTTGCCTGATCGAATAAAGTTGTTGTTGTCTCTTTGTAGTTTTTTTCGAGCATATCTGTGGAGGTGGAGACGATGATCAGTGCCTCGTCGGCCTCTGCGAGGGAGAGCGAATTTTCGTCCGCCGAATGTGTACCTCCGTTATTGAGGATCTGCAACTTTGTGAAATAGCGTACTCCTTTGTCGGTATTGTACCCGTCGTTAAGTTGCCCCTCCATGTACAACGCGTTGTCTTTTAGTGAAATGTTTGCTCTCTCGGGGCGTGAAAGCTCCAGGCTGAAACCGATGGATCTTTTTTTACTGGCCGAAAGCCGGATGACGAGCACATCGTCGGTAAAAGAGGCAAAATATTCGCGCGAGAAACGTACGCCTCCTTTGCTAAATTCCGTCGTGGCCACAGCATCGTTCAACGAAAGCGCGCGGCGGTAGCCACTCACGCTATCTTCCCCTGCATAGGCGTAGTGTATCCGTAAATCACCCAACTTCTGAAAGCTGCCATAGGGTGCATCTTTCCCGTTGCCACGGGCAGAGCCCTGCCCGCCGCAGCGAAAATGCTGATACATCAGTTTTTGTGCTTCGTCATTCTGTCCGGCAAGCAGCAGTTCGCGGATTTGAGGCAGGTAACGGAGTGCTTCGGGGTTGAGCGCTTCGGGATCTTCGCTGCCGCTCCACATGGTGATGTCGTTCAACACAATCTGTTCCTTGTCCACTCCTCCGTCGGGCATCATGCCAATGCGCCCGTTACCGAGGGGGAGCGTTTCTTCCCACAGCAGGGCGGGCTTGTTGTACATCAATTGCAATTCCTGCGCTGCCGTTTTCACCGGCTGCTGTGTGCACCCAATGAACAGGACTGTTACGGCAAAAAGGGGAAAGATGTTTACGCTCATTTTTTTATCTGTTTTGTGTAGATTATTTTACCGTTACCGCATTCTCTTCCGAAAGCAGGGTTTTTATGTCTGTTGCTTTATTAAAACCGTCGTCAAACCGATTGTTTTCGATCAACACATTCTTTACTTTTTCGAAAAAGAAGGGATGTGTGTTCCAGTGGAACGGTTTAAATTCCTGATTGTGCGTGATGGTATTGTTCCGAAAAATAAGGCCATCGGTCGACTTGGCATAGAGAACAGGCCTGTCGAACATCTCAAAGGTGTTGTTTTCAATCACAATCCCGGAATGGAAAAACTGCTGTTGATCTTCCAGATTGGGTATTTCGGGGTAGATGGATATCACCGCATTGGTAAACTGATAATTGGCAGTGAGTGCGTTGATGAAACGGTTGTTGCGAATGATTACCTCTCTGCAGGCTCCCGTTTCGAACCAGCCGTTGCAGTCGCCGCAAAGCAGGATGGCTGTCCCGTGGGTATGATCAAACAGGTTGTTTTCGCACAAAACCCTCTTTGGCGTGCTGAACAACGATCCCCGTGCCCGGTTGTTGCGGACGATGTTACCGGAAAAGAGCACTTCCGGTGTCCAGGTGAGGTTCTCAATACCGTATTTCCCCTCTTCCGAAATATCCAGGGGAAGTGGCCGGGTGAACCTGATCTCAAACTCTTTGGCTCCAAAGTCGGTGGGTTTGTCGATCGCTTTCACCGACTCAATGGAGTTTATACCTCCTCTCACCAGCTCCATCTTCTCCGATTCCACAAACTGTACACTGTCGCCCGGGTCTCCCCATTTGAAGCCCCATGCCTGATAATGCATATAACGCGCCTGCAGCGTATGGTTGTCCACCCTCTTTGTGACCCGTAGATAGGTGCCGTGTACGTTGATGGCATCATCGGCCATACCCTCATAAAGTCCGTTTTGAGAGACGATGACTCCCTTGCAGCCGGAGAAATGGGTGGCGTCGGCCTGGGTAGTAAAGTAGCGCGGATCATCATCGCCCTTCAGGCAAACACTGAAGCCATGGAGTGTGATGTTTTCGCACAGTTGGGCAAGCAGTCCCATTCCTTCCGCATAATGAACTTTCACATTTTCGAATACCGTATTGCGGCTTTCACTCAGAAAGATGCCGGGAGTGGGGCGGTAGTAGGACCGCAGCACGAACCGTTCGCCGGGAGAGGTTTCGTCTACCTGATCCCATCCTTTCAGGCTGAGGATGTTGGGCGATTTCTCGCTCACCGATTGCGGGTTAAAGCTCAGATCGCGACGAAGATAAGTAAGTCGCTTGTCTTCACGGAACGACATTGCCGTCTCGGGCCTTAACTCATAGGTCTCGCCCAGAATAATCAACTTCTCGTCGTCGATCCGGTAGTGATTGGAAGGATAGATCTCAGCGATAATCTCGTCATTTTCTTTGTTCACCTCCAGCACACGAAGCTGACGCAAGGCCGGGATCTCAAAATCGATCGAAAAGTTCTTCAGGGTAATATTTTCGCTATTGAGCAACGCAACAGGAATCATCCGGCCGTGAAACACAAACTCCGACCCTTGTCCGTCGATGGTGACGTTGCGCAGGTTTTCCAGCGCGAAGCCCACCTTTTTCGGATTGTCCTGGTCGTGATTGGAGATGTAGTACTCCCGGACAAAAGCGCTGTCGGGATAGAAGTCGTACCGTCCTTTCGGAAACAATATTGTTGTATGAGCTCTATCCTGCTTCGACTGTAATTGTGCGATAAGTCGCCGTGCCGCAATGGACGCGTCTTCGCGGGTGTCGGCGTTTGCACCGAAATCTGAAAAAGAGAGTGTGGAGCCAGGATTGGTACAACCTGTCGCGAAAAGCAGCATGGTTATGGTAAGCAGTAAATAGAGATGTCTCATTGTTGGATATTTATTGTAGCACAGAGTTGTCCACAAAAATAACACAGTTTCATTCATTCTACCGGTTCTATCAAGACTGATTT
>ENA-UOOI01001045-UOOI01001045.1-fermentation-metagenome-genome-assembly--contig:-NODE-1045-length-31367-cov-7.290368_pt1 | contig 31367 bp, 34 predicted proteins | sample MGYA00245779_ERZ724027 | MGnify/ENA primary metagenome ERZ724027 (study PRJEB28704, sample SAMN03018318) | fermentation metagenome | biome: anthropogenic terrestrial biome; feature: soil; material...
ACTAACCTGACCTTGTTTAAAGTGTTTTAGGGCTGTCCACTATATACCATATAGAGTGGTATACGACCTTTAAATTTGTATATTCACAACTAAATAAATTTAAATAATTTACTTAACTCTAAATACATTGAAATTTTTTTAAAATATAGTTTAATTTCTTGTATAATGTGTTATAATAATAATGCTTAAAAAAAGCTGACTTTAATACGCTTACTTTTTAAGTATTTTTTTGAGGGATTAAATACTTAAAAGAAGTTGATTTTAATTTTAATTTTAAATTTGATTTTTTAATTTTATTGAGTTTTTATTGGATTAAGAAATATCTTAAACAAAAGCAAATTAAAAAAGGTAACTGCGATAAATAATTTATCCGCAATTACCTTTGATTTCTTATTGAAAATAGTACATTCATGTGCTAAAATATTACTATATTGAATAGTAATAAATTAGGTTACAGAAGTACTCATGGTGGTTAGTCGGATTAACCATTATCGAGTGTTAAAGAAATACTGGTAATATTTCTTTAACCTGTAATCTTTTTATTTACTTTTTGTTTTCATTTCCTAGATTCTATTTTATAACAACTTATTCATAATATCAATAACAATTCATTAATTGCTTTTTATTTCTACTTATAAACATTAGATTCTTACTCTAATTTTCTTCATGCGCAGTTATAGGTACTCTTAATTTGATTGTAATTCCTCCTTCAATTTCCTTTTTGCTATTAGCAATATTAAAAATGCTATTTTCTGAAACATTAATATATTTATTTAATTGTTCTCCACTGTTATAAAAAACTTTTAACATTTCATCGTAATAATATTTTGTATTAAAAATCCACTTTTTATCATTAACTACAATTCTATGTTCATTTTGATAACTAAATTCTTTATCTTTATAAAATAATTCATATGGTAAATTAACATCTAATCCCATTTTAATATATTCTGGACATTCCCATTCATCAAACCCATTTCTTAAATATTCAATTTCTTTTAATATTACATTTTGCTTTTTAACATCACTTTTTTGAAGTTCATTAGTAACTTTTTTATATAACATTCTATCATTTTCATAATTTATAATAACAAAGTCTCCCCATTTTAATTTATCATCTTTGTTTTTTTTAAAAGCTCTAAAAAATTTATTCTCTATTGTATGTTGTTTTGTAATTATATGTGTTTTGTAATCAGTAATATTAGAAACTTCGTTAGAAAAATCATCTATCATTGAAAAAAAACATGCCATTGGAGTTAATAATGACGACCTTCTTCTTATTTCATAAAATCCATTATTTTCTTGAATAATTAAATTTTTTTTTCCAAAATGCTTAATATATTTTTTTATTCTATTAATACCGAACGGATTTTGTTTTCTATATCTAGCAATAATTCCTTCGTTCTTATCACCTTGTCCTTTTAATCCCTTTTGTCCTAAAAGAATATATTTTAATGCACAACCAAAAAAAATATTATTTATATCTATATTAGAATTATTTTCTAATATCTTAAAACATATACCATTCATATGTTTTGTTTCTTCTAACGAATATGCCATATATATTTTTTTCCTCCCCAAAAAAACTTTTTATAAATGCCATTTGTAATAGTGCTATCATCATCGCATGTATATCAAAATACACTTGATAAACTTTTCCAATGTTCATCTTGCATACTTTCTGTATACTTCGTATTATTTATCTTAAGATTTTCATTCTTATCACGAACAAAACCCCATTTAATATTTTTATCCTGAGCATACTGCTTAAACGCTTCAAACTTATTTTCTACTTGTCTATCAATGTTTTTACTTTGACCATATTTCTGTTCTCCTCCCTTAGTTTCTATAATCCATATATCACCGTTTCTAAGTCTTACAATATAATCTGGATAAAAAAGCCATTGGTTCTGTAACTTATCAACATAAACAATAGAAAAATATTGCTGTCCTGTATCACCATTTTTATATAGCCAATCAACAGCTTGGTTATTTTCACAGTATCTTTCGAATAGCCTTTCAGGTAATGAACGAATTCCATCAACTAATACGGAAGATGGGTATTCTTGATAAGCATTGCTTAACATTTCTTTAACATCAGTTTCAGATGCATCATATTTAATTAAATCTTGTTCAGGAATTCTAAACTTACTGCTTTTAGGGTGTAATACAAGAGAATTTTGAACAGCCATTTGACTTGTAGCTTCCCTAAATTCCTCTTTTAACTTATGCTCATTATTAATAATGAAAGCATAGAACCTTTTTGTATTTAAACTTAAAAGTTTATCCCTATTGAATGAGTTACTACGAAATAACCTTTCCAGTATTGTTTTCAATTTACTTTGTTTAATTCTTATTGCAGATTTTATTTCATCTATTGAGTGCATTAATTCAATACCATTTTTATGAGTATTAACTTTTCTACGGGTTTTAATAAATGTTCCGAATTTTGAATCTAAAATTGAATCTGTCTTAATAAATTTACCTTGTCTCACTTCTCTTCTTAGTTCATCAGTAATAAGATATCCTGCAGACTCAAATATTGTTCTATTATTCTTTTTATTACTCGTTAATTTATATTTATCTACAAAAAATTTATGTACTATCTTGTAAGTTTCTCTTTCTCCAAGACCATCAAAATCTAAATTTTTTAATTGCTTTTCTAATGTGAAGTTCTTACATTTATTCTTTAGAAACACTCGTTTAACATCAAATGCATTAGAAATCTCCTGCTTAATACTTTGACGATATTTCTCATCGAATGTATATAGATAGCAATTATCTAGCAAATCATCCTCATAATGTTTAGCCTCTGGCATACGTCTTATTCTTCCAATAGTTTGAATTGTAAAATCTTCATTCATATTTTCACGTAACTTTACAAGAATCTTTGCTCTTGGACAATCCCACCCTGTTGCTACGGCTTGTTTCATAAGCAAAAATATCGGGTTAGCATTTAACGTCTTAATACCATTTATATTAATTTTATCATTACTATCACTCATCCACTTAGCAACTAATTTATTTTCATAAGTATATCCCATTAATTCTAATTTTTTTTCGACATCTTCAATTAATTTATTTGACATATCTGGGAATTGAATCAATACCAAAGGTCTAATGTTTTTACACCTATTCTTGTACTCATTTGATATAGCTTTTCTCTTTGCATCTGCTAATTCAATCAAATACTCATGCTCATTAGTAATTGTAATATTTGATTCCACTCCTTCATTAATATACAAAGCTTTTGTAATAAGGCCTGAATTTATAACATCAATCTCTGGTATTTCATAAAAATTATATAATTTATTTTTTTTAGCTGTAGCAGATACTCTTATTATATATAATCCAGCAAAAGAATTAATAATATCTTTAGCTTTCTTGGTATCATTAGAATGTTCTTCATCTATAATCAAAATAAATCTAATTCCATCTCTATGAGCGTCCGCAATACGTTCAAATAGATTTTTTCTTTCACCTTCTGTAATGGCTTTATTCTTCTTATTAGTAACTAATTCCCAATTAATAAAAGTTGTATCACCTGCTTGAAAACCCGTTGTTAAAACATCATTTAAATTTTTGGAAATCCTACTAGGCAAATGTTTCAACATTTTTTGTCTACTCTGTTCCTCCAAATCTCCCTTACCAGGACAAAACCATACAAAAGACACATTTGAATTTACATTATTAAGATAATTATCAATATAATCAATTAGTATAATCGTTTTACCTGCTCCTGTTGGTGCTTTAACCACAATAGTATTTTTGTCATCAAAATCAACAGAAGTACTATGAAGTAAATATGTAACACAATTTTTCTGAAAATTAAGTAACCCTTTTGGTAAACCTATCATAATTCACTCACCTCTCTTAACTCATAATCAAAATAATATTCAGGTATTAGATTTAATTCAATCTCCAAACTGTCAAACAATAATTCTTGACTTCTTGTAAGTAATACCTGTGATGAAATGTACATAGCCTTACACTTTTTAAGAGCTTCCTTATTTTGTTCAATTTTATCTGCATCATCATCTGTTAACAGAATTATATATTCTTCGTTATCAACTTTTATAGCATGTTCTAGCTGTACCATTTCTACTATATGTCTTAATAATTCTTCTCTTACATTATAATTATCATCTTGAGGAAACTTTTCAATGTAATCAGTTTTGTAATATTTAAGGTTTACATTGTACCCTTCCGTTTTACTATTATATTGCTTTATACCAACAACTTTATATACACCATCTTTAAACTTTATAGATACTTTATTATACTTTTTATTATTTTCAGATTTAACTTTTTCAATTTCTTTCAGAATTCTATCCATTTTCTTTAAATCAGCCTGTGTAAATTTTCGTTCAAACAAGACAGTTTCTTTTTTGCCTATAAAATTATATCCATTAATAACTTTTTTAAGACGTTCATAAGTTACTTCTTCACAAATATTGTTTTCATTATTTGTACAAAGTATAAACTTACGGTTTCCACCATCTTCTTGATTAAGTTCTATGACTGCCTGACCAGTAGTTCCAGAACCAGCAAAGAAATCTAAAATAGTCTCATTATGTATATCAGAATTATTTGTTGCCAATTTAATTAAATACTTAATCAATCCTACTGGTTTAGGAAAATCAAATATGACATTCATATCAGCAAGTTCCTTTGCACTATGACGATTTTCAAATTCTGATATAAAGTTTGTTGGAGTTTGACCTTCATTTTCCCTATTATCAAGCCAAATTTTTGTATAGATATTCCATTTGGATGGCTTACCAATTTCATCAACTAATACTCCTTTATTAGTTCTTTTATAAACAATATTATTATTATCCTTCTCTTGTAAATATCTATCAAGAGACCAACGCCAACAGCCATCTCCACGTTCAGGTAACACTTTTTCTCCATCAGCTTTAGTTTCAGGATAGGCGTTTCCAGGTGGAATAACTAAACTTCCATCAGGACATTCTATATAGTAACGTTGATTTGGTCTTTCATCTAATGAAGATTGATATAACCCAAATTCTCTATATCGCTGTCCTTTTCTTTTGCCATCTACTTCTATATTTTTATATAATTTATTAACGACTTCTTTGTTCATTTTAACTTTAAAATCATGTGCTTTCGAAATATCTTTTGCATAAATTAGAATATAATCAATATTAGGTGAAAAAAAGCGACCTTTGTTTCCACCAGTTTTCATCATCCTTGGAACAATACCAATACAATTTGACTCACCGAATATTTCATCAGCTAACAATTTTAAATTGCTAAGTTCAAATTCACCTATAGACATAAAAATAATACCATCTTTGGCCAAAAGATTTTTAGATAAATTCAATCGGTTACCCATAAAAGAAAGCCACTTACTATGCCTATACGAATCATCTTCATTAACATATGAATCATCATACATGAAATCCTTATTACCAGTGTTGTATGGCGGGTCAATATAAATAACATCAACTTTTTCTTTATGTGTTTTGTTTAATAATTTCAGACTATGTAAATTATCTCCTTCTAACAAAAAATTATAAGGTATATTAACGTCTGAATTTATTTCTCTGTCCTTAACTTCCGTAAATACAGGAACTTTAGTTTTAATATCTTCATCAACACGTTCCTCATGTTCTTCCCAAACTAAACCATACTTTTTGCTAGTTAATTCCGATTCAATTTCGTTAATTGCAATAATATTATCATCATCTTCATGTTCATCTCGTAACTTATTTAAAAAGTTAAGCATATGCTCCCTTTTTAATTTTGATAAGTTTGCCACTATATATCTCCTCTCATGTAATTATTTTATATTTGTCTATATGCATTTATAACACATTTACTAATTCTAAGCAATTACAGAGTTTTATTATTTGTGCTTTGTTTTTTCTGTTGTTTAACTCTACTGTGTAAACTTGTTTTTACTTCATTCAATTCATCTAGCAACCTTTTATATTTATTCTGATATTCCTGAATTTCTTCATTGTGTCTACGCTGCTGCTCCTGTAATTCATTTTGATGTTGTTTATTTAATTCCAATATATCTTTATCTTTCTCAAACTTTACCTTTTCCTTAGTTACTTTAATATCTTCGCTATGTTTTATATTTAAGTCATGTATTGATTTTTCTGTATCTTTTTGCATTTTTTCAAGTTCATTTTCTAATTTTTGAATAGTTATATCTTTCTCTTTACTATCATTACTTAATTTATTATTTTGGATTTGTAAATTATCTATTGATTTTTTTAGATTCTCGATTTTTCCCTTATATTCCTTATATTCATTTAATACCCCTGTCATAGTGTCATTTTTCTGTTTATATTCTTCTACTAATAAATTTTTATCCTTCAAATTTTCAAGTAGCTGCTCCATTTGCTTTTTAGTTTCTTCATAATCAGCATTAACATTATTATATGCTTGTGTTAATTCAGTAATTTGACCATTCACCTTATCATTTTCAGCTTTTAAAACTTCAATTCTATTTGTATATATTTCCATAGATTTTGTAAACTCAACATCTTTTGATTTTTGAATTTCTGTAATACGTTTACCCATGTTTACATAGTAATCATTTATTTGTTTTGTTAAAGCTTCAAGTCCTTCAATATCTTGTGCTATGTCTGGTATTTCTATTTTTGCTTTATTTAACTCATAACTACTTATTAATGATGTCATAAATTCCTTATTGCTTTTACCACTATCTTGAATTAATTGTATCAATTTTTCCTTATCCTCTTGTTCCATCCTTACACTAAAAGGTGTATTATTATCTGCCATTTTATATCCTCCTTAAGTTTACAATTTATTATACATAAAATATTAATTTTTATAATGTCTACTTACGTTTACATTGTATTGTAAACATTATTATATGATAGTATCATATAAATAGCAAATATAAATTTTCTTAATTCTTAATTTCCTTCTAGCTCATATTTATTTATATATCTATAAAGTGTTGACCTACTTATAGATAACAGTTTAGAAAATTCTATTGCAGTAATATCATTTGACTTCCATCTATCATAATACTTTTTAAAATTCTGCGGTAATTTTACTTCAGGTCTACCTAACTTGATACCCTTATTTTTAGCAACTTGTAATCCTTCTCGAACCCTTAATTCAATTTTATCTCTCTCTTTATCTGCTATATAAGAAAGAAACCCTATAAGCATATTATTTATAGTATAATCAAGCTTTTCATCACCTGTACGCATTAATGGTGTGTCAAGTATCTCAACATTAATTTTCTTTTCAAATAAATGCTGCAACTCTTTAGGTGTTTCCATAAAATTTCTTCCTAACCTATCAAGCTCTTTTATAACAACTGTATCACCTGATTTTATAATACTTAACAACGTATTGTACTGTGGCCTATTAAAATTCTTTCCAGTCGTCTTATCTTCAAATATAGCATTATATTCAAGTCCTCTATTTTTGGCGTATTCCTCTAATGCTTCACGCTGCCTATCTAAATTTTGCTCTTTTGTTGAAACTCTTATATAACCGTATATGCTATTACCCATAATCGAAACCACCTTGCTTAAAATGTCTCAAAAAGCCTATAAATTAAATGAAACACTTTTTTTAATAAATTATCGTAATTTATGGTTATTTATTAGCCTATTTTTAATGTATCATTTAACTATAGTTTTTTGATACATTCTTTATTTTCCGTATTTTTCCTCTCTTTCCTTACTTGGAATTATCATTTTTTCGTCTGCTTCCTTATATAAAACTTTCTCGTCAATACCTCTCTTTTTCAAATAATCTTCTAAATCCCCTCTATAAACTACAGAATTTCCACATCTTTTATATGCTCTTAAATTCCCTAATTGAATTTCTTGATTAATATATTGCCTTGATTTTCCTACAGTTTCAGCTATTTCTCTAACAAAGAATACATCTGAACTCTGGCCATATTTTATTTTAATAATTGCTTTCCCTATTTCAGTATCAAAAAAATTCCATGGTATCAATGGTTCCTGATATGCTGCACCAAACATTTTTTTTATTAATTTATTACAAAATACCACTTTCGTGTTATCTCCTTTTGTATCAGTAGCAAACTTGAATAACGTTTCAAAATCCTCTTTATTTAAATTTTTATTGTTATTTAAAAAAACCTCGACTTCTTTAATAAATCTATCCCTATTCATAAATGAATCCTCCTTTTCCCCCCTATTGGGGGGATTTTTTATTTAAATTATCCCTTGTTCTTTGAAACTATAATAATTAGGATTGTCAAAACCAATTATTATATGGTCTAGTAGTTCAATTCCTAAAATTCTTCCTCCTTCTTTTATTCTTTCAGTAACGTTTTTATCCTCATTACTCGGATTAATTGAACCTCCTGGATGATTATGTGTTAAGATTATTGAACATGAATTACTTAGTATTGCAGTTTTAAAAACTTCCCTTGGATGTACTATTGAAGAGTTTAAACTACCGATTGAAACAGTAGATATATTATTTATTTCATTTCTAACATTTAAACATATTACTAACAAGTATTCCCTGTCTTCATCTCCTATTAGTTGCTTTATAACTTTTACAACATCTAAAGGCTTTGTTATCTTACAATATAAACTTTTTTCCTCCTTAACTAATTTAACTGATACTATGTTGATTTTGATTTGTTCGTCTTTCATTCACAAGACCTCCTAAAATTTTTATCTATATCTTAACCACACTTATATTATAACGCTTTTATTTACAATTGTCAAGTATTTTATTTAAAATAGTAAATAAAATATGGTATTTACATTTTGCAAAAAGTATTATAAAATTAATTAAGCAAGACCAGAATTCATTTATAAAAATCTTAACCACATTAAGCTTTTATGAATGAAAAAAATGCAGCTCAATTTTGAGCTGCATTTTTTAAAATCTACTAAAACTAAGCCACTCTGGAAGGTCATACAATCCCCTTTCTGCTTCTCTAAAATACTTTAGAGTTGTATTAAATTTCCCCACTATTTCACTCACATTTTTAGAATTTAAAATATCCTTTTTATGCTTTTCTTCAAGCTCTTTTAATTTATCCTCTAAATAGCTTATTTTAAATCGTGTTTTATTACTTTCCTGCTCTCTAGGTGCTAATATTATCTCAAAATTAATACATTTATTTGATACATAAAGCTGATACCATCCATACCTTTTACAATAACTTACATAGTAATTTTTTAATATATCCTGTACTATTTTTTCAATTCTTACGTTTATAACCCTATTTTCATAAGATTTTAACCCATTTACTAAAGCTTTATATATGCTTATTTTCTCAATATCATTCTTAAAGGTTTTATCTATATGTAAAAGTAATCTATTAAATTCATTTATTCCGATTTCATATTCACGCACTTTTAAATCCTCCTTACTAGCATAAAGGCAAAGCCTTTATGCTATAGCCTTTATACTATTATTTATAACCTTAGTACCATATTTTTGTCTTATGTCTTCTATGCTCATATTGCTTTTTCTTCTCTTCGTGTCCTCTTTAGTATGCCAATACCACATCTTTTTTTTACTAGCCCACCAAAGCCCCGCAGCTTTTAAATCCTTTCTGTACTGTCTTGTATCACCTGATACCCATATCCATGAACCACAAATTTCAATTTTTACATTTAAATTTATGATTTTATTTATAACCTCTTTGAATCCATCATCAATAACGCTTTCCTGATTTCCTTCTTTCAATTTCTTAAACAAAATGTCATATTGATTATTTATTTCCGCCATTTCTTCATTAGTTCCGCCCATGTCTGGATGATGTTTCAAAGCCAATTTTCTATATTGTTCTTTTAATTCCTCAACTGTTTTTACATTTTCAAAATAATTTTTCATTTTGCAAGACCTCCTAAAATTTTTATCTATCTCTTAACCACAATTATATTGTACCACTTTTATTTACAATTGTAAAGTATTATATTTAAAATTGTAAATAAAAATAATGCTTTCATTCCTTTTTAATGTCCATAGATTTAGTAAACTTGAATCACTTGTTTTATATGCCATAAAAGCCACACATAAGCGTTTTTAATGCTAAAGGTAGAATTCACTGCTTTAATAAAAAAATGTTCTTAAACGCTAATCTAAAGCCATGATTTTAAACAAATCAATATCAAAATATAGATTTATCCTTTTCCCTCTAAAAACTTTAAATCAAAGTAAAAAAAAATCGTCAAGGGCAAATAAAAAAATATTTACTGATCCAAATTTATAATTTGCAACAGTAAATATTTTTTTATTTGGCGAAGCGTACCCTTGACAATTTGTTTTACTTGATAAAATTTTGTACTAGGAAAAAAGGATTTATAAACTATTTTAATTTATAGGAGAAAAAAGAGAGGGAAAAAGTGTATACAACAACCGAAATAATGGAAGTGGTCAACGGAGGTACGGAGTTGACCACTTCCATTATTGAGGGCGTTAGCACTAGGGGTTTGGGGATTGTGTATCCCCATTATATTTATTCCTTTTCACTATTTAAGACAAAAATAAATTATGTTGTATGTTATACTTAGTTTAGATTTAAAAAAGGAGGAGTACTCATGGCAGAAGAAGAGAAGGAACACTTAAGTAACAGGGAAAAATACGGTAATGACTTTACTTGTCCAGATTGTGGTAGAACTGCAGCAGAAGATGATGTGTACGATGCTGGAAATGGTTTTTGTGCGGAATGTGCACCTAATCATTAAAATAAAAAATACACCGTTACTGGTGTATTTTTTATTAGAATTAAATATCTCCTAATTATAATATTATAGGAACTAATATCTTTAAAAACTTGTCCATTTTTTTATTTTGATGCTTTAGAATCTTCTTCTAATTCTTTAATTAAGTATTCTTTAATACTTGTTATATGTTGTCTAAAATAATTTTTTCTACTATTCTCAAAAGACAGAATTCGTGATAGTTTATGATATAGTGATTTAAGAAGTTTATTATTTTTTATTGTATAAATTTGGTTATCATATCCTTTATAGATTTTTTCAATATATTTATCTGTTATGGGGAATACATCGCTTATAAAAAATATTGATTTGCAAGTAGTTCTACCAATATGGTAATAACATGACCTTAAATCGTCTTCAGGGCGTTCTAAATATGTATTAAGTCTTTTTATACCTTTTTCATCTCTGTGGTCGTACATTCCAACAGGAATTGCCCAATATAGGCCATCATGTTCTGCTGATTTTATTAAACAAACGATAGGTCTATTTTTAGGGTCTGTCCAAGTACCACCAAGAGCTTTAATTTTTTCATAAATATCTTTTCTAGCGAAGTACATTGACTTTTCTTTCATTGTAAACTCCTTTAATGAAAAAATCCTAATAAAATTAGGATTTTTTACAATGTATCTTGTCGCACATTGTGAAGCGTATTTGTATCAAACAATGTATCTTGCCGTACATTGTGAAACGTTCTTGTATAAAACAATGTAGTTAGTCGCACATTGTGAAGCGTATTTTATAAGAATGGTAACTCACCATCAAATTAGAATGAGTTTACCAATGTTAACTTTACTAATTCGCAATTTAATTATAACATTTTTTCATGTAAAGTCAAATAAATTACTTGTCTTATATATTATATACACATCTGACGTAATAATTCATTTATTTTTTATATTTCTATAAAGAAACGAATAAGTTTTAATAACTTCAATTTTTATAGTTTATCATATAAAAAATGTACTCAAACTTTTTATTTGAGTACATTTTTAATTCTTTTTTTTAATTTTCATATACAACATTTTTTATCTTTTCATAAGAAGTCTTGACGCAATTAAACGCATGAATCCTCTGCTTGTACCTGTACCGTACCACATTCTTTTTAATAAATCAGGGCCTTTTATAATTAAATAGCAAAATCCAATTAGCAGCATAAAATTGTACCATGTTGCTGTAGTTGTAAAAATTCCAGTAACTCCAACTATAAGAGCTGTTTGCATTAGAATTGATATAATCATCATTAAAAGACCTTTCCACCATTCAAGCATAATGTCCATATTATCTGAAACCATGGATATAGCAGCCCATATTGACCCTATTTGATAAACTATTAATTCAGCATGATAAACACACATTTTAAAGAAAAATACTATTACCGCAACAGTTACAAAGCCTAGTACAAACAAGAAAACTATTCCACTTCCGAGTATGTCACCTATGCCACTAGATTTTAGATAATTTACCGTTGAAGTAGCAGCATTTTTCGCAACCTGGTTAAACATCCAATCGCCTAAAGGATAAGCGATTTCTCCAACCATGATTTTCAATAACACTGGTGCTATAACTATCATTGCAGAAGCTTTTACGGTTCTAGTCAATATCTCTGAAAGTGGAGTATCATTAGTTCCTGTAGAAACTTGAAGCATATATTCAACTATTTTATAAAGTACAATTATAGTCATTACAGTTGCACCTATACCAATAAATACATTATAAAGCGTATTGAAAAAGCTTGGCATAGCTTCGGGCTTAAATAATACTTTTGCAATAGCCTTAAAAACTCTATTTAAAAAATCTGTTATACAAGTATTTAAGTAATTGTTTATAGAGTCACCTATATTAAACATTTATATTTCACCCTCTATTCTACTTTATCTATTTTCCATTTGCCATTTTCCTGTTTCATTGTTATTGTTATTGAATCTTTTGTACCAACATAATTACCTTTAACGCTGTACTTAACTGTTTTATTATCTTTATCAACTTGAACATCAGAATCGTTTAATTTATAATCATTAAAAAATTCTGTTTTGCTTTCCTCATTATCAGGAATAAGGAAGAAAGTATTTTTATTATCAAAATTTATTACGCTTTTATCTGTAATGGTACTTTTGACATTTGACGTAAACTGATTAGTAAAATATTCTTTAAAATTGTTACTTACATAATTCTCTACTTTTTCATTGTCCATACTATTTACAATAACCTCTTTATTTTTATGGCTGCTTAAAAATGCTTGTAACGCTTGTTTACTGTCTGCCTTTGCCTTATCTACATTGAAGCCACACCCAACAAGTGAAAGTCCTAAGAAAGTAATTAACATAATTGATAATAATTTATTTTTCATTTTCATTTTGAAATTCCTCCATCCCTATCAATTCATTTAAATCTTCCATGTTTTCAAATTCATCCTTTTTCTCAAATTCCTTATTTTCAATATCTTTATTTTTGTTTTCATCTTCTGTTTTTTCATTGATGATTTTTCCTAACATTTCAATATCTTTCATATCGCTTTCGTCTACATTTTTTATTTTTTCTTCGTGAAGCTTCTCTTCATTTTCCTTTTTCTCCTGCTGCTTTTCATCAGAACTCATATATTTCTCATATTCAGCTTTTTTGGCTTCTCTAAAAGCTTTAACTTCATCCGTCATTTTTCTTTCATAATCTTTTTGACTTACTCTAAACTTTTGTGTCATGCCTGGGTATAATTCAAATTGTTTTGCCTTATTTAACTTTATTGGATACTTCCCTGTAATTATTAAAACAGATTCATCTGGATTCATAGTCAATATTTCATCTGCATTTATAAGATTTCTTGCTGTGTAACTAAAGTTTTGAGAGCTTGAAGAGCTGTCACTTTTATTACCTTTTGAGGTTGATTTTGAAGAAGTTTCAACCTTTACTGTTGTCTTTCCTGCAAGTTCTGAAAAATACTTTGCTGTAGTATCATTGACATTTCCTAAACATAATTTTATACCGCAATTACCTAAAATGGATTCTGCTTGTTCCCTGCCATATTTCTCTTGAAGCTGTGTTATATTCTGAATTATAGTACAACAAGCTATGCCATACCCTCTGCAGGTTGCTAAAAAAGTCTCATAGTTATCAAAGCGTCCTAGATTTGGAAACTCATCAAGTAAAAAAATTACTGGCTGCGGTAACTTTGAATTATTTTCAGCACCTAAAGTATAAAGCTCCTGAAACATCTGATTGAAGAAAAGATTTATAAGACCTTCCCATGTATCATCCATAACTGGAATTATAACGTACAGCATTATTTTTCTTTTTCCTACATCACTTAAAAAGAAATCTGAATTAGATGTAAAGTCTGCCACCTCTTGGTCTACATAGTCACCTATAGTAGTTAAAAGTGAAATTATAATACTTGCTCTTGTTGCTTCCTGTGACTTCTTAAATCCTAGCTCATATGCTCTCCTTGCAGGATGGCTCTTGTTTAATTTTAAAAATTGTTCATCTAAACTACTTGTTCCTTCTTCATTTTGTTCAGGGTCAAAATCTTGTAAAAAATCTAATATTCCTGACATATTTCTATTTTCTACAGGCATTTCATATATTGAATATAATATTAATGCTTTCAGTAAAGATAATTGAGCATTATACCATATATCCTTATGTTTAGGGTCGTTCTTTGCTGCAACCATTGTATTAGCAACTGTTGTGGCTTCCCTATCTTTTCTTACATAATCAAAACAATTATAATGGTCACTATTGGACATATCCATAAAATTTATAACATGTACCTCATATCCCTGTGCTGCCTTAATTTTAGCTGTCATTTCGTAAAGTTCGCCTTTGGGGTCAGTTGCGACAACTGAACATTGTCTTTCATTTAAAACATTAGTTACAACAAAACTTTGTGTCTTTGCTGAACCTGGGCCACCTACAACAAAACAATTTCGGTTAGGAAGTTCTGAAGATGTTGGCTGAACTAAAGCTAAATTATCTTTTATTCCTAAAACTATACCGTTTGAATTTTCCTTTTTAATCATTATGTTCTTTCCCTCCCATACTCTCAATTAAGTCGTCATAAAGCTGTTTTGTAGGTACTCCAACAGTCTGCCCTTTAACAAAAATTTCACTATTTTCTGAATACCTACTCGAACCATGGATTGCATACTCTGATTCTATTTCATAGTTTGATTTCTTGCTGCTATTAAAAATAAGTCTTAGAAATATTATTAAAACTACTAAACTACCTAAAATAAATATAGGATTTTTCCCTTTTGCTATACTTGTAATTACCTCTATAGGATGATGTCCCAAGCCTTTAAGGCTTGAAACAATCATTTCCTTTTTTAAATTTGGTATTTTATATTGTTGTGCTAAAGCTGCAATATCACTTAAACATAAAACACCAACTTCCATAATTCCCGATATCGCAATGCTTCCAATAACTTTACCTTTAGATATTTTAGGCATTTTATTTACCCCCTTTACTGCTTCCACTATCATATGGAGCAAAACTACCCATTAGAGTTATTTTATCTACAACATACTTACTATCTTGCTTTACTAATTCAAGCTCATAAATTCGGTTTACTGGTGAAGTATTAGAAGCATTTATACTATATGTTGTCTTTACACTTACAAGAGCTTTCGGCTTGTCTGTATTGTCATTTGTTAAGTAAATATTCATACTCTCAATTTTATTTTCAATTTGAGTTTTAGGAGCTTCTGCTCCACCTGCTCCCTGCAATGACTGATACACTCCATCAGTTACATACTTTTCAATTTCTTTAAATCTTGAAACATAAGTTTTATTATCATATTGAAATTCAGCATAAAATAAATTGTGTATTACATTTTTTATATTATAGTTATCTTGATTACTTCCTTCACTGGACAATTGAGATAACTTTTTATTTAATTGTTGATTTTCAGTAGTCAGATTTTGAACTTTAGTTTTTTGTGTACTTGATGTCATAACCTGACCTACAATTCCTATGATTAAAATAATATTTAAAACAATGGATACTCCTAAACCAATTAAAAGCTTCTTCATTATCTCTCCCCTTTTCTAATTTCTAACTCTGCCATACCCTGCTAGATGTTGCTGCCAGAAACTATTGTTTAAACTTGTATAACCGATTCCATGGCCTCCACTTTGATACATTGTGTTGTTTCCAACATATATACCTACATGAGTTATATAATCGCCACATTGATACGTTGCTGTAAAAAATACTAAATCACCTGGCTTTACATCTCCTGGAGCAACCTTGCTTGTAGAATCATATTGCTCTTGTGCTGTACGTGGTAATTTTATACCATTTTGGCCATACACCCATTGAGTAAGTCCTGAACAATCAAAACCGGTACTTGGTGAATCTCCACCAAATACATAAGGCTGACCTTGAAATTGTTCTGCTGTTTTTATCAAGCTATCATAATTACTTAATGGCGATTGTGAAGAACCAGAAGCCCCACCTGTGCTAGTAACATCAACATACCTCATAACATGGTCATAATAACTTTTATCTCCATATGAGCCACCATGTGCGGAAGCAAATGCAGCTACAAGCTCTTTTGTACTTTTGCCACCATGTGAAGCCACATAATCTACATATCCTTGTCCAAAATTATATGATTGAATTATTGTAGCAAAATCACATTTTTTCTTATTTGCATAATCTACAATTGATTTGAAATATTTAATTCCTACGTTTAATGATTCTTGAGGGTCTTGGATTGCATTAGGTGAAAGCCCTTCACTTTCTGAACTTTGCATTATATCGTTAGTTCCATCTCCACCTCCACTCTCCTGACAAATTATAGCCAATAGAACTTCTGTATAATTTCCAACTCCGTATTTATTAGCAATTTCTGAAACTAAAGGCCGCCATCTTTGTACTGCTGCGGGAACTTTGGCCTTTCCAAAACTATTATTGTCATTACTTTGCTGATACCCGAAGATAGCAAAAATTATTATGAGAAATGCTGCAATAATAATTATTATTACCTTTTTTTTCATTACTTCTTATCCTTCAAATACTTATTAGTTAATTCATCAATTTGTTTTTGAATATCAGCTTTTTTATTAGGGTCAGGCTCTTTCCCCATATTGTCTTTTAATTCATTTATTTTATTTGTAGCATTTTTCTCATTTATTGCTTTTGTAACATTCTTATCCTTTAATTTAGAATTTACATCTTCTGCGTCAACAACGTTGTTATGTGCTATGAACGCAAATGCTAATCTTTTCAACTGGTCTTTATCTGAAATAAGCTCTTTTCCTGCAAGTAAGTAATTATAGTTATAATTAACAATTTGCTTTTCAGTATTTATATAACTGCTATTCTCTTTCAAATCTAAAATTTTCTTTTCTTTTTTATCTTTATACATTTGTTTGATTACTTTACCTGTAGAATTTTTATCTTCTTTTATTGCATTATCATATTGGCCAAACTTTAAATATACATCTGCAATGTCTGATTTCGTATATCCAATTTTTTTTAATAAATCAACTCCACTTTCGTAATCCCCTAAACTTAAATCTTTGTAAGCATTTGCCTTATTATCTGCCAATTCAATTTTATTTGAATAAGCTTCTTTTACTCTATTAGTTGAAATCTTATTTACTGCAAGTGATACTACTAAAATAATTAATACTATAGCTCCACTTGCTACAAATGTTATAGTTTTTTTACGTGCATTAACTTTCTTTTCAATCTCAATATCAGCAAAATGTTTTGTTTCATCCTCATTTAACTTTTGTGTTATAACCTCATGTAGCTCTTGTATTGATTGTGCCTTATCTATTCTAAATAAGAAGTTATCTTTTACTTTATTTAATAGTGAATTTTTATTTATTTTAAATTTTTCAAATGAAAATTCTGAAAGCATTGACATTGAAATTAACTTATATTGTTCCAATTCTGTGTAATTATGACTATATGGTATAAGCTTATTGCTTCTATACATAAACTTTATAGTCTTTAAATCCTTGAAAAATATATTTTGTGGGTGCAATAAAACTTTATCTTCAAACTTTTCAAGTGGGTTAATATCAAGTATTCTTTCAAGTAATGATAACCTAAGTACCTTTGAATACTTTTTTGCTCTTATTATAGGCTTGTATCCTTCTTCTATGCTGTATTTCAAAATATATTTTTGTCCTTCATGCTCTATAGATGTAAGAGGGAAACAATATTCATTATTCTTTTTTAGTCCTTCAAGTTCGCCAATATTTTCAGCTAAAACTTTACTGTCATTTATGTGTACCACATATTCATTTCCTTTTGAATATGCTGTTAAATCATCTATTAATAATATTTTCAAGCTCTCCACCCCCCTAAACTATTCTTTATTTCTTCCATTTCCATAGGGCTTATATAAAGCTCACTTTCATAGTCAGGCTGTTCATCTGGATTCTCTTCGTATTTTTCTCTGTATCTTTCTTTATTTTCTAGCCTTAACTCTTCCTTAGTTAAATCTATTTTCATAAATACCCTTTTTGTTCCATATAAAAGCAAAGCTTCGCCCTGTCTTTTGGCTCTTAAAAGAGATATTTCAGGTTTAGAAAAGTTTAATTGAAGTTTTTCTATAACTTCATCAACTCCCCTGTTATCAAGTCCAAAGAACAACTTTGTAAAACTATTTTCAATTACAGCAGTTCCTAGTCCTCCCTCTGCTCTCAAAACATCTTGTATCTGCTGTGTAACTGCTATTGCTCCAGCATGATATTTTCTAAATCTCTTATATGCCTGAACAAAAAAATCCGCACTTTCTTTATTTTTTATTAGAAAATGAAATTCATCTATAAATAAGTAAGTATATTTATCACTTTCCTTATTTGATTCTGTTATAATGTCCCACAAATAACTAAAAGTGTTTAAATAACAAGCTCCTTGAATATCAGCTTCGCTCTGTAGAGCCTTTAAATCAAATGAAATAATACTATTATTCAAGTTTATATTTGTATAACCATTAAAAAGTGAATTTGAACCATATACATAACTCTTTAATATAAAATAGAAGTCTTTAACCTTATTAAATGCTTCTGGATTTTTTTCTTTTAAATCTCCTATTTTTTTATATAAATCTTCAAATATAGGAAAATCCTCATGTGTCATTTTGCTTATATCTTTAATCTCTCTAAATTTCGTGTAAAGGCTCATTAAAATATCCTCTACTATAGACATTTCAACTTGCGTCATATCACTTTTTATTGCTTTAAATAAGCCCCTTATTCTTTGACATTTCTGCTTTATAAGATTTTCAACTCTAGCAGTATCACTCATATTCTTTATTGCTTCATCTTCTGTAATTTCTTCTGAAAATATTTCAAGTGGATTTATTTTTGTATCAGATACGGAGCTTAGATGTACAACAGTTCCACCAAAATACTCAACAATCCCACTGTACTCATTTTCAGGGTCTATGATGTACACATTATGACCTCTTGCAATAAGATTCAATATTTTCCTTTTTAGATACGTAGTTTTTCCAACTCCAGAAGTACCAACAACAACCATGTTCTGATTTAATGTTCTTCTATTATTTAAATAATTAATTGATACTATAGAATTTGTAATTTTGTTGATTCCTTCAATTTGTGCATTAGGTGATAAATCACATATTTCGCTATCATCAAAAAGGAAAAATGAACTTGCAGCAGTAGTATTGCTCATTTGATATGTGTATTCTTTAAGTTTATTTTGATTTAAAGGAAGTGCCGACCAGTAAGCGTCTGCCATACGATAATAAGGAATTATCCCTCTCATATGGACTTTCATTAAAATTCTATTTACATTTTCTTCTAATCTATTGATTAGTTCCAAACTTTCTGCTTGAATTAATATATAAGTATAAATATATAAAAAGCCAAACTTATTACTTAATGATTCTTTTAATTGATTTTTTGCACTACGAATTTGTTCTTCCAAATTCATAGTAAGTCTTGGGTCTTTAGTTTTAAGCAGCTCGGCTTGTTTATTCTTTATACTTTTGTTGTAATAATCAAGCATTGTTGTGTCACTGGCCTTCTCTATATATTGGGTAATCGTCACATTACCCTTTAATCGCTTTAAATCAGAAAGCCAGTTTCCTCTTGCTTGTGTTGGATATTGGGCTATAGCAATAACTCTTACATAGTTACCCCCTAGTTCTACATTATCTTTATTTTCTTTATATACAAACGGATAAATAGCTTCAACTGGGGTATTATCTATAATCCCTATCAGTTCATCTTGACTAACTTCTTTTTCAATATCTTTAGGTTGAACTTTATTTGATTTTTTATTAGTTACTTTTTTACTTTTCAAGTTAAACATTCAATCACTCCTTACATGTAAATTGAATTCTTAAAATCTATAAATCTGTGTAGTACAGTTACAATATCTTTTGCATTTAATACGATAGTTTCTGCGTCATACGATTCAAGCAATGTATTTAAAGAATTTTGTATTCTTTTAATTTTGTCATTCAAGCTTTTTTCAGCTAATTTCAACTCATTAATATTTCTTTTTTGCAATTTTTCAGTTACAACTATTAAATGTTGTTTTGTAGTTAAATCACTTGAAAGCTCCATATCCTGATAATCTAAACAATAAGAAGCTATAAGCTGTAATAAATGTTTATTTACATTGTTTTGTTTTGCTTCTAAATACCTTTTTTTCCAGTACAAATTATAATTTTTCATATTTAATGGAATTGTCATAGATACAATTTCAGGATTATCCTCTTTGTTCTGCCCTAAGAAGGAAGCATAATCCTCAAACAATACATTTTGTTCATATTGTGCAAGAAGGTCTAAGTTAATACCTTCAACTTTAATCATAGAAAGAAGTCTATTATCTTTTAAATAAACAAAATCTTCATAGACACCTTCTATTGGACTTATATCTTGTAAAAATTTAGTAACTGTCTCGCTGTTTTTCTTTTTTTTATTCTTAGGCATTACTTTATTTCACCCCTTTTCTTAGGTCTTAAAAAGAACTTTTTCTGTCTACTATAAAAACTTAAAATAGTTTTTATATGTTCAACACATCTTATATTATTTCTAAATCTTATTGGCCTTGCTATGGCAAGTATAAAGCCACAAGCCATAATAAGAAGTACAACTATTACTTTTATAATCCACAATGCAGCTACGCTGTAAGGTGGTATTGCAAGTATTAGTATAGAAATAATTGCAGGTATGGAGATATACTTTATTGCGTCCATACCTGTAAGTCCTGGTATTAAATTGTAGGATGCTTCCACGTTTCGTGGAAAGACAAATTTTTTACCTTCTCTTTCTTCTCCATCTTCATTAAATAGCTCTAAGAGAACTTTTTTTACATCCTCTCTTTCTACCTTCATACACTCTCACTTCCTTATTGAAATAAGCCATATACCCATGGTATAAGCCATGTCAACGCTCCACCTGCCGCAACAGCAGCAGCTACCATTCCAATACCTCGCCACATTTCATTTTTCATATTAGGGTCGTCCAAACTTGGTAATTTCGATATAACTATTTTTGCGGCTGCTATAATTCCAACTATTGCAATAACAGATGTTATAACAACCTTAATGCTTGTCAATCCTGTATTTAATTTACTTTGAACTTCTCCTGCGTCTGAAGCAGCTCTTACAACTCCTGAATTTAAAAAAACTAATGACACAGTATAAGCAGAAACCAAACACTTAGTTACTTTTCTTTTCATTTCTCTACCTCCTGATTTAACTTTAAACCTTTATTAAGTTTTCTTTTATTTTGTATTTTTAAATAATTGTTTACCTCTTCCAATTTTTTTTTGGCTTCATTTTTTGTAAAGTATGGAGAAATTTTTGTAAGTTCTCCTTTTCTATTGCATTTACTAATTGAGTACCCTTTATTACTTCCTACTACCTCAAAAGGTTGTTTAGTTTCATCAAGCTTTTTGTTAAGCTCCACACCGTAAAAGCCTAAAAATCCTTCTAAAAATGCATGACTATCGTTCTTTATTTCTGTCTTAGCCTTATTTACCTTATCACTTTGAAGCCTACTGCTTATCGTTTCTTTGGCTTTATCTAAGCCATTTGTAATTTTAAAATCAATTTCTCTGTTTTCTGATATATTAAAATGCTTCATAGTTTTATCTATCACTTGTTTTCTCATAGTAGGATTTTTTTCTAAGCTTTCCAAAAGGATTTTTTTTCTAGCATTATTAAAAGTAGTAGTAGTAAATTTGAGCTTATCTGTTTTAAATGAATTTAGCCTTATATTACTTTTATTGTTCTTTAAGTATATACAAGTACCTTTATCCACTTTAAATAGTGTCCTGTCCCTTAAAATCTCATATTCAGATGTCCCAAACAAACTCCTTAGTGCTTCATCTTTAGTTTCAAAATCCTTTGAAATCGAATAAGGATTCCTGCCTTTTTCTTCGTATTCTAAAAAATATTTATTACCATCATTTTTCAAATTAATAGATATTTTATCATCTATATTGAATTTTTCTAAAACCTCACCCTTTCTATTGAATATTTCTTTTTTCTCAAACTTCATTAATTCATAAGTTATTTCATACTCAATCAATTTCAACTTTTCTCTTCTTTTTTCTCTATTTTCTAGTTCCTTGGCTTCTCTTAGTCCCTCTTCCAATTCATCAGTTTTATTTTTTTCATACTGATAATTCGCCAGTTGTTTTTGTCTTTCTTGATATAGTCTTAATTTTCTAAGCTTTGCTGCAATCAAACTGTAAGAACTATCATCATCATTTTTGCCTTTATTATCCTGCATATCATTTCCTCCTTTATCGTTGATATTTTTCTATCTAGTTGATATGATATAAATATGAAATACATTACAATATAATTGTAACACATATTTGTTGAATACTCAATAAATACTCATTGAATATTAATATAACTTTAGAAAAGGAGATACAGCCATGGACAATAATGAAAATTTCAATAGTGAAGAGATTTCCAAAGAAAAAACTCAAATTCAAATTAAGTTTGAAAATCAACTACTTGAACTTATACAACAATATCAAAAAGATAGTTTGGAACCTGAACGTGTTGGAGCTATAAAAACTCTAATTAGATTTGCTTTACATGAAAAGGGATATTTGAAGAACTTTTAAGATAAAAGCCTTAATTAATTAGGGCTTTTATCTTTATAGTCCTATGTTTCGTTTTCTCTTTCGTTTCTTTTTTCTTAATTCTTCATCTCTTTGTAAATCATTTTTATTTCTTGCTGCAATTTCCCTTATTAATCCTCTTAGACTATCTACTAATAAGTTCCCACGTTCAAATTTATTAGTATTTTCCCTATAACCATCTATGGATTTATTGAACCTATTAAACTCATTACTAAAGTATTTTTCATAAGATTTAAAGTAATTTTCTTTATTAAAATAATTATCTATAAGCTTTTTGCTTTCCATATCTAATTCACTTGAATGTGAAGCACATTCAGCATAAAACATATAAACAAATGATTTACTATTTAACTTAAAGTCACTATATTTTTGTTTTAACATATTCTTATCACTTTGTAATAAGTTTAATATTTCTTTTTGTTGTTCTAGTTCATATTTGCGTGGTGGATTTTTAAAATCATCTGGTCTTAATGTTTTTCCATAATACTCTTCACTCATTATGAAAAGCTCTTTTTCTTCAATTGTTAGATTGCTTCTCCCATTCCAACTTGGATACATTTCTTCTAACTTATTGTCATAAGCTTTATTCATAATTTCCAATGCTTCTTTTAAATTTTCTCTCGCAACAGTAATTTTTTTCAACGTATTTATTGCATTAGCAGGAGCATTTTTTACACTTTCTATATCTTTTAAAGATATATTGTATTTGTCCTCTACGCCATTAAATAAATCTTCTAAATGGTCGATATTGTTTTTTATAGAAATTGAAAATCTAATTCTATTATTTAAAATATCTTTTAAACGATTTTCAAAAATATCATTCTCAACATATTTTTTAATTTGTTCAATTTCATTTTCATTAAGTATCTTATTTTCTTTCAATGTTGTATCAACTAAATGTATTTTTTCGTACTTATTAAGGTTATCTATATCTAAGTTTTTGTAATACTTATTTATAAATTTATCTGCTCTATTCTCCAAAATATTTTCAGCAGTAGTTAAAACAGTTTCTTCCTTTTCAATTCTACTTAAAGCTTTTATTTTATCTAAAGTATCATCTTTAAATTTCAAAGATTTATTCCAGTTTTTAAGCTGTTCTTTTCTCTTTTCAATAGAATCTATATTTACATATATTTTTAAATATTTTGCAATTACAGATAGTTTTTTAGTTTCATCTTTAGTTAAGCATGAATAGAATTTCTTGTTACTTAATCTTCTTTCTTTTTCTCTCTTATATTTCTTTAATTCTATTACAGTTCGGTTATATTCCTTAACATTTTTATTGCAATTTACTCTTTCTGATACATTTCCTCTTTTAACTATATTTCTTGCTGCATAACCTTCATGTATTGTTGGTTCTAAATTATTTCCTAACTCTTTATTACTTTTACAACTTATAGATATTCCTTTGTCTTTTAAAGCACGATTTGAAAAATCCTCCCATGACTTACGCCATTCTTTAAGTTTATTTCTATCATTCCAATCGACAGTATTTATTCTCATAGATTTCTTTCTTCCTGTCTTTTCATCTATGACTATTTCCTTTCTACATTTAGCACCCCATTCGCCATTTTCGGTAAATGGTCTTATGGTCAGCATTACATGAAAATGAGGATTTTCTTTATTATCTCTATGGATAGCAATATCGGCCACCATTCCATTGTCAGAAAAATTATTTTTACAAAAATCATAAGTAAGTTTTTCTTGTTCTTCGTCACTTAATTCTTTAGGAAGTGCGACATTAAATTCTCTTGCTAATTGTGAATTATATTGCTTTTCTTTTTTTTCAACTTCATTCCACAATTTTTCTCTATTGTTAGCCCATTCAGGAGCGTTATTTGGTACTAATATCATTGTTACAGGTTGTACTTTTCTTCTATAGAATTTATCGCTTTGACTTCTTTCATCATGTAATTTTTCACCGCTTCTATATGCCGCACATGCAACAGCAGAACGTTCACGTCCTTGCTTATTTGACCTACTTATGATTTGACCTGAAAAATGATATATCGCCATAACGCCCCTCCTTTCATGCATTAATTTATTAATGCTCAAAACGCTTTTTCGTTTTGCTTTTAGTAAATTTTTTTGTAAAAAATTTCGCACACACCGTTTACGGTGTATAAGTGCGCCCTTAGTAAACTAAGGGATAACTTACAAACCACAATTTAATTATATCACTGGAACATTATCCATTCAATAGGGTTATTTGATTTTTATGGAATTAATGATATAATCATAGTATAACTATTGTATTGGAGGTTTTAACAATGGCAAAAAATAAAATTGATGATATTGAAGCTCAAATTGAAAAATTAAAAAAGAAAAAAGCTGACTTAATTACAAAAAGAGAAAAAGAAATAGGTTCCTATTTAATAAAAACTTGGGGTATATCTGATAAATCAGATGAAGAAATATTTGAACTAATAAACAAGTATAATCCAAATAAAAATAATAATTCTTCTAATGAAGAAACAGAAAATAATATAAATTCAAATGCAGCAGTTTAATACTATGAATGATATTGATAAGTTAGATTTAAAAATAAAATTTTTGCAAGATAAAAAGAAAGCCCTAAGTAAATCAGTTAATTATGAAGAACGAAAAAAAAGGACAAGACGTTTAATTCAAACTGGAGCTTTGGCTGAAAAATATTTTAATATAGAATACCTATCTATAGAAGATAGAGAAAAGTTATTTTCAATGTTTGCAGATTATATAAAATCTCATGCACCAGAAAAATACAACTTAAATAAAAAAGGATGAATTTTTTTAATTCATCCTTAATCTTTTTTACCGCCCATTTTTAATATATTCGATATTATATTTTTGCTTTCCTTATCATCTTCACTTAATGCTTTTTCATCTGTGACCTCACAAGCTTCTTCTTTTGATTCTACTTTAAAACTTTTGGATTCTAATATCTTAGCAATATTATTTATTGCTTCAACAATATCACCATTATTTATATTATTTTGATTTACCTCATATATATCTTTCTCTATTAAATTTTTTATATATACACTAAAGCTCTTACCTGATGATTCCGCATGTTCTAAAAGCTTACAATCCCATTCATTATTCAAGTTAAATGAAACAGGCTTTATCTTTCTTTCTTCTTGACTATTTTTCATCCGTAACACTCATTTCTAACACCTTATCATAAATTTTAGAATTAACATATTGACTATCATCAACTAATTCAACACCATCATTATATATTGATTTCCAATACTTAAAAGTTGGCAACGCACCTCCACCCATTAACTTTATTTTTGATACGTTGGATATATCAAAATAACTTTCTATTTCAGAAGCCAATTCAGTAACATGTTTTTCTATAATTTTATGTGTATCTCTAATATCTACTTTCTTTTGATTTATTATTATTTCATCTTCCCCTAAATGCTTTTCTATATACTCACTTGTTACACTTCCACGACCAGTATCTTTTAAATGTTTTACTATTTTAGAATAAAGATTATAGAAAGATTTATCTTTCGTATCAAACTTAACAGGCTCTTGATTCTCCCATTGAATTATGTTTACTGTTCCTGCTCCTATATCTATTGTTAAAACTGATTGATTATCTTTAGTTAAAACAACTAAAGCTCCCTCAACAAATACAATTGAACTCTTTATATTTATTATTTTTTCTTCACCATTAACTTTAATTTTTTCCACTTTTAGTTCACTTAAATATCTTTCAAATTTGTCTTTAACTTCACTCATATATTTAACAATTGGAAGTCCTACACAAACATTTGCGTCAATTACAGGTTCATCACTACTCAATGCTATAGCTGTCAACAAACATATTTTATAATCATCTGTAAAGTATCTATTGCTTGTTGTAAAATATTCTCCATCTCCAACTACATAATCAATTCCATTATAACTTACAGGATATATTTCTTTTCTCTTCTTTCCAAAGTTTGCTACCCTTCCTAATTTAATTCTACTTGCAAACTTTTGATTTCTAAATTTAACATATCCATTTCCTAAATCAATTCCAATTTTCATTTTATTTCCCTCTTTCTTTTTGTAATACATTTTATATACTTTTTATATACGAAAATATTATGTAATACATTTTATATACTAATTATATACGAAATAACCATATTTGTCAAGTTTTCGTAATACATTTTATATAAATTGTATATTATTTTGTGTTATGCGTGTTGTATGTATTACTTTTTATATAAATCGTATATTATTTATACTTTTCCATAAGTTCCAATAGAGCTATAGCAATTAAATCTTTTTGGGTTTCCACTCTTTTTGAAGAAAATTTTACAAAATCATCTATTACTTTTTTATATGTTTTAAATGATTTACTGAATAGCTCCCCCTTTAGCTCCGGACGATTTATATTTATTTCTTTACTACTTTTTTCAACAATATTAGTATTATTTTTTCTATATAAATCAATAATTTCTAATAGTTCTGGATACTCTTTTTCAATAATTTTTTTAATTTCATCTATTTTAATTTCAGGTAAATTATCATCATTGCTTGTCCCATTCTCAAAATTATTACTATTAGATGATGATAATTTACTGTCATTTAATTTACTATCATTTATTGTTTCAGGAACATCATACATATGACTTTTAGGGTTATATTTTATTGAAGTACCTTTTATTAATTTTGAAAATCTTTTTCTACTTATTTTAAATTTCATCATTATAAATTTATCCGTATTTATCCTATCTTCTTTTTCCTTCTTTTTATTTTCAATGGTATTTTGATTTATACTCTCTGCTATATTAATAAGTTCATTAATATTTATATCATCACCCATGTTATCACTCCTATATTATTTACAATGATTCATTATAATTTACATAGTTTATATTCTACTGAATGTTAAAAATTCCCTTTAAATAATAAAAAAAATAATTACTCATATAAAATTTAAAAAATTTTGTGTAAGTAATTATCATAATTTATTATAATTTATTTATCTTCAGATTCTATAGCTTCTATCTTCATATAATGAACAATTAATTCATCTAGTTTCCAACTTATATTTAACACCTCTTTATTTAAGCCATGTAATAACTCATGATTTAAAATTTCTCTATCCTTTTCAATTTGACGTTTTACCCTCGTTTTTTCATCCATATAGTACAATTTCCCCCATGTAATTTTATGTAACTTGCTTCACAAGCAAATTATATCATTATTTCTCACATATAATCAATAAAGAAACGGATTATTTTGGAGGACTATTGGAGGATTACTTGATGAATAATAATGACAAAAATTTAATTGGTGACAGAGTAAAATTTGCAAGACTAAAAAACAAACCCAAAATAACTCAAAATGATTTACTTGCTCGTCTTGAAATTCGGGGCATAGAACTTGAAAAAACAGCAATATCTAAAATCGAATCTAAAACAAGGCCAGTTACGGATAAAGAACTTGTTGCTATAGCTGACGCTTTAGATGTAAGTATACTGTGGCTTCTTGGAAGAGAATAAATAATAGGCTCAATTATATTAAATTAATATAATTGAGCCTTAATCTTTTAAAATAAATTATCATAATTTACTATAATTTATAGGTTATTTTTTAAAATAAAAAGTAACTTTTCCATCTTTCAAAATCAGTGCGGCGTCAAAGCTCTTACCTGATTTACTTTTAAATCCTTTTATAGTACCTGTCTTTTTATCTTTTATAAGTTTCTTAACTATTGCTTCACTTATATTTTTTCCTGCTATCTGCTTCCCTACAAAAAACTTACAACCTTCTTTCCATCTATTACACCCATAGCCTGATTTGTTGGTTGTAATTTTGCCTTTGCCACACACTGGACACGTACCTAATCCCTCATTTTCAACACTAAAATCAAATACAATACGCTTATCTTCTATTTTTAATGCAGCATTAAATTCCTTACCTGATTTACTTTTGAACCCATTTATAGTACTTGTTTTTTTATCTTTTATAAGCTTCTTGGCCATGGATTCACTTATGGTCTTTCCTGCTATCTTCTTCGGTATAAAAAATTTACAATCTTCCTTCCATCTGCTGCACCCATAGCCTGTTTTACCAACTATAATATTACCCTTTCCGCACACTGGACATACACCTAAGATTTCACGTTTATTCTCTATTTTATCAATTTTAATATTATTACCATTAGATACTATCTCATTTAATTCATTTTCCACCTTATCTATTACTGTATGTATCTCTATATCATTCTTATATACCATTTTAAGCTCTCTTCCAAATTCAACAGTCTTTTCCTTATCTAAATCAATATTAAGCTTTTCAAGAACCTCTATAAGCTTAATGCCCTTATTCTCACACTCTAAATGTCCCTTAACTTCTTTTATATACTCATATTTTTTAGCATTTTTTATAATTCCTGCTCTTGTTGCAACTGTCCCTATTTCGCAACCTTCAAGTATCAATTTATATTCTTCATCATCATTACTATTTTCCAATTCTTCAACTTCATTTTTTTTGAAAGGATTTTTGAGGAAATTATTAAGCTCTGATTCGGTAACTCTATTAGGTTTTTGAGTTTGTTTTTCATCTACTGAAAGTTTTGTGTCAAGCTTCTCACCCTCTGTAAATTCAGGAAGCTCATTTTCTTTTTTCACATTCTCATACTTAAAAAAACCTTCCTGTTTAATTACATTTCCTTTAAGCTCTATAACTTCATCTTCTATATTTATGAGTACCTTAGTTTCTTCAACTATAGTTTCATCATTCAAAAAATTACTTATGAACCTATTTTTTATTGCAGCATAAACCTTTTTTTCTTCTTCGCTTAATTTCTCTTCTTCTGGTAGTTTTACGGTTGGTGTAATCGCACTATGACTCTCAACTTTACTACTGTTAAATATGGATTTTTTATCTTTAAAATCTATATCTATGTTAAATTTCTCTTTTACTGCTGCAACTACACCTTTTATTTTTTCTTTTTCTGTATCAGCTAAATACTCGGTATTAGTACGTGGGTACGTGGTAAAACCATTTTCATATAATTTTTGAAGGTGCTGCAACGTATCATCAAGTGACATTTTATAATCTTTAAACATTTTATTTTGCAAGGTATCAAGTGAAAATAACTTAGGTGGCTGCTTTTTTACTTCTTTTTTCTCAACTTTAGTAACTACAGCTTTTTTGTCTTTCAAGTTATCTAATAATTCTTCTGCTTTTTTTCTTTCGTCTGCTGCAAAATGCCTGTCCTTTAGCTTTGTTTTTATCTCCAAATTAGATTTCTTAATCAATGCTCCTATTTCAAAAAAAGTTTCAGGCCTAAAATTTTCTATAACCTTATCTCTATCATATACATACTTTACAATAGGGATTAAGACACGCCCTACAGGTAAAAAAGCTTGTGATTTTATACTTAGATACCTGGTTAAATTAATTCCATATGTCCAATCTAAATATGTCCTTGCAAGACCCTCATTATATAAACTTTTATACTTTCCATCATCTTTCAAATTTTTCAGTTCTTGTCTTATTGTTTGTGTAGTTTGCTCTGGAAGCCACAACCTTTTTACAGGTTTTTTTATGCTCCATTCTTCAAAAATTCTATTGACTATATTATTAACTATAACTTCACCTTCTCTATCTGCGTCCCCACAATTAACAATCTCGTCAATATCTTCTCTTTTAATTAAATCCTTTATAATATTAAATTGTTTTTTTACTCCCTTATCATCCCTTATTTTAAACTTAAAATTATCAGGAACAAAAGGAAGCTCTTCCAAATTCCATTTAGATTTTTCTCTATTAAAATAATCATCTACATCAAATAATTGCAGCAAATGACCAAAAGCAAAAGTTACAATATAATCATTGTTTTCAAAGTAGCCATCATGTTTATTCATGCTCCCGATACTTTTTACCACATTCATAGCCAAACTTGGCTTTTCTGCTATTATCAGTTTCATAAAATCACTCCTTTATTTCAGTTTATCACATATCTAAATGATATTCAATAAATATGTTTTGCATACTCAATATCATTTTATATAAATAATTTACTATAGTTTACTATAATTTATTTTAGTATAAAAAGGAATAAATATAATGGGGCTACACAATCCCCAAACCCCTAGTACTAACGCCCTCAATAATGGACACCTTGTCAACTCCGTACCTCCGTTGACCACTTCCATTATTTCGGTTGTTGTATACATTTAAACCTTTCGTCCTTTTCCTCTAAACTTATCTTTTTAAGTTTTATTTATTTTATTTAATTACTTGTACTTTAATTTAAGATATGATAGAACAGGTAGAGCCAAAGCAGGAGCAGGATATAGTTGTTCCCTTACATCAGACAAAACTATCTGACATAAGGAAACAACTGCTGCAATCGACAGAACAGTATATCACCGTCGCTATCACTATCTCACACCCTATTTGTTGTGTATTTACCTACAAGCTTTCTACAATACGGTTCTATCCTATTGCTATACTCTGCTTATAGTTCCCGAACAATTATGCTCCTAGAACTCCCACACCCGACCTTTAAGTTGTCGTCACTCTCGCACCCATACGC
>ENA-UOOI01001046-UOOI01001046.1-fermentation-metagenome-genome-assembly--contig:-NODE-1046-length-31326-cov-18.429439_pt1 | contig 31326 bp, 30 predicted proteins | sample MGYA00245779_ERZ724027 | MGnify/ENA primary metagenome ERZ724027 (study PRJEB28704, sample SAMN03018318) | fermentation metagenome | biome: anthropogenic terrestrial biome; feature: soil...
TTACAATATGAACAAAACAAATTAGAAAAAAGAAAAAACCTGAAGGAAAAGAGCTGTAGAGAAAAGGAAAGAAAATTTCAATTATATCAGCGTAAAAAGAAAGAAAAACGCAGGGGACATTAAGCAGTGATTATGAAAGCAGTTATGTAGTTACTATTCAGGGGAAAACAGGAAATACTATTTTTAATGAGGGGGTAACAAATGAAAAGAAGGGTTTTTGTTATATTTTTAGCTTTCATTTGTTTAATTGGTCTAAGCGTTCACATTTTTAAACACAAAAATATATTTTACAGTAAGAATACAAAGAAAGTGCATACTGAAAATTTAGTTATCCCCAAAAATAAGGAAACAATTGATGAAAAGTTAAAAAAAGTAATAGTATTAGTGGATTCAGACAAGGATAAGGACGGCATAAAGGATCAGGAAGATATTGTTCTTGGAGCCAGAAAAGAAGCAGATAAAAGGGTAAAGTACAAAAGTGGATATTATGTAGATGGATATCCTCCTGAAAATGAAGGGGTATGCACTGACCTGGTATGGAGGGCTTTTAAGGAAGCAGGTTATAATTTGAAGGATATGGTGGATGAGGATATAAGAAATCATCCCGATGATTACAATAGAATTCAAGGTAATTCCGATCCCAATATAGATTTTAGGAGGGTTCCTAATCTCTATGTTTATTTTAAAAAATATGCATTAAATATCACTACTGAATTAAAACCAAATGATATAGAAAACCTAAAGAAATGGCAGCCGGGAGATATTGTAACTTTTGAGAATAGTGAACATATAGCCATAATTTCTGATAAAAGAAGGGAAGATGGTATTCCCTACATAATACATAATGTACCGCCATGTGCCAGAGAGGGCGATGAAATTATGTATTGGATGCCTAGAATAACTGGTCATTTTAGATTTACTAAATTAAGTGATTCTTAGGTTCAGGTGGAGTTTGCTGTAGAGAAATATTTATCTCCATCTGAACCTTAGCAGAACTTATCCAAGCGCATAGCATTGCTTATCTCCCACTTTGAAGAAGATGGAAGTATTAGCAATGGTAGCGTTGGGATGAAGAGAACGTTATTATTCTTACAGTTTAGTTTGCAGGTATTGATACTGTAGATGACAGTAAAATAGAAGGGGGGAGAAAAGAACAGAGAAAAGAAGAAATTGCCTATAAAAAATATCTATTGAATAATAATATAAAGCCAATTAGTGAACTTAAGGCTACAGGATATTTATTATTTAATAATTACATTATGATTTTGGAATACGGTATGATAGTTATATTTTTAGCAGTAGTTTTTATGGCAGTAGATAGTGTTTCCAGTGAATATGCACCTCCCACATTAAAACTTTTACTTTTAAGACCTGTTACAAAGTCAAAACTTATATTTGGAAAATTTTTAGCTTGTACTATTTCGACTTCTGCACTTGTAGCTATTTTTAATTTTCTATTTTTATTATTTGGAGAATTTGTATATGGCTTTGACAGCTTCAAGTATCCAGTTCCTATAGGGCCGGCCTTTAAACACAGCAGTATACAAAATATGGACTTGCATAAATTTATAGCTGTCATCCCAGGCACTTCAAGTATTATGCCTCTTTATAAATTTTTAATTGAATTTATGATTTTACAGATAATTTTTATAATTGCAGCTACAAGTTTTTGTATTCTAGTATCTGCTCTAATCAGAAATAATGCGGTGACCACATCTATAGCCATACTATTTGGGGCGATTTACATAATATTTTCAAATATTCCTGCATTATCTGATGTGTCATATATCAAGCCTGCATTTTTTATAGCACTTGGAAATCCCAGAACTATAATAACAAGGCAAATTGTACAAGATACAGGGGCGTACTATATAAATACCTTATCTGCCAGTTTAATAATGATTGCATGGACTATATTTTTTTTAACATGGAGCATCATTGCAGCTGAAAAAAGGGAAGAATATATTTAGAACTTTTTCGTGATAAGGGAAACGGATAAATATGAGGTGGGAACGCAGGAAAATGTATCTCAGCCTATATAAAATACAAGGTACCTTTCTTTTGTTCGATATTGTTAAAAAAATAAAAATATGATAGTATTGGTCATAGCCTATCTATTTATAATTATGGATAGGCGATTTCAGAAAGGAAGTTATATTTATATGGTTTTTTTAATAAATATGATTATTGTGTTTTTACTTATATTCATGAATGCTTTTTTTGTTGCTGCGGAATTTGCAGTAGTAAAAGTTAGAAGATCCAGAATAGAAACCTTGGTGGCGGAAGGAAAAAGAAATGCAAAATTTACTTTAAAGGTAATTAAGGATTTAAATTCATATTTATCTGCATGTCAATTGGGAATAACTTTAGCATCTTTGGGACTGGGATGGGTAGGAGAGCCTGCTGTTGCCAGTGTACTTATGCCTTTATTTAATTTGTTTCATCTTCCGGAGGGAGTAGTGCATTCTATTTCTCTTGTTATTGGTTTTTCAATAATAACGGCTTTTCACATAGTACTTGGTGAATTGACTCCTAAATCGCTAGCTATTATAAATACAGAAAAGATAGCCATGTATACATCTCTCCCTCTTATTATATTTTATAAGGCAACCTATCCTATAATGTGGGCATTTAACCACAGTACTGATTTAGTGCTTAAGATATTCGGGATTTCGCAGTGGGATGACCATGAGACAGCGTACACTGATGATGAAATAAAACTATTACTTGAAGAAAGTTATAAAAGTGGATTGATAGACAAGACAGAATTAACCTTTGTGGATAACATATTTGATTTTTCAGAGAAGACTGTGAAAGATATTATGGTACCACGTACTGATATGACCTGCATTTTTTCAGGGGATTCCATAGAAGATATTATAAAAGTTTTCATGGAAAGACAGCACACCAGATATCCTGTCTGCACAGATAACAAGGATAACGTTATTGGATTTATACATATAAAGGATCTGTATAAACAACAGATTCAAGGAGATAAAAATATAAAGGATATTATTAGAAAAGTTAAATTTATTCCAAAGTGGATGCCTATAAGTGATTTGCTGAAGATGTTTAAAAAGGAAAAGTCCCAGATAGCCATAATTATTGATGAATATGGAGGAACACTTGGGCTGGTTACAATTGAAGATATTTTGGAAGAAATTGTAGGGGAAATTCAGGATGAATTTGATGAAGAAGGAGCAGAAATAAATAAAACTGAAGACAATAAGTATGTTGTGGATGGGAAACTTATTCTTGAGGATATAAATGATCTTCTTGAAATTGATATCCAATCTGAAAATGTTGATACTCTGGGAGGGTGGATTTATTCTAAGTTGGATTCATATCCAAAGGTGAATGATAAGATTAACTATGAAAATTATCAATTCACTGTGCTAAAGTGTAATAAGAAAAGAATAAGCAAGATTTTAATTGAAAAACTCAAGTAAGTTTTTATTGACATAAGATTAAATTTATAGTAGACTGTTTTTCAAGTAGACAAAGGCGATGATAAGATAAAGTAGATATGTCAAGTATTTTAAAGAGAGTGGGATAAAGATGGAAACCCATAAATACACATTTCGAAAATCATCTTGAAGCTGTAGGCTGAAATTGAAGTAAGTTGGATCCGGTTATGTAAATCGTTATTTAAATCAAGTAAAAAAATGGGTGGTACCGCGGCAGACATTTCGCCCCAGCGAAATAGGTCTGTTTTTTTATTTGCCATTTATTTCATAGAAAGGATAGGAGCTTTAATGAATATTATAGTTTTAGTTAAACAGGTTCCAGATATGGAAAAAGTAAAATTTGACAGAGAAAAGGGAGTAGTAGATAGAAGCTCTGCCAGTGCAGAAATCAATCCTTTTGATTTAAATGCCCTGGAAACTGCAGTTCAAATAGCTGAAAGTATTGATGCAAAGGTTACTGCTGTGAGCATGGGGCCTCCAAGTACGGAAAATGCATTAAAAGAGTGTATTGCAAGGGGAGCCCATGAAGGGGTGCTTATAAGTGATGGAAAATTTGGGGGTTCGGATACAAAGGCAACTTCTACAATACTTGCAGGTGCCATTAAAAAATTGGGAGCTTATGATCTGGTAATCGCTGGAGAAAAGACGGTAGATGGAGATACAGGACAGGTGGGTCCTGAAGTTGCAGAATTTTTAAATATACCTCATGCAAGCTATGTAAGTAAAATTACAGGAATGAATGAAAATAGTATGGAGTTACATTCTGAAATCTGGGAAGGAACTTATTTGAAAAGCATAAAATTTCCATGTCTTATTACAGTTACGAAGGATATAAATCTTCCAAGATTACCTTCTTTTAAAAATAAGATGAAAGCTAGAAAAGCAGAGATTAAGATATTAAAGCTTGAGGATTTAAAAGAATTTTTGCATGAAGATAGTGTTGGATTTAAAGGATCACCTACAAAGGTAAAAAAGATAGAAATTCCCCAAATAGAAAAAAGGCAGGGCAAGATTTACAGGGAGTCAGATACCGTTAAGGCAGAGAATGAATTAATTGATATATTTAAAAAGATTAAGGTTTTGGAGGTATAGCAGTGGATAAGGAATATAGTGGTATATTGGTATTTGCGGAACAAAAAAATGGACAAATCCATAAAGTCAGCTATGAACTTCTCGGAAAAGCCAGGCAGCTTTCTGATAAATTAAATGCTCCGGTGTATAGTGTTGTGCTTGGAGCAGATGGTGTAGAGGCTGAAGAACTTATATATAGGGGAGCAGATAAGGTATTTTATGTACAGGATGACATTTTTAACCTACCGGAAGAAGTAACCTATACAATTAACCTGAAAAATTTAATTGAAGATATCAAACCTGAAGTTTTTTTGATTGGTGCCACTACCTTGGGAAGATCACTAGCTCCTAGACTGGCAGCATCTTTAAATACAGGACTTACAGCAGATTGTACAGGCCTTGAAATTGATGAAGACGGAAAATTGGTTCAGATAAGACCAGCTTTTAGTGAAAATATATTGGCCCATATAAAAACGCACACATATCCCCAGATGGCTACAGTGAGATATAAAGAATTTGACGAGGGTATAAGAGATGATAAAAGACAGGGAGATATTTTAAAGGTAGAAGCTTTAAAACCTGAAAATGAATTGGTAAAAGTAATAACACAGCTTAGATCCCAGGAAATCAATATATCTGATGCAGATGTAGTAGTAGCAGCAGGCAAGGGGTTGAAAAAGGCAGAAGATATGGATATGTTAAGGGAGTTAGCCAGTTTATTGGGAGGTGTAGTTGGAGCCAGCAGGGAGATAGTTGAAGAAGGGTTTATATCCAAGGACTTTCAGGTAGGATACAGTGGTAACAGGGTAAAACCTAAATTATATATAGCTTGTGGAATTTCAGGGGCACCACAGCACCTGGCAGGAATGAAAGAATCAGGTTTTATTGTTGCAATCAATACAGATCCTTCAGCTCCTATATTTAATATAGCAGACTATGGAATAGTTGATGATATGTATAAGGTTATACCTGATTTGATTACTAAAATAAAAGAAAGCAATTTAGAAACTATAAATTGTTAAATAATAAAGAGAAAAGGGATATGATGGATTAAAAGGGAATTTAAGAAAATGATAAATAGTTTCTTTAAAAAATAAGGTGAAATTTAGATATTATTGTTGAAAATTCTAAAAATTATATGTAAAATTATGAATATATATTGATAATAGCACACTTATTGAAAAGTAAGGCCGCAAAGCTATGGGTCTAAAGAAAATTTATTTTTCTATGATTGCCAGGTCGCCAAAATTATAATTGTAAGACTTTAATATGTATATTATATTTTTTGGTGCCTATGCTATATAGGCACCTTTTAATTTTTTATCCGAACGCTACCATTGCTAATGCTCCCATCTTCTTCAAAGTGGGAGATAAGCACTGCTACACGTCTGGATAAGTTCTTCAGAATCACTTGATCATAAGAATATTAGTACTAACAGCTGTAATATTAATAAATTCAAATAAAATGAGAGGATAGGTGTATTTAACTATGAAAAAACATAATATTAATTTGGACAAGGGGAAAAAAGAATTGAGTGTAAGAGTATGGGGGATGTATGAAGAGAAAGATGCTAAAAGTTTTATAGAAGAATTTCAAAAAACAGTAGCTGCTATACAACCTTCAGAGTATACATTATCTTTTGATTGCAAAGAGTTAAAGGTTTCTACCAGAGACATGGTGCCGATGCTGGAAGGTTGTTTTAAAATGTATAAGGATTTAAATTTTAAAAAGGTTAACATAGATGGAGGAAATAATGCAACTTTAAGGATGCAGTTTACAAGAATAGCCAGAAATTCGGGACTTCAGGCTGAAATAATTTAATAGCACCTTTTAAAAGAAATATAGATTGAACTTTATTATGTATTTTTGTTATTCAAGGAGGACTAATATGGGTGTGAAATTAAGCTGTATTGATATTTGTCAGGGCTCTAAAGTTGTCTCAAATGATTTTTATTTAAAGCACTTTGAGAAACAGGGTAAACATGTAGAACATTTATTAGAGGATATAATGGGAAGAGATAAAAGATTTATGTTTGACGAAGGTGAAAATACTTTATCTTCAGCCTTAAAAGTATCCAAATCTGTATTAGTAAAGGCAGGCTTAAAGGGAAATGATATAGATATGATAATATGTTCTTCTATATTATCAGAATATATTGCACCTTCCATGGCAATTTTGTTACATAAAGAATTAAATGCAGGAAGAAATGTAATGTGTTTTGATATGAATGCCAATTGTGCTGGTATGACAGTTGCCCTAGAACTTGCATCAAATTATCTGATAGCCTCAAATAGGGCAAAAAGAGCCTTGATTGTGGGCTGTGATGATATGCATTCTTTAATTGATCCTAACAATGAGCTTTGTTATGGTAATTATGGACATGCTGCTTGTGCCATAATTCTGGAAAAGGTAAATGAAGATTGCGGCATACTTGATGAGGAATATTATATAAATACAGAAGAAAGTGAAAATATCATGTGTCCAAGGAATGGATTTTCCAGTTTTTTTAAGTCTAAAAATGTAGATGAGTTTTGCTTTAAATGGCTCCCCTTTGATGGAGGAGCTTGCGTTTATCCTGCAGCTGAAATTATGACTAAAATGTTAGAAAAAAAAGGATTGACGCCAAAAGACATAAGTATGTTTTGTTTCTCACAGTTTGCATTTTCAAATATAAAGCATATAAGAGAACTTATGAACATAGAGGAAGACAATAGTATCTATATAGGTGATAAATATGGGTATACTAGTACAAGTAGTCCTTTTATAGCTCTATATAAGGCTATAGAACAAAAAAAGGTTAAAAGAGGAGACTATATAGTATTTTGGACTATAGGCAGTGGTTCTCAAAGTATAGTAATGCTTTATAAATATTAAAAAATATATCAAGTGATTCTTGGGTTCAGATGGAGTATAGTTTTTAGCATAACTAAACTCCATCTGAACTTTTAAAGTACCTCCTCTAAATCTCGTGAAAATTTAAGGATGTAGAAAGTATTTAATATTAATCTAATGTTTTGTTAAATTTAACCACGGTAAAACCTATAATGACAATAATTAATACACTTAAAGATATTATGGGACCTATAATGTATGACAGACCCACTCCTTTTACTATTATAGCCCTTAAAATTTGAAGAAAATAAGTTAGCGGCAGAATACAGCTTATGAGATAAATTATCTTTGGCATGGCTTCTCTTGGAAACATGAACCCTGACAGCAGTACACTGGGAAGTAAGAGTGCCAAAGAAGCCTGCATTGCCTGCAGTTGAGTTTTGGCCACAGTGGAAATAAACATACCCATGGATAGAGAACATATTAAAAATAATGTTCCAAGTATCATAAAAAGTGCTACACTTCCTTTTATAACTATGCCAAAAAGTAGATTGCCCAGAATCAGTATAGTTACCATATTTAAAAATCCAATTATTGTATAGGGTATTAATTTTCCTATTATCAGCTCAAAAGGAGTAATAGGTGTCATAATAAGTTGTTCAATAGTACCTTTTTCCTTTTCACGTACCATTGCAAAAGAAGTTAATATAACAGTAATATTTTGAAGAATAAGCCCCATAACCCCAGGTACATTAAATTTACTGCTTTCTAGTGTAGGGTTATAGAGAAGGAGAGGTTTTATATTTATTTCTGCATTTTTTAATAAAGAATTTCCAGATTTTTTTACCTCTACTTTTTTTATCTTAGTCGAGTAGTTATTTCCTATGAGCATGGAATAGGACAGGGCAGTTCTTGCTATAGTAGGGTCGGAGCCATCTACCAGAACTTGAACACTTGCTGTTTCATTTCCATTTAATTTTTTGGAATAGTCAGGAGGTATTATAATTCCTGCTTTTACTTTTCCCATATCAATATATTTTTCCACCTCATTATATGAATCTGCAGAACCATAAAGTTTGAAATAGTATGAATTTATAAAGGCATTTATAAGTGCTCTGCTTTCTAAAGTCTTGCTGCCATCATATACCATAAGGTTTACATTATTTACATCCGTATTTGCTGCAAAGCCAAATAAAAGCAGCATCATTACTGGCATTACAAGAGCTATAACAAGACTTGGCTTATCTCTTTTTATATGGATAAATTCTTTTTTTGTCACTGTAAGCAGTCTTTTAACTTTCAATTTTTATTACCTCCTTTTTTATTTTTTATTTGTTTTAATTTTGTAAAGGAGGATACCACTTCTCTATTTGAAAGTTCTTTCACGTATTTAATAAATATATCCTCTAAGTTTTCCATATTATTTTTTTTGTATAAATTTTCAGGAGTATCTATGGTTATAAGTTTGCTGTTGAATATAAAACCTATTATATCGCAGATAGAAGCTTCATCCATGTAATGGGTGGTTACAAGTACAGTGATTCCATCTGATACCAGGTTGCTTATGGTATACCAGAATTCTCTTCTTGAAACCGGATCCACTCCAGCTGTGGGTTCATCTAGAATTAAGAGGCTTGGATTGTGTATTAAAGAGCATCCAAGTGCAAGTCTCTGTTTCCATCCCCCGGAAAGCGTTCCAGCAAGACTTTTTTCTTTTCCTGTGAGATTTGCCATGTGAATAAGTTCTTTTTTTCTCAAATCAAGCTTTTCTCTAGGAATCATATATATATTGCCATAAAAATCTAAGTTTTCCTCTACGGTAAGATCCTCATAAAGACTGAATTTTTGAGACATATAGCCTATGTTTTGTTTTATTTTTTCGGAATCTTTAACAAGGTCATACCCTAAAACTGAACCTTCCCCTGAAGTGGGTTTTAAAACCCCGCATATCATCCTTATAGTTGTAGATTTTCCAGAGCCGTTGGGTCCCAAAAGACCAAATATTTTTCCCTTTGGAATAGAAAAGGATACAGTATCTACAGCTGTAAAATCCCCAAATTTTTTTGTAAGGTTTTTAATAGAAATTGCATAATCCATAGTAATTCTCCTTTATTTTAGAGTAACATCTAAGAGCATGCCTGACTTTACATACTGAAGATTATCTGATATTTTTATCTTTACTTCATATACAAGTTTCATCCTATCTTCCTTGGTGACAATATTCATAGGCGTAAATTCAGCTTCTTTAGAAATATAAGATATTTTTCCCTTTATAATTTTGTTTTTTATAAAGTCACTTTTCATGGTAACTTCTTTGTTAAGCTTTACATAGGGAAGTGTTTTTTCAGGAACATATATTTTTATATACATATTATTATTGTCAAGAAGGGTTATAATTGGAGAACCTAAAGATACATATTCTCCCTTTTTAAAATTAACTGTTTCCACAATTCCATCTGATGAAGCTTTTATGTTGCTTTTATCCAAGGCAATTTTAGATAGTTCCATATTCTGCTCAGCTTGCTGAATACCATAGTTGGCTGTGGCTTTATCCCTGGAGGTAGTACTATTAACTAAAAGATTAAGTTTGTCGGTGGCGGCTGCTAGTTGTGCTTTGTAGCTTTTAAGCTGGGCATTTGCAGAGGATAGGGCACTTTTGGCATTATTTAGAGATGTTTTGGCATTATCTAGATCATTTTTGATTTTATCCAAGCTTTCATTGGATTCATAGCCTTTCTCATTAAGATTTAAGTGGTCATCATATGTTTTTTTCTTATAATCATAGTTGCTCTGGGCGTTACTGAGGTTATTCTGGGCAGTTTCAAGGGCGGCTTCCCCTTGTGTTACTAGAGATTCGCTTTGTGTTACCAGTTCTTTTTGTGCATTTATCTCTTCAACTCTGGTGCCATCATTGACTTTACCTAGTTCATTTTCCGCATTTTCAAGTGAAATATTGGCCTGATTTACACTAATTGTACTTTCATCTGAATCCAGTACTGCTATTATATCTCCGGCTTTAACTTTTGTACCTTCTTCTACTCTGATATCCTTTATTTTTCCTGATAGTTCACTGCTGGCACTTAATTCATCTGCTTCCACAGTACCTGAAAACTGAAATTCATTGGAACTTTTATCCATAGTATTTTTAATAACAAAAAATATTGACAGGCCTATTAAAATTACAGTAAAAATAATAATTGGTTTCATATTTTTCAGTTTATTTTTCATGGATTTTCCTCCTGATTTTATCTTTGTCTGATGCCGTTAAGCAAAATATCTGTTAATTTAGTTATTTCTTTTTTATCACCTTCTCCTGCAAAATATTCAGGAAAAACACTGCTTAAAAATATGTAGCCTCCTACGATGCTTATTATGCTTCTCAATATAGAGTAGGGTTCAATATTACGCAGTTCATTTTTATCCATATGCTGATTTATAAACTTTTCAGTTACAGGAAAAGCTTTAGATATTATTTGTTCTTTAAGTACAGTTAAAAGTTCTGGATGATAGGATGCCTCCACCAGGACAGTTTTAATAAGTGGAAGATTTTTTTTTACCAGGTCTATCCTATCCGCCATAAGTTCTTTTAAAACTTCATCTATGGGTTTATCCTCACTGCTTTCTATTATTTTTATGACAGACTCCAGTACAAGGGGTTTCATAAATTTTGTGGCAAAGGGAATTATAAGTCCCATAAGAAGATCTTTTTTTGTCTTGTAATATCTAAATATTGTTCCTTCAGCCACAGAGGCCTCTTTTGCAATTTCACTGGTTCTGCTGTTTCCATAGCCGTTTTCAGAGAATACTTTGATGGCGGCATTTAAAATTTGCCATTGTCTTTCTGTGAATTCTTTATCGCTTAAATTGTTGTCATTTAAAAAATCTTCAAAAAGTTTTTCATAATTATTATCTGAAAAATTCATATCATACCTCCATAAGAATAAATGAGTAAGTACTCACTTACAATGTACTACTTTTTAATATACTTGTCAATTAGGTTTTTATCCGAAGGCTACCATTGCTAATACCCCCCAATTTTTCAAAGTAGGGGATAAGCGCTGCTACGCCCCTGGATAAGTGATTCTAAGGTTCAGATTACGATGCGTATTCCTTATAAGTAAACTCCATCTGAGCCAAAGAATCACTTGATATGGAAAAAATATTATTTCGTAAGTGTAATTTTACGCATATTTTTAAAAAAGTTTATGGTATTATTTATAGTAGGATTAAACATTACAACTATAAGAAGAAGGCTTAATTTATGAAGATTTGGAAGAGAAATTTGATAGTTTGCTGGTTTGGTATGTTTGTAACATCAATAGGGATGAGTCAGATAGCTCCTGTGATGCCCCTTTACATTAAGTACCTTGGAATCCATGATATAAATTCCATAGAACAGCTTTCAGGAATTGCTTTTGGGATTACTTTTGTGGTTTCTGCTGTTTTTTCACCAATCTGGGGTGAGGCAGCAGACAAATATGGAAGGAAACTGATGCTTTTGAGAGCTAGTTTTGGAATGTCAGTTGTAATATTTTGTATGGGATTTTCACATAATGTGTATGAACTTATAGTGCTAAGGATGCTTCAGGGTATTATTACAGGGTATAGTACAGCCTGTATTACATTAATTGCTACTCAAACTGAAAGGGAACATGTGGGATTTGCTCTTGGAACACTTTCCACAGCTTCTGTATCGGGTTCACTTATAGGACCTATGATCGGAGGATATCTAGAAGAGGTTCTGGGACTGCAAAGTGTATTTTTTGTAACTGGAACTCTTATGATGATTGTATTCATAACCACAGCTATGTTTGTTAAAGAGAATTTTATACCTTCAAAAAAAAAGGTACTTAATATAAAAGAAGCGTGGAATGAAATACCAAATCGTAATTTAATAGTAATTATGTTTGCAACAGCTTTTATTCTGCAATTAGCTCTTTATTCCATAGAACCTATTGTAACAGTATATGTTACCAAGCTTGCCCATTCTTCTGCACATGTGGCACTGGTTTCAGGACTTACATTTTCGGTATCAGGACTAGCCAGTATAATAGCAGCACCAAGACTTGGAAAACTTTCAGACAGAATTGGAGCTAGAAAAGTTATTCTTATGGCACTTATTGCAGCGGGAATTATATTTATACCGCAGGCTTTTGTAAAAAATCCATGGCAGCTTATGATGCTTAGATTTGTTTTGGGACTAGCAACTGCAGGGTTGACTCCGTCAGTTAATGTAATAGTCAGAAAGATTAGCCCGGAGCACCTTATAGGAAGAATATTTGGATTTAGTATATCTGCACAGTATCTTGGAACTTTCAGCGGTTCAATATTAGGTGGACAGATAGCATCGCGATTTGGAATCCGCAGTGTATTTATTGTCACAGGCGGTCTGCTTTTGGCAAATGCTTTTTGGGTATATAAAGCTGCATATAGAAAATTGAAAGATTTTGTGTAGTTTTGTGTTATTTGAAAAAAATAGAAAATGAGTTACAACTAAAAAATTTTGAGGAACGTACCTAGGATTGTGTAAAACAAATCAAGGTACGTTATTTTAATGCATATATGGATGGACTTGAAGGACTACTACTATTGAGGAATATTATCACAATTTATAATAACTTATATTGAAAATAAGGAAAAAGTAAGTTAACCTGTATATATGAGGATAATTGTAGTATTTTGAATAATTAATTTAAATAATGGGGGTAACTGACGGTAGTATGATTAATATATTAATAGCTGAAGATAATAGTATACAGAGAAAAAACCTTATAAAAATGATATATGAAGCAGATAAAACCTTGAAGATATATGAAGCAGAATCTAAAGAAGAAGCTTTAAAAATTTTACAGGAAGTTTATATAGACTTTTTTTATATAGATATTTCTCTAAAGAATTCTTCAGGGTTGGATTTGGCTTTGGAACTTAGAAAGATTGAAAAATACAAATTTAATTGGATAATTTTTATAACAACTCATATACAATACATGATTAAAGCTTTTAAAGAGGTTCACTGCTATGACTATATATTAAAACCATATGATAAAGATGAAGTAATTAAAATGACCAAGCTTCTGACTTCAAATAGACGTGCATATAACCCATCGAGAAAGAAAGAAAAGTATGTGGTTTTTGATTTGCAAAATAATATCAGCATAAAGTTAAATATAGATGAAATTATTTTTATGGAAGTAGATTTAAGAAGAATAATTTTACATACTAAAAAGGACAAGTATAGGGCAAAGAGGCTGTCCTTAGTGAAAGCCCTAGAAATGATAGATTGTGATTATATATTACAAAGTCATAAGTCTTTTGCTGTAAATATTAATTTTATTAATAAAATTGAAGCCGTGTCTAGTAAATTGTGGGAAATTTGCTTTAATAATTGTAAAGAAAAAGCTTTTTTAAGTTATAATTTTAAAGAAAGTGTGATGAAAAAATTTAAGAAACTTTAAAAATTTATTTACGGATCATATTTAAGGAGATGAAAGAAATGGAGATGATATATTCTTTTGTTAGTACATTTATTGAGTTAAGTGCTTTTATGATTTTATGGTGTAAATTTAGTTTAAAAAAAGAAAAGGTTTTGTTGAAAAATTTAGCAATAATATTTATCTCATCTTTTGTAATGACTGTAACTACATTTCTACCTATAAATTATAATATAATTTTGAGCTATGTGACTGTAGTATGTTTAATGTCACTTTTTTATAATAAAGGTTTTATTAAGTCTTTTATAGAATTTGCAATAACCTTATTGATTATAATGATGTTACAACTAATTGTAATATACATATTAAAGATTTTTACTTCGAAAATATATTTAGAATCCTTTGAATTTGATGGTATTGTACAAGCCTTCGTATTATTATTTTCTATAATAATATATTATGTTGTACCACAAAAAAACATATATAGTATTACGGCTGTAGACTCTAAAATATTGTATTATATTGTAATAAATTTTATTGGGTATGTAGTAATTTGTAAAATGGTTTGGGAATATAATAAAGAAATAATTTTAAATAACATGATTGCATTTATGACTATGATAATAATAATTTTTTTCCTAAATTTATTTTTATGCTATAACATAGTAAAAATGGATGAGGAGAGAAAAATCATAGAAATACATAATAGATATAATCCTATTATTGAGAATATTACGGAAGAAATTAGATGTAAGCAGCATGATTTTAAAAATCATTTAAACACTATACAGGGTATTATAGAAGTAGCTAAGGAAGGAGAATTAAGAGAGAACTTAAAAACTTATATAAATTCTTTAAATAAGGTAACTAAGGATATTGAAGATGTTTTTTATATAGATAATTTAATAATAAGATCAATAATATACAGCAAGATTACAGATTCACAAAAAAATAAAATAGATTTTAAGTATTTTGTAGATAATGATTTAACACAATGGAAAGTAAAGGATTATGAACTTTCAAAAATATTAACTAATATTTTAAATAATGCCTTTGAAGCATCAAGTGACAGCAGTGATAGGGTTGTTTCATTAAGTATATTTAATGAAAAGGATAAAAATGTAATAAAAATTATAAATAGTGTAAACTCAGTAAAACTAGGAGACATGAACAAGATGTTCAATAGAGGTTTTTCAACTAAGGAAGGACAAAATAGGGGATATGGGTTATATAATGTAAAAAAAATAGTTGAATCTAAGGGTGGTAAAATTCAGATATCTTTTCAAAATAATAATATATGTTTAAAAATATCACTTTAAAAGACTTTTGGGTGGGGTTGGTTCTCCGCCAAATCCAAAGCAATTAGTTGTAACCAGCATACTTGCAAATGCAATTAGGCATAAACCTATCTTATTTGTAATTAGTTTTGAGAGTTTTTTGGATTTCATAGTAACACTCCTTCCTTTTTAGGTATTAGTTGTAGTACTTGCAGTAAAATTGTTAGGAATCCACAGTTTAAATAAGTTGAATTCTTTATGAAAAAAAGTAGAATAATTAACCAAAATAACATGAAGAAGGTGGAAATAAATTTATAATACCATCTTCTTTCTTGAATTTTAATAGGTCTGTTTTTATTTGGGCAAGGGCTTTTGATGAAAATTACTATAAGACTGAATAAAGCTGCAGTATAATACACTAAAATATTTAATTTAGGGATGAAAGATCCAATTAATGAAGTAATAAGAAAAAATAAAGCTGACCATAATAAACATTTCATTGTAGTGTTACTATGATAGCCACCTGAAAAAATTCTTATAGAAAACATAATTGCCATAGAAAATAAAAAATAGTTTATTTTGCCAAGTGATAAAAATAGTATGATTAGTACTACTACTTTAAATGTTTCACTTATGATAGTTTGTATTGAATAGTTTATACTTTCTAAGTCAGCATTATTTTTGATGTCACTATTCTTTTCAATAAAAGAGGTTAGCTTTAATGCTAGATTCATTATCATCTCTAATTCACCTTAACCTATATTTTTTTATAAAATAACATCAAAATACAAAAATATAAATACAAATGGCATAAAAGGGAAAAAAACGGACATGAAAAGAAATTATACATGAAAATGTTTAGGTAATGACGTTTCATGACAGGAAAAGTACGTTTGATGCCATTTGTATTGAATTAAGTTTCTTAGTATGTAAATATGTAAAATTGAGATTGTAAAGATTGCTTAATTTTGAATTTACCATCAGGCTTAAAGAAATATTTTAAAATTGATATTCAGTATGAGAAGGCCAGATAACTAGCATTAAGAGACACCTCACAAAGTTAGTTGTTTGGCAATAGATACCATAAAGAATAAAGAATATTTTTACCAATAATGTTAGGGCTTATAACAACCAGGATTGGAAAATACAGATATAAAGCTGGAAATTATTTTTAAAATTTGATATGAATTTTAGGGGGAAAGAAAAAAACCTCCCTTTGAAATTTAGATATATCAGGGAACGAGAGTTTCTGAAGTTATTCTATTAATACAAGGGGGGATAAAATTATGAAATTAAAATTAAAGACATTAGGATTAGCGTCTATATTAGGTATTTTAACAGTTACACCTGTATTTCCTGTATTTGCAGATGGTGGAGGTGGACATAGAGCTTTTCCGTATGGAACCTATTCTAGTAAGTACAGTGTATATTGTGGTTACACTACTTCAACAATGAATAATTCAGATTATGGACCAGCACATACAGTATCGGTTGTTGTAACTCATAATACAAGTGCAAACCAGACATATGCATTAGCTGCTTGCGGTTGTAGTAAAAGATGGGTTCAAGCTCGTGCAGAATTGAATGCTAATATGACAAAACCAGTAGTAGGATACGAATATGCACAAACTCTTAGTGTATCTCAACCTGGTAACTTAACAGCATTTGAAATGCATAGAGTTGAAGCAAATTAATTTTTAAGGCTATTCAATTTCAAATGAAGATCTAATACATCATTTAGATCTTCATTTTTTAACATCTTAGATACAATTTTAGTAATTACATATAAGATTCAATTTGTATTTTTAATTATCAGAAGTTATTTAAGTGAATACTTTTAGAATTTAAAAAATAAATAACTTAAAAATTATAGTTGGAGGAAGTAATGTTAATATTAAGAAAAATCAAAAATATGTTGAGAAAAACTCGGTTTTTAATTTTATGCATAAGTTCTATATTAATTTTTGCTTCATTAATTATTAGTTATGTTGAAATTATATATCAAAATAGACTTGAGGTAGATAACTTTAAAACTAATAACCATGTTTCCTTTGCTTTTGATGAAACTGCAAACTATAAGGATTTATTGGAGACTGTGAAAAAATTAGAATTAGAAAAAGATATTATTATTAGTCATCAGGGGGGAAAGTCATTTCAACCAGGGGTTTATCCTGTAGGTATCTATTTTAATGGTAATTATAGAAATGGTTATAACTTATTAAAAGGACGGTTTTTTACCACTGATGACTTTAAAAATGATAAAAAGGTGGCTATAGTTGGTAAAAATGCTTTAAGTAATATAAAAATTGAAAATGGCATTAGATATATTTATTGTGGTGAAGATAAATTTGAGATTATAGGAGTGATAGGTAAAAATAACACTGTTACAAGATATGATAATTTTGTTTTATATAATATAAATTGTGCTTTCAATGAGAAAGACAGGGAATATTTAAATACTCATTGGACTATAGATAGTATAGTAAAAGATAAAAGCACTTTGAAAAATATTATTTCTAATATTACTAAAAGTAAAAATATCATTGGTCTTGAACCTGAAAATGTTGAACCAAATCCTTTAAAAGCAGCTATATCAAATTCTAGATTTTTAATATTTAATTTTTTACTAGTAATAGGCTGTATTTTGGTAAGTTTAATAACATCTGTGACTTATTGGATAAATGAAATTGCATTAGAAATTGGAATTAGAAAAACATATGGTGCCAGCAATAAACTCATTATGATAGATATAGGTAAACGATATATGTTAGTGTCTATTTTTTGTTTATGCATTGCATTAATTTTGCAAAGAATTTTATTAACCTTAAATATAATAAAAATACCGCATAACGAATTAAGTATAACTACTGTAGTATTCACCTCACTATTTGTTTTATTAATAGGTATAATAGTTATTTCTGCAGCTATGTTTAAAATAAGCAAGATTAATTTAAGTAAGTTAATTAAGGGAGAATTATAATTATGAAATTTAAACATGCTTTTCGTGCAGTTTCAAGAAAAAGTTTTTTTTCACTATTACTGATAATACAATTAGTTTTTTGTTTTTATTCAATTTATGAAAATCTAAATTTAAATGAAAAGATTAGTTTAGAAACTAAGAAAATAGAGAGGTATTTTAAAAATAAAAAAGTTTATACTTTAGAAGCCCCTAATCTTTTCGGAAGAGATGTGGACATGTCAGAATTAAATAAAGCATTTAATAAGTTATATTCTAATCCAAATTATGAATTTTTTAAAATAGACATAGGAAGTATTGCAATTAAAAGCTTTAAAGATTCTGAGCAATTTAAGGCATATGATTACCAATTGAAAAAAGGATATTTTTTAGCTAAAAATATCACTATAGATAAAAAATATTTTAAAAATTATCCTATTAAACTTAAGTATGGGAGATTATTTAATGATGAAGAGTATAAGGTTAATTATAAAAGTGACAGAATAATTCCTATTTTAGTTGGTTCAAATTATAGTAAATATTTTAAAGTAGGTGATGAAATACCCATTGAGATAAGTACTGGAGAAGGTAAAGGAAAAATAATAGGTATAATTGAAGAAAACCAATACTCGCCTGGAGATGTTACCCAACCCGATTCTAAATATTTAAATTTCAATAATTATATTATAACTACTGAGTTAGTTTTTGAAGAGGATTATTACAAAAATTTATGTGCATTCAATGGAAACTATATTATATTTGATAATTCTATAGAAGAATATAAAATACAAAATTATCTTAATGATATAAAGGAAACTTTTAATAGTATACCTCACTTAAATGTAGGTACAAGAGATTTAACAAAATATATAGAAGCAGAGTCAACTTTATTTAAAGAACAAAGAGAAATAACCTTTACTACATCCATTAGTATTATAATCTTTGTATGTGTAACATTAATTATAACATTATTAAATTCAATAAATAAAAGAAAAAAAGAATTTGGAATACATATTATGTGTGGTGGAAAATTGTCAGATATTGCTGCAATTACATACTTACAAATATTAATTGTGTTTATAAGCTCATATTTGATAAGTGTAGCATTTATATATTCTCAATACAAAACAGATATTAATTTTCATATTCTGGGTATGGAATTTACAATAATGTTATTCATTTCTGTAGCAACTTCTATATTACCAGTAATAAAAATATTTAATCTAAACCTCAGTGAATTAATAAAAGGAGATGAGTAGATATGCCATTAATAGAATTAAATAACGTTCATAAAATATATGGATCAAGTTCAAATAAAGTGACAGCTTTACATAATTTAAATTTAAAAATTAATAAGGGAGAGTTGCTAGCCATAGTTGGTCCTTCTGGTTCGGGTAAATCTACTCTTCTTAATATAATTGGTACTTTAGATACTGTTACTCAAGGTGAGTATTTATTAGATGGTAAAAATATTAATAATCTAAATAAATTACAATTAGCTCAAATAAGAAATAAGACGTTTGGATTTGTTGTACAGCATTTTGCACTTATAAGCGATTATACAGTGTTTGAAAATGTAGAAATACCATTAGAATATGCTAAGGTTAAATTTAAAAATAGAAAATCAAAAATAGAAAATTTGTTAGTAAAATTAGAAATACAAAATAAAATTAACTGCAATATTAAAGAATTATCTGGAGGACAATGCCAAAGAGTAGCTATAGCGAGGGCTTTAGCCAATAATCCTGAAATAATATTAGCAGATGAGCCAACAGGTGCATTAGATCAAGAAACAGGACAGGCTGTTTTAAATATTTTTAAAGATTTAAATAAAGAAGGAAAAACTGTAATTATTGTTACCCATGATCATGAAATTGCCGAACAATGTACTAGAATTATTAAAATGCAAGATGGAAATATTATTGCTCTAGGGCAAACACATGAAAAGTTATAATCTAACGTATTATGCTAGATTCTATATTCAAAAATATTCAATTTTAAAAAGCACAAAATGTCACTATTATAAATTCAATATTTTTCAAAAAATCTAAAATACAAATTGTTTAATTTGTGCCATGTTAATTATATTACCTGTAATTATGTTCAATATAAATGATAGATCATGATATAAAATTTTTAAAATGATTCTGAGTATTAATACCCATTTAGATTTAGTTAATACTCTATTAACATTAAATTGAATATTTAGTTATACAATTTACAATAACACATAGATGATTAAAAAAAAACTTAAACATCTAAGTAAGGTCATTAAGAAAAATTTTTGTAGCAATCTGTTAGTGAAAATTATATATCGTATTATATCAAATTTTTATAAATTACAGAAAGTGTGTAATAAGAAGATGATAAAGATGAATAAATTTAAAATTGGGTGTCTAATAATTATTATTATAGGTATTTGTATATTTAATTATGTTAACCCAAGTAAGTATTTAACATCAAGAAAAAGTTCGCCTGATTTTGAATATTTAGGTAATGAAAAGTATGTTAATGATAGTACAAGTTTTAAATTCTCTGGATTTAATGGAACATGGTCATTAATAAGATTTGATTCTATTAAAGATAATAAAATAACTATAAATAACAACAGCAAAATTAATGAGGAAGAATCTTATGTCGTAATATAAGGCAATAATGGATCCAGGAATTCAGACAAAAACAAAATTTGTTTATTTTTAGTCTTACTATCAGTTAATATTTCTAAAGTTATTAATTTTCATGGGTTATTTGTTTTACAGAGGGAACCTGAACCACTAAAAAATTTTCTAAAATAATTACACTGAATGGAGGGGAAACATTGAAGAAAATAATTGTAATTTTATTAATAATTATTTCAATGTTTTCTTTTTTTATATTGTTTAAAGATGAAAGTTTAAAACAATCTAACAATATGGAAAAAGTAGAACAAACTTTAGATAATTCATTTGAAATTTTACTTCCAAGTAGTCTAGGCAGTGGATCCCAAACTGATATATATAATAAAATAGTATCAGTATTAAATAAACATAATGCAAATATATATTTTTCTAGAGTTGGAGATAATGATGAAATAATTAAATACATATACTTTAACAATTTGGCTTACTTTAACAATTTTCTTGTTACAAATGGACGTATTTTTGATTTGAGTGAAAATGAATCAAATAAATTTTTGTCTACAAAAAATACTGGTAACAGTAAGCAAATAGGAAAGTTAGGATCCTTTGATGGGAAAACTAATTTTGAAATTAACACCTTAAAAAGTATGATTGATACTAATCAATTTTTAATTATAGGTAACTGCACAGTACAATTAGCTCCTAAGGATAAAATAGATTTGTTTATACAAGATTTAAAAGAATCATTAAAAACTGATGAAATAGTGGTAGAGCCTAAAAACAATTTGACTATTAGTTATCACTATAATAAATGGATTATACCAGTATTATATTTTATAATAGGTGTATTAATTTTATATAGCATTTTAAAGTCATATAAAAAATTTGGTGTTCAAATGCTTTTAGGTTATTCAAAAAAGGATATTTGGCTAGAAGCAATATCAAATCTAGTACTTATTCAATGTATAACAATAATAGCAGCGGATTTGATTATGAGCTTATATCTATTTAGGGAATATAATTCTTATTTCATAAACTTTCTTAAAATTATTTTAATTAATAATATAGAATTGGTAGTAGTATTTTTTGTTATTTCATCACTACCCTTTATATATATATATAATATTAAAATTATACATATGCTTAAAAACAAATTACCTGTAAAAGAAATAATAGTTTTTAATTCTTTTATAAAAATGATAACAATTCTATTACTCTTTAATTTAATGAATCAAGGACTCCAGAATTATGACAGGATCAAATCTGTATTTAACAATAACTATAAGAAATGGGCAGAAACAAAAAAATATTATGTAATACCTGGCATAAAGGCTAAAAATGGACGTATAGAAAATGAGTCAAAGTTAAATGAGCTGCAAGTACCTCTATATCATAATATAAATAAAGAAGGTGCTATTTGGGCAGATTTTCTTGGATATGCCCCAGTTCTACATGAAATAGAAAGTGTAAAACCTGCTTATGGAAAAATGTATGTTACAGTAAATCCTAATTATTTGAAAAAGAATATACTTTATGATATACACAACAATCCAATATCTATTTCAGAAACAGAAAGTGATTTTATACTACTAGTTCCTGATAAATTTAAAGAATTTGAAAGTAAGATTATAGATATTGCTAAACATATAAAGAGAGGCTTTGGAAAGGGATCTATTACAGAGAAGCAAGAAATTAAAATCATATACACTAAATCAAATCAAAAATTATTTTCATATAGATTTGATGTAAATCCTACTGATGGAAATATGGTTACAGATCCAATAATTAGAGTTATGACAGAGAAAAATGGTGTAACATGGGATTTCCAACGAATTATAGGGGAAACTGGAACTCCTATAAAAATTAACGTTGATTCTGCACCAGATCCGCAAAAATTTCTTGAGGACAAATTTAAAAAATTTGAACTATATGAATATGTTTATAGTTTTGTACGAGCAGATGAGGGAAAAGCATTTGAAAGTAAAGAGGTATATAATTTATTAGCATTTATTATAGGTGGATTAGCTGTCTTAATCATAGTAATGTTAATAACTATAATTCAAAACATATATTGTTTTTTTGAACAATATAAAAAGCAACTGGCAATAAGACAATTTCATGGATATAGGGCTGGAAGCAAGTATAAGGAATTGTTCATATTATTCTTAATAACCTGGTCTACAGCATTTATAATAGAACTTTGTATGGCAGATTTACATATAAAAGTACAATTTATTTTAACAATATTTTTTATGGCTATAGACTTATTAATAACTATGATAACAATAAAGTTTGTAAATAAAAGAAAAATTATTAGTGTAATAAAAGGGAGCTAATTAACCATGGATATAATAAAATTACAAGATATTAATAAAAGTTATGGAAATAAAAAAGTATTAGTAGATTTATCTTTATCTATAAGTAAAGGGGAGTTTGTTGCCATCACTGGGGATAGTGGAAAAGGGAAATCTACATTATTAAATATAATAGGTTTGCTTGAAAATATAGATAGTGGGAGTCTTCTGATAGATGGAGAAGAAAATATAAAGATTAACAGTGCTAAAGCCATGAAAGTGATAAGAGAAAAAATAAGTTATTTGTTTCAAAACTTTGCTTTAGTTGATGAAGACACAGTAAATTACAATTTAAACTTAGCATTAAAGTATATTAAAATTTCAAAAAATGAGAAGAAAGAAAGAATAAAAAATGCTTTAATAGATGTGGGACTAGAGGGGTACGGAAAAAGAAAAATTTATGAATTAAGTGGTGGAGAACAACAAAGGGTATCTATTGCCAGAACAATGCTTAAACCTAGTAAAATAGTATTGGCGGATGAACCAACTGGGTCACTTGATGAAGGAAATGCTAAAGTCGTTTTAGAACTTTTAAGAAGTTTAAATAAAAATGGAAAAACAATTGTAATTGTAACACATGATAAAAAATTATCAGCTCAATGTGATAGAATAATTAATCTATAAATTAACGTGAATTCTAAAGAAGAAAATTTTTGAAATGTTGCTAATTGAATGTACAGTATTTGAAATAAATTTAAGTAATCCCTTAATAGGTCAATACTAACAATATTCCTTAATTATAACATTAACGGCTTATGATAATTATAGTAAAAATATTTAAGAAAGGAAAAGTGTAATGAATTTTTACTATATGTTCATTATACAAGGTGATTTTAATGGCAAGGAAAAATATTCTATTAAAAATCAATTCTATTGAAAAAAAATATTATATTGGGAAAAATGAGGTAAATGCTTTAAAAAATGTTAGCTTTGAACTAGATAAAGGAGAATTTATTGTCGTAATGGGAAGAAGTGGATCTGGTAAAACAACCCTATTAAATATATTGGGAGGTTTGGATTTTCCCACTAGCGGAAAAATCTTCATGAATGGAAAGGAAGTTAGAGATTATCATAAAGAGCCCTATGCTACTGAATATCGAAGAGAAAAAATAGGGTTTGTATTTCAGTCCTATAATCTTTTAAAAGCCTTAACGGTTGAAGAAAATGTTGCACTGCCATTGATATTGAAAAATGAAAAGCCCTTAAAAATTAAAGAGCGTACAGCTGAAATACTAGAATTAGTAGGATTGTCTAAATGGCATAATCATAGATCTGTAGAACTTTCAGGTGGGCAACAGCAAAGAGTAGCGGTTGCTAGAGCTTTAATAACATCACCATCTATATTACTTGCAGACGAGCCTACAGGAAATTTAGACTCACAAACTTCAGAGGAAATACTTCAATTAATTGTTAACATGAAAAATAAGCTAAATCAATCTATTGTTTTGGTTACCCATGATCCAAAAGTTGCAGCCTATGGTGATAGAGTGTTATTTTTTAATGACGGAGAAATTGTTAATGAATATAGAAATCAACAAGATATGTCTATTAATGATAATGTAACGATGATTATTAATAAATTTCAATCATTGATTAGAGGTGAATAAAATGATTACTAGCTTTTGGGGATTAGCAAAAAAGTTTATTATAACAAATAAAGTAAGGGTCATACTTTCTGTTTTAAGTGTAATATTGAGTGTAGGATTGGTAGTAACTATATTTTCACTTGTTGACAATATGGAAAAATCGTATAAACAGGAAATTAAGTATCATTATGGAGATATGGATTTAATGGTGGGGGTAAAAACATTTACTCATAATTATTTGCTGCAAGATGAAGTAGATAAAATTAAAAGTACAGCTGGTGTAGAAAGTACTTCAGAGGTGCTGATGGAACCTCAACTTAGTATTCGTAATGTTAATGATGAATCAAGACATTCACCAGGAGTTTATACGGTTGGGGTAGATAATAGTTTGCTTGCAAAAAGCAGATATAAAAATAGTAAGGATATAGGAGAAAATGAAATCATTATTAATAAAGGCTTAGCATCCACACTTAATGTAAAAGTATTTGATAAAGTAAAGGTTGAATTGCCTAATGTAGCCCCTAAAATATGTAAAATAGTTGAAGTAACCTCAGACATTAAAGGTGCAGCAGTTGATGACACTGCTATGCTTAATATAAATTTTCTACAAAAATGGTGTGGACTTAAAAATAAGAGTACATTTATATTATTGAAGCTTAAGAATGGAACCGATAAGTTAAAAACAGAAGAAAGTTTAAAAACAATTAGCAAAAATTTACGCGTTGATGTTATTGAAATGGAAGATGAAGTACAGACAAATATTCAAAATATAAAAGTTATGGGATGTGCATTAGGAGCTTTATCCATAATCATAAGTGTATTGTTCATATTTAGTAATTTTAGACTATTTATATATGAGTATAAACATGAACTTGCAGTAATGAGATCTGTTGGTGGAAACTCTCTGCAGAGTTTTAAACTGATTTTGATTCAGGCTATCTTTATAGTTTTATCTGGAAGCATTTTGGGTTTGGGCTTATCCTATTCATGTACTACATTTTTATCTAATGTATTTTCAAGTTTATTTGGGTTACATATTACTAACTTTACATTTAGGTGGAAGTATGCAGTAGAAATTTGTATTTTAAGCGATTTTTTAATTATGGCATTTCTAATTTTTCCTGCAATTAATTCAGCGAGAATTCTACCTATACAAGCGATGAGGGAGAATGAACAGATAGAATATAAAAAAAGTAATGTACGTAAATGGATAGCACTAATTAGTATATCTATAGGTATTTTATTTGTTGTTGATGCTTTTCTCATTAATGCTAAAGGTAGGAACTCAGGATTAATTGCACCTTTAGGAGGCATAATTATTATTATTGGTGTATTTTTGGGCTTTACTTATTTTATAAAGCCTATATTTGAATTTTTGTCACCTATTTGGAACTTTTTTGGTGGGCGAATAGGATTTATAGCGGTAAAAAATATAATTCCACAAATGAAACAAAATACAATGGTTGTGCTTTCATTAACAGGAGCAATAACTATTGCAATTACAGGAGTAAGTATTTTAGAATCTATAAAGATTAATTCAAATAAAGTTATACAAAGAGAATATGTATCAGATATTGTACTTACAAGTAGATATGGTCCTGATTCTAAACTAAAATATAATTTTAAAAAAGAAATTGAAAAAATCGAAGGTGTTAAAGAAGTTATTCCTTTGAGTTATTCTACTTCTAGAGAGATTATGTCTATGAATAGTAATGTTAAATTGAGTAAAAATGATAGATTCAATTATATTATAGGAGATATTGATGAGTTAGCTAAAAATGGTTTTCTGCCCAAGGTCGAAGGGGATAAAAGAAGTATAGCAGTATTTCAAGAGGATTATGCAAAAAAATTCAACTTGAAAGTAGGAGATGAGATAAAAGTTATTCCTAAGGATATTCCTGTAAACCAGAAAGAAACTTATAAAGGAGAAACAATAAATATAAAAGTTGCGGCTATTGTAAACGCACTTCCAGGCAGTATGATTTCAAATCATTGTATTGTAGACTGGAGAAATAAATATTTACAAGATAATAATACAATTCTGGATAGGGTATTGATCCAAATAGATAAGGCAAATAAAGAAGATGTGTTAAAAGGATTAAATGATTTAAGAACACAAAACAATGAAATAAAGTGGTCAACCCTTCAGGAAGCATTGGCAGATTCAGATCAGATGCTTAAACAAAGATTTTCCTTGTTAATTATAGCTATTATTGTAACTCTGCTTATAGGAATTTCTGGAATAGTTGTTACTTTAAACTCACACATTCAGGCACAACGTAGAGAGTATGCTATATTAAGAGCAATTAGTATTACACCTTTGCAATTGTTTAAAATTGTTTTATCACAAGGTCTACTATATAGTTTAGTAGGAGCTTTTTTAGGTACTGCTAGTGGAACTATAATGCTATATTCTATAGTATTGGGTATGGGCGAAACTGTTAGTATACCTTGGAATATGATATTGTACATAATTGTAGGAATGATACTTTCCAGCTTAATTTTAACTTTACCACTAGCTAAGAGAATAAGTAACAAATCTATAATAAAGGAATTAAATAATACAGTAAGATAATTCTTTCAATGGGTCATATAAGATGAAGAAAGCCTTCTAAAATCTTGAGCCAGATTCATATTTATAGAATGTGAAATAATTCTGACTCATTTTTCAACAGCATAGAGAAAATGATAGTCTACCCAGTCCTTAGGGTCTTTAGACAGCATACTTTTATCTATATCATTAGAGGTTACTTTGTTATCTTCTAACAAATATACAAATTTGTATATCGATGCATCAAAGGCTTTAATATATTTAAATCTGAATTTATAATAAAAACCGGGAGTTCCTGAATAATAAGCTGTTGGAATATATTTAACCCCATAATAGTTTTCTCCGTCATAGATTATCTCCGTTATATCGAGAATCTCTTTCGAATAACTATCTGGCATTTCGTGAATGATTTTAATAGATGATTTTTTTCCTTTGGCAGTGTCAGATATAAATTTATTTGCTAATTCACTGCCCTTGTTTATTAAGCCATCTTCATCTAGAACACAGGAATTGTCAATGGTATTTTTTAAAAAATATTTTTTTGAATCAGAGGATAGTTGATTTTTTATATTTTCATAGTGATTTTCAGATACAGTTAGTGTGTGAAGTTTTTCATAGATTTCTTTTGTAATTTCATGGATAAAATCATAGGGACTTTCTATATAATATTTTCCACTCTTTTCATATATATAATAAGTTTTATTATTATTTTTTATCTTATCGTAATTAGCTGCCCAAGGTACATCATCTACACTTTGAGTATTAGTTTCTTTACCTCCTTCAAGTAATATGGGAAGGGAATGGGTGCTTACAAATTTAATCATAATTTCTTTATAGAGTGTATTAAACCCTTGAAAGCTAATGGAACTTTGCCATAAATTTTTGTTCAGGGTATTGTTTAACCAGGATCTGTTTAATTTAATTGTTCTATCTGGTAGACCTTTTGCTTCTGATGTTAATACGAAATTAATGTAGTTGGCATTACCTACCAAAGAAAATATTATGGCAGCATTTTCATAAAAGATCATTTGATTTTCTTCTCTTAAAAAGGATTCTTTAACATCGTTTGTAGTTTCATAAGCTATTTCAATTCCATAAGGTTCTTTATCTGTAAAAAGTTGTATCTTTCTATGATGTAGGGTTTCTGGTACAGGAAGAGAATTTATTATATTAGCCACCTTGCTGTTATCCCCTACATAGGAAGTTCTATATTTGTATATTTTTTCTGTAAAGTTATTTTTCTCTGATTTTAAGGATCCTGAAGGATTAGTAATAAGTCCAATGGCAATAAACATAACAGCTATTATAGAGGCTGCTATTACCCAAAAAACGGGTTTTTTATAATTAAGTATGTTTTTTATTCTTGTCTTTGTATTGTTTTCCCCAAAGGCTAGAGGGCTTCCTTTTATGGTATTTTTGTTTACTGAAAGAGATAGTAAAGATGTACTGTAGTCCTTTTTTATTTGTGTTCCAAATTCTTTTAATACTCTTTCATCACAGGACATTTCCATATCCTTGCTCATAAGCATAAAACTAATCCATACAAAAGGATTGAACCAGTGAAGGCATAAAGCCAAAAATGCAGTGGGTTTTATGAGGTGATCAAATCGTTTTATATGGATTTGCTCATGCTTTAAAATGTAATTCTGCTCTGTTCTTTTAAGTCCTATGGGAAGATAAATTTTAGGCCTTATAAATCCTAGTACAAAGGGAGAAGAGATATTTTCACACTGAAAAATATTATCTTTTACAATTACAGAAGTACAAACTTTACGTTTTAAGATTAAATAGGATAGGATGCTGTAAACTATGAGTGAAATAAATCCTAAAACCCAAATTGTAGATAAAATACCATATATGGAGTTATTACCAGTGTGAGCTGTTAAACCTAGCGGTGAAGTATTTATAGATGAGGTAACATCATTTATTCCGGCGTTGATTTCAGGTTGTGATATTAGCTTTACACTAGAGGGTATGTATTCAATTTTGTTTGAATATGAGCTAGGTATTTTTAAAAAGCTGAAGGCAGAGGAGAAAGAAAAAGGACATATAAGTCTAAATAATACAACAGTCCATAAGCTGTAGGAAAAAATTTTAGGAACTTTTTTTAAAAGCAGTCTGCAAGCTAAAACAAATAAAATCACATAGCTTGCCGTAAGGCTCATATTTAATACATCAATAAATAAATTTTGTAAGAAAAGTTTCATTTTTATTTCTCCTTATAGCTATCAATAAGATTTTTAAGTTCCTCTGCTTCTTTTGTACTTAATTTTTTATCATTCATAAATGCTGTTATAAATTTAGGCAGGGAGCCGTTGAAGGTGCCGTTTATAAATTCCTCACTTTTGAATTTCTGCACTTGTTCTCGTTTTATCAGGGAAGTTACTGTTGTATTCTCATTTTTTAATATTTCCCTCTGGCATAATTTTTTTAAAACGGTATATGTGGTGGATTTTTTCCATCCTAGAATTTTTTTGCAAAGTTTTACAAGTTCTCCTGAACCAAGAGGTTCATTTTGCCACACTATACTTGCAAGATGATATTCACTTTCACAGAGTTTTAGTTGTTTCATATTACCTCTCCTTCTGGTCTATAATAATAGACTAATCATATTTTTAGTCTATCATTATAGACCATATGTGTCAAGGTGAAAAATTTTCATAGAATAATCTGTAAATGAAAATGTACTTGTGTTAAAATGATGGTATCTTATACTATATATAAATAATGAAGAAATCTGTGTTAAGAGGTAGTTTAATGAAAATAGATACTCTGTTAATAATGCAAATTATCATAATTTTTTTGTGTGTTTTAAATATACTGTTCTATGTTAATACCATTTATAGAAGTACTGTAAGTTATTTTCATGATAAATATGGGAAATGTATTTTGATACAAATACTGCAGTATATAAAAAAATTATATTCTAAAGATTATTTGGTTTATGAAAAATATAGGATATGGTGGTATTTCGTATATTTTAGATAAAATAATATTTAAGTTAAATCTAAATATTAAATAAGGAGAGGGTTTATATGAATATTATTTTAAATGTACTAAATGCTGTATTAAGTTATCTTTTTAATATAACAGGAGATTATGGCATAAGTATAATTTTACTTACCATACTAGTGAGAACTATACTTCTTCCAATGTCCCTAAAACAGAGGAAAAGCATTTATAATCAGCAGATTTTATCTAAAAAGATGGAAGAGCTTAAAATAAAATATAAACATAATAAAGATAAATTTCAAGGGGAAAAAGAGAAATATTATAAGCAAAATACTGAAAATATGTTTGGGTGCCTTGTTACTTTACTGCAGTTACCTGTAATATCTTCATTGTTTATTGTTTTCAACAAAATGCCAGCACAGCTTGGAACTGTTATTGTTCCTTGGATAGTAAATATGAAGATGCCAGATAATTATTTTATTATTCCAATTATTTATACTTTAGTTTCTTTAAGCCCAAATTTTATATCATATATACCATTTTTAAAAGTAGTTAAAGAAGTACAGGTACAGAAAATAAATCTTGTTGTTACAAGTATTATAAGCATGTTAATAACATTTAAGGCACCAATAACTATAGGAATTTACTTGATTACTACAGGAGTATTTTCATTATTTGAAGAAGTAATATATAGGCTGTATATGAAAAATAGATGTTTGAATTAAAAAGTTTTTTATAATATTAAGTGAGAGTTAAGTGCTAGTAACTATCTATATGCTTTCTTTGGAGAAGACAGTTAAAATAACAAAACTGTTTATCTAAAGAAAGCATTTTTAAAAGATCAAAAAGTTATCAGTGTATTGGAACAGTACCTAAAAGTATGCTGAAATTATTAGAGTAAAGGACTAAATGAGATGAATGTATTAGAAATGAAAAATGTATGTAAAAAATATAGCATTAATAAAAAAGTCAATATAATAATATTAAAAAATATAAATTTAAAATTGAAAAGTAATGAATTTATGGGGATCATGGGAGCCTCAGGAAGTGGAAAAACTACTTTGTTAAATGTAGCATCTGGTATAGACAAGTGTGATGGGGGAGAAGTAAATATACTCAATAACAATATATGTAGAATGAAGAGGAATGAATTATCATTATAATGATATCCAGCAATATTTATGCTCCAACTTTTTTAGTGCTGATGTTCATGGGAATGTTTATTCCTT
>ENA-UOOI01001047-UOOI01001047.1-fermentation-metagenome-genome-assembly--contig:-NODE-1047-length-31285-cov-3.763913_pt1 | contig 31285 bp, 34 predicted proteins | sample MGYA00245779_ERZ724027 | MGnify/ENA primary metagenome ERZ724027 (study PRJEB28704, sample SAMN03018318) | fermentation metagenome | biome: anthropogenic terrestrial biome; feature: soil; material...
GCGACAGGTGTCCCCACGTTTTCGCTGGCGGAGATCAGCACACCGTTGTCGTCGGTAGCCGCGCCGGTCAGATCTGCCGCCGCTGTAGGACCGATGTCGTCAACGCCAAGGGTGAGTGTACCGCTGTTGAAGTCTTTTACCACTTCGGCGGCACCGTCGTCCGCGTATAGAATCGCCTCCACCAGTTCTACCGAGAGCTCGGCGGTGATGGCTTTGGCGAGGATAAGCGGCGTAGCGTAGGTTTCTTCGCCGTTGGAATCCTCAGTTATTTTTGAATAATACAGTTTGTCAAGACCGATTGTCGCCATAATTCAATCCTCCGTTTCGTATGATTTTTCTACATCAATGGCGTAGTGGTGATAGCCGGTATCATCCTCATGACCGATATACCGGCGGTCTGTCATCGGTGTGAACACAAGATATTCGTCAGGAGGAACGCCGGAGAAGATGCCTGTTTCCACAGGCAGGACAGGAGACAGCAGGGCGTTCAGTTCAGTTAAAATGCTCATACGCAGATAACAAAGCTGGCACAGAAAGTATCGCTTTATGTGGATCAGCTTGAATTTGCCGGCTTTATTGATGATCACCAAGATGCGGTAGTTCAGAATCTTTGCGACAGTTTTCTGCCGTATCTGCCAGACATCACGCCACACAATGCCGGAGAGCAGCTTGCCGGTCTGTTCGCGGATATAATCAAGGACGCTGCACTGATAAAGAAAAAAGGCACCCCAAGAGGTGCCGATAAAACTGAAACAATAGAGGCGGAGGTCGTAGATGACTATAAGCCATCAGGTGCTGCCGATGAGGATAAGAAAGACAAAAAAATAACCGTTATTCAGCACCAGACGAATGTTGTTCAAAACGGAGAGAACAACTTCAATCTGACGAATAACGGTACGATGAATTTTAAGTTTTAAGGAGGGCGGTGCATGGGCAACGAAATATCTGTAAAGCAAGCCGATTCTGCCGTTGTGCCTGCTACGCAGCAGACAGGAACGAATAACTTTAATGTTAACAACGAGAGCGGCGGCACAGTAAACTTCATCAGCAACTACAATTATCCGCAAAATACCCCCGGGGTAAGCGCTGAACAGCTTATGGCTATTCGGGCATTCAGTCAGGAATACTATCAGCTGATTGTCACTTGCGAAGAGGATGTTTTTACAGATAACATCGTCACGATTCCGACAAGCCGTGCGCTTACAAAGTATCTTGTCCCAATGGAGATATTTGATAGATGCTCCACCCTCTCCGATGAAGGAAAATCGGAACTGATGAGATTTCCAGCAATCATCTGCCGTGAGAACACAGAACTGAAAGGTACGACAGACCCGAATCAATGGGCGATGTTTGCCTACATAAAAAAGATACGAGTTGACGGGAAGAATGTAAAAATCGTCTTTCAGCCACTTGCTCCTATCCAGCAGCAAAAACTATGTGATAAACGCAATTCAGTTTATTTTGACCTGAACATGGATTGCGCAATTACCGACCTCAACCATAGTGCCTGGTCGGTTCACAAAGTAAATATATTTGAAGCTTTTGATGAAGCCGGAGTCCCCAGTATACCCAGACCGGTGTAAGGAGGTGCCTTTGTGAGTATCAAAATTCAATCTGAAATTATCCGCATTGATTTGACTGACGCAAGTTACAAAGGCACTAATGCCTTTGTCGAATGTCCGACCTATGTAAACTTTTTCTTTGGCAACAATGGAACAGGAAAATCCACCATTGCAAAAGCCATTCAAAGCGGCACTGGCGTTACATACGCTCCCGGCAGGGCGTTTGAGGATTATCTGCCGTTGGTCTACAATCAGCCTTTCATTGACGGTAATTTCAGCAGCTACCGCAATATGCCCGGGGTTTTCACCCTTAATGCCAAAAATGCTGCTGCGCAAAAGCAGATTGATGAAAAAACGCAGGCTCGCGGTGATGAGCGCAAAGCCAAGAATACCGCAACGGAGCAACGGGATAAAAAAGCCGGTGCCAAGGAAAAACTGCAAAAAGACTTCCACAAAGAGTGCTGGGATCGTGAAGAAGCGTTTCGCATAGAGTTTGAAAAAACGCAGCACGGTAAGGGGAAATCAAAGCCGTTCACGGAAGAAATCATGCGACACGCACCGAAAGATACGGATATTGAGGAACTGCGTAGATTATATGATTCCGCATACTCCGACGCCGCAAAACGCTACTCTCGCTTTTCCTCTGTCGCAGATACGGCGGTGTTGGATTCACTGGATGGAAACGACATTCTGTTCACAGTAATCGTAAACAGTGCGACTACGGAGCTGGCAGGTTTCTTGCGTGAAATCCGTGCTACGCAATGGATGCGCCAGGGTCATGACGCTTATTCCGAACACGCCGACGGTCGATGCCCGTACTGTGCCAGAAAGTTGGATGACGATTTCGAGCAAACCGTCGCAGACAGCTTTGATGATAAATATCAGAAAAACCTCACTCGCCTGGATGAGTTTTTTACTCTCTACAGAAAAACAGCAAACGACCTGTATGTTCCTCTTGAGACTTTCCCAAGCGAAGTATACCATAAGATTGACACAAAGCCGCTCACAGATAAATTGGCAGTTTTAAAGGCCGCCATACAATCCAATGTTGAGGTTATAAGGGCGAAAAAGGACGAACCCGCAAAGACCGTAACACTGACGGACACAGCACCCATTGCTTTGATTGACGCAAATAATGCCGTTGTCGACGCTGGTCCGGGGAAAAGAGCGGACTGCACAGACTTGGCGTTTTCTCTGCTTGCGTTCCGGCTCAAAGATATTATCGCAGCATATAAAAAGAGCGATGCCGCTCTTGCCGAAGAAATCGCCGGCTTCGAAGAAGAAATAAAGACGCACACGGAGGCACTTGAGAAAATCAACGCTGATTTAAAAGTAGCAAGAAGCGATACTGTAGAAACCGAAACAGCGAAAGACAGCATCAACCTCATGCTACGAGATTCCGGCATGCAGGGCTTCAGCATGGAGCCAAAACCCGGCGTAGACCATGTTTATGAAGTGCGCCGCCCGGATGGCTCTATTGCCGAGAATTTGAGTGAAGGCGAAAAGAACTTCATAGCGTTCCTCTACTTTTACCACCTCGTGTGCGGCAACGATTCCGAGGACGGTGAGACGAGGGATAAAATCGTTGTCATCGACGACCCCGTTTCCAGTATGGACAGTAACAGCCTTTTCATCGTTAGTACACTTGTGAGGCAGATGATTGAGGTCTGCCGGAACAACGCGGATAATCGCAGCAAAACGGTCGACGGCAACTTTATCAAGCAGATATTTATTCTCACGCATAACGCCTATTTTCACAGAGAGGTTACCTACAGCTATGTTCCAAAGTATGAGTATGTGTCATTATATTTGATTCGCAAGCTGGACTCGAAATCATCTATCAAACTTTCGGATAATGTTAACCCCAATATACCGACAGAGCGGATGAATGTAAACCCCGTGAAAAATTCCTACGCCGCGCTGTGGGATGAGTATAAAGAAGTTAAGTCGGCCGTTCCGCTGATGAACGTCATCCGCAGAATCCTGGAGTATTATTTCCTGCAGCTCTGTGGATACGAGGGATCCACTCTCCGCAAGGTCATTCTGGTGGAGGGTAAAGCCAAAGGTCGTTATAAGGACAAAAACGGGAACTATGATGAAGAAAAGTTCCAACTGGCATCTGCGATGCTCGCCTATATAAACGCAAGCTCTATCGGTATGAATGACGGCATGGACTATGTTGAGGAATGCCTGAACGCCGCCGAGTGTAGAAATATCTTTGAAATGATATTTGCCGCCATGAATCAAAAACAACATTACGATATGATGATGTTTACAGATAATCAGAATTAAAGCATTACCCGAGGAGGAGAGCAATAAGGTGCGAATCAGCTATAATAAACTATGGAAAATGCTTATCGATAAGGAAATGCAGAAAAGGGACCTGCAGGAGTCGGCTGGCATCAGCTCTGCTTCTATAGCAAAGCTCGGTAAAGGTGAAAACATAACCACCGATATTTTGCTGAAAATCTGCAAGGCGTTGGACTGTGACCTTAACGATATCATGGAAACCAAGAGAGATTAACTCACACAAAACAAAGGGAAATATCGAACATGTCGCTGCGGTTGAGCCACTGTTCAATATCGAATTCAATAGTGTATTTAGGCTATTCCACTTCTTCGCAAAATACTTCGTAGGCTTTCTCCGTTTTACACCGTCCTTGCCGACTTCCACATTGCTTCGGCGGGAGCGCTTCTCTTGCAGACCTCACTTCTTCAATCAAGAAAATGTACATTTTGCGCAAAATATGATAAAATTATTAAAGGAAAGGAGGCAAACGATAGTGGGAGTATCAGTTGCTGAGTATTTTGGACAACGAACAGATGTAGAGAACCCGGTAATCCAGCCTGTTGTGGGCGAGCATCTTTGTCCTTTCTCTTGTGGAAACACCTGCAAAAAGCTCAAGAGTGGCAATCCGCCTGTGTGCTCAGTGCGTAAGCCTGATGGTACGCTTTGGATTGTATGCTCAGAGAGGTTATGTGCTACAAAAAAGGACATTCCTTTATGTGAGCATCAAATGTCAATTTTGCATGATATTGGCAAACACATCTTTACCCCCGACATACCTCGCGATAGAATATGTGTCAAGCGAGAAGCAAGACTTAATGTTGTTGAAGGAACCAAATATAATGCAGATTATGTAATTTCTCTTAGTGAGGGACGAACGCCTTATTCTGGCCCAGACCGCCTCGTTTTAGAAATGCAAGGTGGAGGTGAGACGACAAATACAGGAAAGATCACGCAGCTTATTTCTCGTTGGCAATCAGACGAAAATCGAACTAACGAATTACTTAGGAGTACAACCGAGGCATCGACATTAGAAACAAACGCCTGGCGCAGACAACAAGAACAGTTTATCGTCAAAGGCAACATCGCAATGAAAACGTGGAAGGGCTATGGAATAGCTTTTTGTGTGGGTACAATTCTTTTTGATTATCTAAAAGGTAAGCTGGCAAGCGCAAATCTTCCCGATTTACATGATTACAACTGGACATTGGCGATGATTGGTATTTGTGAAGATGTTTCCGATCTCGCTTCGCCAGGACCGATTCCTATTAAAGTGGATGAAAGTAGATTACTGTATACCAATTACCAGACCTTCGTTCAAGCACTAATAAATCAAGGCGAACCGTCTTTGAGTGCTTTTCGTGGAGATTTCATCAATCTTGATAATGAGCATATGATTATCGATTAAAAATGGATGGCAAACAAAATGCGTTTGCCATCCATTTTTATTACTTTTCCTTGTAGTACTTGTTATCTACGTCCGCGATTCGTTGACCTATCCATTCAATTACAGGAACTGCTACGGCATTTCCTAAAGCTCTCCATCGATTTGAGTCCAGCCCTGTGGAAAACCCTGAAGACGCTCGTATTCCGAAGGGAGCATCCGTCTTACATATAGCGTCGGAGCTTCCTCTGGAGTCGCAAGTATACGTTTCTCCATCATTTCTATATCCTTTTGCTTGGGGGCCCGCTGAAGGGATGCGTCCAATTCCGGCATGTTGGATAGCGTAGTAATTTGTAACTCGAGGGTCCTCCGCAAGTCCGTCGGCATAGGAATGTTCCCTGAATCCGCCCGCTTTATCAACGATTGTAGCTGCGCTTGGTTCAAAAAGTACTTCAGCGGAGCGGAGGCTTCGATAACTTGCGACAATATAGACTCTTCGACGTCTTTGGGTTGTTCCGAAATATTTTGCGTCCAAGACTCTCCATGAAACACCATACCCGAGTTCATCCAGCGTATAGAGGAGTCGTTTAAAGTCATCTCCTTTTCTACTATTAAGTAGTCCCGGAACATTCTCCATAAATACCCAACGAGGCTTTTTCTCTTGCGCTCGGATGAGTTCCGCGAACATATAGAAGAGACCGCTTCGTGCTCCTTTAAGCCCTTGTCGTTTTCCTTGGTTCGCAAGCGATAAGTCTTGACAGGGAAAACCTCCGCACCAGAGTTCGGCGCTTGGTACATCTGTTGGTTTGACATCATTTATATCACCTTCTAACTGGACATTAGGCCAGTGCTTTTTAAGTATCTGTTGACCAAAGCGGTTTATCTCACATTGAAAAACCACTTCCATTCCAGCTCGTTCAAGCCCCAAATCAATACCTCCGATACCGCTAAAAAAAGAGGCTACTTTCATGATTTCGATTTCCTCTCTTTTTGATTTGCAGTATTGGAGGCGTGTTCTGCAATGACTTTATTTGCTTCCACTAGCGCAGTGCGGCGGACAAACTCGCTGCAAGACGAATATGATAGTAAATCTGCTGCCACTTTTAATTTTTGGAGTTCGTCTTCGCTGACACGTACACTCATCGAAATACTTTTCGATTGCTTCATACCTCCACCACCTTTGAGAATGATTGTAGCACAATCGGCACCTATTGTCAATGCAATCGGCCACGAATCAGGTGTAGAATTAGTTAATCGTATTGCCCTTTTTAATCCAAAGCAAAGGTACAGGCTGCCGAATTTGGTAGGCCTCTATATTTGAATACAGCTGGCTTGGTTGTGGGCGGATCAAATCATACACTTTTATTATTCATTGAACCCTGTTATTTTTCGTAGAACTATTTTATTTTTCCTCAAGGGGTATTCGAATTCTTCCTTGAGCCGATGAGCCGGATGATGCCTCCAGAAGCGAAAAAAGCCTGCAGTACAAAGGATTTTGAATACCCCTATGAGGTAAATTCCTTGTATTGCAGGCTTTCTTGATACGAATAATAAAAGAGTTGACCGAAGCATCGTATCAATGCTTCGGTCAATGTTTGGCGGAAGAGGTGGGATTCGAACCCACGGTACCTTGCGGTACACCGCATTTCGAGTGCGGCTCGTTATGACCACTTCGATACTCTTCCATATTAAATTGTCACGGGCAACGCCTCAAAACTATTATTTCGAGTGCTGCACCTTCGACCACTCGGACAACTCTCCATATAAATTTTCAACATTCTCTTAGAATCCTCAGAAAGTGGGAAGTATCGCAGCGATATTGTAACAACTAGTCAGGAAATAAAATCTGTTAACGCTAAAACTACGTTGCATTATGACATAGAACCACTAAAAAAACAAGAGAGAACATTAGAATTCTAGCATTACTGACTACTAGGTATCCCAATCTCCTACAAAATTTCGTTTTTTTCAAAGTTCCCCTTGATTTTGCACACTGCATCTGGTATGATAATAAAGCTGTTTTACAACATGCTGTTAATGCTAATTATGAGGAGGTATGCAAAATGGCTAAGTGCGACTTTTGCGAGAAGGGCGTAGTGTTTGGAATTCAGGTATCCCATTCTCATCGCCGTTCCAATCGCGTCTGGAAGCCCAACGTGAAGCGCGTCAAGGCAATCGTGAACGGCTCTCCCACTCACGTTTACGTCTGTTCTAGATGCCTCCGTTCCGGTAAAGTTACTCGTGCGTGAATCAGAACATGCAAATAACGGTCTCTGTCATTGATACAGAGACCGTTATTTGTTATATTTTAGAAAACATATGCTTGCAATTTGTTATCCTTTACGTTATCCTAGTAGAAATTGTAGCATTTCAGCATTGACATATGTCTATTCCGCGTCTACATTGGTTGGGAGGTTATTTTTAGATGTACAGTACAACTTGCGCTCTGATCGCAGCAGTCCCATTGCTTCTGGCCTTTTTCCTTATGGTTCTGTTCAATACATCTGCTTCTAAATCGGTCGGCATATCCTTTTTGTTAACCATTATTTTGGTGCTCTTTGTTTGGAAGGTGGATTTGCTCACAACTGCTGCTTACGCAATCTACGGTCTGCTAAAAGCTGTAGATTTGTTGCTCATAGTAGCGGGTGCCATCTTTTTGCAAAACACACTGAAATCCGCAGGCCTGATGGATGTGATTCGCAGCGGATTTAAGCGTATTTCTCCTGATCCTCGTATTCAAGCCATCATTATTGCCTACTTGTTTGGTGCTTTTATCGAAGGATCCGCTGGCTTTGGTACCCCTGCTGCACTGGCAGCACCTCTATTGGTTGGATTGGGTTTCCCAGCTGTGGCCGCTTGCGTTGTGTCTTTGATTTCCAACAGCACGCCAGTTCCATTTGCCGCAGTCGGCACGCCTACTTTGACGACTATTTCCAATATTACCTCCCAATTGGAGGCATCTGGTGTATCGACTGATGCCTTTACCAGTGCGGTAACCCATAAGGTCTGCTTCTACCTGGGGATTGGCGGCATAGTAGTTCCGTTGTTGCTGGTTGCTGTCTTGGCCCTTTTCTTCGGCTCTGAGCGCAAGCTGCGCAGTATTACTGAAATGATCCCATTTTCTATACTTGCAGCCCTCACTTTTATTGTCCCCTATTATTTGCTGGGTACGTTCCTAGGTTCTGAATTTGCCTCGATTATCGGTTCGATTATCGGTATGCTTCTCACCGTTTTGGCAGCAAAATTCCGCATTCTGGTTCCGAAATATGTCTGGCACTTCAAGAATTCAAACACCAACGTAGAGCAGAATTTAGAAGAAGTACCCACTAAAAAACAGTTTTTACTAGCGTGGACTCCGTATTTTTCCATTGCTCTGTTACTTTTGGTGACCCGTGTATCTGCATTTGGTCTGAAGGATATTTTGAAAGGAATTACCATCAATATCAACAATATTCTTGGCGTTGATGGCTTAAATTTTGCGTTCCCATGGGCATACAATCCAGGCATATTCCCCTTCATTTTTGTTGCCCTAATTACTGCACTCTGTTGCCGCCTGTCTGGTAAGCGTATCGTACAGGTTGCCAAAAGCACTGGTCGTCAAATGGCAAACCTCACCATCGCATTGGTTGCTGGTGTTGCCATGGTACAGATTATGATGAACTCTGGTGTCAACACCTCGGGGCTCAACAGTATGCTCTCACAGATTAGTCAGCTAATGGTAGATATAGTTGGCAGTGCCTTCCCCTATATGTCACCTGTGATCGGTATTTTTGGTGCCTTTGTTTCCGGCTCCTGTACCGTTTCTAGCACCTTGTTCGGACCGCTTCAGTACGAAACTGCCGAACTTCTTTCTCTCTCAACCTCCACCATTATCGCATTGCAGATCACAGGCGGCGCACTGGGCAACATGATCTGCATCAACAATGTAGTTGCCGTTACCTCAACTACCAATGCACCAGGCAGGGAAGGGCATATTATCCGCCTCTGTCTCTTGCCATGTCTGATCTATTGTGCTATTGTTTGGGCTGTTTACATGTTTGCTGGAATATAGATAAATAAGAACGATCCCCCGTTGGAGTCTCCGGCGGGGGATGTTTTCTTCTGTTATTTTAGAAAAGATATTGGAAGGCTGCAATATACAACTTAGTTGATGTGTTTTTAGGGGCTTTATTACAAGCATCTAAAAGTAAGGTTATAGGGTTAAGTATAGGAACTCTTTACTGTTGCACAATATGCAACAGCGTGCTACACTTCAAAACCGTGTTACACTTAGTATAACAATATTTTATACTAAATGGCTCCATTCGGGGTGTATTTAAGAAAGGATGTTTTGTTATGACTCAGTCGGCAGGGAACCAACCTAAAGTTTCCAAAGCTAAGCGTGTCAGCAAACCCCTTGCGATACTCTCCACGTTTAACGAAGTGATACCTATGCAACGCACCATTGATATTGCAGCGAAATTGCATATGAACATTAGTACTGTGTCCCGCCATCTCAATACAATGCTCGACTGGGGCTTTTTAGAGCGAGACAACTCAACCGGGGTCTACTTTTGGGGACTTGAGATTGTTGCACTTGCAGGGGCATCTTTACAGAACAATGACGTTTATCGCCATGCTTACCCTGAGCTACAGCAGCTCTCTTATAAATACGGGGTACACATACAGGTTGCTCGCTCTAAAGCCGCTCAGGCACAGTTTGTTTTTGCAACTCAGGATTAGGCAGATGTAGCCGCGCGTGCTATTTGTAAAGTTGTCTATGACAATTCCTAAAAGCTGGATCCCATGGCAGCTGAAGAATCCCGTATGGGCAACCTGCAGGATAAGATTGCAAAGTGCTGCAACAAGTCTGCACTAATTTGGCACAGCCTAAAGGGAAAGAAGTCCTACGATATCATCAATAGAATTGAAAAACGCCGCATGATCGAGGTTGCAAAGCCCATGGGCGTCGTTGCAAGCATTATTCCCTTCACCAACCCGGTTGTCACTCCGATGAACAACGGGTGCATATGCAACGAAGACCTGTAACTCCATCATCTTTGCTCCACATCCCGTGCAGTAAAGTGCGCCAAGCTGCTGGTGGAGATGTTCCGCGCAGAACTGGCAAAGCTTAGCCTGCCTGAAGATCTGGTTCCGGATCCGGAAGACGTTTCTAATGAAGTCACCGCAGAGCTGATGAGTGCGGCAGATGCAGTAGGGAAGATCATCATCGGTCGTGCCTTTGATAACGGCCTGTTCTAAGGCGGCGATGTATTCAGCCGTGTAGTAGTTGGTATGTATGCAGATCAGGTCTGCAAAGGAAATTGGTCTGGATGCGCCTGAAGACACCCGTGTCATCGTTGCAAAGGCAAGCGCAACTGATGCTGGCGACGTTCTGCGCCGGGAAAAGTTGTGTCCTGTTATTTCCGTGATGTCCTATAAAACCTTGCTACTTCAGCAGGAACAGCAGATGCTGCAGTCAGAACGGCAGGCAAAATGATTATTTAAAGGTCAATCAGACCTTGCCTGAAGGCCTGGTGGGAATGCATGACATCTTTGACATCGGCTTGCCACCTCCATCCAATTGTGGAGATGTGTGCCTGAGTGAATCTTATACTTATTACAGATGTCCTTAAGGCTTCCTTTTCCAGACAAAGATTCTGTTACGGCTTTCAGCTTAGGGTTTGCTGAATGGTCATTGTTCTTGCTTGCCGACTGTAACGCCGCTGCACCGTCTTTTTTGTACAGTACACCCCAACTGCAAAATGAGGATTCGCTATTGTTCGCCGCCTTGACACTCTCCTTGCATCCTCTGCACCCATCAGATACGCTTCTACTATTTCCACCTTTTTTTCATACGGCATCTTGTTTTTTGACATTAAAATGCTCCCTTCATAAGAAACAGTGTTTTTATTTCACTGTCTCCTATAAAGGAAGCATATCAAAGCACCCCGCCTTTTTCGGTTTACAACGATTTTCTTTGGGTTATTAGAGCCAACTCATCGGACAGTATACAATATACTGGTAGATGCTCGCAACGTGGCGGCGTTCCACCGTCACGGAACCTGCAAGGGAATTGCCCGATTCTTTAACCAGCTCATCCAGCTCAGGAATCGGTTCCTTACACATTTTGTACCACCCAATCTGAACACCAGGATTTTCTTCTTGGTCAATGAGGGGGGCCATCTCTTTTTTTCCTATGAGTTCAAGTAACGCTTCTTTTTTCATTTTTGCTCTCCTTTCGGCTCTGTGAGAAGTTCAAATTCAAAATAACATATGTAGACGTCTATGTCAAAGCATAAAACAAAAAATCTACAAAAAGGAATTACATTGGCTTTGCTATGTTATTGAAAAAGTGATACGTATTTGAAAGTAAGTCCTTATTCTATGTGGTCTGTTGGAAAGTGGGAAATTGATTTTTCTGCGCCGTTAGTCTGCCCTAAATCAAAGCTTTTGGGGAAATAATCCATGAAACCATGTGCAGCATCAAATGTAAGTATATCTAAATGTGGTTTGTTCCGAAGCACATGCACAAGAGTATCTACCTCAAAAGAATCTTCCTTTGCAAACAGCAAAAGGGTAGGGCAAGCAGGGCAGGGTTGAGGCTAGTATAATCTCTGATGCGGGAACTGCAGCAAGAGATGGTGCCAAAGAAGTGGATAGATTCGTCAGGCATCTAAGAGAAACCTGCGAAAAGGTTTTTATCCTTGGCTTTAGCATTGGTGCAACCATTGCATGGAGATGCTGCCAGCTGCCCACCGAAAACCTCCCCACACTTATTGTGTGAGGTTTTTGCGACTCCGTTTTTCGACAGATTACTTGCGATACGGGCAGATTTCAATCCAGTAGCCGTCTGGATCGGTGATGAAATAAACGCCCATAGTTTCATTTCCGTAGCAGATACAGTCCATTTCTTTGTGTTTTTGGTAGGCTGCCTCATAATCGTCAACACGGAAAGCCAAGTGGAACTCGCACTCTCCCAAATTATATTTCTGGGGATGATCGCGCATCCAGGTCAGCTCCAACTGAAAATCAGTGGTATCGTTGGCAATATATACAATGATATAAGAACCATCCTTTGCTACATTGCGACGCACTTCAGTTAATCCCAGCGCCTCATTATAAAATGCCAGGGATTTTTCCAAATCGGATACGTTATAATTCTCATGATCCATTTTGAATTGCATGCTAATACTCCTTTTCCATATAGATTTGGGTAACGGTGTTGTTCGTTCTATTATAGTAGCGTGACCACCGTAGTAACAAGGGTAATTGTAATAATGGACAGTGTAGTGCTAAGCACAATCCCTTTGGTTAGGGTTTCCGTTTCCTGTCCCGCCTGCTGAGCCAGCATTAGGGGCATATTCGCCACTGGCATTGCCATCAATAACATGGTAACGTTAATCATCGTTTCATCATGCACAAATTGCTTCATGACAAAGCCTACAGCGATAGGAACCAGAACAGAGCGGAGCAATACGAACAAGTAAATTCGCTTTTCGCGAAATACCTGTTTTAATGGGATAAAGGCTAAGGTATGTCCAATGATTGCCACGGTCATAAATGTCATTATACTGCCCAGATAATCCAGACAGTTAAGGACTGCGGTGGGGACGGTGGGTTTAAAGATGAGCGCAAGGATTGCCACCACACCGGATATAGTACCCACATTGATGAGCTTTTTCCACTGGAGCTTTTGTTTCTCTCCCTCGGTGTTCTGATTGAGAACAATAATGCCATAAGTGAAGACCAGAAGGTTAAATCCAAGATTAAACAAGGCTGCATAAGGCATTCCACCGCTTCCGATAACTGCATTGATAACAGGGTAGCCGATAAAACCAATGTTTCCAAACACGGTCATCAGCTTATAATGTTTTCGCTGATCCTTTTTCACTCTCAGTAGTGAACCAATTAAAATGGCGAATAAAATTAAAAATGCATATGCCAGCACCACCACAATTCCCATTTGAATGAGATGCTGAGGGGTAATGGACTGATCTGTCAGCACACCAGAGAGCATCATTGCCGGACAACAGATATTAATAATCAGGAAAGACATATCGCTGGCTGTAGTCTGTGAAAACTTTCCTTTTTGGGTGAGCACATATCCGATGATCATAAAAAGGAAGATTATTATCATTTGGGTTGCAACAATACCTGCGCTCATAAATTCACCTGTTCTCTTCAACGTTCCTACTAAATATATAGCACCACATGTGCATTCGTCAAGTTCTTCCTTTTTGCCGGAATCCATTGCATCATTTTGCACCTTGGTGGGTTTTCAGTCAGAAACTTGAATATTATTAAAACTAGGTGTATAATATTCGACATAAGTTGGTGGTTGTTTAGCGGGAAAAAGAGAGCCACTCCCGTGAACCAAGGTAGGAGGAAACAGGATGAATTTGAGAGGCAGAGATTTTCTGAAACTACTGGACTTTACGCCGGAGGAAATCCAGTATTTATTAAATCTGGCAGCAGAACTGAAGGGGAAGAAAAAAAAAGGCATTCGCCACGATGACTTCTATGGGAAAAACATCGCCCTGATTTTTGAAAAAACATCTACCAGAACGCGCTGCTCCTTTGAAGTGGCGGCTCACGATCTGGGGATGCATGTTACTTACTTAGATCCCACTGGTTCCCAGATTGGGAAGAAAGAATCCATTGCTGATACTGCCCGCGTTCTGGGTAGAATGTTTGATGGGATTGAATATCGAGGCTACGGACAGGCCGTTGTAGAGGAATTGGCACAGTACGCCGATGTTCCGGTCTGGAACGGCTTGACCAATGAATTTCATCCCACTCAGATTTTAGCGGATTTCTTGACCATACAGGAACACTTTGGTCACCTGAAGGGCATCAACTTTGTTTATATGGGAGACGCACGTTACAACATGGGCAATTCCCTTATGGTTGGTTGTGCGAAAATGGGGATTAACTTTACCGCCTGTGCCCCCAAAAAGTATTTTCCCGCACCGGAACTGATTGAAATCTGCCAAACACTTGCAAAAGCCTCTGGCGCTATTCTGAGGTTTGAAGAGGATCCTATGGCTGCAACCAAGGGTGCCGACGTGCTCTACACAGACATCTGGGTTTCCATGGGTGAACCCCTGGAGGTTTGGGAAGAACGAATCAACGATTTGGCATCGTACCAGGTCAATCAGAAATTGATGCATCATGCTGGTTCTCAGGCGCGCTTTATGCACTGTCTACCCGCGTACCACGATCATAATACAGTTGTAGGCAAGGAGATGGGGGAGCAGTTCCATCGGGACGCGATGGAAGTAACAGATGAGGTGTTTGAAGGGCCTCAGTCCATTGTTTTTGACGAAGCAGAAAACAGAATGCATACAATTAAAGCGGTTATGGCTGCTACGTTGCCTAAATAACGCTTTATAATTACAAATTATCAAAAACAGCGATTCTCCTAATAGGGGGAATCGCTGTTTATTTAAGTATGGTCTTTTACGGAATTTTGGAGAAAATGGGCATCAATTTGATCCGTGAACGCCCTAGCTGTATTAAACCCCATTTTTTTCTGCCGATTATTCATAGCGGCTACCTCAATGATAATGGCTAAATTACGCCCCGGTTTTACCGGAATGGTGACAGTCGGAACCTGTACGTCCAGCAGGGAGGTGAAACTGTCTTCCAGCCCCAGCCTGTCATAAACATAGTTATCACGCCATTGCTCTAGATTGACAATGAGATCTATCTTTTGGCTCTCCTTTACCGCTGAAATACCAAACATATGCCGTACATCAATGACGCCAATCCCGCGCACTTCAACATAATAACGAATTAGTTCCGGGGAAGAACCCAACAAGGAATCCTGGCTAATTTTTTTGATGTCTACGGCATCGTCTGCAATGAGCCGATGTCCGTGCTTAATCAAATCAATGGCGGTTTCACTCTTGCCCACACCAGACTCGCCCATCAACAGAACACCTTCCCCGTAAACCTCCATTAAAACGCCGTGGCGGGTAATACGGGGCGAAAGGTGGTTGCGCAGGGAGGCAGTCAAATCACTCATGAACTCTCCCGTTACTTGATTGGTACGCAGAACCGTACAATCACGGCGTTTTGCGGTCTGAATGCACTCCGGAAATAACTCCAGGTTCCGGGCGATTACCAACGCGGGAATGGGTCTTGAAAACAGGTTATCAAAAAAGGTGTAGCGATCTCCCGGAGTCATTGTTCTCATGTAGCTGTATTCTGCCTTCCCCAGCAGTTGAACGCGGTGATTATCAAAATAATCATAGTAGCCCACCAACTGCAAACCGGGACGATTTACACTGGGAACATTAATGGTTACTTTCTCAAATTGGTCACTTTTCGTCAGGACTTCTAATGCAAATTCCTCTACGATAGCTGCCAGCGGAACTCCCTTTTTCGCATGCATACTGAGCGTCCTCCTTTGGATTATTTGTTGTGCTGCAAATCACTTCCTTCCTTGTAGTATATCTGTTTTTTTCCTATCTGACAACTTAATCTCAGGAAGAAGGGAAAAAGTGCTTTACATTGACACTTTATCATGGTACTATACTAGCGTACTCCTTTTTGCTCGAAAAGCGAGGAAATTTATCGTTACTTAGGAGAGAATGAAAATGAAAAACATGAAGAAAATCTTGAGTCTCATGCTGGCTCTGGTTATGATGCTGGCTCTGGCCTCCTGCGGCAGCGCAGGGTCTGGTGCAGCTTCCGGTTCTGCAACAGGATCTGGATCGGCTGCAGAGGATGCCAGCGATCTGGCTTATGTAAAGGACAAGGGCACCCTGATTGTTGGTATCACTGACTTTAAGCCGATGGATTATAAGAATGATGCCGGAGAGTGGGTTGGCTTTGACGCTGACATGGCTACCGCATTTGCAAAGTCCCTGGGTGTCGATGTCCAGTTTATCGAAATTGACTGGGATAATAAAATCATGGAGCTGAATGCTAAGAGCATTGACTGTGTCTGGAACGGCATGACTCTGACCGATGAAGTGAAAAAGTCTATGGCTACCTCTAACCCCTACTGTGACAACGCACAGGTGGTTGTGGTTCCTGCTGACAAGGCTGATCAGTATCAGGATGTTGATAGCCTGAAAGATCTGTCCTTCGCAGTAGAATCCGGTTCTGCCGGTGAAGCAGAAGCGAAGAATCAAAACCTGACCTATACTTCTGTATCCACCCAGTCTGACGCTGTTATGGAAGTCTCCTCCGGCGCATCCGACGCCTGCGTTATTGACCTGCTCATGGCTGGCGCTATAATCGGTGAAGGTACCAGCTACCCCAAACTGACTCATACTGTTAAACTGAACAGTGAGCAGTATGGTGCTGCTTTCCGTACCGATTCTGATTTGGCTGAAGTACTGAACAAATTCTTGGCCGATTCCTACAAGGATGGCAGCATGCAGAAAATTGCTGAAACCTATGGTGTTCAGGAATCTCTGATCGCGCAGTAAAAGGATCAAGCATCGTTTTTGTTGCATGGCAAAGGCAGAGGGTTTTTTGCCCTCTGCCTTTTGAAAGGTTTCTGGAAGTGAGGTTATTAACAAATGTTCCTAACAGTCACCCTGTCGCTGTTGCAAGGACTAGCCACTACGGTTAAGCTCTTTGCGTTAACATTGCTTTTTTCCCTGCCTCTTGGATTGATCATCAGCTTTGGATCCATGAGCAGATTTAAAATCCTCCGTTACCCTGTTAAAACCCTGGTCTGGGTGGTACGTGGATCCCCGTTGATGATCCAGTTACTCATTATGTACTATGGTCCCGGGCTCTTATTTGGGTGGGAGCTTTTGCCTCGATTTACTGCGGCTCTGGTGGCGTTTGTAATCAACTATTCCTGCTATTTCTCGGAAATCTACCGCGGCGGTATCGAAGCGATTCCAAAAGGTCAGTATGAAGCCGGTCAAGTTCTGGGCATGACGAAAAGTCAGATCTTTTGCAAAGTAGTGCTGCTCCAGGTAGTCAAACGGATTGTGCCGCCTATGTCCAACGAGATCATAACATTGGTAAAGGATACTTCTTTAGCCCGGATCATCGCAGTATATGAGCTGATCTGGAACGGACAGACCTTTATCAAGAGTGCCGGCATCATTTGGCCGCTGTTCTACACCACTGTGTTTTATCTGGTTTTCAATGGCGCACTGACATTGCTGTTTGGCTACATAGAGAAGCGACTTGATTTTTTTAAATGTTGAGGAGAGATAATACAATGGCTATGTTAGACGTAAAAAACATTAGTAAAAGCTTTGGCTCTACTCACGTTTTGAAAGATATTAGTTTTTCTCTAGAACAGGGTGAAACCATTGCAGTGATCGGTGTTTCGGGCAGTGGTAAAACAACATTGCTACGCTGCCTGACCCATTTAGAGCAGGCGGATCAGGGAACCGTTTCCATCCATGACAAAGTGGTTTTCGATGGGAAAAGCCAGAAAAGCTTGTCTGATCGTGAACTGCGCCAGCGCAGACTCCACTTTGGTATGGTGTTTCAATCCTTCAATCTGTTTCCGCAGTATACCGCGCTTCAAAATGTGATGTTGGCTAGTCAGCTGTTAGCCAAAGAACGTCCAGACTATAAGCAGAATCATAAAGCAATTCACAGAGAAGTGGAGGAAAAGGCAAAGTCTTTGTTGGCACAGGTAGGGCTGAGCGAACGAATCGGAAACTATCCGCACCAGCTCTCTGGTGGACAGCAGCAGCGTGTTGCCATCGCCCGTGCACTGGCCTTGGAACCGGATATTCTCTGTTTTGACGAACCGACTTCCGCTTTAGATCCCGAATTGACTGGTGAAGTACTAAAGGTCATCCGGTCGCTGGCAGAACGAAAGATGACGATGATTATCGTCACCCATGAGATGGCCTTTGCACGCGATGTAGCAGATCGTGTTATTTTTATGGACGTTGGCTATATTGTTGAACAGGGCAGAGCAGCGGATCTGATCAATCACCCTAAAGAGGAACGAACCAAACAGTTTCTGGCTCGTTATGCCTCTGGCCAGTAACTACTAAATTTGAAAACAGCGAAGCGGTTTGTACCGTTTCGCTGTTTTTTCAGGCGTTAAGCCTTGTCAAAGGCTGGGTTTGTAAAATAGATGTTCCGCTGATTCATCTTATTTCTAGACAACTCCAACGCTTCACCAAACCGCTGGAAGTGAACGATTTCAAAAAGCGGATAACATCGCTGACATCAGGATCATCGCTAAGCCGCAAAATGTTGTCATAGGTGACACGCGCCTTTTGTTCGGCTGCCATATCCTCAGTTAGGTCAGCAATCACATCCCCTGTGGACTGCATACCGTCGGCGTTCCAGGGTGTGCCGGATGCAGCAGTAGGGTAGACCCCTGTGGTATGGTCTACGAAGTAAGGAGCAAAACCGCTTTCAATGATTTGTTCCCGCGTCAGGTTCCTGGTAAGCTGATGAACCAGTGTGCCAACCATCTCCAGGTGACCTAATTCTTCGGTACCAATGTCTGTTAGGACGCTCTTCACTTCATTGTAGGGCATAGCATACCGCTGACTCAGATAGCGCAGTGAGGCACCAAGTTCTCCGTCAGGACCACCATACTGAGAGATAATCACGGAAGCCAGACGAGGATTGCTGTTTTTAATGTTAATCGGATACTGAAGCTTTTTCTGATAGACAAACATTACTTTTGCACCTCCTGACGTTCCCAAGGCCATGGACCCTCCAGCCAGGTGTAGTGGTCATCCATGGCTGTTTCGCCCAGTGTGATAGGACCGTGATCCTCAAGATATTTGTCTCGAGCACTTCGCTCCAGGGCAACATATTTCTGAAAGAGTGCAAATGCTTCTGCGTCTTCAGCGTGGGTATCCAAATACAGCCCTAGCTCATGTATTACAAGGCCGAGCGCCTGTAATTCTGTCAGGGGGGTTTTAGGAACTTCGGTACCACTTTTTTTTAAATGGAAGGGGAGGTTTAAGGCAGGATACAGTGTTCCTTGACTCAGTGCCTCCCTGGAACCGTATTTCGCAGAGTTTGTCTGCTGGAACGGAACAAAAGGAACTGCCAGCGGTGCACAGCCAGGCATTGTGCCTTTATCAGGCGGGCACACAGTTGGCATAGGAAGATTCGAACTCAATGGAATAATCTCCTTTGCTTCATGCTAGGCGATTTTCGACCGCCTTCGCACCATCCTATGCAGTATACATCACCCCGGTGATAATATAGGAAGCGATACTTGATCTTCTCACTGGTCACTTTCTGTGCTACAATAGGGACAGGTTGCATACACTTTCACAGGTGATGCAAATGAATAAAGTAACAAAAATGTTCTTCCTCTTGTTGTCTTTTTTAGCGTTTTCTTTTTGCTTGTTTCAGTTAACCCAGAGGTATTTATCTACTACCTCCTATGTGCGGTGTACAAGCAACACCCTCATTTTAGATGCAGGGCACGGAGGGGAGGATGGTGGAACAGTTTCCGTTTCTGGTGTTCCAGAAAGTGGGATCAACCTGTCAATCGGGTTAAAGATGGATCAGATTGCCGGGTTATACGGGGTTCAGACCCTTCTTATCCGTACGGAGGATACTTCTATTGCGGATAACAGTGCGCAAACACTGCGCGAGAAAAAGCGCAGCGATTTGCATAATCGGGTTGCCATTGTAAATCAAACCCAGGGTGCCGTTTTGATCAGCATTCATCAAAACAATCACCCACAAAAATCTGCTAGAGGTCCGCAGGTGTTTTTTCATGACGATGAGAACAGTAAGGCGTGGGCCGAACAAACACAGACTTTTTTCAAAACAGGACTAATGCCCGAAAACCATCGGCAGGCAACTAAAATCTCGAGTCAGGTATACCTAATGAATCACATTGACTGCTGCGCAATTTTGGTTGAATGCGGTTTTCTTTCCAATCAGGAAGAAGATTTGTTGTTGCAAAGCGATGAATATCAGAGCAAAATTGCCGCAATTCTGATGGGGTCATATCTGGCATATCAGTCGTAATTACAGAGGAATAGATACATATGAAAGTAAAAACGATATTTTATTGTACTGACTGTGGGAATGAGCTACTGAAATGGCAGGGTCAATGTCCTGCCTGCAGAGCCTGGAATACGATAGTAGAGCAGCCGAAAGAGGGCAGAAGCAAAAAAAACGAAGCAATCAGCTTTGGAACCAGACCTAAATCAGTCGCGAAGCGGCTGAGCGAGATTGCAGATTCCGAAGAACTACGCTTTCAAACTGGAATGTGTGAACTGGATCGAGTGCTAGGCGGCGGGGCAGTACAGGGCTCCTTGGTGTTGATCGGCGGTGCGCCTGGTATCGGAAAATCTACGTTGATGCTTCAGATCTGTGATAATTTATGCCAATTTGCCACTGTCTTATATGTCTCCGGTGAGGAGTCCGTGCGACAAATTAAACTGAGAGCCGGCAGATTGAACATTCACTGTGACGATCTTTATCTACTCTCTGAAAACAGCCTGGAGGAAATTATTGGGACCGTTCATGAGGTAAAACCAACAATTCTGATTATCGACTCCATGCAGACCATTCTGACCAGTAAGTCCGACTCAATGCCAGGCAGTATTGCACAGGTGAAGCAGTGTACCATGGCACTAATGGAACTGGCAAAAGGGGAAGGGATTACCGTATTTGTCATTGGCCACATCAACAAAGAAGGCTCTATCGCTGGCCCCAAGGTTTTGGAACACATGGTTGACTGTGTGCTGAGCTTTGAAGGGGAACAGCACATGGCCTACCGCATTCTGCGGGCTGCAAAAAATCGCTTTGGTGCCACCAATGAGATCGGTGTATTTGAAATGATGGATGAAGGTTTGGCAGAAGTGCCAAACCCATCTGAAATGCTGCTCAGTGGCCGACCGTCTGCAACACCTGGAACTTGTGTTACCTGCGTCATGGAGGGAATTCGCCCTGTCTTGGCAGAGGTACAAGCGCTGATCGCACCATCTGGTTTTGCTTCTCCCCGCAGAACCAGTAACGGCATCGACTATAACCGTGCCATGCTCTTGATGGCAGTATTAGAAAAGCGTGGCGGCTTGAATCTGGGTGGCCACGATGCTTACATTAACGTAATTGGTGGTCTGAATCTGGGGGAACCGGCAGCTGATCTGGCTACAGTTTTGGCACTGTCATCCAGCCTTTGCAATAAACCGGTACCAGATGATCTAGCTGCAATCGGTGAAGTTGGCTTGACTGGAGAACTGCGTACCGTAAATGCCTTAAGTCAGCGGCTATCTGAAGTGCAACGCCTTGGATTTACAAAGTGTATGATCCCAGCCCGTAACAGTGGAACAATCCTGGACATCCCAGGGTTGCAGCTTATTTCTGTGCGTAATGTGCGGGAGGCTCTAGCTACGTTTCTTTGACTGCGTGTTTTCACATGGGTGATTTATCTTGACATTCTCCTAAATCAACAGTAAAATAAATGTGTACATAAAAACAAACGCCCCCACTAGGGGGCGAGTAATATTGATTTTATGAAGTCAACAAAATAAAGATTTTGTTGACTTCATGGAGGGGGTTCTATTATGCCCGTTGCACACGATTACTCACAAGAATCACCACCTGTGTTACGTGATTTTCTTTCGTACCACGAAACGGTACGCGGACATTCCGCAAATACAGTGGATGAGTATTTCTTAGACTTGCGGAGCTTTTTCCGATACATGAAACAAAAACGTGGCCTGACTGACCATACAGACTTTGAGGAGGTTTCCATCCTAGATATTGATATTGCGTTTATTCGAGGGATCACACTGAGTGATATCTATGACTATCTGACTTTTTTGAGCCGTGGCCGTAACCTAAATGCTGCCTCCAGGGCTCGGAAAGTTTCATCAATCCGATCTTTTTATAAATATTTAACAAACAAAGCAAAGCTGTTGAATGAAAATCCCGTACAGGATCTGGATGCTCCCAGGTTAAAGAGAACACTTCCACGTTACTTAACATTAGATGAAAGCATACTGCTTTTGGCCTCCGTGGATGGAAAAAACAAGGAGCGGGATTTTTGCATTCTTATGCTTTTCCTGAACTGCGGAATTCGCATCTCCGAGCTGGTCGGACTAAATGTAACGGATATCCGTGAAAATACACTTCGCGTCCTTGGTAAAGGCAATAAAGAACGTAACCTCTACCTTAATGACGGCTGCATACAAGCAATCCACTCCTATCTTACAGTGCGGAATATGATGACCCTTGACCATGAACCGGCGCTATTTGTTACGGCGCGGAAAAAGCGCATCTCAAAAGCCGGCGTTCATAAACTGGTAAAAAAACATTTACTAGAGGCTGGTCTGGATCCTGAAAAGTATTCTTCTCACAAACTGCGCCATACTGCCGCTACGCTAATGCTTCAAAATGGTGTCAACGTTCGAACCTTGCAGGAGGTTTTAGGGCACGATCATCTCAACACAACTCAAATCTATACTCACATCAACAATGAAGATTTGCAAATTGCGGCACGAGCAAATCCTCTTGCCAAAGAGCGAATGAAAAAATCGAAATAGTGTGTTTCAGCAGGGACAGTTTTGTGTTGCTTTTTCTACAATCAAATCCAATTGACTACTGGATTGAATACATTCTTCTGAAATTAAATGATGATTACCGATCAAATGTTTCAGGCACAGGATTGCAGCGTCAAAGTACTCCGGACCACCAGCACAGCTACAATATGAGGTGAGAACAAAAGGTCTTACCCCCGCCTCAAAAAAGTCGGTGGCTGTTTCCAGTACACAGCACCCCAAATCTAACCCGGCTAAAAAAACCTGCTCCGGATACTTTCCATCGTTTTCTTGTAAAAGATATTGGCATAAACTATCGGTATAAGCAGAATAAATATTCTTTTCATAAACGTAGTCCACATAGTCATTTACAATATCCGGAATTGTCTGCTCTTCTTCCGTTAATAATTTCGTCCATCCCATTAAGCGTATAATATTACTGCCAGCGGTGTTGATATACCTGGTAGCAATAGTGCGATCAAACAGCCCCTCTTGTACCAGCTGACCTATTTTTTGAACCATCACCTGATTTTCTGCATTGTGGATAAAACCGTTCTGCACGTCAACTAGAATCAATACATTTTTCATAAGCTCTTTGTTCCAATCAAAATAGTCTTTGAGAATCAGGCGCACAGCGGTGATTCTACAACCAGTTTGCCACCCCCCTTCTCTTTTCATGCAGAGTAACTGAAACAGTTTTAATGCAGCTTTTAAAAAAAGTTCATAAAGTGTATAGATTTGAATGATAAAATACTGTAAACTGAGAGAATACCCGCTTGGGAGGAATGCATTATGAAAGAGTTTCTGCGGCGCAATAAATACGCCGCTTTATTTGGGTACTTTATCATTTATCTGATTTGGTTTCGCCTATTAGAACTGCATGCAGTTCCGATTTTTTACACCCATTGCAAACTAGACGATCTAATCCCCTTTTGCGCTTGGTTTATTATCCCCTATCTGTTGTGGTTCGCCTATGTGGGTGTTACATTAGGTACCACCTATTTTAGGTCGAAGCCGGAATTTTGCCGCCTCTGTGCCAGACTATTTTCCGGCATGACTATTTGCCTCATCATTTACACTATTTTCCCCTCTGGACAGTTATTGAGACCAGCGCTAGTAGAAGACCATGGTTTAATGGTCAACCTAGTCAGCAAACTGTATGGTTTGGATTCTTCTACCAATGTCTGTCCCAGCATCCATGTTTATAACACGCTTTGCATTCACTATACTCTGTGCACTTGGGAACAGACAAAAAACAAAAAGTGGCTGAAATGGAGTTCTTCCTTGCTAGTGGTACTTATCGCTGCTTCTACTGTCCTACTGAAACAGCACTCTGTTATTGACGGCATTGCTGCGGTTGCGCTTTGGATCGTTATAGAATGTGCGCTGCAATGGGCCGTTTCCAAGCAAAAACAACGTCAGTTGCGGGAACTATCTATCTAGCTACATACTTCAATAAATAAGTCATAACCATTATTTCTTTACTTGACTGCCCTCTTAGGAGGGCAGTTTTAATTCTTTTATATATCGGCTCTCGTGTTTTAAAACCACGGACAACCTCACTTGTTTTCTTATTAAATTAAAAATAAAAAAACTCTGAAACAATTGTTTCAGAGTTTTGGTCCGAGTGTTGAGATTCGAACTCAAGGCCTCTTGAACCCCATTCAAGCGCGATACCAAACTTCGCCACACCCGGTTGCTGTCTGTCGTCTCCTGACGACTTTCATATAATATCACAGACCCAAGTGAAATACAAGAGGATTTTGAAAATTTTTTTATTTTTCGACAATGTACCTTAGATGTTTTACCAAAGGTTTTTGATAGGAAAAAGTTGCGTTATTATTTGCTTTTGAGCCAAACACAAATGTTTATGACCGGCATTCCGCTTTCATTCACTTATTTTCCTAGTCCTAGCTTACACTTTTTGAAAATTCTTCGCCATTCTGACCATGGACAATGAAAAAACGTATGTTATAATTGAGCCGTATTGCAGAGAGCATAAGTATGATGCCATCTGGCGCATAATAAAATGCATCTGCATATTTAAAAAGATATTCAAAGGTAGGTGAATTCATAATGAATGAATCATTAGGCCAGCTGCTACCCATCTGGATGTGCATCCCCTTCGTAGGAATGCTGCTAAGCATTGCTATTTTCCCTTTGTTCAGGGCAGAGTGGTGGGATAAGTGCAAACATTATGTGGTCATTTTTTGGTCACTGCTATTTCTCATTCCCTTTACCATTCAATTCGGATTTAGCGCGGCAATACAAGAGTTTTTAAATGTTATGGTAGGAGAATATCTCACCTTTATTGTTTTATTATTTGGATTATTCTGCGTCGCAGGAAATATCCGCCTGGACGGAAGACTAGTGGGAAAACCAAGTACCAACATTATCTTACTTTTGATTGGCACCTTCTTAGCTAGTATAATCGGAACAACTGGTGCCAGTATGGTTCTGATCCGGCCCGTGATTCGCGCCAATCAGTGGCGCAGCAGGAAAACACATGTATTTATCTTTTTCATTTTTCTGGTCTCCAATATTGGCGGATGCCTCCTCCCGGTAGGCGATCCCCCCCTGCTGATGGGCTATATCAATGGCGTTGATTTTTTCTGGAGCCTGAAGTTGATCCCAATTATGCTATTGAATCTAGTGCTGTTGCTGGCACTGTTTGCTGTTAACGATATTAGAGCCTATCGCAAGGATTGCGCCCAAGGGCTGGCACCTTCCTTTGATGAAAACGAGGAAAAGCTGAATGTGAAAGGCATACACAATATCGTTAACTTGGTTATCATCGTTATTGCAGTCATTTTAGGTGGTGTACTTCCCAAACTCATCCCCTTTTTCGGCAACGGCATCACCTTATGTGAGGGAGTAACCCTCACTTATGCAACCATTCTAGAAATTATCTTAATTCTGTTGTCTGCGTTCTTCTCCTATAAAACCACCTCGCCCACCGTACGCCAACGCAATGATTTTACCTGGGACGCAATCAAAGAAGTAACTGTGCTCTTTATTGGTATCTTCATTACTATGATCCCAGCGCTGTTGATTTTGGAAGCCAGGGGCGCAGACCTTGGTCTAAATGCTCCTTGGCAGTATTTCTGGGTGACAGGCGCACTTTCCAGCTTCTTGGATAATACGCCAACATACTTGGTTTTCTTTACGACCGCTGCTTCTCTAGGCGCTACCAGTGGTGTATTGACCACATTAGGCCATATTCCTGAGACAATTTTGATGGCAGTCTCCTGCGGAGCTGTTTTCATGGGAGCAAACACCTATATCGGTAACGCGCCCAACTTTATGGTGCGGTCCATTGTTGAAGAAAATGGCACTAAAATGCCTTCCTTCTTCGGCTATATGCTCTGGTCAATTTGCTATTTGATCCCCGTTTTCTTGGTAGATATGTTAGTCTTTTTCTTATAACTGGATCATCTCTTATTAGGAAGCTTGTTCTGATTTTTGAACAAGCTTCCTTTTTACCCTTTCTATTGGTACGACAAAAAAGCCCTGCTGAAACAGCAGGGCTTAATTCGTCTAATATAGCAACGATCCTATTACTTGCTTCCATTAAAGGTATAGTTCGGCGCTTCCTTCGTGATATAGATATCGTGGGGATGGCTTTCCCGCAAACCTGCAGAGGTAATGCGTACAAACTGAGATCTCTGCTGTAGCTCCGAGATAGTAGGACAACCACAATAACCCATACCGGAACGCAGACCACCCATAAGCTGGAATACGGTTTCAGAAGTGGTTCCCTTGTAAGGCACGCGCCCCTCAACGCCTTCCGGTACCAGCTTCTGCTTACCAGTCTGAAAATAACGATCCTTGGAACCATTATTCATAGCAGCCAAACTACCCATGCCGCGATAGACCTTAAACTGACGTCCCTGATAGATTTCCATTTCGCCAGGGCTTTCTTCACAGCCGGCCAACAAAGAGCCTAACATCACAACATTCCCGCCAGCGGCCAATGCCTTGGTAATGTCACCAGAGTACTGAATACCGCCGTCTGCAATGACAGGAATGCCGTATTTGGCAGCCATACACGCTGCGTCATATATCGCGGTAATCTGAGGCACGCCGATACCGGCAACGATACGAGTAGTACAGATAGAGCCGGGGCCGATACCAATTTTAACGCAGTCCGCGCCAGCCTGAATCAGCGCTTCCGTGGCTTCCGCAGTGGCGACATTGCCTGCGATCAGCTGCACATCAGGATACAGCGCCTTAATACGGCTGACTGCCTGCATAATGTTATAGCTGTGCCCATGAGCCGAGTCTAGACAAAGAATATCTGCACCTGCTTCAGTCAAAGCAGCCACGCGGTCTAGGAGATCAGCAGTAACGCCGATTGCAGCACCGCAAAGGAGTCTGCCACCTTCATCACGTGCAGCGTTGGGATAGGCCACCGCTTTTTCGATGTCTTTAATGGTAATTAGACCCTTCAGATGCATCTCATCATCAACAATAGGAAGTTTTTCAATTTTACGATGCCGCAAAATTTCTTTGGCTTCATCCAGGGTGGTACCCTCTTGTGCAGTCACCAGGTTATCCTTGGTCATTACTTCATCGATGAGGCGATCCATGTTTGTTTCAAACTTCAAGTCGCGATTCGTAATGATCCCAATCAGCTTTCCCCGTTCGCAGATCGGAACACCAGAAATGTGATACTTGGACATCAGCGCAGCCGCTTCACCCAAGGTGTGACCAGGTGCCAGCCAGAACGGATTGGTAATAACACCATTTTCGGAGCGTTTTACCATATCAACCTGCTCTGCCTGAGCCGCGATAGACATGTTCTTGTGGACAATGCCGATGCCGCCTTCGCGAGCAATGGCGATTGCCATCCGATATTCCGTAACTGTATCCATTGCAGCGGCCATGACCGGGATATTCAACTGGATTTTTTTTGTCAATTGAGTATGCAGATTAATATCTACCGGAACAATATTGCTCTCTCCAGGGATCAACAAAACATCATCAAATGTAAGTCCTTCTTTTAAAAACTTTGCGGAAGCATCCAAATTCACCATATTGGCATCCCTCTCTTTCTTAATTGGTCAGATCTGTAGAAACATATAGATCTTAGAAACAAAATAAATTTAACATTACACATTGTAACTGCTGCGAATCTGTAGTGTAGGATGGCAACAGAGTTCATCCAAATCGTTAAGTGTTGCGGCATTAATCCGCATGGCATTGCCGCATACGGTGCAGGTCAACTCCACCGAAGCATAAAAAACCTTCATGCTCCAGCGAAGGCTGCCGCACTGACAGGAAATACCATCCCTGGCGGCAATATCCCGAATTTCGCTGAGTATTTCTTGCATCACGATTTCATTGAGAAAGGCGCCTTTCTGTGCCTCATCCTGGTGTAAATGATCCACTGTTTTCTCTAGGTGTGCCATTGCGGCGTAAACCTTTCCCTCTTCTCCCACATAGCAACAATCTAATCCGGTGGTATGACAGGAAAAAGCAAGTGCCTTGCGTGACAAAAAAGCTTCAGCAGGGCACATAACAGTGTGAACATCTCCGCAGACAACACAAGGCGAAGTGATACGAAATCGATCCAATAGATACTCAATTTTCAAGCTGGATTTTCCACAGGGGCAAGGAATCTCGCAGGATGCAGATGCCGTTAACTGAAAGGGAGAACGGTCTGCAATGACACTTTGTCGACAGTGTGGACAGATAAACCCAATGGTACGAGTTATTGTATCCGCCATGCTAAATCTCCCCATTTAAAAATATTTTTACTATTATAGCATTTTCTCTTACAAAAAACAATGGTGTGCCTCTACAAAAGGGAACAAAAATCGAGGTGGCTTTTTTGCATAATTTCACCGCTTCCAGTCAAACTATAAGCAACTGACAACAGGAAGGGATATTATGGAAAACAAAAAGACAGGTGCACAGACTTTTGTGCTATGTAACCCACCTTCCATCTCCGGTCACGCAAACGTGGTCGGAGAAAAGGAAGGTCAGGGCCCACTGAAAAACAGTTTTGACGTTATTTCAATTGACGACACCTTTGGCGAGCGAAGTTGGGAAAAAGCTGAGGTTGAGATGCAGAAGCAGGCATTGACCATGGCACTGACAAAAGCCAAACAGACGCCCTCTATTCTAGATTTTTTGTTTGCAGGCGATCTGTTGAACCAATGCATCAGCGCTGGCTACGCAGCGCGCAACACCGGCATTCCGTTCTTCGGACTCTATGGAGCTTGCTCTACTATGGGCGAGTCACTTAGTCTGGCTGCATTGCTTTTGGATGGTGGATTTGGTGAATGGGGAGCAGCGGTAACTTCCTCACATTTTTGCTCCGCAGAGCGGCAATATCGTGCCCCACTGGAGTACGGTGGTCAACGCACACCGACTTCTCAGTGGACTGCCACCGCTGCCGGCGCAGTTGTGTTAGCTAAAAACGGTGAGGGACCTTATGTCACTCACGTCACTCCGGGTTGCATCCGGGATAAGGGGATCAAGGACGCTAACAATATGGGCGCTGCTATGGCTTGGGCCGCATATGACACAATTTCCCAACACCTGAAGGATACCAATCGCTCCACCTCTTATTACGATCTGATTATAACAGGAGACCTGGGAAAGTTAGGGATGGAAATTGTGATTGATCTGTTTGCGGAAGATGGGATTGATATCACACCAAACTACACAGATTGCGGTGTTTTGCTCTTCGATCTAAAGGAACAGGATGTCCACTGTGGTGCCTCCGGCTGCGGTTGCTCCGCCTCTGTTCTGACCGGCTACCTGCTCAATGGTATGCGTGCTGGCCAGTGGAACAATATTCTGTTCTGCACAACCGGTGCCCTTCACTCCCCTACGGCTCTGGGTCAAGGGGAGTCCATTCCTGGAATTTGTCACGCCGTGGCAATTTCCACTTGCAAATAAGGAGTGTTCTATGGAGATGTTTTGGCAATTTGTCCGCACGTTTCTCTGCGGTGGTATTTTATGCCTGATCGGTCAGATTCTAATTGACAAAACCAATCTGACCCCGGCTAAAATTCTCACACTCTATGTAGTTTCTGGAGTCGTTTTGGGAGCAGTTGGTATCTATGAACCCATCGTTAAATGGGGTGGTTCCGGCGCAACGGTGCCGCTCACAGGCTTTGGTTATGCGCTAGCTCAGGAAGTGAAAATCGCCGTTGCAAGCGATGGTTTCCTAGGTGCTATGACGGGAGGGATCACGGCTGCGGCCGGTGGTATTACTGCTGCAATTTTCTTTGGGTGGTTGACTGCACTGATTTTCAGTCCCAGGGACAAAGGTTGACTTTATATCAAAAGGACAACTGCCTGTTTTTTGACAGATGGTTGTCCTTTTGAATCGTATTTTGCCATAGTTCTGCTTCTATGATATAATAATGAAAAAGAAGTTGAGAAGCGAGGATGAACTATGCTGTGCCTAAATTGTGGTGAAGGGATTTCCAGTGATTCTGTTTATTGTAAGCACTGTGGGCATAAAACCTACCTACCAAAGGATTACCGTACTCCGGCCGAGTTAGATGCCGATGAGATGCCCTGTGCTGAAGGGCAACAGAAACCCTATCCGCGTACATGTCGTCCAAAACGTCGTACATCTTATGTGTATTCCGATCCTGTTCCACTCCAAACAAATAAGGTTTCCCTTGATCCATTTCACTCTCCTAAACGACGGGGAATCGCAGCCATCCTCTGCCTTTTTCTTGGTCTTTTCGGCATCCATCGGTTTTATGTTGGAAAAATTGGAACTGGTCTTCTGTGGCTCCTCACATATGGCCTGTTTGGTATCGGCTTTTTCATAGACCTATTCCTGATCTTATGTGGGAACTTTCGAGACCGCGATGGCCGCAGACTTGCCCGCTGGTAATGGCTCCCACGCTCTTTTGGATTTCTGCTTTTTGAGACAAAAAAGAGTCCTTCATGAAGAAGGACTCTTTGGTGCGCGAGGCGGGAGTCGAACCCGCACGCCCGTAACGAGCACTGGCACCTGAAGCCAGCGAGTCTACCAATTCCACCACTCGCGCATCTGCTTGGTCATGTTGGCTTGACACGCGTATTATAATAGCACACTACGTCAGCGCTGTCAATAACCAATTTCGACTTTTTGCGCTTTTAAAGAAAGATTCTTCACTGATCCTATTTTCAACGCTCTCTCAGAACCTTGTGGCGCTTATCATTTAATTGCGGCCCGCTGTTTGATCCGTTTCATTGTCTCCTGATCATCAACGGCATTGCCGGAAATCAGCAACCCCTCCCCTATTTGCGCATTTGGGCACAGAACTTTGATCTCATTTATACTGGTGCGAATTCCACTGCTATCACTGGTGCAAAGATGAGTAATTTTCTTTCCACTAAAATTGCAGCTCTCTAAAAATGTGTACACCGACATGGGGACTGTTCCACACCAATTTGGATAAATCAAGTACACAGTATCATACACTTCTGCCCGATCCAAAGCCCTCCATTTGGTGTATTTCTTGACACAAAGTCTGTTGCATGGCATAATTAGACTACCTTAAAAGAAAGAGCAGTGATGAATTTGGACGAAATCATGATCAGCTACAACAACGAGCTTTATTTGCTTATTCCCATTATAGAGAGCCAGCAT
>ENA-UOOI01001049-UOOI01001049.1-fermentation-metagenome-genome-assembly--contig:-NODE-1049-length-31256-cov-195.827506_pt1 | contig 31256 bp, 29 predicted proteins | sample MGYA00245779_ERZ724027 | MGnify/ENA primary metagenome ERZ724027 (study PRJEB28704, sample SAMN03018318) | fermentation metagenome | biome: anthropogenic terrestrial biome; feature: soil...
AGGTGGACAGCCCGGCGACGTTGCGCATCTTGGTGTATAAAAACAGGTTCTTGTAGTTGTGCGCTTCGTCCACATAGAGTCTGTCAACGCCGAGCTGCTCGAAGGTGACCACGTCGTCCTTACGCCCGCCGTCGGTCAGCTTTTTCAGCTTTGCTTCCAGCCCCTTTTTCGTCCGTTCGAGCTGCTTGATGGTAAAATGCTCCGCATGGCTGTCCTTAAGTTCCTCCAGCCCGTCCTCGATCTCCCCGATCTGCTCCTGCAAAAGTCGTTCCTGACGCTCGATCGACATGGGAATCTTCTCAAACTGGCTGTGTCCGATGATCACCGCGTCGTAGTCGCCGGTGGCGATCCGGGCGCAGAATTTCTTGCGGTTTTTCGTTTCAAAGTCTTTTTTCCGGGCGACGAGAAGATTGGCCGACGGGTAGAGGCGCAGAAATTCGGACGCCCACTGTTCCGTCAGATGGTTCGGCACGACGAACAGGGATTTCTGGCAAAGGCCCAGGCGCTTCGCCTCCATCGCGGCGGCGGCCATCTCAAAGGTCTTGCCCGCGCCCACCTCATGCGCGAGCAGGGTGTTCCCGCCGTAGAGCTGGTGGGCGACGGCGTTCAGCTGGTGGTCCCGCAGGGTAATCTCCGGGTTCATGCCGGGGAACGTCAGATACCGCCCGTCGTATTCGCGGGGGCGGAAAGAGTTGAACAGCTCGTTGTACTTTTTCGTGAGGGCCTGGCGGCGCTCCGGGTCCTTCCAGATCCACTCCCGGAAAGCGTCCTTGACGGCCTGCTGTTTCTGCTGGGCGAGGGTGGTTTCCCTGCTGTTGAGGACGCGGCGCTCTTTGCCGTCCGCGTCTTCGACGGTGTCGTAGATCCGCACGTCCCGCAGGTTGAGGGAATCTTCGAGAATCCGGTAGGCGCTGGCGCGCTCGGTGCCGTAGGTCACATGGGCGGCCACGTTGTTGTACCCGACGCTGTTCTTGCCGGAGATATTCCATTCGGCGGTGAACTCCGAGTAATTCACCCGGATTCCGTCCCGCACGTTGTACGGCGGCTCCAGCAACTCCTCCATGAACTGCTGGATAGATTCTCTGCCGATCCAGGTTGCTCCGAGGCGCACTTCGATTTCGGAGGCGTCGAGGTCCTTCGGCTGGGCGGCTTCCAGCGCCTCGATGTTGGGAGCGATTTTCTCCGCGAGGTCCGGCCGCATTTCCGCGAGGGCTTTCGCCAGCCGCAGCTTGCGGCGCACGTTGCCGGAAAGGTATTCGTCCGCGGTGACGAACGGAATTTTCTCCAGATTATAAAAGGCTTTCGGGACGCTCGCCGGGTCCTGTTCGCCCAGGTCGCGGAAGATGACGCCTTTCAGCTCGCCGGCCAGTTCGTCCGGCGTCCTGCCGGTGAGCGAAGCCATGTAATCCATGTCCACCCGCGCCTTTTCCGCGATGGAGAGCGCGAGGGCCTCCGACGCGGTGTCCACGGAGGTCACAATTTTGTGCTGCCGGATGGTGCGCCGGGTGAACATGTCGGCCTTGCGCTCCAGCTTGCCGTCCTCGTCCAGAACTTCGAGCGAGCAGAGAAGATAGTACGAGGAATCCTCCGAAAACGCGAGGCTGTTTCCGCGCGAGCTGATAAGGCCGTATTTTGCGGTGAAGGCGTCATACAGGGTATTCAGTTCGGCTTGTGTCTGCCGGATTGCCGCGTCTGTTGTGGATTCATCCAACTGGAGATCGATGAGTTTCTGAACGCAGTCCCGCAGCTCCACCATACCCTTGACGCGGGCTTTGGCGGTATCGCTCAGGTCGGGCTTCACCATGCGGCTGTTTTCCCGGTAGTACACCTCGCCGTCAAAGACCGTATAGGAATAATTTTTGACGTTCGGATCGGCCGCCAGCGTGCCGCCGGACCCGCTCTGCGCTTCGCGCAGTTCGTCCTGCTCCGGCTCGGTGATCTGTCCCTGAATATGGGAAACTGCCTCGTGGAGCTGTGCGGAGAGGTCGGCGCCGGGGAACGCTTCGCAGGCCGTTTCCATTTTGTCGCCGTACATGCGGTCGTCCCATTTGACGGTCCCGAGCACCATCTCAGGGTGGTCGGCAAAGTAGCTGTTGACGGGAATTCCGTCCTCGGTCTGGCCGAGATGCACCCAGTCAGGTTCGGCGTCGTCGCGGACTCCGTATCGTTCGCTTCCGGATGAATCCGAAAGCTCGCTCATTCCGTCGCTCCTCCTTTCCCCAACGAATCTTTGATTCGTCGGGGGCCCCATAATGGGCCGGTCGCGCTTCTGGAGAAAAACGATGTCGGTGGTGACTTCCGTCCCGGCATTGGCCTTGAAAGCGTTGCTCGGGAGCCGGATGGCCCCCAGCAGATCGGCCCGCTGGGCGAGGTAGCGCCGCACGTCGGGCGACCGTTTGTCCATCGTGTAATGGCTGGTCACGAACGCGATTACGCCGCCCGGCCGCACCTGGTCGAGGGTTTTGGCAAAGAAGTAATCGTGAATCGGGAATCCGAGCTTGTCGTAGGCCCGGTCGGGCACCTTGTAGTTTCCAAACGGCACGTTGCCCACGGCGAGGTCGAAAAAGTCCCGCCGGTCGGTGGTTTCAAAGCCCGCGACGGTGATGTCCGCGTTTGGATAAAGCTGCTTGGCGATTCGGCCCGTGATGCTATCCAGCTCCACGCCGTAGAGCCTGCTTGCCGCCATGCTCTCCGGCAGCAGGCCGAAGAAGTTGCCGACGCCGCAGGCCGGTTCCAGAATATTGCCGGTTTGAAAGCCGAGATTTTTCACGGCCTCATAGATAGCCCGGATTACCGTAGGGCTGGTGTAGTGGGCGTTCAGGGTGGAGGCCCGCGCGGATTCATATTCCCTGTCGGTCAGGGCGTCTTTGAGTTCGGAGTATTCCTTCTTCCAGTCGGCGTTGTCCTTGTCGAACGCCTGCGGCAGGCCGCCCCAGCCGACGTACCGGGAGAGGGTTTCCTGTTCCTTCGGCGTCGCCGCGCGGCCCTCGGCCTCAATGGTTTTTAAGGTCCGGATGGCCGCGATATTGTAGGCGTATTTGGTTTTCGCGCCGCCGACGCCGAGATTGTCGTCGGTGATGCGGAAATTCCGCGGCTTCGGCTGTGCGGGAACAGGCTTTTCTACGGCGGTTTCTTCAGGGGCAGGCGCGCCGTTTTCCGGGCGCGGACTGCCGGACGGCTGCGCGGCCGGTTCCGGCGGCTTGACTTCGGCGGAAGGAACAACCGGTTCCCGCAGGACGGGCTCATGGGAAAAGCCGTCCAGCTCCCGCTGATACAGGGCGCGGAGAATGGGGGCGATTCTTTCCCAGGAAGCGGACCGCCTGCTGTTGTATTTGTCGTGAATCTCGACCTCGAAGCCCTTTGTGTCGGCAAAAAAGTCTGCCGTCTCGCCGGTAATCAGCTCCATCGTTTCCGCGGTTCCGGCACAGGTTTCGGAAAGCCACCGGGCCACACGGGCGTTGCCTTCCCTGCTGTGGAACAGCCCCGCGAGGGTCTGTTTGTCCTCCTGCCCCAGCAGGCCGGAGGTCAGGGCTTCGCGCAGGTCGGCGTCCACGTGTTCCAAATTCGTCGCCAGAAAGTCGGTCATCGGGCCGTTTCGGGAATCCCGGCGCAGCAGGCGTTCAAAGTTCTCCCGGCTTTCGGCCCGGAAAATCGGATAAGTAAGGGCGGGATCGCGGAGCTGAACGTCGGAAGTGCCAATCCCGGTGATTTGAAAGGGTTTGTCGTCCAGATAGACCATGTCGCCCACCTGGTAGGGCGGGGTGGCGATTTCCGGAACCGCCTGTTGAAGCGCCGCCCACTGTTCGTCGGAGAGCGACACGTCCACTTCACGAGAAGCATCGCCATTTCCGATGGTGATCGTGTCACCCGTGCGGGAAATGGGCTGACCGCTCAGCTCAGGCGCGGCGGGCATGGAAAAAGCGGAGGGCTTTTCGCTCTCCGCTTCGTCGATGCGCTGGACCTGTTCCTGTTCCGATGGGAAAAAACTCAGCTGTAGATCAGTTCCGTCCGGATTATTTCCTCGGCCTGGGCTTTCAGGTCGTTCATCAGGCCCACCCACTTCATGGGATCGGACGCCTTCAGGCTTTCCGTCACGCCTGCCGACTTCATCAGCTCCGGCATCATCCGCTCCAGCCGCTCGTTCGCCGTCCGGTCGATCTCCAGCAGGTGCGGATACAGCTTCCCGCTCAGCGTCAGGCTGTTGTAGAGAATCGGGCGGTGTTCCTTCAGGTACTCTCTCCGCATCCGCCCGTACTTCCCGATGGGCTGTTCCGGCTGCTTCAGCGTCAGGTCGGGAATCAGGTAATCCCCGTTCTTCGTGTAGGTCAGGCCGTTCTTCATGGGAAATGCTCCTTTCCGCGAGATGCTCGCGCTCGTAGTTTTTGACGGTGACTTCGATTTCCCGCAGCACCCGCTCGCTTGCTTCGCTGACCGCCGTACCGAGGGCGGCCACGGTGTCCGGGGTATTGAAATCGAAAACGCTCAGGAAATCCTCATGTTCGAAATATTCGTCCGGGTTCATTCCGCAGCGGGAAAGCAGCATGTACGAAACGCTGACGGTTGCCGCTTCCCTGAACGCCGTTTCCACGTTGAACTCATCATAGCCCTCTAAAAAACTGCCGTCAACGGTGTAAAGGATTTCGTGGAGATTGTCATGGGCGTATTCCGCCGCGAGCCGGGCGGCGATGTCCTGAAGCTGGTCGCTGAGGTTTTCTTTTGCGGGGACGCCGAAGGCGTCCGCAAGGGCCTTCGATACCGGCGCTTCGTGCTCCGGCTTGAGTTCCCACAGGAACGGGCGGCGGGACTGCTCATTTCCCCCGGTGTCCGCGACGTCGAACACATAGCGCAGGCGGGGGCGGCCGCCGGTATTGTCAATCAGGGCGATGCCGCGCGAGCCGCGCTTGACCCACCGGCGCATCCTCTCATTCCAGAGGCCGTATTCCGCGCAGGCCGTCGCTTCGGGCCGCTGGGCGTAAATCATGAGCTGCTCGTGGTACGGGTATTTGTAGAGCCGGGCGGCGGTTTTCAGAAAATCCGTCCAGCTTTCGTGGCTGGCGGTGATCTGCTTTGCGGTTTTCTCCGCAATCTGCTCGCAGGCTTGCAGTTTCGTCGGCATACAATCCAACTCCTTTCTCGGGTTTGGGTAAAAAAAGAACAGCCCGAAGGCTGCCCTAAATGTTGAAGTTTGTCATCTTATCCGATTTTATTGAAAAACACGGTCTGTTCTTTCAGAGAGATTTTTCCGACCTGATACCCGTACTGAGTCAATTCTTTTTTGTATCTCAGAAAAGAATGGTCTATCTCAATCCCCGCAATATCATGGATTTCATTGAAAGACAGCTTTATGGACGGACTGCCGTTTTTCTGAATGTATTCCCATAAGGCATTGTACTTGCTCATGGTGTTTCAGGATTCCTTTCTAAAGTAAACGAACAATGCGCTTACGTTGAGAATCATTGTCACCACAAGAAGCAGGGCGGAAACCAGGGCGACTGCATGGGAAGTGTCCAGAAGCGCCGACCAATCTTCTATTTTTACCAGGTGATCGTTGTAGAAAAGCTGGAAACACAGGGAAACGGCGCAGGCACTGAGGCTTGTTACGGTAAAGGCGGCGTATCTTTTGCAACTGATTTTATTGTGCCGGGCAAGATTGACAGCAGGCAGGATCCATGCAATCAGTCCAAGAATCAGGCTTCCCTCGTTTAACCATCCCACTATAAAACAGCCTCCTTCATCATTCGAGATTCGTTTTTCGTTGCCATCATTATACCGCACATACATGAACTTACATCACAAGATGGAAGGAAATTATGTCGCAATTAGTTTATCCAGCTTTTCCAGTCTGGAGCAATAGGCATCATAGGCCGGGCTTAGACGGCGTAATGCCGGAATAAACGTGTCGTAATACCCCGCTTTTGTCAAGCGTACACGCATCACTCGATTGTTATGCCGAACATAAACGACGATTGGATTGAACCGGACGTGCCATTTCCTCTGTTGCTTCTGCTGGCAGCGAACGGTTTCAATAAACTGCTTCATTTCTTTCTCATTGCCATTCACGATTTTACTGATTCCCTGCTCGGGATCAATGGCTTGTGCAGGAATGGAATTTTTGAAACGGTGTTGCAAAAGCCGCAGCGATAGCGGCAACTTCACTTCCACGTTGTCCAGCCACCGCACCATGCACTCATACGCTTCCGCCTGCTGCGGAGTTTTAATCGTTTCTTGCAGGTAAGGACCGAAATGCCTGACAAGGTATTCGCCCCAAAATCCGGGAAACGCCAGGATCAATTTTTCTTCCACAGGGCCGGTAAGATGCGAAGCCTCCGGGGAATCCAACACCGTTAAATCGTAATTGGCAATCAGCTTATCCAGAATGGCGAGGCGTTCCTTCGCTTCTACGGCTTCCGCCTGTTTGCGGATGCGGATGACGCGCAAAATTCCCTGTTTATCCTTGCTGTCCAGTATCGCTTTGATGTCCTTGGCCGATAGGTCCAAAAGGCGCAGCAGATGGATTTCCCTGATTCTTGCGACATCGGCATCACTGAAATTGCGGTAGCCGTTTCCATCGGCCTGTACATGGATTAGCCCCTGCTTTTCATACCAATTGATTGCCTTTTTTGTTGTGCCGATTTGCGAGCAAACCTCATTAATTCGCATTTGTCTTACCTCCTGCGCCCACAGTACACCAGTCCCCAGGGGAACAGTCAAGAGCTTTTGATAATTCTGATTCAGTATAGCACATAAGAGGAAGCATTTATTCAGCTTTCATCCTCGAAATCCGGGAACAGGTCCAGCTTGGCATATTCCTCATCGCTCATGCGCCGGAGCTTCTCCAGCGCGGAATCCGTCAGGGCCAGAAGCTCCGTTTCGTCCGCGCAGGCCGTCGCTTCGGGCCGCTGGGCGTAAATCATTAGCTGCTCGTGGTACGGGTATTTGTAGAGCCGGGCGGCGGTTTTCAGAAAATCCGTCCAGCTTTCATGACTGGCGGTGATCTGCGTCGCAGTGTGATCGGCCATTTGCGCCAGAGCCTGCACATTACTTGGCATAGTAAAAATCCTTCTTTCGGTTTTTGGGACAAAAAAAGAACAGCCCGAAGGCTGTCCTCTAAAACCAGCATTGCCTTAACAATTAGTTGTCTTTGTGATTTCTCCGCTTCAATTTTGTGTATGCCGAAATGCAAAATACAGCGCCGAGTGTTCCTGTACAAAGGAACATTACCGCCATACCGCTGCCGTCGCCCGTTCCCACCATTAAGTGCAACATATGCACCATGGAAGCATTCGAGTGCATCAACGGCTCAAAAATATGATCCGCCAGAAATCCGCCGAGCAGAATACCGATTGGAATTGTACTGAACTGAATCGCGTTACGCACCGAAAAAATCCGACCTTGCATTCCCGAAGGAACATTGTGATACAGCAAAATACGCTGCCCCGCCATGATAAAAGGTATCGGAGCACTGGCCGCCATTCCGGCCGCGCACCAGACAAAAACATTCCGGCCGATTCCCATCAGCAAATCGCCGCAGAGGAAGGAGATAGCGGCGCTCCAATATACCATTTTTACCGGATCTCGTGTTTTCTTATCAAAAGTCACGATTAACCCGCCAACGATCCCTCCAGCTCCCAATATCGCGTTGACGATACTGAGAACCGAAGCATTGTTATTGCTTCTCGCAAGCAACATAGGAGAAAGAATATTCTCATAGGTCATACGTGAGAAAAAGTTCATAGCAGCCATGGTTATAATGAGATACCAAAGAACCTCGTTCCGCCGCAGAAAATGGAACCCGTCTTTTATACCGGAAAACGGTGAAATCCGGATATGGTGTTTCGATTGCGATTTGTGATCCGGTAAGCTAATATATAACAGCAATACCGATGACGCAAATAGGAAAGATGCGAAGTCCACCAAAAATACGGTGCCAAGGCCAACCGCCTCATAGACCGCAACGGCAAGAACGGGTGAAACAACAGATACCAGATTTTCCGAGAATGAGTCCATTCCACTGGCCTTGGATTGTTGGCTCAAAGGAACCAATAACCCGATTGTCACCGATTCAGCGGGGGCCTGAAAAGCGTTCATCGTACCGATTACGGCATTGATAACGTAAATATGCCACAGCAGCAGATTGCCGGATTGCCATAGGAAAAATGCAAACAGGGTGCAGCACGCCGCCACAGAATTCGACAGAAGCATAATCCTCTTTTTCCCATGCCTGTCAACCACCGGACCGGCAAAAAGACTTGCTGTCACGTAGGGTACATAATAGCAGAACGTGAGAAGGGAAACCGACATTGCGGTGTGCGTCCGGTTATATGCCCATATCGTAAAGGCATAACTGGACATGGCACTGCCCATCTGTGAAACGGATTGCGTTGCCCAGAATAAGATAAATGTAAAAAAGTTATTGTTTTTCATTGGAATTCTCCTCATAGATATAAAGTATCTATAAGTACAAAATCCAATGCGGGCGATAGTTAGTCTTTCCTCTGTACAATTCGCCCAGACATCAGATCTTGTACAGAGGGGAAACGTTCATACGAATCAGCATATGACAAAGCAAAAGGACTCACCTCCCGATTAAATATAGCAGATCGGCGTAGATATATCAAATGGACCCATAAATATTTATACAAGGTGGACTTTGCAACAAACAAGTATCCAGCTTTCGCGTAAGGACTCTATTCAGCTTCTGCGTCAAAATCCGGCAACAGGTCGAGCGCGGCATACTCCTCGTCGCTCATGCCCCGGAGCTTTCCCAGCACGGAATCCGTCAGCGTCAGAAGCTCCGTTTCGTCCGCGCAGGCCGTCGCTTCGGGCCGCTTGGCGTAAATCTTGAGCTGCTCGTGGTACGGGTATTTGTAGAGCCGGGCGGCGGTTTTCATAAAATCCGTCCAGCTTTCGTGGCTGGCGGTGATCTGCTTTGCGGTTTTTCCCGCAATCTGCTCGCAGGCTTGCAGTTTCGTCGGCATACAATCCAACTCCTTTCTCGGTTTTGGACGAAAAAAGAACAGCCCGAAGGCTGCTCCATTGAAAGAAAAGCAGAAACCATCATAATGTTTCACATATGGCGAAGTAAGTGCAATCTTTTAGCTGTACATTAATTATTGACCTTTTGCCCACCAACGATGATATTGATTGACTTAAAATTAATTTTTTGATAACTTAGCGTTTTTTCGAGAGATTCTATCAAAGCCGTGCGATTATTTTGGTTGAGACAAGTCATGAATTCGTCCGATAACGTTACATTTAAGGTAAAAACATCTCCAACAACGTATCCAGTTGTACCGCTACTCCCAGCCTTTTCATATCCATTCGATTCAATTTTATAATCCACTAAGTTGACGTTATTGGGGATGCTATTCAGCTTCTTCCACTCTTGAAAAATTTTCTGTGGGGTATAATCTAATTTCACTGATTCTTCTTTTATTTTAGTTGTGCCGTTTTCAAGATAGTAGATTTTAACATAGTCATTCTGAATGGCAGTTGCGGCTTCTCCCTGATGTGGCTCTTTGCTTGACGTTAAATTAGGAAGAAATTTGGTCATGATTACAAATGCGCATACAACAAGCACAATACATGCAGCAATCCCTGTGAAACGTTTTCGGTTGAGATTGAAAACTCCTTTTTTGAGGGGGACAGCTTCATCGGCTTCCCGTATGAAATTGTCTTCGATACTATTCATGGCATCATATAGATCTTTCCCTGTCATCCCATAAAACCTTCTTTCTGCAAATAGATTCTCAATTTATTCCTTGTTCTAAAGAGAGAAGATTTAACTTTACTTTCGCTGATTCTAAAGCGAGCCGCAATCTCTTTCATTGAATCAGCGTACCAATATCGTCTAACAAATATAATTCGCGGCTCACGATCAATCGTATGGAGAAAACGGTTAACTGATTTTTCAAGATCACCGACGTCAAATTGTCCTTCTACACTTTTTAATCCAACAATACATTCTTCAAGTTCAGAAAAGGCAATTTCCAGTTCGACGTTTCTTTTTTGGGCTGAATAATATTCATATCGCCGCAAGGCAAGATTGCGAACAATTTTTCCGAGATAGGATTTTAGTACGTTTGGCCTTTGAGGAGGGATGGCATTCCATAACTTCAAATATGCATCGTTTTCACATTCCTCGGCATCTTCTTTACTCTTTAGGATATTGTTAGCGATGTGAAAGCAGAAATCTCCATATTTTATCTTGGTCTTCTCAATCGCATCTTCGGAACGCTCAAAATATAGCTGAATAATTTGGGCGTCATCCATAGTTCTCCCTCCTTCCTTGATGGTGAAGGCTTTCACTTATTATAGACCGGAAAAAAATGAATTGGTTGCGGCCTTTTCCAAAAATTCGTGTAAGACTTTAATCAGTACCAATAATCAAATTTCCATTCAGCATTTCAATCGAAATCCGGGAACAAGTCGAGTGCGGCGTATTCCTCGTCGCTCATGTGCCGGAGCTTCTCCAGCGCGGAATCCGTCAGGGCCAGAAGCTCCGTCTCGTCCGCGCCGAGATAACCGCGCATCTTTGTCAGCTCGGCAATCAGGCCCTCCCGCGTCCCGGTATCGTAAATGCACATCAGGTTGATTTCGTCGTTCGTAAACATTTCACCGCTCCATTTCCGCGCCCCGGTCGGGCGCTGCTTTTTTGTGTTCCCGGCTGACCGGCTGGTTTCTGAGCTGCTCCACAACGGACTTTTTCTTTTCGTCGTGTTCCCGCCGCGACGCCTCGGCAAGTTCCATCAGAGAAACCGGCTGGCCGTATTTGGCCTGCTGCTCCAGCTCCGCGACGGTGGGATTTTTCCCGTTGTCGATGATGCCGTCGATCATGTCGTAATCATCCTCCGTCGCCATTTCCGCGTTTTTCAGATGGTTTTCCGGCGGCAGGAAGGACGAAAGCTCCTTGAAACCGAAGCTGTCCGCATAGTGACAGGATACAACGCCGTTCTGCTTCAAGGCAACGATGTCGCTGACCGACAGGCTCGGCCTTCGATAGTCGGGAGGGAGGTCGTTATTGAACCGCTGCCACAGGGCATTCAGCCTTTCTTCGGTGCTGCCCTGGCCGGTGAGCGGCGCGGTGTAGACAAGGTCGTAGTTGCTGCGGTTTACGGGAATGCCTCTGGATTCCAGCCAGCTTATCGGCTCATAACGGATGTCCCGCAATTCGTCGCCGTCCTTCAGCTGATAGAGCGCGAAAGCGTCCTGCGAGGTTTTCAGAAAGGCGGCTTCCCGCTGTTCCTGATGCTTCATCCGGTTCTCCAGAGCGGCAGCAAAATCCCGGCTGCCCTCCCATTCCTCTCGGCTCACGGCGAACAGGCCGCTATGGGCCTGAATTTCGTCCGTGTCGAGCACCATGCCCGCACTGCCGCCGTCCTCGATTTTGTAAACGGTGAGGTCCTGTTCAAAAAGTTCTCTCGCCCGGTCTTTGGAAAGGGGAAGCAGGTCGCCGTCCAGATACCCGCAGGCTTCCAGGTCTGCCACGGTCAATTTGGAATCCGGCATGGGGTATTCGTCGAGCGCCTGTTCCGGCTCGTCCGGCAGCATGGCCGCCGCTTTCGGCGGGGCGGCTTGCTCTGCGGCCTGTTCCGGCTGACTGAGGTCGATGCCGCGTTCCTTAACGATTTCGGCAAAGTTGCGGTCAATGTCGGAAATCAGACCGGATGCCGTCCTGTTGATGGTTTCGAGGCTTGCCTTCAGTTCCGGCAGTTCCTTATTTCTGCTCCACGAAGCGATATACCCGAAGCTGTTTTCGCCGGTCTGGATGCCGTAATACTGGCAGACGGCATAGGAAACGCTCTCGGCCTCCACTTCCTCGGTGTGCCGGTTCTTCGGTTTGGGCGGCTCGGCGGTTTCGTCGCCCCGGGCGGCGGCAAGCCGGGACTGCTCGTAGTTATGCAGCTTGGCGTGGGTGATTTCATGGACGGCGGCGGAAACGGTCTGCACCTCGCTCATGCCCTTTCGGATGGCGATGCGCTGATCTTTTTGGCTGAAATAGCCGTCCGTGTTCGGATTCATCGCCTCAAAGGCAAGCGGGACGGGGGAGGAACGCCGCAGCGCCTCCAGAAAAATCTCGTACTGTTTTACGTCGCCGGTGAGATTTTTTGCAAGCTGGGGCAGCGGCTTCCCCTCGGTCTGCGACACGTCGAACACGGACACCACCTTGTACCGGGGGATTCTGATTTCCTTTTCCTCCATGACGACCTTGCCGTCCGCGTCCAGCACGGGGGTTTTGGTTTCCGGGTCGAGTTTTTCTTCCTCGATTTTCTTTTTGAACGGCGTGGGCGCGATGATTTTGATGCCCTTTTCGCCCCGCATGACGTTCCGGCCGAACTGGCCGCGCCATTTGTTGAACCCGGCGACGAGGGTGGCGTCGGGCTTCTGCATGTAAATGAGCACGGTGTTGTTGACGGAATAATGATGGAACCGGGACATGGTGCGCAGGTACTGTGCGTATTGGTCGCTCTGAAATAAGTCCTTGATTCCCTGTTCGATGCTGTCGGTGATTTCTTTCAGCCGTTCCTTGTTTTTGCTGTTTTCAGCCATTGATGTTGTACTCCTTTCAAGACAAATAAAAACGACCAAACAGGGGTTAATCTGTTTGGTCGTTGATCTGAGTATATTCTATATCTTATGCCACAAAATGTATGAGCACTAAAAACATTATAATAAATAGTGCTACCAATCCAATTGCTATCGCGAGTGAATGCTTTTTTTCTCTTTCTCTAATTAATAAGCGGGTAAACAATAGTAGGAAAAAAATCGATATTACAACTGACATATTTACCAACAAAAGAGATTTGATTCCAAATTTACTTAGATTAATTACACCAATAATGTTGGTAAGTAATAGCGTAATAATAGCAGAAAAAATTGAAATAATCTCTATGCTTTTAACCGTGCTATCTTCAATATTATTAATCTTCTTTTCCAGTTCGGACTTGCTTTTATCAACATATTTCTTATAAGATTTTTCTATAGGTGAAAATGCTTTTTCTATGGATTTTTTAGCTTTTTCATCTGCTTCTTCGTCTAAAATCTGGCTGTAAATAAAACAACCAGATATATCAGCTTCTGCGTCCTTGGATAAACGAATCAAAGTAGTATTACATATAGGATGATTCTGCTCATAATCAAAAATAAATTTGTCATGTATTTGATCAAGAATCCCATCATTACTGTTGTACTTAACATTATGAACATGTGGAGCATCAATACCATCGTAGACAAGGAAACCGTAATATAATAATAACTTAATTTTTTGATCAATTATTGATTTACATATATTTGGTTCTGCACTTTTTAAAAAAGCATATGCTTCTTCCCACATCAATGGTGTAGGCCAAACAGAATTAAACTCCATAGTTGTGCTACTTTTCGCAATGGCGATAAAAGAAGCGTATAGATCTTTTTCTTGTAACCATTCGATACATTCCTTAGCTGAACCTTTCATAAATACTCACCTTCTTTTTCATATTCAAAGTATAACATCCTTTTTTGCTATTTCAATATTACCTTACTAAAATTCCAGCCTGAAATTCACGCGCTCCCCGGTATCTTCCAAAACCGCCGTCGCGTCGTAAGTCTTGCCGGTTTTCCGGGAATAGAGGCCGGACATATCCACCCGCCCTTCTTTGAGCAGGGCGGCGGCAATTTTCTTTGTCAGCGCCTTTTTCTTCGAGGTAAAGAATCGGTCGTCCTTCCACAGGGCGAAACCGCACGGCGGGGATTCCCTGTATCCGGAGCAGTAAAAGCTCTTTTTGCCTTCGTAGACCGGCCTGCCGCAGCGCGGGCAGACGCCGACCACTTCCCGGTCCGAACGGAACGGATTCTGCCCCGCTTTCGGTGCGGAAGCGCCTTTGATGAGGTCCTCCGTCAGTTTTCTGATGCCATCCATGAAAGCGGAAGCGGGAAGGTCCCCGCGCTCCACCTGTTGGAGCTTTGCTTCCCATTCGGCGGTGAGGGCCGGGGATTTAATTGTTTCCGGCAGGACGCCGATGAGGCTGACGCCCTTTTTGGTCGGCAGGAGCTGTCTGCCTTTTCGTTCCACGAAACCCGTTTTGACGATCTTCTCGATGATGCCCGCACGGGTTGCCGGGGTGCCCAGCCCGCGTCGGGACAAACTGTATTCCGCTGTCTCTGCCTTGCGGCCATCTCGTTGTCCCTCCTTTTTCCCACGCAACCCGCTCCGCTGGGCTTGCACGGGGACCCCGTTTCCCGCGTCTGGAATCTCCGCAAATTCCTCCGCGCCTGCGTTCTCCATCGCGGAAAGGAGCGTGTCCTCCGTGAAATGTTTCGGCGGCGAAGTAAACCCTTCCTTTACGGAAGCCCGGACGTTTGCAACAGTCCGGCCTTCGGCAAGCCCCGGCAGCACGGCCTCTTCCGGCTTATCTTCCGGCTTTCGCTTCAGCGCGTCGAGGAACCGCCGCCCGGTTCCTTTCCAGCCGGAATCCGTAACGGTTTTGCCTTTGGCCGTGAACGCATGGCCGCCGCAGTCCAGCGTCACGGTCGTTTCGGCGGTGACGCACGGATTTCCCACGGCGCAGAGCAGCCGCGCGGCAATCAGGGTGAGGATGCTCGTTTCGCCGGTCGGCAGGCCGGAAAGACTGGCGCCGTCAAACGTCCGCGTCGGAATGATCGCGTGATGGTCGGAAACCTTGCTGCTGTCGATGACACGCTCCGCATGGACGGGCGGATTTTCCGCAGAAAGGAACACGGCGGAAACGGTCTTGACAAGGCCCGGCACGGTGTCCCGCATGTCGTCGGTCAGGTATTTGCTGTCGGTGCGGGGGTAGGTGACGAGCTTCTTTTCATAGAGGCTCTGGGTATAGTCCAGCGTCTGCTGGGCCGTATAGCCCAGAATCCGGTTGGCGTCGCGCTGGAGGGTCGTCAGGTCATAGAGCTTCGGCGGCTGTGCGCTTTTTTCCTGCCGGATTACAGCCTTGACGGAGGCCGCCTTTCCGTCACAGGCCATGCGGATTGCTTCGGCGGCCTGTTTTTCCGGCATCCGATCGCCGGTGGCCGTGAAATTTCCGCAGTTCAGTTCGACGGTGTAGAAGGGCGTTTTCCGAAAAGCCGCAATTTCGGCTTCGCGCTGAACCAGCATGGCGAGCGTCGGGCTCTGGACGCGGCCCACGTTAAGGGTGGTGCGGTAAAGCACGGAAAACAGCCGCGTCGCGTTGATGCCGACGATCCAGTCGGCCCGCGCCCGGCACAGGGCCGCGTCGTACAGCCGGTCATACTCGGAATCGCTTTTGAGATTCCGGAAACCTTCGCGGATTGCGCTGTCCTCCATCGAGGAAATCCAGAGCCGCTGAACCGGCTTTTTGCAGCCGCAGTGTTCGGTGACGAGCCGGAAGATCAGCTCGCCCTCGCGCCCGGCGTCGGTGGCGCAGACAAGGCTGTCCACCCGTTTGTCCGCCATGAGGCCGGAGAGGATTTTCAGCTGCTTCGCCTTGCCGGGCGGCACGGTGTACTCCCAGTTTTCCGGCACAATCGGCAGGTCTTTGGTATTCCAGCGCTTGTACTTGGGGTCGTAAGCGTCGGCGGAGGCGAGCTCGACCAGGTGCCCGAAGCACCAGGACACGATAGAACCGTTCCCGACAAGGCAGCCGTTTTCACGGCCGGCAGCTCCGAGCACTTTGGCGATGGACTGCGCGACGCTCGGCTTCTCTGCAATCACTAATTTCATTTGGGATAAACCTCCTTACTATCGCTTGTTTTGAAACGGGCATGGGAGTAAAATGGGAATAAGAAAAAGCCGGCTGCCGGCGGCAGTCAGCCTGAAACATGAAAAGGGCAGGACATGAAAAAATATTTGATTTACCGCGCGCCAAAACAGGCTGACCGGGATTTGAATCAGCATGAGCTGGTCGGCGTCGAATATGGAGAAACTATTCATGCGGCCGCGGACGCCATCATCCGGGCGGTGAAGGACGATCTGTCCGGGAATCCGGACTATTCCGGCTGCGATGTGTATGCCTATGCTCCGGAGCCGGTTCGGGCGGATGAACGGCCGCAAAGGTATCAATATGTTGTGACCGGCGTTGTTTCGCCGGTTTCGGCAAAGGAGAATATCCTGGTGGAGTACGGTGTCATGGAACAAGGAAAAATCTAACTACTCATTCAGCTATCTTCTCTTTGCCAGCTAAGGCGTACCATTTTCCGTTAAAAAAAACTACTAACTTTGGAGATAAATTGAATGAGGTGAGAAAATGCCTAAACAAAAAAGTATGTTTGAATTGCTTCGAAATAAAAGCATACTGGCAATACTCGATGGCGATGTAGATTTTGGCGAAATTGAAATGACTGATCCTAAGGATAAAATAAAAATTTCCATGCCGTATCTGAGTGGCCCCGTCCTCTGTGAGATATCCAGTAGATTCGGATTGGCTGTTACATACGGATGGAACGGAGGTGCTCAGAGCAGATGGGCTTATCTGGACGATTTGCTTGCGTACTGCATTGAAAACCATCGGGAATCAGACTTGCTGTGCTTCTTGTTTTCTAAGGGACAATTTGTCGAAAAACTCAAAGGATATACTCCTGAAGTAATAGAATCTACATATAACAAAATAGTAGAGAGCGTAATCAGTCAGATCAATGGTATTTTGTATTTTGGTGGTAATGAGTTAGTTCGAGTTGGCAAGCAGTTTGTAATAAAGAGAATTAATGCACCTTTGAAAGTCGTTGCACCAGCTATCAAGACGATTGACCGCGATTACATTGTGAAATTATCAGATCGAGCAATGAAGGATGTGACCGATGGGAATTACGACAGCGCTATTACCAAATCCAGAACGTTGCTGGAAGAGGTGTTCTGCTATGTAGTTGAAAAAAAAGGCGAAACACCGTCAGAGAGCGGAGATATTAGTAAACTTTATAATCAGGTCAAGCAACTTTACCATATGCATCAGGATAAGAACATGGATAAGCGTATCAACGGGTTGCTTTCCGGACTTGAAAAGATCCTTTCCGCTATCGCAGAAATGAGAAATAAAGACAGTGATTCCCATGGCGTAGGAGCAAAGCGAATAAATATTGCAGAACATCATGCACGCTTATTTGTTAACTCAGCTATGACAATGGCAGACTTTATTTTAGCTGTTAGTGAACACTCAGCTTAAATGAATTGAACAATGTTTCCATCAGAGCTTTGATTGTTCAAATCCGTCTTATATTATAAAAAGATTGGATTGTAGGTAAAAATGGTCCTTGGAAATACCGGGCCATTCCTTTATTCTTTTTCCGCCGTCATGTTGTCCTCAAAAAATTTCCGCCAGCAGATTCCGAGGCAGACGCCGTCCGGCGCGAAACTGCACCCCCGGCAGGGGGAGCCGGGAGGGAGCCTCTCCGTTTCCGGCCGCCGGTCTGCGGTGGGCTTCTGCATCATCCGCTCATAGGGGCTGTCCGTAAAATACATCTTTATTCCTCCCCGTCCTCATCGTCGGAATCGTCGTCTTTGCCGTCTTCCTCTTCATCGGGCGTGCCTTCGTCTGCATCCGGGGACTTTTCTTCCGGTTCCTCCGCATCGTCTTCCGTGCCGCCCATCTCATGGCGCGGCCTGTAGATTTTGAAGTAGAATCCCGCGCCGCCCACAATCAGGACCGCCAGCACCACAAGGACGATGGTCCCGGTATCGTTGCCCGGCTGCTGCGCCTGGGGAACTTTTTCAGTTTTGCTTTCCGAAGCCTGGGAAACGGCCGGCCGGGAAGAGGCGGACGGGGCTTCGGACACGGTGGAATCCGGTTCCGGCCGGCTGACCGTGCTGCCGCCCGTGATGGTGCTCGCCGTCTTGGAACCGGCAAGGGCCGCAAGGTCGGCTTCCGTCACCGGCGTGAGCAGGTACACGTTCTCGCCGGTTTTCTGTTTGTCCACGACGATGTAAAACACATTTCCGGCGGGCGTCTTGATGGTGAAGAATTCCCGCTTTTCCGGGGTGTCGGTGCTGTTCTCAATCACGGTCCCCGTGCCGTCCGTCGGAATCGTCCCGGAAGCGGCGGGAGGCGCGGAGCTGCCCGTGCCCGCCGCCAGCGCCGGAATCGTCGCAGAGCAGATTATTCCGAACACCATTGCCGTCGTAATCAGCGCCTTATTCCATTTCATGATTCGCTTCCTCCTTTTTCTGCCCGTCTCCGGCCTTGTGCGACCGGATAAACCCGGCCAGCTCCCGCGGCGTCATGTTCACGCCGCGCACCAGCCCGACGATTTCGGTATTTTCCTGTTCGGTTTTCTTCCGTTCCAGTTCCTTGAGCCGGGCCTGATAAGCGGAAATTTTCGCCTTCATCTTTGCAATCTCCGCGTCGATTTTCTCAATCTTCAATCTGAATTTCCCCCTTCAGAAAGTTTTGTAGTAGCGAAGAACATGCGGGACGTATCGGACGTCGCCGTAGGACGACCAGCCGAGCTTTGCGGCCTCCATGCGGGAAAACGCGGCGGCGTTCGCTTCGGAATATCCGCCGCGCGCCTTAGCCCAGGAGATGAACCCGGAGCCGAAATTGTAGCCCTGCAAAGCGAGCGCGATGGCGGTCATGTCGGTGGGCGAAGTGCATCCCGCCGCCTGGAGCGAGGCTTTGATCTGCTGAATCCCGCACTGGATGGAATAAGCCGGGTCGGCGATGCCGCCCGGCTTGTGCGGGTACTTTTTGTTGTACGGTCCTTCGGCCGCCTGCATCGGGTCGCTGCCGCGCCCGCCGGATTCCTGCTGCATCACCGCGAGGATCAGGCTGACGTACCCCTGCATCCCGTAGCGTCCGGCAAGCTGTTCCACCAGCCGGCGGTTGCCTTCCACGCTGCCGGAAAGGTTCCCCGAACCGACGATTCCGCCGGATTCGCTTTCGGGGTCGAGGATAAACAGGATCGGGTTCAGGGCGGTGCCGTTGTGCGACACCAGAATCGAAAAGCCGGGGCCGGCCGTGCCGATTCCGGTCCCCGATTTGACGGACTGCCCGGCGCGGACGCCGACGGTGCCGCAGCCGGAGTAGACGGCTTTTAGGCCGTTCCCGTCCTCCAGCACGATGATTCCTCCGCCCGCCCGCGTCACGGTGCCGTCGAGCATCGAGAGCACCTGCGTTCCGGAGGACACGTCGATCCGCGCGGATTCATCCGCGCCGACGGAAGCGAACAGATTCCAGCCGAACGCGAACGGCGAAGAGAAATACTGCCGGTTGCCCCGTGTCTGGAGGTAGACCGCATACCGGTCCGCAGCGCCCAGCCGGGCGAGGTCCGCCGCGATGACGTCCGAAAAGGCTGCGGCGTTGAGGTCGACGGTCAGCGTTCGATGTGTTTCCGATTCCTGCCGGGTCGTCTGCCTGCCTGTCAGCGGGTCGGTTTCCGTGACGGTGCGCTGCCGCGTTTCCGCTTTCGGGACAAAAGAAAGCCGGTACTGCCGGCTGAAGAGCTGCCGCAGCACGGGCTGTATCCGCTCAAAGGTAAAGTCATTGTATACGGCCGTTAAGTAGGAAATGAGTTCATGCGGGTCGTGGCCGATGGTTCCGACCTGATAGATGTACTCGTCATAGCCGGGGTGGTCCCACTCCGCGTCGTCAATCTGCTTTTTCAAATCGGCTTCCAGGCCGGAATAGCAGGCTTCGGCCCGGTTGATGTCGTCATCTTCGGCGGAGTAGGACGTGGCGAGGATTGCATGGAAGCCGCCGCTGAGCAGATTGGAACAGGACGAAAGCAGGGAAAAGAAGAAAAACAGCGCAAACAAAACGGCGAGGACCCATGCGAGGATTTTCCTGCGCGGTCCCGCCAGACGTTTCAGCAGACGTTTGAATTTCCCGGAAACCGACGCGGTCCCCTTTGTTCCCGCGCGCGCCGCCTTGGCGTACTGCCGTTTGATTTTCCGTTTCTGGAACAGCCGGGAAAGCGGATTGCTCCCGAGGATCGGATGCTCCTCGACCGCCTTGCGGAAATTATAGCGGGCGTTTGCTCTGGCGGACTTTCTTCTCCATCGGCTCACCCGGCGGTAGGGACGGGATTTGACGCGGCGGGAAACGGTCCGCAGGCCATGGGCGGCGAGCGCTTCGGCGGCCTGTTCCGCCCTGTGGCCCGCCTCGACGCCGACGTTTTCCCGTTCCACCTCCCGGATTTTGCTGTGCGCCGCCATGAGCGCGGCGCCCGCCGCGCCTTTCATCAGGGAAGCGACGGGGTGGGAAGCGTTCCGCGGCTTCGGTTCCTTTGCGAACCGGAGCCTGCGCCGGGCCTTTCCCGCTTTATCCACTTCGTGTTTCAGCCGAATACGTCGGCGGGTGGGAAGATGTTCCCGCGCGCCGGAGAACCTGGCGTCGACTTTTTGGGCGCGCCGGTGGAGTTTCGACAGCTTGCGGGATTCGCTGCCGGGCGGCGCTTCGCTCCGGGTAAACTGGAGTTTGGACGGCCCGGCGTGCCGGTCTGCGTCGTCGTGGAACTGATACTGCCTGCCCGCGCCGTGCGGACGGGCCGGCATTTTGCCGGATTTCTGTTCTTCCTGTTCTGCGGGGGTTTCGCCGCTTTCTTTCTGATTCTCGGACGGAACGGCCGCCTGCGGGGTCGGTTCCGCAGGCGGCTGCCGGAAATGCTGTGCCGGATTCTGCTTTTCCGCGCGAGGGGACGGTCCGGCCCGTGCCTGCGGCGTCCCGTTTCCCGGCTCTTTCGGGCGCGCTGCGAAATCCCGTTCCCCGCGGCTGACGCTGTGCTCTTCGCCGGTCGCGCGGTTCTGCTCCACAAGACCGCCGCGCGTCATCTTCTGCGTGAGGTTTTCCGGAGCGGAAAATTTTCGAGAATTCAGTATCAATCGCCTCCAAATTCATATAATGTATTGTGGTTGTGTATCGTTCGTGATATAATTTTAACCGGGAAGGGATGTGTTTCATGAAAAGCACGGTCATCAACATCCGCACGGACCCGGAAACCAAACAGGCCATCGAATCGCTGTATGCCAAATTCGGCATCACGGTTTCCGATGCCGTTAACATCTTTTTTCGCAAATCCCTGATGGAGGGCGGTCTGCCCTTTGAAATGAAGCAGCCGCGGTATAACGCGGAAACGGAGGCCGCCATGAAGGAGGCCGACGACATCGCCAACGGAAAAATTTCCGCAAAGCCCCAGAGCGTCGACAGCTTCTTTCAGAAGATGGAGAAATGAAGCGGAACGCCTATTTGGGGGCTTCACTTAGGGATTCAAACGAAAATCGAATATCACGAATGAAGCCTTCATTCGGCTGACCTGAAAACAGCGGCTACCAAGCAGAGATGCTCATGTAGCCGCTGTTTTTTCTAAGCCCGGAAGGACAAAAATATTTATCAATTTATCATGCAGAAATGACTTGCTATTACTTCCGTTCAGAGCAATATATGTACTACCGAAAGGCACAGAGCCTTCGGAGAACAGAAACGGAGAGTAAGCAAATGTGGGAACAGGGAACACTTCTGGTAAACGGAACTTCGGTCAGATATTGCGTCAAGCACTACCCGGAGCAGTCCGAAACATACGGAATCGACGGCGGCAGAATCAGCATCATGGAGCTTCGCATCGGCGGGCGCGTGACGCTGAGCTACAGCCGGGGATGGGATATCGAGCCGGAGGACGAGCCAGCTTGCCTACATGCTTCTCCTCAAGAAGTACAACTGAGCGGAGGTAAACACGATGAGAATCAACTACAACGTTACGGGCGCAAAACGCAAAGAACTGGTGCAGGTCATTTCAGAGACTACAGGCATCAAGGCGGAATACAAATTCATGCCGACATGCAATTACAAAATTAGACGCTTCACCGTCGCCAAGAATGGCGCTGTGAAATTTGACGACAATGCGGACAGCGAGGAAAGCGCGAAGGTTCTGGAGGCCATAGCAGCGGCAGGATTCGAGCCTGAGCTGCAGGAAGCCGATGACAAGAGAGAATGAATACGTAGAGGAAGCGGAAGCCGCGCCACAGAGCGCAGAAACCGGCCTCACGGTTGAGCTTCCGCTCGACAAGGTCGCGGTTGGAACGCTGACCAACATCCTCGAAGCCAAGGGAACGCTCATCAAAAAGGCACTCGGCATTGATGACCTGCGCTTCGAAATCCGGGACGACCGCATCGCATTCCCGTGGTTCCCGGGGGTGCCGGAGCCGGATGAGACACGCGCCTACACAGAGTTTATTGCACTGCTATGCAAGCATTCCAAAGAACTGAAACGGGCGACAGCCACGGAGCGGCCAGTCACGAACGAGAAGTACGCGTTTCGCTGCTTCCTGCTCCGGCTCGGATTCATCGGAAGCGAGTACAAGGCTTCCCGGAAGATTCTGCTCCGGAAACTCAAGCTGGAAGAACGGCGCTCCGGAGAAGGAGGCGGCGACATGCGAATAATCAGACAGGATAAGCTTGAACGGCTCCGCAGGGACTACCCGAACGGCACCTGCGTGGAACTGCTGCAAATGGACGATCCGCAAGCGCCGCCTGTGGGAACACGCGGCACGGTCTACGGCGTCGATGATACCGGCAGCCTGCTGGTGCGTTGGGATAACGGCTCCGGCCTCAATGTCGTATTCGACGGCGGCGATCAGGTGAGAAAGGTGGATAAATCAAAATGACAGATACGATTTTAGAGCAGATCATGAGCATCCGGGATTCCGGAGCTGTGAACATGCTTTCGCTGAACGAAGTGCAGCGTCTTGCCTACGAGAAAGGCTACTATGAGCTGGTCTGCTACATCGAGGAACACAGGCGGGAATACTGGAATTTCATTATGACGGGAGAAGAAAAGTAAAACAAATATTCGGAGACATCACTTCGAAATACGAAGTCGCTCCGGAAGCATATTGTCTATTTCATCTGGTGAGAAGAATTGGTATTCTTTGTTCTTCAGATCACTTTGTGCCAAAGCATAGGCTTTTCCATTTGTCATCGGAGCATTATTGTAGATTTCGGAAACAGAAGTTTCCAATAAATCGCGTTTCTTGCGAATATCTTCATCTGTCAATACTTGAAAATCCGTAAGAAGACTTATATAGTCCTCCCGAATTTTCCATAACTCATTTGACGTTTCAGTGTTGCTCCGTATCTCGTCCGCAAGATTTCTGCCTTTAGAATATAAATTCAAGGCAAGTGAAAGCGCTGCCGAGATACCAGCAAGCCATGTCAATAAAATTTGATTCGTGATTACATCAGCAAGAAAACCCACAGTTGAAATGGAGGATAGAATAATCTGTATTGTTTTCAAACAACGATTTTTCCTTATAAGCAGATTTGCCATCTCAATATGCGTCATATAAGTGTAAACTACTTTTCCAAATGCCTCTCTTATCTGACCATGCAGCTTCTCGTGATAATCATCCATTGTTAATCCCCGCTCATTTTCTTTAGAACCTTATGAAGAGTTTCGATGCTGTTTGTGGTATTAACTGTCATGCCGCTGCCGGGAGCATGCCAATTTGGAGCAATATTTCCATTGAGGGTAATATTATTGAATCTCTTTAGCAATGATTCTTCATATGTTTCCGGGTTATGAGAATGTTCCTCACCCTCATTTAGCCATCGCCAAGATCCTATGTTATCATAAACGAAGGTATCTATTACAATTCCAGATAGATGGTAGCTTGAATAATAATTATCCCTGACATAACGGATCTGCTTACAAGTGTCAAAAAGCAAGCCGTTAGAGGTAGCGTTTTTCTGACGCATTGCGTCCTGTTCAGCCTTCGGATTTGTACTTTTCCAATTGCCACCCATATTTGCGTCTGGATAAGTATAAGAAACAGTTCCCCAGTAATTCTGATTTTTGAATGCCGGGAGCAACTCTATCTTCATCCCGTCGGAGAACGTCACCACGACAACTTGCCCGTCCCCATGGATATTTGTACTTGGGTAGTGAGTAAGAACAGCATTCTTCACAGCCTGAATTAGTCGAGACTGTCCGTTTCCGCGAGCCATATCATAGCGTTTGTATTCGGATTCAGGCAGTTCAAGCAAAATATCGATATCACTTGTGTCGATTGCAGTTCCTCTTCCGTATGAACCGACATAAAGGCTGTACATGGTGTCACTGGTGCTGCTACGGAATTCGCGATTCACAGCTTTGGTAATTTCGTGATACCTGTTTGATATAGTTGCGCGAGTATCACGGTCGATACTGTTTTCACGTTTTTGAACTCGTAAAGTCATAATTATCTCTCCTTCGATTTACGCTTCTGAAAAAAACAGAGAGTATCTCCTCAATCCTCTCCGCGATCCGCTGCTGCTCAGCGAGGGGCGGGAGAGGGACTATCAATGAATGTACACGCTTTGACGAGAATCCTTGAAGACCAATGCCGCGTCCATTAATCAGACCTGAATTTTTATATGACCACATCATGTAGAAGTAATATTTTACATTTATTTCTGGTTTGAATGAGCGGAGCTTATGCAAATGGTTTTGTATTCTCATTTCCTGTTCATATGGCCATATTGCAGATCTTCCTATATCTCCACCTTCACAGATAAGCAGGTCGCCTTTCTTGATCGTACATTTTTCTATTTCGTCATCTCTAAAGTACATGGACTTTAGACTGTTAAGTTCAAAGTGATCCCAATAAACATTGGAAGTTGTAATATATTCGAGCAAAGAACCTTCTTTATCTGAAGCATTCAAAGCCTTTCCCGTATTATGGTCAAATATATCCCCCAACCTCACCCACATCCAATTTCCCGGAATCTCAAACGGAACCTCCTCCGGCTTGATGGGCGGCAGAGGTTTTTGTTTTTTGATTTTGCCTTTTTTGACAAGACGTGTTTTCTCTTCTTGAATCTGTTCAAACAGCTCCTGCGCGGTTCCGTCCTCTGGCAGCTGCTCGGTCAGTCTGCCCTGTATTCCCGCGTCGATGACTTTGGATTTCAGGGCGGAGACATCGGAGGTGTAGCTTTCAAGCAAGTTCTGTAAATCCTGCTGAACGCTCAGTATCTCCTCAATCCTCTCCGCGATCCGTTGCTGCTCAGCGAGGGGTGGAAATGGAATTAAGGATGAATTAACTTTTTCAATATTCAGATTATCCACAGTTGATCCTGAAGCCTTTTCTATAAATTGGTCATACAAGAATCCAGATGAAAGAAGATAATACAAATAATCGACATTAAAGCCACCAAGATTCCTGACAAGAAGCCAACCGTCGTGGATACATCCCTCGATTCTTGATATATATGGCCTTCCAAAGCTCATCGAGTTAGTAAGAAGAAAATCTCCCGGATAAACATGGCGGCTTCTCTTTTCACCTTCAGGAATTATTTTTTCTTTTGCTGAATAGATGTACTTTCCGCCCTTTTCAACATCTCCTATTTTTATCCAGTTGATACCATCAGGATCATTTGTGATATATCTTTTTATCGGACGAGGAGATCCGCCTCGAACAATATAAGATATGTTTTCAAAACGTACCCACATCCAATTCTCTGGAATCTCAAACGGAATTTCCTCAGGCTTTATGGGTGACAGAGGCTTTTGTTTTTTGATTTTTCCTTCCTTGACAAGGCATTCCTTCTCCTTCTGAATCCGTTCAAACAGCTCCTGCGCGGTTCCGTCCTCCGGCAGCTGCTCGGTCAGCTTTCCACGGATGCCAGCGTCAATAACCTTCTGCCGGAATGCTTCTGCGTCAGCTGCCAAAGAAGAAATTGTATTTGTATCAATCACAGTTCCACTCCTCCCAGCAGTTCCTTGAGTTTAGCGACAGACGCGGCGATTTCGTCGGATTCCTCCTGCATATCGTCCAGAACCTCGGCGATGGTGCGCTCGTCCTTTTCCTCCAGATCAAGCCACTTGAAGTCGAGATTGTCGGCGTTCTTCACCTGTTCCTCGGAGAAGCATCTCCATCTGCCGTTTGGATTCGTTTCCGCGTTGTAGGTTTCCTGCCTGTCCTGCATATGACCGGAGCAGTAGCACTGCACAAATTCATCGAGATCGGAGCGCTTGAGCGGCTTCGTGGCAAGCGTGTGCTTGACGCCTGTCCGGTAGTCGTAAACCCAGATGTCGCGCGTCGGCTCGCCCTTGTCGAAGAACAGCACGTTTGTCTTCACGCCGTTTGCGTAGAAAATCCCTGTTGGCAGGCGCAGAATCGTATGCAGGTTAAAGTCCTTCATTAGCTTATTGCGAACCTTCTCCGTCGCTCCGCCGTCTGTCAGTACGCTGTCCGGCAGCACCACGCCCACACGCCCGCCTGTCTTCACAATGGACATGATGTGCTGCAGGAAGTTCACCTGATTATCGCTTGTCTTTATAAATTCCGGACGGTTCGCGGATACATCCACGCTTCCCTGCGGGCGGGTGCCAAATGGCGGATTCGTCATTACTACCTGAAACAGCCTGTCGTCCGGCTCGGTCAGGGAATCCTTGTAGGCAATCGGGCTTTTGCTCACGCCGATGTCATGCAGATACAGGTTCATTGAGGCAAGCGTAACGACAAGGGAAGTGTTGTCCGCACCGAACAGCGCGTTGTTCCGGAGAAACTTCTGCTTCTCCACATCCTTGCTCTGCCTGCGCATGTGTTCGTAAGCCGCGAGTAAAAATCCTGCGGTGCCGCAGCAGGGATCCGCGACGGTCTCGCCAATCTTCGGATCGACTACGTCCACGATGGCGGAGATGAGCGCACGCGGCGTGAAATACTGTCCAGCGCCGCTTTTTCTGTCCTGCCCGTTCTTTTCAAGAATGCTCTCGTAGATTGCGCCCTTGAAGTCGCCGTCCATCATGTACCAGTTTTCTTCCGATACCATGTCGATAACTTTTTTGAGCATAACAGGCCGATCAATCTTATTTGTCGCCTTGGTGAAGATCGTCCCGATCAGTCCCTCGTCCTTTGACAGCTCGGAGAGAATATCCTCGTATTGTTCTACGAGATCGGTTCCGCTCAGGTCTTTGAGATCTGCCCATTTATATCCTTCCGGGATACTGCTGCCAAGTCCCAGCTCCTCCTTCTCATCGTCCATCTTAAGAAAAAGGATATAGGTGAGCTGCGTGACGTAGTCCGTGAATCCCACGCCTGCAGCCGCCAATACATTGGCGATATTCCATACCTTGTTCAGCAATGCTGATTGTGTTTTCTGTTCTGCCATTTATGCCGCCCTCAATAAAAATCCTGATAATGTGCTCATTTCAGAAGCAAGTATCTTTGCTCCGAAGCTTGTGATTCCTCTTCTCCAGAGATCCGGGTCAATCTCGTTTAGTTCCATGACGGAGATTGCGCCGCCGTTTATGACAAATTCCGCGACCTGCCGCATGACTTCCACCTGATCCGGCGTCAGTGCCCGCTGCTGTTGTCCGCAATACAAGGAAAAACGCTGCGCATAGCCATTCATAAGGCTGGTAAGCTTCTGGTTCTTCCCGTATGCATACCGCGCAATCTGAATGAGATTTGTCAGTGCGTTTACATTCCGCTTTGTGTCCAGTTCATCGACATTCCCGTCAGTGTCGAGCGTCTTGTAATTCTTCCATATCTGATACACACCGTACTGCCTGTTTTCTGCCAGCAATCTGTCGCGCAGCTCCACAAGCATGGAATGCGTGATGAGTGTATTCTCAGAGTTGTATATAATGCGGAGTGCCTCAATGCTGTCCCTGTTGCCGTTTAGGTATTTCTCGAAATTATCGATAAAGCTTCGCGCCGTTTTCTTCGAAAAGCTTGCGTAGAGAAGTTCATCCGGGTCTTCATCCGTATCCACGATATAACCGCGTTGCATTTCAAGGAGCTTGTTCCGCGCCGGAATATTGCTGATCAGCTCATAGATGAGCGCCATACGGCTCTCGTTGTCATGAGACGGATCGATATATGGGTGCAGAGTGAGAAGTCCCTTGTCTGTCGCGTCCTGAATATTCGCTGAAATCGATCTCGGCGCAAATCCGTAATGTTCGATGAAATAATCGAGATGCCGTCCAAAGAGCGGATTGTTCTCATATCGCCGGTTGATGCTTGCGCAGTAATCCCGCAGCAGCCACAGATTGTCGTCGCTCACTTCGTTGTGTGCCAGATGCTCCAGCAGATGTTCAAGAGACAGGTATTTTTCATTTTTGCCCGGTGTGGAAACCGGATGCGGCACCACTTTTTCACGCTCTGTCACACCGACCGCGTCAACAATGTAGTAGCAGTCCTTTGTAATGGCGTTCGGCGTAACCTCACGCAGCTTATCATCGCTGATCACGCGGCAGCCGCGTCCCTTCATCTGGGTATAAAGCACATCGGAATGTATATCCTTCATGAAAAGGACTACTTCCAGCGGCTTTACATCGGTTCCTGTAGCTACGAGCGTAACGGTGACCGCGATGCGAAAATCCTTCTCCGTCCGCAGGTCGCGAATCAGACCGTTAGAGTCGCCGGAAGAGTAGGTAATCTTCTGCACAAAGTGTTCCGGAACACAGCCATCTTCAAATTCATCTCTGAATACATCTTTCACGCCTTCGACAATTTCGGAGGCGTGATTGTCGTCCTTGGCAAAGATGAGCGTCTTCGGAATGTACTCCCATTGTTTTTCCCTGTCTGGGTACAGCTCCCCGTAGATGGCATTCTTGTAAGCAGTAAGCACCTTGCGAATTTGATCACGATTGACGACTGAGCGGTCCAACTGCGTGGAACCGTATTCGACGCGTTCCTCTGCGATATAGGATGCGGTCTGCCCGGTCTTTCGTGTGGTCTCATGAATATGCGAACCACGTTTTATCGAGCCGCCGTGTTCCGTGATCTGCGTCTCAATCCGGTACACTCTCGACGGTACGTTTACGCCGTTGGCTACGGATTCCTCATAGGTGTATTCCTCAATGATATTGTTATTGAAATAAGCGTACGCCTCAGGCGTCGGTGTCGCAGTCAGGCCAAGCACAGTCGCGCCCGCGAAATAGTCAAGAACGGCTTTCCACCTGCCATAGATGGAGCGGTGGCATTCATCTACAATGATGAGCTGGAAATAGTCAGACGGGAGCTTCAAATCATCGCCCAGCGTGATGATTTCCTTGGATTCCTTCTCCTCATCTGTAGTTGTTTTCTCGTCCTCTGCGTCTTCACTTTCATCTGTGAGATTCTGACCTGTAAGTACGGCGAAAAGTTTTTGTATGGTGGAAATAACGATGTCGGCCTTAATGTCGCTTTCCTTTTTCAGCCTGCGGATCTCGTAGAGGGAGCTCATTTCCTGCTGATTTTCCGTTCGGTCAAACTGGCTGAATTCCGCTTCCGTCTGGCGTGCGAGGTTGTTCCGGTCGACAAGAAACAGGATGCGCTGTGCAGGCGTGTAATTAAGAAGCCGGTAGCTTGCAAGACAGGCGAGATAGGTTTTTCCGCTGCCCGTCGCGAGAACGGCGAGATTCTTTTTGTTTCCATCCTTGATCGATTGCTCAAGTTTTATTTCTGCATCGTACTGGCAGTCTCTGAGTCCCCGTTTCTCAAGGCGCGGAAGCGCTCCGTATTCGGAAACCTGATGGATCAGCTGCAGCATTTTCTTGGGAGAATGCATTTCGCCAAGCTCTATATAATCGCTGTCCGGATCTGTAAGAAGATTTTTGAAATAGATCTTTCTTCCGTTTGCCATATATACGAGAGGAATCATGCCGCTGTACCACAGGCCGTACCAGTTCTGCGGACTTCTGGCATAGTTTTCCGCCTGTGACTCGACTTCAGAACCGAGAGGATTCTCCTCGCACTTAGCCTCCAAGACCGCAATTGCCTTGTCGTCCACGAACAGAAGGTAGTCGCTTTCCGTGTTGCCCTGCATCAGTGCTTCTTTTACCGCTGACGCGCTTTTCGGAACATATTCATTTCGCGATACGACGTCCCAGCCCGCGTTATTAAGCTGTTTGTCAATCTTCTCCCGTGCTTTTTCTTCCGGCAGCATACACTCACTCTCCTTCTGCCTTGTATTCCGGTACAAACTCCAGAATATCGTCTACGCCGCAGTTCATGACGCGGCAGATGTTCTCCACACTTTCAAGGGAAATGTACCCGCCGCGCTTAAGCCGTGTGATGATATTTGCGGAAAATCCCGCCCGCTTTTGCAAATCGGCGTTTGTCATATCATTCTCGATCATCATATGAAACAGCTTCTTGTAAGAAACAGCCATCGGCACACCTCCTGCCTCTTATACTTACGCACCAATCGCATATTTAATTAAGTATATCACGAAAATGTGAATTTTTCAAGCTGTTGATGATTTCGCGATCAGATGCCGATTGTAGGACTACAATACATATTGGACAGTTGCTAAAGAAATAGAGACAGGAATGGACACATCGGTTAGAATTAAGTTACAAAACACAATTCAGCCAAAAGGATGTGCCATCCCTGCATGAACAGTGTAACACAAGAGATGAAATATAGGCAATCCCTAATTCATTACGCGGAAAGATTTGGAGTCAGCCGGGCAAGCCGCAAATACAACCGGAGCCGTTCTTTTATCTACTTCTGGAAAGCTCGTTACGACGGAACACTGGCTTCCCTTTCCAATCGGTCACGAAGGCCGCACAGCAATCCGAAGCAGCATACAGAACAGGAGCTGAAACTGATACGGAATATGCGGCGCAGGAACCCCAAACTGGGAATGATTGAGCTATGGCACCGCTTACGGCAGCGTGGATATCAGCGGTGCCCAGAAAGCTTGTTCCGCGTGATGCGCCGGCTTGGAATGTTTCCGGAGCCCAGGCCAAAGAAGAAGTATCAGCCGAAACCATACGAACAAATGACACACCCAGGCGAACGGATCCAGATTGACGTAAAAGTTGTTCCCCGGCGCTGTATTTCAGACCCGGAGTTACGTCTGTTTCAATACACAGCTATTGATGAGTATTCCCGTCTGCGCTTCCTCGGAGCTTATCCGGAGCAAAGCACTTATTCTTCCGCCGATTTCCTGAAAAAGGCAGTCCACTGGTTTGCACGCCGCGGCGTGCATGTGGAATGTGTACAGACCGACAATGGCTTTGAATTCACAAACCGCTTTTCTCCTTCAAAGAAAAACCTGCCCACCCTTTTCGACACAGCTGCAACTAAGCTGCACATTCGGCATAAGCTCATTCGTCCTTATACGCCCAGACATAATGGCAAGGTGGAACGCAGCCATCGGGAAGATCAAAAACGCTTCTATGATACGCACAGTTTCTATTCCCTGGACGATTTCAATCAACAGCTTACCGTTCATCTGTATCGTTCTAATCATTTACCGATGCGTCCTCTTCATTGGCTCTCTCCGTCCGAATTCCTTCATTCCTATACTGTCCAACATGTTTGACAAACCTACATTGATGATTTCGCGATCAGATGCCGATCTTCCTCTGCTTTTGGGCGGAGGATTTT